>ERZ1643251.509-NODE-509-length-55369-cov-11.326210_pt1 | contig 55369 bp, 61 predicted proteins | sample MGYA00579261_ERZ1643251 | MGnify/ENA primary metagenome ERZ1643251 (study PRJEB29033, sample SAMEA4952267) | chicken gut metagenome | biome: Broiler Chicken; feature: Gastrointestinal Tract; material: Caecum | place: Ireland | collected 2018 | study: Broiler...
CGCGACGGGCAGCCTTGAGGCCGTATTTCTTACGCTCTTTCATTCTCGGGTCACGGGTCAGGTATCCGGCTTTCTTCAGCACCGGTCTGTACTCCGGATCTGCCTGCAGAAGCGCACGCGCGATACCGTGTCTTACTGCGCCGGCCTGTCCGGTGTAACCTCCACCGTGTACATTTACCAATACATCAAATTTATCAACATTTTCCGTAGCTACCAGCGGCTGGCGAACGATCACTTTCAGTGTCTCCAGTCCGAAATACTCGTCAATGCTTCTTTTATTTACCGTAATGTTACCGGTTCCCGGTACCAGATATACTCTGGCGATGGATTTTTTTCTTCTTCCGGTTCCATAGAATTTTGCTTTAGCCATTGTATTTACCTCCTATCCTACTTCATTAAAATGTCAGCTGTTCCGGTTTCTGTGCTGCATGCGGATGCTCTGCTCCGGCATAAACGTGAAGCTTTGTGTACATCTCTCTTCCCAGAGGTCCTTTCGGAAGCATGCCTTTTACTGCCAGCTCGATCACCTTTTCCGGTTTCTTTGCAAGCATTTCTTTTAAAGTAGTCTCTTTCATTCCACCTACATAATCGGAATGATGATAGTAAATCTTCTGGTCTAATTTCTTACCGGTTACTTTTACTTTCTCTGCGTTGATCACGATTACATAATCGCCGGTGTCAATATGGGGAGTAAAGATCGGTTTATTCTTTCCTCTCAGCACTTTTGCCACTTCAGAAGCCAGACGGCCTAATGTAAGTCCGGTAGCGTCAACAACATACCATTTTCTTTCCACTTTTGCTGGATTAGCCATGAAACTGTTCATTGGTGTACCTCCTGTTTAAATTCGTAAATCCAAATCATTTATACGCAAAAATGTTCTACCGGGGCTTTGGATCAAACATTTTCTCACGTCGTCACATTATGATATTATATTATACCGTTATTTTCATGTCAACACATTTTTTCACTAATTTTCGGCGTTTTTTCCGCATCCGGATAGCGGATTTCCATCAGCGTCAGTCCTTTTGCCGGCGCTGTAGGTCCGGCTTTCGCGCGGGACCTGGCTTCCAGGATCTCCGGTACGCACTCCGGCTCCCACTCTCCCGTGCCTGTCCGGATGAGTGTCCCGGCTATGATCCTGACCATGTTGTACAGAAAACCGTTCCCGGTGATCCGGATCGTAATCAGATCTCCGTCTTTGTCCACATCCAAACTGTATACCGTGCGCACTGTCGTCTTTACCTGCGCGCCCGCGGCGCAGAAACTGGAAAAGTCGTGTTCACCTACCAGATATGCCGCCGCTTTCTGCATCTTTTCCACATCCAGCGGATAATAGTAGAAATAAGTATTCAACCGGTAGGCCGGCAGCGGAAATTTCCGGTTCAGGATCCGGTATTCATAGGTCTTCACCGTCTTCTGAAACCTTGGATGGAAATCCATCGGCACTTCACAGGAATCCTGAACGCGGATATCTTCCGGCAGGCGCTGATTCAGGGCGAATACAAATTTGTCACCGGCCATGCGGGCCTCCGTGTCGAACACAGCCACATTGCCCATGGCGTGGACCCCCGCGTCTGTCCGGCTGGCACCGTGCACCTGGATCTCTTCTCCGGTCAGTTCTTTCAGAGCCCGGTTCAGCTCTTCCGCGATTGTCACTCCGTTTTTCTGAACCTGCCATCCGCGATAATTGGTCCCGTCATAGGCGACCACCAGTTTTACCCGTTTCATACCCGTTCCTTCCTATATAAAAGGTATCCAGCCGTATATCTGTCTCCCGTATCCGATCACAATCATGACCGCCAGATATATCCAGATCACCGCATAAGCCGTCCGGTCTTTACTTTCATACTTCAGAGGCTTCATCTTGGTACGCCCTTCTCCTCCATGGTAGCAGCGCGCTTCCATAGCCAGCGCCAGGTCCATGGCTCTCCGAAGAGCCGAAAAAAACAAAGGTACCAGCAGCGGAATCATGGCTTTTGCTTTCTGGATCAGATTCCCCGACTCAAAATCCGCTCCTCTCGCGATCTGCGCCTTCATGATCTTGTCTGTCTCTTCCAGAAGAATCGGGATAAACCGAAGGGCGATGGACATCATCATGGACATATCGTGTACCGGTACATGAATCTTCTTCAAGGGGCTCAGCAGCTTTTCCAGCCCGTCCGTCAGGTCGTTGGGCGTGGTGGTCAGGGTCATCACCGAAGATCCCAGGATCAGATAGATCAGACGGATACCCACCATCACCGCCGTCCGGATTCCCCGGTCTGTGATCCTTAAGAATCCAAAATGCCAGAACACCACGTCTCCGTCCAGAAGAAACAGATTAAAAACCACCGTAATCATCAAAAGCATCACGATGGATTTCAAACCTTTTGTCATAAAACGGAACGGGACTTTGGACAGCCGGATCACTATGCCAAGAAATACCGTAGCCAGCGCGTAGCCAACCGGTCCTTTCGCCACAAACAGCGACACCACGAAAATCAGAGTCGCTACCAGCTTCACCCGCGGATCCAGTTCATGAAGGACGGATTTTGCCGGATAATATTGTCCCAGTGTAATATCTCGAATCATAACTGCTCCTGTCCTCCAAGCCACGCTGCAATGGCGTCCGCCGCTTCTTCTACGGTGGTCGCATCCGTATCCACACGGGCGCCTTTCTCTTTCAGTTCCTGCATCAGGTAGGTAACCTGCGGAGCTGCCAGTCCGATCTCTTCCAGCTCCCGGTAATGCCGGAACACTTCTTTCGGAGTCCCGTCAAACCGTACCTGTCCCTGATTCATGACGATCAGCCGGTCCACATATCTCGCCACGTCTTCCATGCTGTGCGACACCAGGATCACCGTGATGCCGCGTTCTCTTTTCAGGTAGCTGATCTGATCCAGGATCTCGTCTCTTCCTCTGGGATCCAGCCCCGCAGTCGGTTCATCCAGGATCAGAACCTCCGGGTCCATGGCCAGAACACCGGCGATCGCCACGCGTCTTTTCTGCCCTCCCGACAGTTCAAAAGGAGAGGAACTGTCATATTCTTCCCCCATACCGACCATTCTCAGGGCTCTCTTTGCTTTTTCTTCTGCTTCTTTCTGGGAATATCCAAGATTTTTCGGTCCAAAACAGACGTCCTTCAGTACGTCGGTCTCAAAGAGCTGATACTCTGGGTACTGAAAAACCAATCCTACTTTGCTGCGCAGTTCGCGCATGGGATATTTATCTCCATATATATCTTTTCCATTAAAGTAGATCTTCCCCTCTGTGGCGCGGAGCAGACCGTTCAGATGCTGAATCAATGTAGATTTTCCGGAACCGGTGTGCCCGATCAGTCCCACGAACTGGCCGTCCGGAATCTCCAGATTTACATCTTTCAGCGCATGGACCTCATACGTCATGCCTTCCGAATACGTATAACTTACATTTTTGACTTTAATTGACATAACTCTTCCACCAGTTCTTCATTGCTCAGGATCCCGTTCCGAAGCGGAAATCCTTTTTTCTGTAATTCATAAGCTACCAGTGTTGCCTGAGGTACATCCAGACGCAGTTCTTTCAGCCGGTCCACCTGGGAAAATATCTCCCGCGGCGTCCCCTGCATGACTACCTTGCCGTCATCCATGACGATCACCCGGTCCGCCTCGATCACTTCTTCCATATAATGAGTAATCAGGATCACTGTGATCTGCTCTTCCCGGTTCAGTTTCTGCACCGTCCGGATCACGCTTTTTCTGCCGTGCGGATCCAGCATGGCGGTGGGCTCGTCCAGCACGATACAGCGGGGATGCATCGCCATGACGCCGGCGATGGCCACCCTCTGCTTCTGGCCTCCTGACAGCCGGTTGGGTGAATGCTTCCGGTATTTCAGCATCCCTACTGCCTTCAGGCTCTCTTCCACCCGCTCCCAGATCTCGTCTGTGGGCACTCCCAGGTTTTCCGGACCGAATCCTACATCCTCTTCCACAACGGTACCTATGATCTGGTTATCCGGATTCTGGAACACCATCCCCGCATCCTGACGGATATCCCACAGCTTATCTTCATCCTTGGTATCCATCCCGTCTACCCAGAGCGTTCCTTCTGTCGGGAGCAGGATCGCGTTGATATGTTTTGCCAGCGTGGACTTTCCTGATCCGTTATGTCCCAGGATCGCGATGAACTCCCCGGAACGGACCTCCAGATCCACCCCGTCTACGGCGCGTTTCCAGGACTCCACGTTTCCTTCTTCATTTGTTTTTGCGTAGTCAAATGTGAGCTTTTCCGCTCGAATCATATGTTTTCACCTGTATCTTTCCTGTCACTGCGCTTTATATTATCATTAACATAACAAAGTTTCAAGGAATTTTCTTGTCCGGCTTTTACCGACATATGAAGCATTCCCTCCGCCGGGCAGGTTTCTTCCGGCTGAAATCCCAGCGCCCGCGCCGTGCGGACCGACGCTTCGTTATCCTGTCCGGCAAACAGATGGATCTCCTCCAGATCCAGCGTATGAAAGGCATAATCCAGCACCGCTCTTCCGCACTCCCTGGCATAGCCCTGTCCCTGAAATGCCGGGTCTATGACATATCCCAGCTCTACCGCATTCTCCAGTCTGTCCGACGGGAAAAGGCCCGCCTGTCCGATGACTTCGCCGCTTTCCTTTTTCAATATGCTCCACAGTCCGAAATCATAAAACGCGTACGCATGCGAAATGTATGCCCACATGAACTCTGTCTCTTCCTCCAGGGTCCTCGATGGCCGGACAATCTCCCGGATCCCCGGACTGTTGTAGATCTCAAAAATACGGGGAACATCCTCCATCACCGTCTCCCGGATAACCAGACGCGCTGTCTTGGCAATCAGCACCGGAAGCCCTTCTTTTCTCCTGTGATCTCTCTCCACAAAGGCCGGATCCAGTTCCGGGTACTCTTCTTCCCACATATATATTCCTCCGAATTGTCTTTTTTCATCTTACCGCGGGATCCGCGCCCCGTCAATGCCGCAGAGGAATTTATCCTTTACGTCCGGACTTTCTTCCGCTAAAATAAAAGTGAGCAACAGTTCAGGACGGCGCGAACTGTTATAAAAACAGATACAAAAAGGAGAATCTATCATGGCACAGAATCCAATCGTCACATTTGAGATGGAAGGCGGCAGCATCATCAAGGCAGAGCTTTATCCGGATGTGGCCCCCAATACGGTCAACAATTTTCTCAGCCTGGTAAACAAAGGCTTTTACGACGGACTGATCTTTCACCGCGTCATCGAAGGCTTTATGATCCAGGGCGGCTGCCCGGACGGCAACGGTATGGGCGGTCCCGGATACACCATCAAAGGAGAATTCACCCGCAACCGTTTTAAAAACGATCTGAAACACACGAAAGGCGTCCTTTCCATGGCGAGAACCATGATCCCGGACAGCGCGGGAAGCCAGTTCTTCATCATGCACAAGGACTCGCCTCATCTGGACGGAGACTATGCCGCCTTCGGAAAAGTCATAGAAGGTATGGATGTGGTAGACCGCATCGCGGAAGTCGATACGGATTACAATGACCGCCCGATCGTTCCGCAGGTTATGAAAAAAGTCACCGCAGAGACTTTTGGAGTTGTTTACCCGGAACCGGAAAAAAAATAAGGCTATCGGAAAAAGGACTGCAGCATGCGCCGCAGTCCCTTTCTTTGCCTATGAACGACGTTTTTTATGAATCAGATACAGGATTCCTGCCACAGACGCCCCTGCCGCGCCGATCCACACGGCAGCCATTGCCTGGTCCCCGGTCAGCACCGGCGACACAGGTCCCGGCGCCGAAGGCTGCGGCGCGGACGAAGTATCTTCACCGGATCCGCCTCCGGAACTTCCCGGTTTTCGCTGGTTCATCAGTACGAAGCTCTGCACTTCCGGCGTATCCAGCACTTCCACTGTCATATCCTCCGCTTTCCGGTAACCGGACGGAGCTTTCGTCTCCCGCAGCGTATATGTCCCTATGGGAAGTCTTTCTATCGTATATGCTTCCTCTGTACTGGTCCAGGCGGCCACAGCATTTCCTTCCGCGTCCAGCAGCTGCAGGTCCGCACCGGTGAGCATGCTCACACCGTCCGCCTTTGTCTTCCGGATCTCGACTTTTGTCACATCGTCCTTCATGACGATGCAGCGGTCGTCCTGCGGCTTCCATCCGTCCTGATCGATCCAGACTTCTCTGAGCCCGTCCGTTTCCCTTACAAGGAAACGAATCTCTTCTGCGGTCACGTACCCGGCCGCCGGGAGCGTTTCCCGAAGCACATAGACATGCTCTTCACCCTCTGACACCCTGATACCGCCGATTCTATGCGGTGTTTTTTCGGATATCCACCGGTCTACTGCCGTTCCGGTGCTTTCTTCCACAATCTCCAGATGTGCTCCTTCGATCTCTTCTCCGTTGGTCAGATCCTGTTTGGATACTGTCACGTCGGATATCTCGTTATATATATCCTGCTCGAAGTTCAATGTCTCCTCAGAATCTGCTCCCCGGTAAGAAGCGTCAAAATACCACACCTCGTCTGTTTTCAGATATCCGTCCGGCGCCTGGAGTTCTCTGACATAGTATCTCCCGTTCGGCACATCTGCCTGGAAAACGGCCATGCCGGAAGCGTCGGTCTCCACCGTCTCAATAAGCGAGTCCTTCTCCACCAGTGCATCCGGGTAACGGCTGACCGCCTTTTCCTCTGTCACCGCGTAGCCCGGCAGGTCCTCGGCGGCATATAATCCGAAGACGGCTCCCTGAAGCGGCAGATCCGTGCCTTCCTCCATCTTGTGAATCTGTATGCGGATTTTCTGACGGGCATTTACATACTGTACACTGTCCGGATACACTACCGGGATATCCTGCCCGGCATAGGAAAGCACTATTTCCTTTTCTTCTCTGTTCAGCAGGAAATTGCCGTCGCCCGCCTTAGTCTCACGCAGATAATAGGTTCCCAGAGGGAGATTCTCTATAGACGCAAGTCCCTGACGGTCCGTGATCAAAGTTTCAATCCTGGTTCCTGCCTTCAATATCATCGTCTCCCCTGCCGCGTTGACCCAGCTGGCGTATTCTCCCGTTCCATCCGGCGTAAAGATATCTTCTTTCACGTACACTTCAAATTCTGCCTGTTCCACTCGGCCTGTCAGATACCGGAAAACCGTCAGGAACAGATTTTTCACCCGGTCTGTGAAACTTACCTGCTCTTCCGTTCCCACAAAGAATTCTCCTTCTTTGGTTACCGAAAACGCGCCGACTGTACGCTGGTCTTTCAGATCGTGTTCCGCCACAATATTGCTGTCTTCCACCGTAAACATCACTTCCTCTGTAATCTGGTTGTCGATCTGGTTCTGTTCTTTCGTATCATCGGAAGAAGCTTTCCAGCCCACATAATTTTCCGGCGCCAGCGTCTCTCTCAATATGTACTGTCGTCCCGCTGTCAATCCTTCGATCAGATGGCCTTCCTTGACAATCAGATCCTTTCCTTCCGGCAGTTCTTCGGGGGAAGGAATCTCCATATAGAAGCCGTCCGCCTCATAAAAATAGTGCAATTCTTCTCCTTCCGCCGCAGACACCCAGGAATCCGCAGGACGATCCGCCAACACATAAGAACCGTCTTCATTCCGTCTCGCGTTTCCCTGATCATCCTGAAGGATCTCCCAGACCTCCAGATAAGCGCCTGCAATATGGACGCCGGATACAATATCAGATTTTGTGATGACTCTCTTTGTTTTCTGGTTCTGATATATCAGATCTGTGTGATCCTGTATCTCTGTCTCCTGGCCCTGGTAGCTGCCGTCAACAGATTCTGTCTGGTCCGTAGATGTGTAACCCAACGGCGCCTCCAGCTCCTTGACATAATATTGCCCGAGGGGCAGATCCTCATCAAATACCGCCGCGCCATCCTGGTCTGTCACGGCCGTCGCGATCAGCGTGTCCGCCGGGATCAGGAGACGGCCCTCTTCATCCGGGATATATTCAAATGTCAGGTCTATATGACGGTAATCCGGCGCCGACGGATCCGGGTTCTTCACGACCTGACTGAATATGTCTTCCGCATTGTACAGTCCGTACACGGCGCCTTCCAGCGGCTCCCCGCTTTCCACATCCTGCTTAACCGTTTCCAGGGCGATCTTCTGGCGTTCGTTTTCCCAGATACTGGCCACCCAAGTAAGACTTACTTTCTGATCCTGCGGGGTGATTTCAAACTCCTGGATCTCCGGGTTGCGGACAAATCCTTCTCCTGCCGCCGTTTCCTTTATGTAGTACCTGCCAATATACAAGTCGGCCAGGTATGCATATCCGGTGGAATCGGTGGTGATCTCCGCCACCTTCCGGTCCTTGCCCCATACAAGATAGTCGGATATGTCCACCCCGTATTCTTCCAGCAGTTCTTTGTCTAATTCCTGCGTATAGATATCTTCCGCCGCATAGACCTCAAAGACTGCTCCCGCCACCGGAGCGTCCTGATACTCGAATATATAATCTTTTGCATTATAGGGATCTTCCCGCCAGATCCGGCGGAAATAAGAATCATCAAGCTTCTCCTTCAGAGATGTGCCGCTGTCCTTTGCGTCATAGAGCTGTTCTCCATATTTGATCAGCTCCAGGACGCCTTTCTGTTCCTGATTGTCCTGAAATACAGTACAGGTGATATTCCCGTAGGAATCCACCAGCGTATACTTATGCTCTCCCATCTGCCCGTCAGGATAGACAGAATTATTATCCAGGATAAAACGGATCGGCTCTGCCGGCGTATCCGACACTTCATAAATATTCAGATCTTCTGTACTGGTATCCGTGAGCGTCGTTTCGTATCCGTTCAGCACATATCCTTCCGGAGCCTGAAGTTCTGTGACCTCAAAGACGCCTGTCGGCAGCTTCGCCGGAAGCGTCAGGTAACAGTCTGTAATCTTCCCTGATCCGTCTCTTAAAAATGTGGGCGCAAAGGGAGATTCTTCCGTGCCGTAAGTAATCCGGGACGTGGGTTCATAATACCAGATGTATCCGTCCCCGTCCTGCTTCCATCCCGTTTTGGCGAACGTCTCCAACTCCCGGTCCGTCATGCTGACGATACGGATACGATATTGAGATCCTTCTTTCAGCACGGTTCCCTCCGCCATCTCTTCCGGTTTCAGCACGGTGCCGTCCGGGGGAAGAAAAGCAGTATCCGCTTTTATAAGCCGCAGCCAGGACTCTGTCTGATTATCGGATATATAACGGGTATCCTGGGGCAGACGCCCTTCTACCGCGTTCTCCTCATATACATTTTCATCTTTATATACCCGGCTGTTGGCATGATCTCCAAACCGGATATCCTTCTGTTCCGAAAAAGTCTCCTTGACCTCCTGCCGGCTTTCATCGGTATAGACTACTCCTCCGTCATCGGTAATAAACACAAAAAACGGTCTCGCCATCACATGTTTCTCCGGCGTGGTAGTCTCGACTACCACATAGGTTCCATAGGGAAGTTCCGGCGACGTCAAGGCTCCTTGTTCATCCGTAAACATCTCTCCTACCCGGTACTCATTGAGTTTGCCGCCCGGGACCGGCTCCAGCCAGCGATGATCTCCTTCCGTCCAGGTCTCCAATGCTCTTTTATATACGGTGGCCGGCCGGTCCTGCGTAAAATCATAATCATAAAACTGCTGGATGTCCAGGCCGGACCAGTTTTCCCCGTTTGCCGGGACCAGGGTTTTGTCCTTTACTCCCTGAAGCTCTGACACCAGATAAACTGTAAATCCTGCTCCGGCCACCGGTTCCAGTTCCGTCTGGTACTGGTTGTCGGAGGTTTTCACGATAGAAAAGGCTTTCTTCTGCACGTGATCCCCGGTATAGATCGTCTCATTTCCATTGTCCTGATCATCTATGGTCAGCGTATTCTTATCCTCCCCGGCGCTTTCATCTCGCAGAATCACGCGCTGTGTCTCGTCGTCGTAAGTGAAAGTCAGCTCATAAGAAGTTTCATCCAGCATATATCCTTCGCTGGCCTTTATTTCCTTCAGGACATATTTGCCCAGTTCAATATTATAAAAAGAAAACTCTCCCGGCGTATCCCGGTACCGGATCTCTCCTCCATAAGAGATATATCTCTGGCCTTCCGTGTTCAGCATGTATCCGGCCGCGTCCACCACCGGCGTCTTTCCGACCGTTCCGGTCATCACCAGGTCTCCTGCCCGGTAGATCACGCCTGTGTGTCCGTCCGCGTGAATGATATCTTCCGCCGCCCTCAGTTCATAGACCGCGCCTTCCAGAGTCGTATCTCCCTGTATGATCTGGCTCTCCGATTCTGTATCGTATTTTACCACACGTACGCGGCCTTTTGTCCGCTCGTTTGCGATCGTTCCCTGATTATTGGCGGATGCGGTCTGCGTGGTCTGATTATTGTAGCCCTCTACGACTCCTTCTTCGGTCCGGGACCCGGTAATCTCAAAATAATAGGCATTTTTCCCGTCCGCGCCGTCATCCTGCCATCCTGCCGGATGTCCGGTGATCAGCTCTGCCAGCCGGTCCTTCCAGTCGCCAAAGTAACCTTTTCTGGCTTCTGATTCTACCAGATACAATTTCCCCTGGTTCTGATAGTTCCAGTAAATCCAGTCGCTTAAGTAGGTCTGATCCGCCTGTTCTGATACTTTGATTTCCACCGGAGCGTAAGAAGTCTTCACCTCGTAGTCATTGCTGTCCCGGTTAAATCTCAGGATATCAAACCGTACTCCCGACAGAAGATTTCCGGTGTTCTCATCGATCTTCATGGCCTGTGCACGGATCTTCCAGGGCTCATTGTATGCCTGAAAGTCATGCATGTTGTCCGGCGCCGCCGAAAAGGTACCTGTCTGATTGTACTGATTGCCCTGAGTATATGTAATCTGCTTTTCTCCTGTGATCTCAAAGTAAAAACGGTTTGTCTCCCGATCGATCGTATAGCCGTAGGGAGATCTGGTCTCCAGGATCATGAATTTCCCCTGATTCCGCGGATTATAGTACAAGGGTCCAACCTGATAGGTACCGTCGCCCTGGTCCAGCATCTTCTGCCGGTCAGAGTAACGGTATAATTCGTACTCTCCTGTATCTTTATTGTACTCATATACGCAGAATTCCGCGTCCGCCAGGGAGAAATCCGTCTGCCCGGTCACGGAGTCATGCTTTGTCACTTTGATCCATGCTTCCCAGGGTTTATTATAGAAATCATGATATTTATGAGCTCCGTCCCCTGCCGATGTGTCATAAGTATTTTCTTCGTTATCGCAGTAACCGTAGGGCGGCACCGTCTCTTCCGCGTAGAAATCCGCGCTCCAGCTGTCTGCCCAGTCATCCAGTTCATCCTGTACCTGCTGATTGGCTTCTCCCCAGGACGCGGAATAGGCTTCGTCATAGCTGTGATAGTATCCGTGGCTGTCCGCGTCCGCCTGCTGCTCCGGCGTCAGGGAACCCCAGTCTGTCACATAAGTATAAGAAGGACCGCTGGCTGAGGCTGTATGGGAATCTTCTTCCTTATGCGTCACCTCGCCCGATTCATCCGAGGTATAAGTCTTTCCGTTGATCTTAATCGAAGCGCCTTCCAGGACTTCGTCCGTAATGCTGTCATGTTTGGTCACAGTCACCCGCGCTTCCACTTCTATGCTGTCTTCTGCAGACGCGGATACCGACGCCGTCTCATATTCTTCATCTCCTCCCGGTCCCGGCTCTTCTCCGCCTCCGCCTTCATACGGATAGGTATCCGGAAAATCAGAAGTAAAAATAGTCTGCGCATTTGCATTGTCCGAATGGAACACATAGTATGTCTCCGGATTCTGCGCGGCCCTGCGGTAATAATTCCAGATCCTGACGAGCATGGATTCAATCGTGGCATCCGATTCGTCCAGAAGCGCGTATGCCCGTTCCTCTACTTCTGTCCGGGTATAGGATTCCGACTCCAGGAACAGCCACAGCGCGATCTGTCCGCAGGCATAATAATCTCCGGAGAATGCGGCGACCGTGGCCAGGTACCCCTCACCGCCGGTACGCACTTCATATGTGCCGGGATTGGCGTTGTACAGGAAACCGTTTCTGGCGCTTCTGCCCCGGGTCGCGCAGATGGCGTCCGCGCCTCCGATGGAAAGTTTCCAGATCGTTCCATGGCCTGTCCCGGAAAATCCGGTGCTGCTCACAGACATGCTTGCCACCAGGTCGCCGTCTGACAGCGCATACAGCATGGGATTAGCCGGCATGATCCGCTCCGCCATCCCTGCCAGTGCCTCCGGCCCCGCGTCCGGTCCCGCTTCACTTTCCAGACTCTGCAGATATTCCCGGAACAGTTCCGTATCCTCCCAGCCGCAGGCTCCGGCCAGAAACGCATACACATCCTCCAGATCATACCCGTACTCCGACAAGGTATACAGATCTTCAACAGTAAGTCCCTGATACACCGTGCCGTCAAAGAATGCCTCTGCCGGCACGCCGCCCTCCAGGATCCGGATACAGGAGAACAGATCCTGACCGTCATACACCGTATCCGACAGGTTTTCAATCAATCCCTCCATGAATTCCGCCAGACTGCGCTCATAATCATACAGACTGTCCCACCAGGAATCGCTGTAACCGAGAAGATCTTCAAACCCATTGGGTATATACTTCTCTTTCCACGTCAGAATGGTCGCCATATCTTCTCTGCTGTAGTGATACAGGTCTTCCGCCGCATAGACTGCCACGGGAGAAAAAGAATCCAGGCTGAAGGACAACACTTCTCCATCCAGGATCTCCGCCTCCGGATATTCCACCTCGCCTGTATCCGGGAAATGCACAACTGTAACGACTTTCCCATCCAGATTCTCCAAACGGATCCGGACGTTAACGGTCCCTTCTGTCTCCACATGTATATCCTGCAGCCATACCAGCTCCCCGGATACTCTGGAAAAATCCACCTGAGCTTCCAGCGCTTCCGGATCGTCCACTTCTTCCAGATTCACTGAAAGCGGATTCCCGTCCTGATCCAATACCTGAAATCCCTGGTCTTCTTCCGGCGGCAGTTCCTCCGCCGTCTCCTCCGACGCCCCCGGAATCTGTTCTGTGCTTTCAGAAGGCATCTCTGTATCTGTTCCTATAGCCCCCGGAGTTTCCGCGGGATCCTGCCCTGCTGTCCCGGAAGTTTCTCCTGCGGCGGACTCTGATATTTCCGGGGCCGTCTCCGCTTCCGGAACCGGGGTCTCCTGAGGGTCTTCCTCGGTCTGTTCCGGCGTCTCCTGAGGATTTCCATCGATCTGTTCCGGCGTCTCAGAGACCTCTGGCGCTGGCGTCTCAGACGACTCCGCAGCGTTTTGTTCCGGCGTTTCAGAAGCTCCTGCGCCGCTCTTCCCGGGCTCTTCAGAAGGCCCTGCAGGCTCCTGCTCCGTTACCCCGGAACCCTTTTCTGACTCCTGCTCTGATCCCTCCCCGGGAATTTGCCCGGATACATCCTGCTGTTCTTCATTTCCCCGCTCAGATTCCGGAGCCGCATCTTCTATTTCCCATTCCGCCTCCGGTGCTTCCGGCAGCACGGAAGCGCTGACGGCGGACGCATCTCCCGCCAGCAGCGCGGCACTCAAAAGGAGCGCGCACAAACGTTTCCAAAATAGTCTCCTTTTCACAATTCTTCTCCTTTTCCAAAATAATAATAAGCGCCCTTAAAAATTACAGTTTCCCCCCTTCCAAGCCCCCATGCGGGCATAAAAGGCCTCCCGGTCTTTCACACAGGGACACCAATATAACGGCTGCATGACGAAATGCTGAAAAAAGGGTATAAAAATCCCCTCTTCTTCCTGTCATGCGCCAGATTCCATAATAGTTTGGGAATGTATCAGCCGAATGGCTGACTTATTGGATAAATTCATGTTATTACAAGCAAACGGATTTGTCAACAAAAACAAAAAATTAACCCCCTGAAGTAACTTTTTCAGGGGGTCCGGTCATTATTAAAATATCTTCTATACGCTTCGGTATTCTTCCATAATCTTCGCAAACGCCGGCATCGCGTCTACGATCGTCTTCTCAGCTACGCAGTAGGAAATCCGGACATAACCGGGGCATCCGAAGCTGTCCCCCGGCACGATCAGCACATCATATTTCTTCGCCTTTTCGGAAAAGGCATTGGCATCCGGCTCCGGCGATTTTACGAACAGATAGAACGCTCCCTGCGGCTGCACACATTCATAACCCAATTCCGTAAGGCCATTGTAAAGCAGCTCCCGGTTTCTTTCATAAGCGGAAATATCCCCGGTCACGCCTGTGCACTTTGCCACCACCTTCTGGAAAAGCACCGGCGCGCAGACATATCCCAGCGCCCTTCCCGCGCCGTTCACCGCGGCCATCACCTTTTTTGACTCTGTCACCTCATCCGGCACGATAATATAACCAATCCGCTCACCCGGCAGGGACAAAGATTTGCTGTAGGAATAGCAGACAATCGTATTGGCGTAATATTTGGTCACATAGGGTACTGCCACTCCGCCATAGACGATCTCCCGGTACGGTTCGTCCGTGATCAGATAGATCTGCGTTCCATATTCTTTCTGTTTTTCTTTCAGCAGTGTGGAAAGCCTGAGAATCGTCTCCTCCGAATAAACTGCCCCGCTGGGATTGTTCGGAGAATTGATGATAATCCCCTTCGTCTTCGGATTCAGCAGCTTCTCCAGTTCCGCAAAATCCATCTGAAAGTCTTTCAGATTTGGAGGACAGATTCTGAGTACGGCTCCGGCATTCTCCACCCACACCTGATATTCCGGAAAAAACGGCGCGAATACGATAAACTCGTCTCCGGAATTGGTCAGCGCCTGAATCGTAATATTCAGAGACGCTGCCGCGCCTACCGTCATATAAAAATTGTCTCCGGTAAAGTGCGTCCCGTACCGGCGGTTTACCGCTTCCGCCAGCTCCTGTTTCACTGCCGGGTCTCCGGATGCCGGAGAATACCCGTGCAGCTCCTCCGCCGGTTCCTCCAAAAGTTCAAGAATTGCCTGTTTTACCTCCGCAGGGGCAGGAATGCTGGGATTTCCCAGACTGAAATCGTAGACCTTGTCCTCTCCCACAACTTTTTTCCGCTCCAGACCATAAGAAAACAGCTCGCGGATCACAGAACTTTTGCTCCCATATTCATACATTTTTTCATTGATCATGGTTCTTCCTCCAGCCCGTCTTCATCCTCGGATGCCATAAATTCCCGGGAGGACACCCGTTTCTTTATACGTTCCTCTTCCACTGCATTTGAGATCAGATCCTTCACCCGCCGGGAATCTTTCACGTTGCGGATTATAAGTTGCGGTGAAGATTTATCCACCGTATCGCAGGTAATCGTCCCCAGGCCGAAAATCCGCTGAAGAAACGTCCTCTCCAGCGTCAGATCCATGATCCGGTATAGACGGATCTCATCTTCCCGCTGCTTCAGGATGCCCGACTGTACTACAAACTTTTCCGGCGTACAGGTGTATTTTGTAAATGTCCACGGAAGGCCGAACAACAGCCACCGTTTTCTGTCACTCCAGAGAATATCCATATTGTTTCCCGCCTTTCTTGTCTTTTTCTCATTATAGAAGATTTCTTCAGATTCGGCAACCGGTAAGCCTCAGGGACAAATACCCTGCTTCTATCTGCGCATCCTGCTCCTGCATTCGGCAACTACGTATTCTGCCTCTTCCTCATACTTTGGCTTTACATATATATAGTACAGAATTTCCAGATTTACATTTTCGCCGATCCTGCCCCAGCCTCCGCTCCTGCGATTCTGGCTTCCAGTATTGATTATACGCGTCTCATAGGGAATCTTGCTGTCATACAAAGCATTCTGCGCCATCCCAAACAATCCGGCATCCTGGGTAAGCAGTACTTCTCTCATTCTCCATCTGAACATAAGAGCCTCCTTTTCAAAGGTTTCACAGATTATAGTTGATTTTATTATAGCTGACGCATATTACATGAGCAAGCGGATTTTCTGAGCCATCGTGCAAACCATTCTTCTGAAACCGTAAGAAAAGAACAGAAAAAAACTGCCATGAAAACAGTTTGTTCTCATGACAGTCTCTGTATCACTCTGTATGGATTTATACCAGCTCCAGCAGTACTTCCATAGCTGCGTCGCCTTTTCTCTGTCCGATCTTCACGATTCTGGTGTAACCACCGTTTCTGTTCGCGTATTTCGGAGCGATCTCGTCAAAGATCTTTGCAACCATGTCTACTTCCTGGGTTTTCTTCTTCTTGCCCTCTACCGGAGCCTTCACCGGGTAAAGAACTTTCAGCATCTCTCTTCTGGCATGCAGTCTGGACGGAAGATCTTTTTTGATTTCCTTCTCTACCTCGTCGTATACGGTTACTTTCTTGCCGTCTACAACTTCTTTGACTCTCTTGCCGTCTTTATCTTTACGGGCAACTTTAGCGGTTACTTTCACCATCTCGAAGTTGTCCTTCTCTTTTACGCCAAGAGCGATCAGGCCCTCTGCGATCTTACGCACTTCTTTTGCCTTTGCTTCCGTGGTAACGATCTTGCCGTTTGCCAGCAGGGCGGTTACCTGGCTTCTCAGAAGCGCTTTTCTCTGAGAAGAAGTTCTGCTCAGTTTTCTATATTTTGCCATTTTATTTCCTCCATTCGTTGCGCCCGCGGATCATGCTTCTTCGGGCTTACTGACCCGGGGTCTGGCTTCAACTTACTCCTCGCTCTGGTTCAGTTCCAGGCCGAGTTCTTTCAGCTTTGCAAGGACTTCTTCCAGGGATTTGCGGCCCAGATTGCGGACCTTCATCATATCCTCCGGAGTCCGGTTGCACAGCTCTTCCACTGTATTGATTCCGGCTCTCTTCAGGCAGTTGTAAGAACGAACGGAAAGTTCCAGTTCATCAATGCTCATCTCGAGAACCTTTTCTTTGTCATCGGTCTCTGTTTCTACCATAATCTCTGTGGATTTGGCATTCTCAGACAGATCGATGAACAGACTCAGATGCTCGCTCAGGACTTTTGCCGCCAGACTGACAGCCTCGTCCGGAGCCAGAGTTCCATTGGTATATACGTCTAAAGTCAGTTTATCGAAATCGATTACCTGACCTACACGGCTGTTCTCAACGGTAAGATTCACGCGCTCTACCGGCGTATAAATGGAATCCACCGCGATGATACCGATCGGAAGATCGTCGTCTTTATTCTTGTCTGCACTCACATATCCGCGGCCCTTGGTAATGGTCAGCTCCATGTACAGTTTGCTGTCCGCGCCGCCGTTCAAGTGCGCGATCACCACATCCGGATTTAAAATCTCAATATCCGGATCACACTGAATATCAGCGGCAGTCACAACACCTTCGCCTTCGAAATCAATGTAGGCAGTCTTCGCCTCATCGGAATCGCTGGTATTGCGGATTGCCAGACTCTTGATATTCATGATAATTTCCGTTACATCTTCTTTTACACCCGGGATGGAGCTGAACTCGTGAAGAACACCGTCAATCTTCACCTGGCTGACTGCAGAACCCGGCAGAGAAGAAAGCATGATCCTTCTCAGAGAATTTCCGAGGGTCGTACCATAGCCTCTTTCCAACGGCTCTACTACGAATCTGCCATATCTCTTATCTTCTGAAATCTCTGCAATTTCAATCTTGGGTTTGTTAAATACTACCACTAAAAGCCCCTCCTGTTCTGTGATGGGTGACGAAACTACTTAATTATTTGGAATACAACTCGACGATCAGCATCTCGTTAACCGGCACATCGATCATCTCTCTGGTCGGAAGTTCTTTAACCGTTCCTTTCAGATTGTCAAGATCAGCTTCCAGCCATTCCGGCACCAGTCTTCCGCCGGTCGCCTCAACGATCGCTTTATAGCGGTCAGAACTCTTGCATTTCTCTTTGATCTCAATGGAATCTCCGGCTTTCACCTGATAAGACGGGATATTCACCTGTTTTCCGTTTACCAGCACATGCTTATGGTCAACGATCTGTCTCGCTTCCTGACGGGTTCTTGCAAGGCCGAGACGGAATACTACATTATCCAGTCTGGATTCCAGCATAACCATCAGGTTTTCACCGGTCATACCTTTCATGCGATCCGCTTTCTCATAGTAATTGCGGAACGGTTTCTCCAGTACGCCGTAGATGAATTTTGCTTTCTGCTTTTCTCTCAGCTGAAGACCGTATTCGGAGATCTTCTTGTTTCCTCTCTGGGAGTTTCTGTTGGATTTTTTATCGATTCCTAAATAGACCGGATCCAGTCCAAGGGATCTGCATCTTTTAAGGACAGGTGTTCTATTTACTGCCATTTCTCATACCCTCCTGATTAAACTCTTCTGCGTTTTGGTGGACGGCAACCGTTGTGCGGTACCGGCGTAACATCGGTAATGCTGACAACTTCCAGACCGCATGCCTGCAGCGCGCGGATCGCAGCTTCTCTTCCTGAACCAGGTCCTTTTACGAATACATCTACAGTCTTTAATCCGTGTACCAGAGCTGCTTTCGTAGCAGTTTCTGCAGCCATCTGCGCTGCATACGGAGTAGATTTCCTTGAACCTCTAAAACCAAGACCACCGGCACTTGCCCAGCTCAGAGCGTTGCCCTCTGCATCGGTCAGGGTAACGATCGTATTATTGAAAGATGACTGGATATGTGCCTGTCCGCGTTCAACGTTTTTTCTGACACGCTTTTTTGTCACTTTTTTCGTAACTTTAGCCATTTCTAAACTAACCTACTTTCTTCTTTCTTCAAATTATATGGTACGCACTCATACTCATACGGCAAAGATTGCCCTGTATTCGCCAAGCGCTTTATTTCTTCTTGTTTGCAACGGTCTTCTTCGGACCTTTTCTGGTTCTTGCATTGGTCTTTGTCTTCTGACCACGAACCGGCAGGCTCTTACGATGACGAACGCCTCTGTAGCATCCGATCTCCTGCAGTCTCTTGATGTCCATAGCGATCTGTCTTCTCAGATCACCTTCCACAGTCTGGGTCTCATCGATCACAGAACTGATTCTCTTCACTTCTTCGTCTGTCAGATCTCTGACGCGGGTATCCGGGTTTACCTGAGCTTCTTTCAGGATACGGTTGGAGCTTGCGCGGCCGATTCCATAGATATAAGTCAGGCCGATCTCCACGCGTTTTTCTCTTGGTAAATCTACACCAGCAATACGAGCCATGTGATTATTCCTCCATTTTCCATACTACAATATTTTCCTAAATGAGGCACGGAACGTCTGCGCATTCCAACGCCCAAATGGGTAAATACCCATTCTTTCCGGTACTCTTTTCGCAGAAACTTCCCGGTTTTAAGCAATATCATTTCGCATTCAGCCATGCACAGACTTGACAGCGGACACTGGCAAGGATGTATAGGGCGCCTGCGCCTGACGAAGCCGAGCCCGCATGGCGGCATCCCTGAGCCAAATGCACCAATCCTTGAATAATCTACCACTCTAAGTTCTTTTATATAAATCAGTTGTCACACGCTTCCGTGTGTTTCAACTGCAGCCGCTCATATAAAAAAGCTACAAGTGCTAACATTCACAGACCATTAGCCTTGTCTCTGTTTATGTTTGGGATTTTCACAGATTACTCTGATACTACCTTTTCTCTTGATGATTTTGCACTTTTCGCAAATAGGTTTCACCGATGATCTAACCTTCACAGTAAAGTCCTCCTTTCATCATTTTCCTTTCCGAAGGCATACGCCCCCAAAATCATGCCTACACATTATAGCAGAGGCATGCAAGGAATGCAAGTACTTTTTTATTTATCTCTCCAGATAATCCGTCCTTTGGACAGATCGTACGGAGACATCTCAATGGTTACTTTATCTCCCGGCAAAATACGGATGAAATTCATCCGAAGTTTTCCGCTGATATGGGCAAGCACTTTATGCCCGTTTTCCAGTTCCACCTGGAACATAGCGTTGGGAAGTTTTTCAATTACGGTTCCTTCAATCTCAATTACATCTGCTTTCGACATGTTTATCCTCCTGCCTGTCTATGACTCTGATTCAATTCCTGCTATGATATGTCCGTCTGTAAGCGGTTCCCCGGACATCAGTGCTGTTCTCACTTTATCCGGAATCCGTCGGATCGCCTGTATATGTTTCTTGTTTTTCTTCTTTGGATTTGCTGTCGTATGGCAGCGTCCGTCCGCTACCCATACATATTCCGCTTCCGCGCGGATTATGATATAGAGTTTGCCCCGGTCATGCCCTGCCTTCGATCTGGCGAGCATACCTGTTTCCATATTTATCATAGGGTCCTCCTGTTCCCGCCTATTCATGCAGGGTCAGGATCTCCGGCTCGCCGTCCGTGATCAGGATTGTGTTTTCATAATGCGCTGATACGGAGTGATCCGCGGAGATGACCGTCCACTCGTCGTCCAGCCATTTTACCTTCCAGGTCCCCATATTAATCATGGGTTCCACCGCCAGCGTCATGCCGGGCACCAGGATGATGCCTTTACGCTTCTGGCGGAAATTAGGAATCTGGGGATCTTCATGAAGGCTGGTGCCGATCCCGTGACCTACCAGATCCTGGACAATCCCATACCCGAAAGGCGTCACATAATTATCAATGGCATTGGAAATATCAAACAGGTGATTTCCCGCTTTTGCATATTTGATTCCCTCAAAAAAGCTCTGCTTCGTCACATCCAGAAGCTTCTGCACTTCAGGCGCGATCTTTCCGACCGCATGGGTTCTCGCCGCGTCGGAATGATATCCTTTATAGATCAGTCCCGCGTCCAGGCTGACGATATCTCCTTCTTTCAGAATGTGGTCTCTCCTGGGAATTCCATGGACCACTTCCTCATTGACAGACACACAGATCGAAGCAGGATATCCGGAGTAGTTAAGGAAATTAGGTACGCATCCCAGATCTCTGATTACTTTGTCTCCGTACTCGTTGATATCCATTGTAGAGATCCCCGGCCGGATCATTTTCGCCATCTCGTCGTGAACGATCTCCAGCAGGCGTCCTGCCTCTCTCATAAGTTCTATTTCTTTCGCAGATTTTACCGTTACCGCCATAATCTTACGCTCCCAAAATGTCTGTAATTGCCTGGAAAACCACATCCATATCTTTGGTCCCATCCACATCCTTCAGGATGCCTTTTCCTTTATAATAGTCGATCAGCGGCTGCGTCTGTTCATGATAAACGCTCAGACGTTTCTGCACCGTCTCCGGCTTGTCATCGTCCCTGAGAATCAGCTCCGCGCCGCATACGTCACAGACTCCCTCTTTCTTTGTAGGAGCGTACACCATATGATAGGTTGCTCCGCATCCCACGCACGCGCGGCGTCCGGACATGCGGTTTACGATATGTTCGTCCGGAACATCCACATTGATGGCGTAGTCCAGACTCTCACCCATCTGGCCCAGCGCTTCATCCAGGCTCTCTGCCTGCGGGATCGTTCTTGGGAATCCGTCCAGAATATAACCGTTTTTGCAGTCCTCCTGTTTCACACGGTCTACGACCAGATCGCAGACCAGCTCATCCGGTACCAGAAGTCCCTGATCCATATAAGTCTTTGCCTTTTTTCCCAATTCCGTACCGTTTTTAATATTTGCGCGGAAAATATCTCCTGTGGAAATATGGGGAATCTGATACTTTTCAGCGATTTTTTTTGCCTGTGTCCCTTTTCCCGCACCCGGCGCGCCTAACATAATAATCTTCATATTTTCTGTTCTCCCTTATTCAGTGTAACCAGTTTTTTCCATCCTATTCGAAAAGCCTGTGCGGAACCACCGCATGGTATTCCGTACAGGCTTATGTCTCGCTGTATCAGTCGTTCAGGAAGCCCTTGTAATAGCGCACGAGCATCTGGGATTCAATCTGCTTCAGCGTTTCCAGGATTACACCCACGATAATGATAATGGATGTTCCTCCAAAAGAGACGTTTGCTCCAAACATGCCGCTGAAAAAGATCGGGATGATACATACAATGATCAGTCCCACTGCACCGACAAATACAATATAATTTAAAATCTTGCTGAGATATTCCGTCGTCGGCTTGCCCGGCCGGATACCAGGGATGAATCCGCCCTGGCGCTTCATATTATTCGAAATCTCAATCGGGTTAAATGTAATGGATGTATAGAAATATGCAAAAAATACAACCAATATAATATACAGCAGTAATCCGAGGGAATAAATCGGCTGATCCGGGTTACACCAGCTGGACTGACTCAGTCCGGTCAGAATATGCGCGCCGATGCTGTCGCCGCCCGTATATCCTGCCAAAGCCGCGATCACGCCTGGAAAGCTCATCAAAGATGAAGCGAAGATCACAGGGATCACACCGGATGTATTGACTTTCAAAGGAATATTGGTAGACTGTCCGCCCACCATCTTCCGGCCCTGTACTTTCTTTGCATATTGTACCGGAATACGGCGTTCGCCGCCCTGAAGAACAATGACAAAGATCACTGTGAGCAGGATGACTGCCAGAATAATCACAGCCGCCAGGACTCCGTTCAGGATTGTCTGCCCCTGAATAAACTGTCTGTACAGATTTACAAAGTCGTCCGGGATCGTAGATACGATATTGATCAGAAGTACGATAGAAATACCGTTTCCGACTCCGTTTTCTGTAATCTGCTCACCGACCCACATGAGGAATGCACTTCCTGCCGTCATAGCAGCCACTACGACAATCATATTGGGAACCGTTACTTCTTCCAGAAGTCCGCGTCCGCCGAAACCGATCGTCATAGCGATACTCTGAACCAGAGCCAGTCCTACCGTCAGATAACGGGAAATTGTCTGGATCTTCTTTCTTCCATCCTCGCCCTCTTTCTGCATCTCTTCCAGTTTTGGAATAGCAATCGTCAGAAGCTGCATAATAATGGAAGATGTAATGTACGGCGTAATACCAAGCGCAAATACAGACAAACTGGTAAATGACCCGCCGGTGAACGCATCAAAAAAGTTAAATGCGTCACCGGTCTGGGCTGCAAACCAGTTGGCAAAATAATCTCTATTCACACCCGGAATCGGAAGCTGAGAGCCGAAGCGCACAACTACAAGCATTAAAAATGTGAAAATCAGTTTTTTCCTGATGTCCTCAATTTTAAGCGCGTTCCGTAATGTTTTTAACATTAGATCACCTCGGCTTTTCCACCAAGAGCTTCAATCTTCGCTACCGCACCGGCAGAAAAAGCGTTCGCCTGCACGGTCAGTTTCTTGGTTAATTCTCCGTTTCCAAGAATTTTAACACCGTCTTTCGGGTTCTTCACGATACCTTCCGCAATCAGAGTCTCTACAGAAACTACGCTGTCGTTCTCAAATCTCTCCAGCGCGTCTACGTTGATTCCAACGATCTCTCTGCTGTTGCGGTTGGTGAAGCCTCTCTTCGGAAGCCGTCTGTATAATGGCATCTGACCGCCTTCAAATCCCGGTCTCGGAGCTCCGGAACGGGCTTTCTGTCCTTTATGACCTTTACCTGCGGTCTTGCCGTTTCCTGAACCATGTCCGCGGCCTCTTCTGAAGTCGCCGCTGTGTTTGGAGCCTTCGGCGTACCTTAAATTCGATAAATCCATAGTGGCACCTCCTTACATATCCAAAATTAAATTTCTTCTACTTTTACCAGATGTCTTACATGCCAGATCATTCCGCGTACTGCTTCATTGTCCGGCATCTCGACCGTTTTATTCAGCTTTCTCAGTCCGAGCGCCTCTACGGTCGCTCTCTGTTTCGGAATTGCACCGATAGGAGATTTTACTAATGTGATTTTTAATTTCTCTGCCATGTTCATTCTCCTCCTTAAGCCATGATCTCGTCTACGGACTTGCCGCGCTTTCTTGCGACTTCCTCCGGAGAAGACAGTCCCGCCAGGCCTTCAATCGTTGCCAGTACCACGTTCTGTTTGTTGTTGGAACCCAGAGACTTGGTACGGATATTCTTGATACCTGCCAGCTCTACCACGGCACGGGCCGGACCGCCGGCGATGATACCGGTACCTTCCGGAGCTCTTTTCAGAAGTACGGAAGAGCTTCCGAACTTTCCGAAATTGTCGTGCGGAATACTTTTGTTTTCATCCAGCGCAACGGTTACCAGTTTCTTCACAGCGTCTTCTTTTCCTTTGCGGATTGCTTCCGGAATTTCAGTGGCTTTTCCAAGACCAGCGCCGACGTGACCATTTCCGTCACCAACGACTACCAGAGCTGTGAAACGCATGCTGCGGCCGCCTTTGACGGTCTTGCTAACACGCTTGATTGATACTACTCTATCTGTCAGTTCTAACTGATTCGCATCAATGATCTCATGTCTCATGTCTTTTTTCCTCCTCCTCTAAAATTCCAGACCTGCTTCACGCGCTGCTTCTGCAAGCGCTGCGATCTTGCCCTGGTAAATGAATCCTCCGCGGTCGAATACCACGGTCTTGATTCCTTTTTCCAGTGCTCTCTCGGCGATCACTTTGCCGAGATATGCTGCAGCATCCACGTTGTTGGTCTTCTCCAGCTCAGCCTTCACTTCTTTCTGAAGAGTGGAAGCGGATACCAGAGTGTTCCCTACCGTATCGTCGATGATCTGAGCATACATATGATTATTGCTTCTGAACACTGCCAGACGCGGTTTCTCAGCGGTTCCGCTGATGTGATTGCGTAATCTGTAATGCTTTTTGGCGCGAACTTCGGCTCTTGATTTCTTACTAACCATCTTTACACTCTCCTTACTTATTTCTTACCGGTCTTACCAACTTTACGTCTGATAACCTCGGTCTCATACTTGATACCTTTGCCCTTATACGGCTCCGGTCTTCTCTTATCGCGGATCTCAGCTGCGTACTGTCCGACCTTTTCTTTGTCGATACCCTTGACAGTGATCTTGTTGCCGTCCACAACTGCTTCCAGACCCTCCGGATCCATCATCTCCACCGGATGAGAATATCCAAGGTTCAGAGTCAGTTTCTTGCCGGACTTGGAGCAGCGGTATCCAACACCGTTTACCTCAAGCACTTTCTCAAATCCGGTATGAACGCCTGTCACCATGTTGGAAATCAGGGTTCTCGTCAAACCGTGTAAAGATTTCATTTTCTTCAAGTCATTCGGTCTCGTGACAACCACATGGCCGTCTTCTACCTTGATCGTCATTTCAGCGGGAAGCACTCTCTCAAGCGTTCCTTTCGGACCTTTTACGGTCACTTTATTTCCCTCGGCAACTGTCACGGTTACTCCTTCCGGGATAGCTACCGGTAATCTTCCGATACGGGACATAATCTGTAATCCTCCTTACTTAGATTTTCGGAAGAGGCTTGTGCGCCTCTTCTGTTTTCAGTTCTGCGGATCAAGTTACCAAACAAAGGCCAAAACTTCTCCGCCTACGTTCAACTCTCTCGCTTTTTTGTCGGTCATCACGCCCTTGTTTGTGGAAACAATAGCGATGCCCAGTCCGCCGAGCACTTTCGGCATATTTTCTTTTCCTGCGTAAATTCTCAGACCCGGTTTGGAAATTCTCTTCAGGCCGGAAATGACTCTGTCATTCTTGTCCTTGCCGTATTTCAGGGTGATATGGATATCTTTGAAATTTCCATTGTCCACCAGGTCATATTTTGCGATATATCCTTCATCTACCAGGATGTCGGCGATCGCCAGCTTCATTTTGGAAGCGGGGACATCCACAGTATCGTGTTTAGCAGTGTTCGCGTTACGGATTCTTGTAAGCATATCTGCAATCGGATCGTTCGTTGTCATATCTAGACTCCTTTCCTGTTTTCTCGGCTTACCAGCTTGCTTTCTTCACACCCGGGATCTGTCCTGCGTAGGCCAGTTCACGGAAGCAAATTCTGCAGATGCCGTATTTTCTCAGGTAAGCATGCGGACGTCCGCAGATTCTGCAGCGGTTATATTCTCTGGTAGAGAATTTCTGTTTGCGCTGCTGTTTGATTTTCATCGATGTCTTAGCCATGAAATTCCCTCCTATCTTGCGAATGGCATATTGAACAGACTTAACAGATAACGGGCTTCCTCATCGGTCTTCGCGGTGGTCACGAAGATGATATCCATACCTCTTACTTTATCGATCTTGTCGTATTCAATTTCCGGGAAAATCAACTGTTCTTTAATACCAAGCGCGTAATTTCCTCTTCCGTCGAACGCGTTCGGATTTACGCCTCTGAAGTCGCGGACACGCGGCAGTGCCAGGTTTACCAGGCGGTCAACAAATTCATACATTTTCTCGCCGCGCAGGGTAACCTTGCATCCGATCGCCATGCCTTCACGGATCTTGAAGTTTGCCACGGAATTTTTAGCTCTGGTCAGCACCGGCTTCTGTCCGGAGATGGTCTCCAGATCCTTTACGGCAGAATCCAATACTTTCGCGTTTTCCTTAGCCTCGCCGACACCCATATTGATGACGACTTTGTCAAGCTTCGGCACTTCCATGACGTTTTTATAGCCAAATTTTTTGATCATAGCGTCTACGATCTCATTTTTGTACTGTTCACTGAGTCTACTCAACTTTCCTGGACCTCCTCTCTTCCAAATTAATCGATCACCTTACCGGTTGCTTTTGCCACGCGGACTTTTTTGTCCCCGTCCATCTTGTAACCGATTCTGGATACTTTTCCGTCGCTCACGTACATCACGTTGGAAACGTCGATAGGTCCTTCCTGACGGATGATGCCGCCCTGCTGATTGGCCGGTGACGGTTTTGTGTGTTTCGTAATCATATTCACACCTTCTACAAGAACGGTGTTTTTCTTATGGTTCACTGCGATGACTTTGCCTTCGCTGCCTTTGTCAGTACCGGCAATGACTCTTACAGTGTCGCCTTTTTTGATTCTGATTGTAGACATATTCCGATACCTCCTATAATACTTCCGGAGCAAGGGATACGATCTTCATGAACTGTTTCTCACGAAGCTCTCTTGCCACCGGTCCAAAGATACGGGTTCCTCTCGGGTTCTTATCCTCTTTGATGATTACGGCTGCGTTCTCGTCAAATTTAATATAAGAACCGTCTTTGCGGCGTGCGCCCTTTACGGTGCGGACAACTACCGCCTTGACCACATCGCCCTTTTTAACAACACCGCCTGGTGTTGCATCTTTAACGCTGGCAACGATCACGTCCCCAATGTTTGCATATCTTCTGGTAGAGCCGCCCATAACGCGGATGCAGAGTAATTCTTTTGCACCGGTGTTATCAGCAACTTTAAGTCTTGTTTCCTGCTGTACCATTGCGGCATCCTCCTATCTGGCTTTCTCAATAATGCTGACCAGTCTCCATCTCTTGTCTTTGGACAGCGGTCTGGTCTCCATAACTTTTACGGTATCGCCGATTCCGCACTCGTTATTCTCATCATGTGCTTTCAATTTATAAGTTTTCTTCACGATTTTTCCGTAAAGCGGATGTTTTACATGGTTCTCTACTGCAACCACGATCGTCTTATCCATCTTGTCACTTACGACTTTTCCAACACGTGTTTTTCTCAGATTTCTTTCCACGATTTCTATCTCCTTTCTCAAACTGAAATCCTTCTATGCATCCTTACGCATTCTTCTGTGCGATAACAGTCTGGATCCGGGCGATATTTCTGCGAACCTCTTTGATTCTCGCCGTATTGTCCAGCTGGTTGGTTGCGTTCTGGAATCTCAGATTGAAAAGTTCCTTCTTAGCAGCTACTAATTCTGTATTCAGTTCTGCAGCTGATTTTGCCTTTAAATCTTCTACATACTTATTTGTTTTCACTGTTATCACCGCCTTCTAAGTCTGCGCGAGAAACGATCTTGCATTTGCAGGGTAACTTATGGGTAGCGAGACGCAATGCTTCTTTTGCAACGTCTTCCGGAACTCCGGAAATCTCGAACATTACACGGCCCGGTTTCACAACGGCCACCCAGTACTCCAGCGTTCCTTTACCGGAACCCATACGCGTTTCAGCCGGTTTGTTGGTTACAGGTTTGTCCGGGAAAATCTTGATCCAGACTTTACCGCCACGTTTGATATAACGGGTCATGGCCACACGGGCTGCCTCGATCTGGTTGGACTTGATCCAGCACGGCTCCGTAGCGACAATACCGTATTCACCATTTGTAATCTTATTACCTCTAAGCGCCTTTCCAGTCATCGTACCGCGGAACTGTTTACGGCGTTTTACTCTTTTTGGCATTAACATTATTTATCGCTCCCTTCCTTTGCTGCCTTTGTGGGAAGTACCTCGCCCTTGTAGACCCAAACCTTAACGCCGATCTTGCCATAGGTGGTGTCTGCCTCAGCGAAACCATAGTCAATATCTGCTCTCAGAGTGTGCAGCGGGATCGTACCTTCGGAGTAGGTCTCCGTACGAGCCATATCCGCTCCGCCCAGACGGCCTGCGCAGGAAGCTTTGATTCCCTTTGCGCCGGATTTCATCGCGCGGCCCATGCAGGACTTCATCGCGCGGCGGAAGGAGATACGGTTCTCCAGCTGCTGTGCGATATTTTCAGCAACCAGCTGTGCCTCACGGTCCGGTCTCTTCACTTCTTTGATATCTACTACCACTTTCTTTGTGGTCATTTTCTGCAGCTCTGCTCTTACCTTCTCAATCTCGGAACCGCCCTTGCCGATGATCATACCCGGTTTTGCGGTGGAGATAATGATTTTTACACGGTCGGAAGTTCTTTCGATCTCAATCTTAGAAACACCCGCATTGTATAATTTTTTCTTCAGGAACTTTCTGATCTGATAATCTTCAACTAAGCAGTCGGCGAAATCAGCCTCAGCGTACCATTTAGAATCCCAGTCTTTGATAACACCGACTCTAAGTCCGTGTGGATTGACTTTCTGACCCATGACTTTCCTCCTTATTTCTTCTCATCCAGCACGATGGTGATGTGGCTCATTCTCTTCTCGATACGATAAGCGCGGCCCTGTGCTCTCGGTCTGATTCTCTTCATGGTCGGTCCTTTATCCGCATAGCATTCTGCCACATAAAGATTGTCAGCACTCATTCCGTTGTTGTTCTCCGCGTTCGCGATCGCGGATTTTAATAATTTCTCTATCAGCGTAGAAGCGTATCTCGGATTGTAGGTAACAATACCGAGCGCTGTCTGTACGTCTTTACCTCTGATGGCATCTAATACGAAGCACGCCTTCTGAACAGAAACGCGGGCATAAGATAATTTTGCAGATGGTCTGGTATCTTTTTTCGCATTTCTCTCTCTTTTGATCTGACTTCTGGATCCTTTAGCCATTAGATGTAACCTCCTTCCAAAATTTAACTGTTATCGTCTGGATTTCTTTTCGTCTTTGCCATGGCCTCTGTAGGTTCTGGTGGGAACGAATTCTCCAAGCTTATGTCCTACCATGTCCTCGGTGATATATACCGGCACATGTTTTCTTCCATCATGAACTGCAATTGTATGGGAAACCATCTGCGGGAAGATGGTGGAACGGCGGGACCAGGTCTTGATGACCGTCTTCTGTCCGCTTGCGTTCATCGCGTCCACTTTCTTCAGTAAGCTTGCGTCTGCAAATGGTCCTTTTTTTAATGAACGAGCCATTAGGTGAAACCTCCTTTAATTATTTGATAGTTCTTCCGTCTCTTCTTCTTACGATCAGTTTATTGGACTTCTTGTTCTTCTTTCTGGTCTTAAGGCCAAGTGCCGGTTTACCCCACGGTGTGCACGGACCCGGACGGCCGATACCGGTCTTTCCTTCTCCACCACCATGCGGATGATCGTTCGGGTTCATAACAGAACCGCGGACGGTAGGTCTGATACCCATGTGACGTTTACGGCCTGCTTTACCGATGTTGATCAGGTTGTGCTCGCCGTTGCCCACAACGCCTACGGTTGCGCGGCAGTTAATCGGTACCATTCTCATTTCACCAGACGGCATTCTTAAGGTAGCGTATTTGCCTTCCTTTGCCATCAGCTGCGCTCCGTTGCCTGCAGAACGAACCAGCTGTCCGCCTCTGCCTGCGTATAACTCTACATTGTGCACCATAGTACCAACCGGGATATTCTCCAGCGGCAGGCAGTTTCCTACATGTACCTCAGCCTCCGGTCCGTTCATAACGGTCATGCCGTCGGTCAGGCCCTGCGGTGCAAGGATATATGCTTTCTCACCGTCTGCATAGCAGATCAGCGCGATATTTGCGGTTCTGTTCGGATCGTACTCGATACCGAGCACTTTTGCCGGGATACCGTCTTTTCTTCTCTTGAAATCGATAATTCTGTATTTTCTTCTGGATCCGCCTCCGCGGTGTCTCACAGTAATTTTACCCTGGGCATTACGTCCGGCATTCTTCTTGAGAGAAGTGACCAGAGATTTCTCTGGAGTCGTCTTGGTGATCTCAGCGAAATCATATCCGGACATATGTCTTCTGGAAGGTGTATATGGGCGGTAAGTTTTGATTCCCATTACGTTTATCTCCTTTCAACTCTACGTTTTGTCATCACGCCCGTAGGGGGCGTATAGTTTCTGATCTTTACAGTCCCTCAAACAGCTCGATATCCTTGCTGTCTGCGGTAAGCTGAACGATCGCTTTCTTGGTCTTGGCAGTCTTTCCAACCACCATACCGCGTCTTTTGTTCTTTCCGTCGTAATTCATGGTGTTCACGCTTTTCACTTTCGTTCCCGCGAACATTTTCTCTACCGCTTCTTTGATCTGAGATTTGGTCGCTTCCGTATGAACCAGGAAAGTATATTTTTTCTCGCTCATAGCGTCCATGCTCTTCTCGGTGATAATCGGTTTGAGGATTACATCATAATATTTAATATCAGCCATTACGCATATACCTCCTCGATGGTTGCAACAGCAGCCTTGGTAACGATGACCGTATTGTATTTCAGGATGTCGTATACGTTGATCGTGTTGGTCAAAGCTGTCTGAACGTTTGCGATGTTTCTTGCAGACATCATCACGTTGGCGTCATTGTCATTCAGAACCACCAGCGCCTTGGATACGTTCAGAGCATCCAGAACTGCCTGCATCTTCTTGGTCTTGATCTCGTCGAACTTCAGCTCGTCAAGAACGATGAACTTGTTCTCCTGTACTCTGCTGGTCAGTGCGGACTTCAGAGCCAGTCTCTTTTCTTTCTTATTCAGACGGATCGTGTAATCTCTCGGAGTCGGAGCGAATACTACGCCGCCGCCGGTCCACTGCGGAGCTCTGGTTGAACCCTGACGCGCATGTCCGGTTCCTTTCTGTCTCCACGGTTTTCTTCCGCCGCCGGAAACTTCAGAACGGGTCTTTGCCTTCTGGGTTCCCTGTCTCTTGTTTGCAAGCTGTGCAACGACTGCCATATGAACCAGATGCTCGTTTACATCTACGCCGAACACTGCGTCGTTCAGCTCCATCGTGCCAACTTCTTTGCCTTCCATATTATAAACAGCTACGTTTGCCATGTTTGTGTTCCTCCTTTCCCTTCAAACCTTACTTACCGGTCTTTACGGTCTCTTTAACAGTAACTAAGGCTTTCTTCGGGCCTGGTACCGCACCTTTTACCAACAGTAAGTTGTTTTCAGCGTCTACTCTCACGATCTCCAGATTCTGGATCGTGATCTGCTTGGATCCCATGTGTCCGGGCATTCCTTTTCCCTTGAACACCTTGCTCGGATCGGAGCAGGCGCCGTTGGAACCCTGATGACGGTGGAACTTGGAACCGTGAGCCATAGGTCCTCTGTGCTGACCCAGTCTCTTGATCGCGCCCTGGAATCCCTTACCTTTGGAAATTGCGGTCGCATCGATCTTGTCGCCTGCGGCGAAGATGTCCGCCTTGATCTCCTGTGCCACTGCATACTCTGCAGCGTTCTCTAACTTCAGCTCTCTGACAAACTTCTTATAGGCAACGCCCGCTTTGTCAAAGTGTCCTTTTTTCGGTTTGTTTACCAGTTTTTCTCTGGTGTCAACGAAGCCGACCTGTACCGCATTGTATCCGTCGGTTTCCACGGTTTTCACCTGGGTTACCACGCACGGACCAGCCTGCAGAACGGTTACCGGAGTCAGGACTCCGTCCTCGTTGAAGATCTGGGTCATTCCGACCTTGGTTGCTAAAATAGCTTTCTTCATTTTTTCGTTTCCTCCTGTTTTCTCTACAGCGGAACGCTCTCGCGTTCATTCTAGCCGCAGGATTTATTTGTTTTTCATTTTTATGTCGACATATACGCCAGCCGGCATATCAAGACGGGACAGAGCGTCGATCGTCTTCTGCGTAGGCGCAATGATGTCAATCAGTCTCTTGTGCGTCCTCTGTTCGAACTGCTCTCTGGAATCTTTGTACTTGTGTACCGCACGAAGAATCGTAACCACTTCTTTTTTCGTGGGAAGCGGCACCGGTCCGCTCACTTTGGAGCCGGTCTTCTTCACCGTTTCGATGATTTTCTTTGCGGATGCATCGATCAGCTGATGATCATATGCCTTCATTGTGATTCTCATTACTTGACTTGCCATAAAAAAAGTCGCCTCCTTATTCGTACTTTTAACTGCCAGTACGACAAGCGGTGACTGTACACACTCCCGTGCGTATCACGATGATACTCACACGTCGTTTCCTTTCTGATCAAAGGACTCATTAATTTGTACAGTGACTTGTCGCCAGTTTGCTAACTTGACATTCGCTCCACGGAAAAACCCGCGCCCTGCGCGGCAACCTCACGCTTCATCGCTATCAATGTCACAACATGAGCTATTATAAAGGAAAACCTCGGAATTGGCAAGGTTTTTTTGCATTTATTAAGAAAATATTTTTTCACAAACTTTTAATAAAATTCATAGCCATTATTATACATTTTACCTATCGTTTCCCAGCAAAAATCAGGGATACGGAACAACCTTTCCGGTCATCCCGTATCCCATGCCTATACAACCACTATTTTTGTAATGCCTTTATCAAACGCATGATCTGTTCTGCAGTCTTGATCATGTTCTTCCGCGCCGTCTCCAGTTCCATAGCTTCATCCAGACTCACGACCTGTCGAAGAATCGGGAAGTACGCGTCGATTCCCGCCTCATTGCACGCTTCCGCGCCGTCAGCTACTGAACCAGCAAGCGCTATTACTTTTGCTCCGTATTTTTTTGCGAGACGCGCGACTCCTGCAGGGGCTTTGCCCATGGCAGTCTGATGGTCCAGCCGTCCTTCTCCGGTGAATACCAGATCTGCATCTCTCATGGCTTTATCCATCTCCACCGCTTCCATCACTAAATCTATACCCGGACACAGGTCCGCTTTCAAATATGCCATAAATGCGTATCCGAGGCCCCCGGCGGCGCCCGCTCCTGCCTGGGAGCCGCAGTCTGTCCCGGTATATTTCTCCGTCACATCAGCAAAATGTTTCAGATCCCGGTCCAGTCCTTCCCGCATATCGTCGCTCACGCCTTTCTGCGGCCCATAAATATAGGTAGCTCCATTCGGTCCGCACAACGGGTTTGTCACATCACAGGCCACGCGGAAACTGCATTCCGTCAGTTCCGGCCGCACTCGTTCCCTCCGGATCTGAACTACATTTTTTAAATCTTTCGCACAGATCCCCACAGGTTTCTCCTCGCTGTCCAGGAACTCATATCCCAGAGCCGTCAGCATCCCGATGCCGCAGTCATTGGTAGCGCTTCCGCCGATACCAATCAGAAACTTACGACAGCCTCTGCCAAGTGCATCCAGGATCATCTCTCCGACCCCGTAGGTCGTAGCGTCCAGCGGACGTTTTTCCTTTCCTGTCAGCGTGATCCCGGCCGCTGCCGCCATCTCCATAACCGCCGTGCCGGTCTCGGGGATCCATCCATAGGATGCCTCCACCTGTTCTTCCAGCGGGCCATGGACTTTTACACGGACCAGCACTCCGCCCAGCCCTTCTGCCAGAGCTTCCGTGGTGCCTTCTCCGCCATCCGCCAACGGTTTTATCACCGTCTCCGCTTCCGGATCAGCCTTCAGAATCCCATCCCGGATCGCCTGACCGGCTTCCATGGAGCTTAAGCTTCCTTTTAAAGAATCAATCGCTACTACTATTTTCATTTATTTACTACATTCTGAGGCGCGCCGTCGATCACGGACTTGATATTTTCTGCAGTTGTCTGCATAATCCGTTCTCTTGCCTCTTTCGTCGCCCAGGAAATATGCGGGGTGATGATACAATTTTTTGCTTTCAGAAGCACATTGTCCTTTCTGATAGGTTCTGTAGAAACCACATCCAGAGCGGCAGCCGCTACCTTGCCGCTCTCCAGCGCCTCATACAGATCCTCTTCCACAATCAGCGGACCGCGGCTGTTATTGATGATGATCACTCCATCTTTCATCTTCGCAATGTTTTCTTTATTAATAATTCCCTGCGTAGAAGGGAACAAAGGACAATGCAGGAAGATAAAATCAGATTTCGCAAGCAGCTCATCCAGTTCCACATACTCCGCCACCTTTTTTCCCGCTTCACTGGGGTAAGAATCATACGCGATCACATGCACGTTCATAGCGTTTAGGATTCTGGCAGTATTCACGCCGATACGCCCAAGCCCGATGATTCCGGCTGTCTTTCCGGACACTTCAATCATCGGATAATGCCAGTAGCACCAATCCGGATTGCTTGCCCATTCTCCCGCATGGACAGACTCGCTATGGTGCCCAATATGGGAGCACACCTCCATCAGAAGACTTACCGCAAACTGACTCACGTTGTCTGTACCGTATACCGGCACATTCATGACCGGAATTCCCTTGCTCTTTGCATATTCATAATCGATCACATTATACCCGGTGGCAAGTACCGCAATCGCTTTTATATTCGGACACTTATCTATGGTCTCACGACTGATTGGGGTCTTATTCATCACCACAATCTCGGCGTCTCCGATCCTCTCTGCAATCAACGGGGACTCTTCATAAGAAGTTCTGTCATACACGGTCACTTCTCCCAGCGCTTCCAGCGGAGCCCAGCTGATATCTCCCGGATTTTCTGTGTATCCGTCTAGTACCACAATTTTCATAGCGTATATTCTTCCTTCCAAATATAAGGTAAATCATATTTAAATTTTACGATTTGAGGTAGCATCCCTCGTCTTCTGGATCGCGCAGTACGAAGCGTCATATTCTTTATAAGCTAATGCAGCCACGAGCGCGTCAAGTATCACCAACTGCGCAATACGCCCTGACACAGATTCAGACTTGAATACCGTCTCCATCGTTGCATTCCGCAACACTATATCCCCATATTTTAATATCGGAGATTTACCCTGGGAGACCAGCACAATCGTTGTCGCGCCAGCCTCCCTGGCTAATTTAAGGCATTCAATAGTTCCACTGTTAGTTCCCGAATGGGAGATCCCCATTGCCACATCTCCCTTTCCCAGAAGGGATGCCGACATAAGCTGAAGATCAATATCTTCATAAGTATTACATTTAATGCCAATTTTTAAAAGTTTATGCTGCAGATCCTTTGCTACAATTCCACTTCCACCGGAGCCAAAGATCTCGAGTCTTTTACAGTCATGTATTACCGCTACTGCCTTCTGAAACGTATCATTATCCAGTATAGCTTTTGTCTGATCTAGCGCCAACTTTACATTGTAAAAAACCTTCTCTATGATTTTGTCCGTAGAATCATCTTTTTCAAAGGTCGGGTTCAGGTGCTTATAAGGATCCACCACATTCTGCGCATAGCTGATTTTAAACTTTAAAAAACCGCTATAGCCCATGCTTCTGCAAAATCTCACTATCGTAGCTTCACTGCAGTGGGACAACTCAGCCAATTCCATAATTGTACTGTTGACTACCGCCTCAGGATTGTCCAAAATATACTGTGCTATTTTTTGTTCTGATTTTGTAAACGCATCAAACTTCTGTTTAATATGTAGAAGCAATACATAATCTTTCATATCGTACTTATTCCAATTCCTCGTTTTCTTGTATTATATCATGTTTTTCGAAAGTGTAAAAAGAGAATATCGGAAAATAAATACATTAAAACTGGTCATAATTCTTATCATTCTCCAGCTGCGTCAAAAGTTCCTTCGCCTGTTTCGGCGTATACCCTTCATGAATAATATATCTGAGAGCGACCACAAGCGCCGTTACATCTTTGTAATCCCATACAAAACGCCCCATTGTAACACCGCCGACGCCGCACTGCATAGCGTCATAGGTCATCTGAAGATAATCATCCAGCGTCTTGCATGCATCACCGCCCTGAATCACCACGCGGAAGCTGCTGGGAACGCAGGAAATAACCTTTGCCATAGAGTCCGGATCTCCCGTGTAAGTCGTTTTAACAATATCTATACCCAGCTCGCAGGCACTGCGGACACAATAAGCAATGTTTTCCCAAGCCGTTCTCTTGTCTGCCGGCACACTTTCTCCTTTCGGATATACATGACCGATCAGCGGCATTCCTTTCAGACGGCACTCCTGGGCTACTTTTCCAATCGCTTCAAACTGTTCATTCTGGAAATCTCCCAGTGTCATGGCTCCCATAGATACAGCGTCCGCTCCCAGAGCGATCGCGGAATCTACACTGCCGAATACCACATCTTCTGTTGGAGATACCGGAGAGTAACTGGAGATTTTGCACAGGAGAGAAACTTTTCCCGCGTGCTTCGCCAGGCATCTCTCGGCAATCGGACCCGTCATCGTCATTGCATCCGGTTTACCTGCCACAATCTTGTCAATGGCGCCCTGGATATCCTGAATACCAGTCATTGGAGCGATTCCTCTGGAAATAGCGTGATCCACAGTAATAGCCATCATCTTATTGCTCTTGGGATTTACCAGTCTGCTCATACGAATTTCTTTTCCTAATAATGACATAATTTTATTCTCCTTCTATATAATATATATTTTTATGGTTCAATCTCAATCTTCAGGCCCGCGCCGCTCTTATTCATTTCATACGCTGCCTGAAAATCTTCAATTTTATATGTATGGGTAACAATTGGTTTTAAATCTAAATATCCATTTATAACCATTTCAGCCGCATCTAAATAGTCTTGACGTTTATATGCGCTTGAACCTGTAACTTTGAGTTCATTATAATGGATAACATTAGGATCAATTTCCGCTTTAACACCTTTCGTAAATCCCGCAAAGAGGCTTACTGCTCCTCCTTTTCTTGCCAGCTGCAAAGCCTGATTGACCAATGCCGGAATACCAATCGCCATAATGACAACATCCATGCCAAGCCCGTTAGTTTCTTTCTTTACAACAGTTTCCAAATCCTCTTTCGAGGAATCCACAACCACATCTGCGCCGCATTCCAGAGCTTTTCCTCTCCGGTATTCATTCAGTTCACTGACAATAACCCTGCGGGCACCCGCTGCTTTCGCCAGAAGTACATGCATCAAACCGATTGGTCCCGCGCCAATAATCAAGACATTGTCATTAAATTTCAGGTTTACATTGCGCTGTCCCCTTAAACAGCAAGATAACGGTTCTATAATCGCCCCCTCGGCAAAAGACACATGCTCAGGAAGTTTTACAATATTTCCACTCTTAATCGCGATTTCCGGAAGTCTCACATATTCGGCAAATCCGCCATCAAATTCATAACCTATCGCCTGTCTGTTCATACATACATTTTCCATGCCTCTCCTGCACATGTCGCAGCACCCGCATGGGATCACGTTGGCCACGGCGACTTTATCGCCAATCTGATAGCCTTCCACACCATCGCCGATCTCTACAATCGTCCCGCTCATCTCATGCCCGATGACGGACGGATATCTTACGCCTTTTGTCTTCTTGCCCTCCAGGATACGGATATCTGTCCCGCAGATTGCGGCGCGCTCCATTTTCATGAGCATTTCGCCGGCTTTAATTTCCGGTTTCGGATAGTCCGCAACTGCGCGGAACTGATTTGCCCCTTCCAAAACCACAGCTCTCATATTCATGACTTTATTCTCCTCTCAAATTTATTTTTCCTTCTTAAACGCTTTCCGGGCCAAAGCCATTACCAGCGCCTGGAGATTTTCAATATAGGTAGCTACCAGGATAATCAGGCCGACTGCAATGTACTGGTAGAACGTATCCATCCCTATTACGATCAGTCCTATCTTCAGGGCTGACAGAGTGAATGCGCCGAGCACTGTACCCGCCATACTTCCTTTGCCTCCGGCAAGGCTGGTTCCCCCGATTGCCGCCGCTGCGATCGCCATTGTCTCATCTCCCACGCCTGCGCTGGGTTCTCCGGTGCCCAGGCGTGCCATCGTTACCAGTCCCGCCATTGCCGCCCCGATTCCGCACATAACATAGGCGATTGTTTTGTATTTATCGACATTAATACCGGATAATTTTGTCGCTTCCTCATTAGAGCCGATTGCATAGATGTATACGCCTGTACGTGTTTTTGTCAGAATGACTCCATATATCACTGCCATCAGCAGCAGGTACAGCATACTAAGCCGGATTCCTCTTACAATCTCTGTCTGGAACATCTGCCTGAACGCATCGCTGACATTCAGCACTGTTTTGCCGTCGCAAAGAACATAAGCAACGCCTCTTAGCACTTCCATCATACCGAGCGTAGCGATAAATGGCTGAAGCTTCATCTTCGTGATTACAAAACCGTTGGCCGCCCCAATCAGAGCCCCTATCAGCAGGCCCGCCACGATCGTTAAAACCGGATTTGCGCCGCCGGCTGAAAGCATTGCGCACGATACCAGCGCCACCGCCAGAGTAGAGCCTACAGACAGGTCGATTCCCGCGGTCAGAATCGCCACTGTAATGCCCATGGCAAGAAATGCATTCACTGTTCCCTGCTGCACAATATCGATCAGGTTGTCATACTCCATATACCGGCTGTTCAAAACCGAAAACACGAGAATCACAAGGGCCAAAGCCACCGCAGTCGTGATCTCTCTGCTATGTTTTTTTGAAAATTTTGATATCGCATTCATATGTTTAAGCCTCCTCCATCGCATGGGCCAGGATCGTTTCTCCGGTAAATTCATTCTTCTCTGTCAATTCTCCGGTAATATTCCCTTCCCTCATAATAACAATCCGGTCGCTCATACCAATTACCTCTGACATTTCCGATGAAACCATAATAATTGTCTTTCCCTGCGCCACAAATTCTTCCATCAGTTTATAAATCTCAGATTTTGCGCCGACATCCACGCCTTTCGTCGGTTCGTCAAAAATCAGCAGGTCCACGTTGGTAGCAAGCCACTTCGCCACGATCACTTTCTGCTGATTTCCTCCCGAAAGGTTCTTCGTGAGATGTTCCGGATTTTTAATATTCAGATGAACGCTGTCCGCATATTGAGAAAAATTGTTCAAAAGCTTTTTTCTGTCCAGGAATCCAGCCTTGCTGAACTTTTTCAGCACTGCCATATTCATATTCATCTGATTATCCATGGACGGGACGAAGCCTTCTCTTTTCCTGTCTTCCGATATCAGGCCAATGCCGTGCCTCAATGCGTCTTCCGGTTTTTTATTGATGATTCTTTTGCCATGTATATATATTTCTCCTTCATATAATGGATCGGCGCCGAAAATCGACCTCATAACTTCTGTCCTGCGGGCTCCTACAAGTCCTGCGAATCCAAGGATTTCTCCCTGATAGACTTTAAAGCTGATATTGCGGAATGTACGGCCCCGAAGATTTCTGACTTCAAGTACCGTTTTTGAATAATCCGCCCTGGAAGGCTGCGTTCTCACCGCATATTCAGATACGTCGCGTCCCACCATCATGCGGATCAGTTCCGCTTTGTTGGTCTTGCCAATATTCTTTGTATCGATATATTCGCCATCCCGCAGAATTGTCACTCTATCCGCGATCTCAAATATTTCGTCCATTTTATGGCTGATAAAAAGGATCGTCAGTCCTTTTGCTTTCAAATCCCGTACAATCTTAAACAATCTGTTGATTTCAGGCGTCGAAAGAGCCGATGTGGGCTCGTCCAGCGAAATAATATCCGCATTATGGTAGAGCGATTTTGCAATCGCCATCATCTGCAAATCCCCTACGCCCAAACCGGTCACAGGATCCGTACTTTTGAAAGAGCATCCCAGATCCTGTAATATTTTATCTACCCTTGCATTGATGTCTTTATAATCTAATAATCCATTTTTCGTACGTTCAAAACCCAGCGCGATATTCTGGGCCACATTCAGGTTTTCCACCACCTGGACTTCCTGGTGCACTTTAATTACGCCCTTCTTGATCGCCTCATACGGCGATGTATAATTTGCCGGTTTCCCATCCAGCAAAATCTGTCCTGATGTTGCTGTAAATACACCGTGAAGGATATTCAGCAAGGTCGATTTCCCCGCCCCGTTCTCTCCCAGCAGGGCATGTACTTCTCCCTTTTTCACCGAAAATGATATATCTTTCAGCGCGACAACACCTGGGAACTCTTTTCGCACATGGTCAAATCGAATCTTATCTTCTCCCATTCCAGGTCACCCCCGTTGTTCTTCAGGCTATGAGACAGACTCGCCGCAAAATGCCGTTCGATATGCATTACATCTGGCATTTTACGGCTCGCCTTACTTGCTAAAGTTTCTGATTCCAGTTAATTACTCAAATACCGGATCCGTCCATCCGATAGTCTCCGCTTCATCCGCATCTACGTTCCCCGCGTCCGTGACCATTGCCGGAGTCCAGATAACCGACGGCATTTCCTGGCCAAGCAGGATTCTCACTGCGCATTCTGTCGCCATCTGAGATTCATAGAACGGGAACATACTTACCGTAGCGGAGAGTTCGCCCTGGCGGATTGATTCATATGCCTCATCCGTACCGTCCATACCGATTACATAGACGTCCTGGTTCAGGACTTTACCGCTTTCTTTCACTGCTTCTACCGCGCCCATAGCCATTACGTCATTGTTGCAGCAGATGATCTTCAGATCCGGGTATGTCTTCATCATGGTTGCGGCTACATCCTTAGCTGTATTTCTGTCCCAATCAGCATTCTGGCTGTCAACCACTTCAATCAAAGAGCCGAGTTCTTCCAGTCTTTCAATGAAGCCATTCGTACGGTTTTTCACCACATCTGTCCCAGCCAGCCCCATAATAATAGCGCACTGGCCTTCGCCAATATTTTCTTCCGCCCAGTCTGCAGCCACCACGCCTTCATCATAAGAATTGGGGCCGATGAACATATCCGCGCCGTTAAATTCGTTGTTTACCGCAACGGTAGGAATATTATCGCTGTGCGCGTTCTCAACAGCCTCTGTACAGTTGGAGGTTGAGATCGGGGATGCCATGATCAGATCGACCCCCTGTCTTACCTGGTCCTTCATATTTGCCAGCTGGCCCTCCGTATCTGACTCTCCCATCGGGGCCTGGATATCGATAGTAGTCGTAATTCCCGCGTCCGTCAGTTTCTGCGCCATTGCCTCGTACCCGTCGCTCAGAGACTGCCAGTATACGTTGTCCAGGGAACGGATGGTCGCCCCCAGACTGAATTCTTTCTCCTCCACGGGGATGGCTCCGAGATTCTCCCGCATCTCGTCAAAAGTCCACGTTTCTTCTACCGTCAGCGGATCAAATGCCTGGCTGGTATCCCCCCATCCTGAAGCAAACTGAGGCGGGATTGCCGGCGAAGCATCGTCGGACACATCCTCTGATGACGTGTCGGATGTCTGCGTACTCTCTGCGGCGTTTTCCGCCGTCTCCTCCTGCGTGCTGCTTCCGCATCCTGCCATTGCCATGACCATAGCTGCGCACAACAAAATGCTTACCACTTTTCTTTTCATATTTTTCCTCCTTTTTGTATTCTTCAGCCGGTTTCATACCGGCATTGATACCTTATATTTTATATTTTGACAAAGCCTCCCACGGATTTGTATGCGTCATCCGGAAGATCTCATCTTCGGAGAAACCGCTCTCCTGAAGAAGCGGTATGAATTCTGTCAGAATATAGTCTATCCCTACGGTCCCTCTGTAATTTTTCAGTCTGTCTGTCGTAGGATCTGTTGACAGCAGCAGCTGTTTCAGATAACCTTTATCAATCATGTGGCGGAGCAGCCTGATTTCAGACGCCGCGTTATGGAACTCAAACAACGTAATTGTGTCATATTCCATATAAACCCCTGTACTGGCAACCGCTTCATGCACGGAATAATCTTCTGCCTGCCGGTCCACATGGCAGACCAGCAGTTTATTCTCGGGTACTCCCAGCTTTCCGGCCAACAGGTCTATCGCTTCCAGCACGTCTTTTCCTTCTGTGTGGAGCATGACCGGCGCCCCGGCCCGCACAGAAGCCACTCCCGCCGCCGTCAGAAGTTTTACCGTCTGCGGATTTTCAAGTCCTTCCTGGTTAATCATTGCCTTAATCAGTCCCGCCTTGCAATTTGTCTGATATTCCGGCCAGTACCAGGTTCCATCCTGATACATACCGTTTTCCAGTTCATCCGTAAACAAATCTGCAAGCTGTCCGGACGATGCTTCCCAGATCCAGTGGTTTTTCGGATAGAATTTAGGAATATGGTATCCAGTCGTCGCTATAATCTGGACGCCGGTCAGACGCGACAAATCTTTCAACGCCAGGCTGTCTCTTCCCGTCGCGATAGGATTTGCATCCACAGCCGCGCCGCCTCCCGCTTTCTTATACATTTTCAGTTCTTCCACAGAGGCGGCAAAATTATTAATGCAGATATCTTCGCACCTGATCTGGTCAATAGTCCCTACAATATAAAGGTGTTCGTGGGGCTGTGTGTGCCCCATCTCATTTTCACTTACCTTCCCAAGAACGGTTTCAAAATTATATTTCCCCATACCGACCCCCAAAATCATTCTTTTGATTCTTACTCTTTGCGTGACTATATTCTAGCATTGATGTAAATTTTTTTCAATACTTTTTTAATTTTTTTCAAAAAATTTATTTTCACTATTCTCCTTGACTTTATAAATTATTGAAGATATAATTTTCAGTATATTATGAAACAATATTTCAAATTTCTCAGAAAGAGGACGTAAACCATGAAGCCTTCAAATAATCCTGTTTTTGCAGGGATTGATTTTGGAACCAGCAGCATAAAAATATGTCTGTTCAATCTGTCCGGCACTTTGTTAAAAGAATCGTCTGCAAAAATATTTGTAAATTTTTTTCAAAAATCTTTTTCAGAAATTGATCTGGAATCTGCGAAAAATGAAATGCTGCAGCTTCTGAAAGCAACGGTTTCCGGCTTGGAAAACCAGGTCGTATCCATCGGTTTCAGCGTCACGTCCCCGACTCTGGTATTATTTGACTCTCAGTTGAACCCTGTCCGCAATGGGGTATTATATTTAGACAACAGAAGCGAAAAAGAAGTGGAAATCTTTGCAGAGGCGCTGGGAGGGCGGGAAGGTTATTTCAGACGCGTAGGAAATTCGCCAGCCCCTTCCACCTGCCTTCCAGGCATACTCCACTGGCTCAAAAAGAACGAGCCCAAGTCCTGGGAAAAAACATATAAATTCGGTTACCTGAACTCTTATATGGCAGCCGCGCTGACCGGAAAATTAGCCGCAGATCCCACTACAGTATCTTATTCCGGCCTTGCCCCGGTATCCGATCCATACCATTGGGATGAGAAGCTGGTGTCTCTTGCCCGGATCGAGCCGGAGAAGCTCCCGGATATCATCCCCTGTTTTGAACCGGTGGGCACGCTGACTGACGAGATGGCGGATCTTCTGGGGCTTTCCCAGGAAACCACCGTGGCGCTCGGCAGCGCCGACACCGCGGCGGCCAGCCTGGCTCTGGGATTATGTCGGCATGGCGATACTTTCGACAGCGTGGGGACGTCCGAGGTCTTTACCGTCTGCCTGGACAAGCCGGCGCCCCACAGGGCATTTATGAACCGCTGCCATGCTGTCCCCGGGCTCTGGCTCGCCCACGGGGCCATATCTACCGCCGGCGCGGCGATCAACTGGATCCGGAGATCTGTCTTCCCGGAATTATCCAGCCTGGATCTTATTGAAAACGAAGCGCTTCAGTCAGACGCCGGGGCAGATTCGCTGATCTTCCTTCCATACCTGTCAGGGGAGCGCAGCCCTGTGTTTGATCCTGACACCTGCGGAGTCATCTTTGGATTAAATGTAAATTCCCGGAGAAAGGACGTCGTCCGGGCCGTCTATGAGGGTCCCGGCTACGGGATCCGCCAGCTGTATGACATTGCGAAATCTGCCTGGGATATCCACCCGGATTTTATCCGCTGTGTGGGAGGCGCATCCCGGAGCAGGCTGGTCCGGCAGATCCGTTCCGATCTGGTCGGCCTGCCCTATGTGCCCATGGAAGTCGCCAACGCCTCCGCTTACGGCGCCGCCATGCTCGGAGCGGCAGCCGCCGGATACTGTTCCATATACGACATCCCCGTCTGCAAAACCAGCTCCGAAATCACGCGCCCGGACGCGGGACACCGGGCAGTTTATGAAAAGAATTATGCCATTTACAACAGTCTCTATCCCTGCCTGAAGGAACTGATGCACCTTCAGAAGGAAGACTGAATATTCCGATATTTCAATTTCTCCTGACCATGCAAAAATACCGTTCTGTCACCATAAGTGATAAAACGGTATTTTTGTCTTTTCTTATTCGTTTTCCCACCGTCCGCTGGCGCCGCACGGCAGTACCAGCCCGCTCTCGCTCACCGGAAGCCCCACTTCCTGGGAATCGACCTTTCCGCCGAATTTTCTCATCTCCGTCCCCAGCAGATACGCCAGCACCGCGGGCTGCAGGCCTGTCGTATAGGAGTTGATAAGGAAGAAAAGGGGCTGGTCGCTCAAAAGCTGCGCACAGAGTTTCACCAGCGGATGGACCGCGTCCTCGATCTTCCAGATCTCTCCTTTGGGCCCCCGCCCATAGGACGGCGGATCCATGATGACGGCGTCGTAATGATTGCCCCGGCGGATCTCCCGCTCTACAAATTTCTGGCAGTCGTCCACCAGCCAGCGGATCGGCGCATCCCCCAGGCCGGACGACACGGCGTTCTCCTTAGCCCAGGCCACCATCCCTTTCGACGCGTCCACATGGGTCACGCTGGCCCCGGCCGCCGCGGCTGCCAGCGTAGCGCCTCCCGTGTAAGCGAAAAGATTCAGCACCTTTACCGGGCGTCCCGCTGTGCGGATCTTCTCCGAGAACCAGTCCCAGTTAGCCGCCTGCTCCGGAAATAATCCTGTATGCTTAAAACTGAACGGCTTCAGATGAAACATAAGCTCTCTCCCCGACGGGAGCCGGTAGCCGATGCTCCACTGCTGCGGCAGTCCGAAGAACTCCCATTCGCCGCCCCCCTTGGCGCTCCTGTGGTAATGGCCGCTGTGTTTCTTCCAGCCATAGTGACGCTTCGGCGTATCCCAGATCACCTGCGGGTCAGGGCGGACCAGCAGATAATCCCCCCACCGTTCCAGTTTTTCTTTGCAGGAGGCGTCGATCACCTCATAATCTTTCCAGTTGTCTGCTATAAACATATGCTTGGTAGCCTTTCTCTATATATTTGAATCAATATCATGTAAAAGCATAAATCTGTTCCATAAGTATATGGTACAGAATCAAAAGTGTCAACCGTCTGACAGGCTACTTTTGCTGAATAAATCGGATCTTAGCATGACAATGGCAGTGATTGTATATTGGGCAGTCCCGGATGCGCTGGCACATTATATAGAGCAGGTGTTTTTATACGACCAGCGGATATACGATAAAAGACACCAGCGCCCATGCTGCCGCGATCATGGCCACATTCCACTTCCAGGAATTTTTCACAGTAATATGGCCGCTGTCGAAGAAAAATGGGGCTGTCGTCGCTGCAGATGGAACTAACGACGCAAAGCTGGCGATTATACAGATAATCACAGTAATTCCCGCTGTCGGAAGCCCCGCTGCCGCTACAATCGGGATCGCCAGATTATAATACAGCATCATGCAGACAGTATTAGAAATAAAATTGGTCATCGTGATAAAGACCAGGCTCAGCAGCGTAATAAATGCGAATACAGACATGGAAGATACCATAGGGCTTAGGATATTGGAAAGCCATACAGAGATCCCGGTTTCCGCGCTGCTGACCGCACTGCCCAGCACGGTCACACACCCGATGAAAGTAATGGTTGTCATGCCCGTAGTGCTTGTGGCTCTCCGGAAAGTGGTGATCGGTTTTCCTTTTACATGGATGATGCACAGAAGTGCCAGCGCAACAATCACCGGAGCGGTAGAACCCCATGTATCATAGAGCGTCTGGGCTGCCGGAGGCAGAATCCCCGGAAATACCGCAGGGATTACCCAGTACAGGATCACAAAGATCAACAGGGCCAGCGTCATCTTCCCCTCCGGCGTAAAAGGTTTCACTTCTTTCCTGTGGGCATCCAGGTCATAATTCATAAATTTGGACGCCTCCGGCTTCCAGATCACACATATGGTCAAAATCGCCGCCGCCGTAATCAGCGTGGCTGCCGGGATCCCCACCGCCATCCACTGGGCGATGGAAACATCATAACCGGCAGCAGACGCAGTGCTCATCAGTACCAGAGGCAGCGCATGCCCAAGCGGAGAACCGGCGTTATACGCATTGGACACCCAGAACAGGCCAAGCATCAGCGCTGTATAGAAACTGTCGCCTTTCTGATAGCCGATCTCTTTGCAGACGGCAGCAATCAGGGCAATAAAGATCAGAAGCATCGCACTGATATTCATCACAATCGATGCCAGCCCTTCCACAACCATCAGCACCGCAATAAATCTGTACGGATGGCCTCTGACCAGTTCCCGGGTCACGAACCATTTTACAACCGTATCAATCACCCCGGTATCCACCAGGACTTTACTGAAAGCCATCATACCGATGACAGTGATAATCAGGGAACTGCCGTAAGATCCGGCAAAAACCTGCGCCGGCGTCATCACTCCGGTAAACACGATCAAGATCAGGGCCAGCCAGCAGGTCCAGTCAGTCCCTGCTGTCAGCCACAGATACAGTACCGGCAAAAATATCGCGATTACTCTGACTCCCAGCGGCGTCAGGCCGTTTGCCGCTGGGATCAGGGTAAGGCATAACATTCCGATGGCTGCCGCAACCAGGATATGGATATATAATCGGTCCACAGTCTGTTTACCCATTTTATTTTTGTACACCTTCTTTTTCCTACACCGTAATCGGATATGCCACGAAGGATATCAGCGCCCAGGTTACGATAATCATCAGCGCATTCCATTTCCAAGTATTCTGGATTGTGATATGGTTGCCGTCAAAGAAGAACGGCGCAAACGTGGAACTGGACGGTACCAGTGAAGCAAAGCTGGCCACAAAGCAGATAATCACTGTCAAAGATGCCGTCGGAAGCCCTGCCGCCACAAATACCGGCACCGCCAGATTATAATACAGCATCATACAGACGGTATTGGATATAAAGTTCGTCAGCACGATAAAGAACAGGCTCAGCAGCGTAATATAGGCAAACATCGACATCGAAGACGTCAGCGGGTTCAGGATATTGGCCAGCCAGTCGGAAATACCGGTATCCGCATTGCTGATCGCATTGCCCAGTACAATTACGCAGCCGATAAAGGTGATCGTCGTAATGCTGGTAGTGCTGGTCGCCTGCTTAAACGTGGTAACCGGTTTCCCTTTTACGTGTATGATACACAGCAGAGCAAGCCCGATAATCACCGGCATGTTGGAACCCCAGGTATCATAAAGAGTTTTCGCGTTTCCAACCAGCATATTCGGAAAAACGGAAGGAAGCACCCAATACAGAATCAAAGCAACCAGCAGTACCAGCGTAACTTTTCCTTCTGTTGTAAAAGGCCGGATCTCTTTGCGGTGGGCGTCAATATCATAATTCATGAATTTTGACGCTTCCGGCCTCCATACCAGGCAGATAATCAGAACCGCTGCGACAGAGACAATCACCGCGATCGGAATACCCACTGCCAGCCACTGGGCTATGGTAACCTCCTGTCCTGCAGCCGATGCCGTGCTCATCAGGATCAGCGGCAGGGAATGCCCCAGCGGCGATGCAGCGTTAAAAGCGTTCGCAATCCAGAACAGCCCGATCATCAGCGCCGTATAGAAAGGGTCCCCCTTCTTATACCCGATCTCTTCACACAAAGCGGAGATAAATGCAATGAAGATCAGGATCAGCGCGCTGACATTCATCACAATGGCAGCAACCCCTTCTACAATAGAGATAATGATGATAAACCGGTACGGATGGTTCCTGACTAATTCCCGGGTGGCAAACCATTTTACAACCGTATCAATCACCCCGGTATCCACCAGGACTTTACTGAAAGCCATCATACCGATGACAGTGATAATCAGGGAATTGCCGTAAGAATCGGCAAATACCTGAGCCGGTGTCATTACTCCGGTAAATACCAGCAACATCAGCGAAAGCCAGCAGGGCCAGTCCGTCCCTACCGTCAGCCACAGATACAGTACCGGGAAAAACACTGCCAGCACCTTCACACCCAATTCTGTCAGGCCGTTCGCCGAAGGTATGAAGAGAAGACATACGATTCCGATCAACAATGCTATAATAACATGAATATATGACTTAATTACTTTACCCATTTGACCCTCCTGCTTCTATATGGATTCCCTGTCTATTTTTGGTAAAAGGTTCTTCCATAAGCGTCATACTCTTCTGTGATCCACCGACTCCTTTTTAAAAATTCCTCGTCATCCGGAGCGCCATAGAGACTGCCCCAGAACACAAAACCGCCTCCGGGGGCAAAAGTATCGATACACTGGCGCACCTGCTCCCGGATCATTTCCTCTGTAGCGTCCGGCCAGCCTACCGGCCCCTGGGAATCCCAGCAGCCCTCCAGCACCAGGCGATTGCCATACTTTTCCTTGATTCCCTTCAAGTCATTCATAACCTGGGCAGGGTTCCAGCAGGTCACCCCAAAGTCCAGCCAGTCTTCAATAAAATCTTCACATCGTCCGCAGTCATGCATATCGATGGGCATCCCTATATTTTTCGCAAAAGAAGCTTCCCTTGTGTGGAAAGGTTTCACCATTTCCCGGTACATTTCCACAGAAATAAAAGGATTGGTGGCAGTCGCCGTATCGTCGGTAATACACCATACATCCGGTTTATAGTATTCCATAGCCTTGGCGGAGACTTCCATATAGAATTTATTCATATATTCAAACAATTCCATCACTTCATCCGGCTCCTCCAGCATGGCGCACAGGCCCTCTGTAAATCCCATAAAATTCATCAGCTGCTGGAAATAACCCAGATGGACTTTCATACGTACTGCCGTCTGGCTTCTGTCGATTTTCTCCATATCCTTTTTCGCCATGGACTCCCAGTCAATATCTGAAATATCCGGGACTTTGATGATGTCCCTCCATTTTGTGATATCGTCCATAATAAACTGGCCAGGTTTCGGCAAAGCCTGGTAGCCGGTTTCCTTTGTTGTCACGTATTCCACGCCCCAGATGTCAAACCCTGCCCCGTTCACTCTCCGGGCGTTCAGGAATCCCGGCGTTACCGCAACGCTGGCCGGTGCGTGCCCTGGTGACGCGACCAGATTCCTGGGAACCCACTCCGGGATTTTCCCGGCCAGTGCCATTAAATAATTCTCTTTTTCTGTCAGCATAATATTTCCCCCTTGATTATATTATTATTTTACAGTTCATTTTCATGTATCCGGACGCCCTCTGCCCGAAGCCGGTTCTGCAGGGCTTTTATGTCAATAGTACTGAAATCCTTTGTCATCGAGGCAGCCGTGCCTGCTGCCTCGCCGGTCACTGCACACGGCGGGATTACTCTGGTGGCATTCCAGATCTCATCGCTTACCGATATGGTTCTGCCTGCGGTCAGCAAATTATCGACCGTGCCGCTGCACAGAGCGCCAAAAGGAATCTCATAGACAGGTCCGCTTTTGCACCAGTCTCCGCACATTCCGATGCTGTTCTCATAAAATCCCATACGATCCAGCGTTTCCCTGCCTGAAAGCTGCCTGCTCATACGGACCAGCGGGATCGATGAAATAGATACCGGCATATAAGCATGATCCTTCTCCCGGTGCGCTTCAATATCCTCCAGCATTTTTTCATGGGCGGCCTGCCAGGCCAGGCTGAGTTCCCAGTCGTCTACCCCGCTGAAACGCAGCCGGCCGATTTCCTGTACTTTTTCATCTGTCTTCATGGCATTGCCACTGTCTGGCGTTATGTCTGCCAGGCCAAACATGCGCAGCCCCACGCCGTTTCCGTTTTTATAATAATACCAGCTTGCCAGGCCGTTTCCCGGAGCATAGAGCCGCGTTTTTGTTCCCGTCCGCCAGCAGATATCCGCATCGCCGGAACAGTCGATCACTGCCCCGGGCATAATACTGCTCCTGCCTGATTTTGTCTCAATTATAACCTCCGTAATTTTCCTGTCCCGGCAGATTACGTCCGTCGCCAAAGCTCCATATAAAATCCTGACCCCGGCCTCCAGCAGCAGCCGTTCCATTAAAAGAGCGAAAAGTTGAGGATTAAACTGTACCTTATACCGTTGTTTTTTTTTCTCTTCAATGCTTCCCCCATCCAGCCATGCCGCAGGGACGGGTCCGTCGGCGCCATACTGTATGGAGAGACGGAGCAATTCCTCACTGATCCCATAAGATACCTGACGCCCCATTCCGTCGCATAACGGAAGATAAATCGCGATCAGGCCCAGTGTCGCCATGCCGCCCGGCGCATATTCACGTTCTGCCAGTATCACATCCGCACCGCACCGCGCCGCTGCCAGGGCGGCAGAAACGCCCGCAATTCCCGCCCCTACCACCAGGACATCGCATTCATCTGTCTTTTTCGCATTTCCCATTTTTTCTGTACTTCCGCTCATGCTTTTTCTCCGTCCGGTGACTTTTTATGGACGATCACGCACCCTTCGTCCCCATTTACTTCCACATAATCTCCTGTCTCAATCACTGTCATCGGATCAATGTCAAAATCTGTCAGAACCGGCTGTTTCAGCCGCATTGCCATGGTCACAATGACACTGATGGATTCTGTTACCAGCATAGCGGCCGGGTTCATCCCATATTTTTTTGAATCCGCATAGATTACAAACCCGCCCGAACCTCTCATATAAGGGAAGACCAGTACCTTATCCTTAAAACATACTTTATACAGCGGATGGTTCCGTTCCACAGTGCACCCCTCGCTGGGCTTTACATTCCCCCATCCCATCAGCGGCATCTCAGATACCAAAGCTTCGCCTTCCGCACGGCCTCCATATATCGCCCTTCCATGAATCACAATCGTCTTACCCATTCTTCTTACCTCCACTCTCCATGCCAGTACCCGGTCAATGCCGCATCAATGCAATCCTCCATCGTTCCATACCAGCACTGTGTTTTTCTGGGATACAGATGGCCCGTAGAGTAATAATTCTGCTTGGAGGCATCCATGGCAAATACTGTATATGGCGGCAGCTGCCCTCTCAGCTCATCCATACAGGTACCGCTCATCAGCTTGGCCCCTGTCTTTTCAATGGTATCTCTAAGGCCCATTTTAACCGCCATATCATATACGCCGGGGCTGGTCATGATCCACAGTTCAGCCATACATCTGCGGCCTTCCAAAAGTCTTGCCACTTTCTGAATTTCCACAATGTTATAGTGGGGGCATCCCAAAAATACCATATCAACATGTTTATCCGTAGCATAATTCAACATATGGTATGTTTTCTCCAGGTCATCCCTGGTGATTTCAATTTCTTCCTGAGGCTTCTCTCCATGGAAAGCGTCTTTCAGCGTCGCCGCCTCCGGCGTCACGCCTGGGATATGGTACATCCGCACCTGCCCTCCCGTATTCAGGCTGGAATTCATCTTCACGAACTGGCTCAGCGTAGGTTTCCCGACGTTGATAAAAGCAGGCACTTTATTCCCCAGCTTTTCGCCTGCCGCCCATCCGAACAGGTCATAATCCATATCCGAAGCCAGCGGTTTTTCACCCACATAGGTGCACAGAACTGTCGCCTTGCGTTTCTCATCAAGGTGCAGGTCATAACATGGAACTTTCCCCAGATAAGCCATCTGGAAGCCGCCGTCAAAATTTGTCCTGGCGCCCAGGTTCGCATTGCACCACGGGATCGCGGAACTTTCGCCCCAGGAACAATGAGTCCCCGCCGTCGGCCAGTATGTACTGGTCAGGTAATAATTGCAGGAAAGCGTGGGAACCATGCCCATCTGGATCAGCGGCTTCATATAATCCATTCTTTTCTTATGGTAGTCTGGATCGTTATCCGGCCAGGTACAGCACTGCTCATAACCGTCTACAATAAATCCCGGTGTCGGCTTGTTTGCAAATGTTGGAACCTTAAATTTTTCTCCCCTTCTTGCCGCTTCAAAAATCTCATCGTCAGTGATGCGAAAATCATCTGTCCAGCATGGATTTCTTGACCCGTGCAGATCGACAGTACCATCGATATCCACCAGACATTCCGCATCTGCCGCTTCTCCATACGCCACTAGAAATTTCATACATTTGCTGGCCAGATACCCCTGTTCCCCATCCAGAATCCGTTTTTCTTCATCTGTCAATTTCATAAGCTTTGTTTTTTTAACCTCCTTTTTTATTTTTGTGGTATAATATTTTTACCGTTTCGTTGTTAGTTAAATTATATGTTTTCTGTTTATTGCAATCAATTCGATATACCGTTGGATTATTTCCGAATTAGAATTAGTAATTGTTTGAATTTATAATTATATATTTTTTATATGCAGATTTTAAATGCCAAATATAAGGAGTATTCTATGCAGATCAGTTGGATTCAGGCATTTGTGGAAGCAGCCGACAGACAAAACTTCACAGAAGCGGCAGAGATTATGTATGTTTCCCAATCCACTTTGTCTAAATACATTAAATCTCTCGAAGCGGAATTGGATGTAATTCTCTTTGACCGAACAACCCGCAGCACAAAACTGACCTACGAGGGCGAGCAGGTTCTGCAATATGCCCGGGATATATGCGACAGTTATCAGATCTTTATCAAACAGGCGGCTGAATATAAGGCATCACGGAAAAATACTATTCGCCTGGTATCTACGCCCCTGATGCATTTGTACGACCTGGCAGAAATTATTGTAAGATTCCAGCAGCAGTTTCCGGACATACATCTGATTATGCACGAAAGCGAACTGAAACCCGTCCTGAAATGCATTGAAACCGGACAGGCAGATGTGGCGATTATCCGCCAGACATCGCTCAAACCTTATGATGACTATCAGGTTTTCCCTCTCATCGATGACGAGCTGGTCATTCTGTGTAACAAAAATCATCCAATAGCCTCCAAGCAGGAAGTCGGGATTCATGAAGCTGTAAAAGAAAAACTGTATGCGCTTCAGGGAAGTGTGGATCTGCTGAAAAATGCGCTTGAAAGATATGATATTGATTTTGGCACGATTACAATCACTGCCTGTGTAAACGGATTTGCCGTTGCGAATTTTCTGAAATATAACGATGGAATTTCTCTGATTGTACGTTCCACAGCAAAAAGGATTGGAGCAATGGATGATCTGTGCATCGTCTCATTAAAGGAACATCCGCCCTATCCTGTACAAGCACTGATGGGAAAGAAAAATACAAATTTTACAACTATGAAATTCATTAATTATCTGCTTACAAATTTTAGTCTTTCGTAAGCAAATATCAGACGCATCCGAACAAAGGATTAACGGATGAGCCCAAAATGATAATCACAAAGGGGATTTCCGGGAATTATAAATATAAAACACAACAAAAGGAGGGGTATTTTTTATGAAACTGGGATTTATAGGAGCCGACCATGAAGTCACCGGCAGCTGTCATTATATAGAGGCCTGCGGCAGGCATATCCTAGTCGACTGCGGGCTGGAGCAGGGGAAAGACACCTATGTAAATCAGGATATTCCTGTTCCGGTCAGCCAGATCGACTGCGTCCTGCTGACCCATGCGCACATCGATCACTCCGGACGGCTTCCGCTTCTGTACAAGAATGGCTTCCGGGGTGAGATCATCGCCACATTCGCCACCAACGACCTGTGCAGCATCATGCTCCGCGACAGCGCGCACATTCAGGAATTCGAGGCAGAATGGCGCAACCGCAAAGCAAAACGTTCCGGCGCAGAAGAATATGTTCCGCTGTATACCATGGACGACGCCCTGGGCGCCATCAGCCTTTTCCATCCCTGCGATTACGAACAGAAGATAGAAATTTTCCCCGGCATCGAGGCCCGTTTCCGGGACGTGGGCCATCTGCTCGGCTCAGCATCTATTGAATTGTGGATCAAAGAGGAAGACGTTGAGCGGAAACTGGTCTTCTCCGGAGATATCGGAAATATCAACCAGCCCCTGATCAAAGATCCGAAAACCACAGATTCTGCCGACTATGTAATCATGGAATCCACCTATGGGAACCGGACGCACAATGCGCCCCCTGATTATGTGACCGAACTGGCGGGAGTGATCGACCGCACCCTGCGCAGAGGCGGCAATCTGGTCATACCGGCTTTCGCAGTCGGCCGCACCCAGGAGATGCTGTATTTTATCCGAGACATCAAAGAGCGGAGATTAATCGATTTTGACTTTCCGGTGTATGTGGACAGTCCGCTGGCCATAGAAGCCACCACCATCTTCGGGAAAAATGTCCAGTCCTGTTTCGACGAGGACGCCATGGCTCTGATCCGCCAGGGCGTCAACCCGATCCGTTTCCCGAACCTGCGCCTGGCTATTTCCAGCGAAGACTCCAAAGCGATCAATTTTGATTCCACGCCGAAGGTTATCATCTCCGCATCCGGCATGTGCGAAGCCGGCCGTGTCAAGCATCATCTGAAACACAACCTGTGGCGGCCGGAATCCGCCGTCCTCTTCGTGGGATACCAGGCGTACAACACGCTGGGACGTTCTCTGCTGGAAGGAGCGGAATACGTGAAGATCTTCGGCGAGACGATCGAGGTCAAAGCAGAGATCGTCAAACTGGAAGGAGTCAGCGGACATGCCGACCAGAACGGACTGCTCCATTGGGCCAGGGCCTTCCAGCCGTCTCCGAAGATGGTCTTTGTCGTACACGGCGAGGACGAAGTATGCGACAGCTTCGCGTCCATGCTCACGGAACAGTACGGCATCCCCGCCTGCGCTCCGTTCTCCGGCGCTCTCTACGATCTGGCCGCGGGCGTCTGGATCAAAGAAGGGCTGAAGATCCCGGTAGCCGCGGAAAAACCGTCCACCCGCCGCAAGAACGAAGTCTTCGCCCGCCTGTTGGAAGCGGGCAAGCGCCTGATGCAGGTCATCTATCACAACGAAGGCGGCGCGAACAAAGATCTGGCGAAATTCACCAGCCAGATCCAGTCGCTGTGTGATAAGTGGGATCGGTAGAAACGGCTAATATAGCCAAAAAGAGGGGCTGTTGCCCTGGCAGTTCATTTGTCAGAGCATAGTCCCTTTCTGAATTTTAATTATTCAAAAATTTTTTAGTCACGTTTTCCGTTATTTTTCCAATATAGGACAAGACCGGCCATTGCAATTACTATCAATATTTTTACCGATTTCAGATTCATATAATTCACGCCCCCTAGTATAATCCCCCATTTCCTAACACTATCTTCTTGAGTTTCCGCAGTTATATCCACAAGACTCTAAATCTGTTGTATTGAATATA
>ERZ1643251.510-NODE-510-length-55358-cov-8.235647_pt1 | contig 55358 bp, 55 predicted proteins | sample MGYA00579261_ERZ1643251 | MGnify/ENA primary metagenome ERZ1643251 (study PRJEB29033, sample SAMEA4952267) | chicken gut metagenome | biome: Broiler Chicken; feature: Gastrointestinal Tract; material: Caecum | place: Ireland | collected 2018 | study: Broiler...
AATACATAATATTGTAAAACATTTCTTACTTCATCTAATTTTTTCATAAAATCTCCTTGTTTCTTTCTTTTATTATAACACATAGACTCTGAATTGAAGCAAGATTACAAAAAACTAACCGAATCATTATTCAAAAGAAAAAGGATGCTTTCGCAACCATCGATTATCATGTGTTTGTTATATATTCTATTTTCTCTTTACAATTATTTATTTTTCCTTATATCATGTAATATTTGAATGATCTCTGAAAAAGCAAAAAGAAATAAAGAACTTACTCCTGTACTAATCCATCCTATCATCATTACTACATAATTAAAATCACTATAGCTATCAAAATGGACACTACTACCTAAAATAATACTTCCGATAAATCCAATGATAAATATCAACCACCCAGCACCTTTCAAAATGCCAGCCATTGAATTTCGATCATGAGCTTCCTCTTCTTGCTTTCCATGACAATACGGGCACCCATCTTCCGGTTTTGTCATTTCAAACTCTCTCCCACAAATCTCACACTTCACTTTTTTTGCCAAATGTAACACTCCTTTCAAGATAATTATAACATAGATGTGAGTACCACCTGTATATAAAAAATCTATTTTTCTTTCTAACTTCCCTACATTGCGATTTTATACAAATTATGTTACGCTACTAATGAGGTGATATTATGGCAAAAAAGAGTGTCAATAAAAAAGAACTTCTCAAGAAAGGAAATTCTACTTTAAAAGAATTTAAACAGTTTATATCAAGAGGAAACGTCATCGATCTTGCTGTCGGTGTTATTATAGGATCTGCATTTGGTAAGATTGTAACATCAATTGTAAACGATATCCTTATGCCTATTATCGGTATTATGATCGGAGGACTAAACTTCTCTTCTCTTGTAATCCGTGTTGGAAATGCTACAATTCGATACGGGGCTTTCTTACAAAATGTCATCGACTTTCTCATCGTCGCTGCTTGTATTTTCATCTTTATTAAAATACTATCTAAATTAAGTAAGAAAAAAGAACAAGAAGAGGCGATTCAAAAAGATGAACAAATAAAATTACTAGAAGAAATTAGAGATTTATTAAAAGAAAAGAAATCATAGTAAAGCAAGACGTCAAATTTCTATTTCTATATTTTTTCTCTTTGAGAGATATAAATTCTATGATATGATTATGGTAATTGGGAGGTGAAATATGCAACAATTTATTATAGATCTTATGAATCAATGGGGATACTTAGGAGTTAGTTTTCTCATTGCTTTGGAAAATATCTTTCCACCAATCCCATCCGAAGTAATTCTGACATTCGGAGGATTTATGACAACGACGACAAATCTCAATATCGTTGGAATGGTCATTGCATCAACGATCGGTTCTGTAATTGGTGCAATCATTTTATACTTAATTGGAAGTCTCGTAAGTGAAAAAACATTAGAAAAGTGGTTGACTGGTAAAATTGGAAAAATACTACACATCAAATTAAAAGATATTAGAAAAGCGGAAAAATGGTTTGATGAGAAGGGAATTTTTACAGTTTTCTTCTGTCGTTTTATCCCTGTTGTACGTAGCTTAATCTCAATTCCTGCTGGAATTGCCCGCATGAAATGGGGACCATTTCTACTATTCACTACATTGGGATCACTTATTTGGAATACGGTTTTAATCTCTTTAGGAAGTATCGCTGGCGAACACTGGGAAACAATCGTATCTTACGTATCAGCTTACTCTAAAGTTGGATTTGCAATTCTCATCGTTGTGATTGTCATCGCTTATCTATGGTATCGGAAAAAAACAAATAAGCAAAAATAAGTCGTGATGACTTATTTTTTTATAGATTCTTTGAGAAATCAAGTGCAACCCTTATCATAGGACAAAAAAAGAACCACATCTTGTGATTCTTATTCAAACTCTAATTCTACTTTATAAGTCTTATTTGGCGTCGTAATTACAGTTGCTGTATCACTTACTTTTGCTGTAACGTATACAGTTAACGTCTCATTTGGTTTGATCTTTGTATCTTTTTCCTTTACATTTCCAATTCCATATGTCATCACTTCAGCATCTGTCACATCAGGATATAATTCTGCACTTTTTAAAACTTTCGTTTCAGAACTCATATTCTTATATACAACTTCGTAGATGATTTCATCTCCTGCTGCTCCAAATGTACTTTGAAATGTAATTTCTTGATTGTTATAAGAAGGTCCTACGACACTTTTTGCATTTCCATTTGTAGCCATCTCATCTGCTGATAGAATGACAACTTCATTATCTACTCCTTGTGCTTTCACGCTATCGTTTAATTGTTCTGATAACTCCGACTTTTGATTTGCAAATAAATATCCTACTGATACGACAAGTAATAAAATGACTGCAGCTAATACTTGATATTCTTTCTTTACTTTCTGAAACATATCGATCCCTCTCTTTATATATTTCTCTACTCTATTCAAATTATACTTTGTTTTCTTATAATTGTCAACGATTGTATGTTATAATAAAAGAAAGAAACGGAGGACTTGACATGAAACCAATCCACTTATCCATTCATTCTAAGCTAGAAGATTATCTTGAATCACACGGGTATCAAGCACCAACGACAATTCAATCTAGTGTCATACCTCTAATTCGAGAGAAACAAAACATTTTATTCATCTCTCCTACCGGTAGCGGAAAAACACTTTCCTATTTGATCCCTATTTTGGAATCGATCAATCCAAAACTAGAACAAACTCAAGCTTTGGTTATCGTTCCAACGAGAGAACTCGCCATTCAAGTGAGAGATACAGTGCGATCATTCGAACCAGTAACGGACATCCAATGTAGTGTCCTATTCGGTGGAAGCAATCCAAAATCACAAAAAGAAGTATTAAAAAAGCATGTGCCAATCCTCGTCATTACCCCGGGAAAAGCATGCGAACTCATAAAGACGAAGAAATTAAAAACAGAACACCTTTCCTATCTTGTTTTCGATGAAGCAGATCTCTTAACGAATAAAGAACGTTATCGTGATTCAGAGGATATCGTATCATCGCTTTCATCTCAGCCACAAATGATCTTCTGTTCTGCAACGAAGACACCAAAATTAGAAGCATTCGCCCTAAACTTACAACTTAAAATAATAGAAACAGAAGAAAAGAAAAACGATAATATCGAACAATCATTTTATCGTGTAGAAGAAAGTGAAAAATATCATCGTCTACGACAGATATTAGAAAAAGAACAAATCTTTCACGCCCTCATCTTTGTGCGTACGAAGAGTAAAGCTACCAGACTAGCACAAAAATTAACAGACGATCATATTCCTGCAATCGCATTTCACCACGATCTCGATAAAGAAAAGCGAAAGAAAGTTGCTCAAATGATCTCACAAAATAAGCCACTATTACTCGTTACGACAGATATCGCTGCACGTGGAATCGATATTACGAATCTACCTTATGTCATTCAATATGATGCAGCAGACTCCACCGAGACTTATCTTCATCGTATCGGTCGTACCGGAAGAAAAAATAAGGGAAAAAGCATCATATTCTTTACGGAAAAAGAAGAAGAATTAAAACAGACAATCGAACATAAATACCAAGTAAAATTAAAGAAGAAAAAGAAAAACGATGATGAGAAGGTAGTCAAAAAGAAGAAAAAGAAAAAACATACGAAGAATATTGGAAAAAGGCACAAGAAAAAATAGAGACGCACATCTCTATTTTTTTAGTCCATATCTTTGCATCATACGATCATGCCCAAACAATTTCATAATATCGTATAAATTTGGCGTCATCGATTTCGTTGTAAGCGCTACACGAAGTACCATGCTAATATCTCCAATGTGACCTTTATATTGGTCTGGATTATTTTTATATTCTTTTACTTCTCTTGCATATCCAAGTTCAGATGCTAAATCCTTCATATGTTCAAACCAAGTTTGTTCATCCTCTTCTTCGTTATAGTACTTTTCCATATAAGTAGATAAAATTGTTTCGATTTCTTTTGGATCGTTGATATTTTGATATTCAAAATCTTCCTTATTTGGATGATATAATTCATCATACATATACCAAATTTGATTCTTTAGATCACTAAAACATGTGTAATCTTTTCTTGGTTTTTTCTTGTTTCTTTCGATATCAAAAATACCGATAGAATATTCTTTATACTTCTTTAAAAGATCTGCAAACTCTTTATCGTATTCCTCTGCCCATGCAAGGCCTCTTTCGTATACTTCCTCTGCTTTTAATCGGCTGATAAAGTTTTTAGATAAATTTAAGATCTTTTCTAGATCGAATAATGATCCACTTGGACTAATTTTCTTGAAATCCATTTTGAAATCATCGATTTTACCAGTTGGATTCGCATCTAACCAACCTTCGAAATTAGAGTTAGCAACCGTTGCTAGATAAAGTAAAATTGCTTCGTTTGGAATTCCCTTCTCATGGTAGTAGCTTACTGCCATCTCTGGGTCTTTTCTCTTACTCAACTTACGACGAGCCCCATTTTCCTCTTTCATCAAAGGAGAGATATGAGCATATTTTGGAGCTTTGAATCCAAATACTTGAAATAACTGTAAATGAATTGGTACGGAACTCACCCATTCGTCCCCACGAATTACGTGTGTCGTACGCATCAAATGATCATCGACAAGGTGCGCAAAATGATATGTTGGAAGACCATCTGATTTAATGATAACGATATCTATATCATTTTCTGGCATCTCGATTTTCCCTTTGATTGCATCGTTTAACACAATTTTCTTATTGAAATCACCAGGTGATCTTAAGCAAATAATATATGGTGCTCCATTTTTAATCTTCTCTATTGCTTCTTCCTTTGTTAAAAAACGACTTTTCGCATAATCCCCATAATATCCAAGACGATCTTTCACAAGTTTCTGATGTTCACGCATTTTTTCTAAATCCTCTTCTGTTTCGAACGCAGGATATGCGAGATCTTGTTCAATTAAATATTTTGCGAATGCTTGATAGATATCTTTTCTCTTACTTTGAATATATGGTCCATATATTCCTTTTTCTTCTGTTTCGTTTACGACACCTTCATCAAAAGTAATTCCAAAGTTATTTAAATCACGTACGATACTTTCAATTCCATTTTCTACTTCACGTTTTTTATCAGTATCTTCAATTCTTAAGAAGAATACACCATCTGTTTGACGTGCCATCTTTCTCTCGATAAATGCTGCATATAATGCCCCCATATGAACAAATCCCGTTGGACTTGGTGCGTAACGTGTTACGATTGCTCCTTCTTTTAAATCGCGGTATGGATATTTCTTCTCATAGTAATCCATGTCATGTTCTACATTTGGTAATAAAAAATCTGCGTATTCTTTATTTGTCATACTCTCATTCCTTTCTACATAAAAAAGATTCATCTGTTAAGGACGAATCTTCGTGGTACCACCTTAGTTCTCTATTTATAAAATAGACTCAAATCCCTTAACGCGGGAAACGGAATCATCAACTCCAAAGTTTCTTCTCTATGTTCCTCGTACTTATTTTCACCAACCATAAGCTCTCTATAACGATTTCGATAGATACTCCTCTTCTTCTTCGTCTTTTACAACTAGTATTTTATCATGAACCATTTTGCTTGTCAACGGATCCCGCTTTATAATATAACTCGTCACCCTTATCTAACGAAAGATAATAAGTCGCTTTTTTAGGACATGTAAAAATTAGTTCCGCATCAATTTTTTCAGGTTCCATATTTTGTAAATCCTTTAATTCTTCTCTCAACTGATTATTTTCTTTCTGCAATTCATCTATTTTTTGATTGGCTGTATTTAATAATTCCTCACAACTCGGCTCTGGTTCTGGTTCAGGCTCTGGTTCTGGTTTTTGAAAACCATTTAACCCTGCACTTTTGATAATCTCCGGATAATCGTAATATGCGATATCCATATCGACGCGTCCCGTAATTCCTGTAATCGAGCCATCAGAACTATACTGCCACATTCCATGTGTAAAGTCTGCTTGATCTATCGAATTCCACTGTGCTACCCATTTATCATAACGATCTAATGTAGGACTGTTCAATTTGGTACGAAACCAATTTAAACTAGAATAAATTCCTACATAGTACCCTGCTGCTTCTATTTCCGAGCAATACGTATTACATATCTCTGTTAAAAGTTCGTTCGATAACCCTGCTTGATACTGTGGATCTTCGACGTCATAAAATATCGGATATGTTAATTTAAAATCTTTAACCAACCGCAATGTGTGCGCAACTTCACTTTTTGCATTTTCTACATTCTGGGCATAACTATATAGATAAACCCCGAACGGAATACCTAATCTCGTACACTCCGTTGCATTGTATATAAATTGCTTATCATCATACGCTTTTAAATCTCCTGCATATCCACATCGTATAATCGCAAAATCAATTTGTGACTTTACCTCTTCCCAATTGATCGCTCCTTGATGACTCGAAACATCGATCCCTCTTAATGCCATATGTCTCACCTCTAACATATGATATTCGAGAAATATTTTTTTGCATACGCAGATATCTTTTTTTTAAGGATTTCCTCACTTTTTCAAATGATCACAATTCGCAATTTCTAATAACGTCATTTTATTTTCAATACTATCATATTCGACTGTCGTAATCGAAGTATTTTCGATCGATATATTAGGATATATTTTACGTGAATCGCGATTCAATAGTTTCCAAATAAATAGTTTCAAGACAAATCCATGCGTACAGATTAAAATATCGTTTCCAAGGTTCTCCCTCGCACAATATAATACCGTATCTACAATTCTTTTTTGTGCCTGCTCCAAAGTTTCTGCTCCTTCGATATCAGGAAGCATTCCATTTGGTAAAAACATCATTTTCGCGCCAGGCATGATTTGATCTACTTGATCGATCGTCATCGTCTCTGCAATTCCATTATTCTTTTCTATTAACTCGCGAATTACAATTGGCTCTAGATGATGTTCCTGTGCAATTTGAGCAATTGTCTCTCTCGTTCTAGAAAGTGGACTCGTATAGATTCTATCTAACTTCACATTGCGAAAAACAGGTGTGAATGCATCTATTTGTTTCTTTCCCTCTATACTTACTTCTACGTCCGTAACTCCCGATAAAATTCCCTTGTCGTTTGCAACCGTACGAGCATGACGTACCAAATAAATTTTTGTCTTCATCCCATCACCTTCTTTATTATACCAAATGAAGAGAAACAAGGCATTTTCACTTTACAGTCTATCGTATGCATCATACAGTATAATGGAATATAGATTTCCAAACATTTTATCCACACAGAACAACTTTACCCCTTGTTGTTCTACTCCACGTCTTTTCAGATTCATGCATCATCGAAATCTATTTTTCATTGTAATAAAAGATATCATTTATTAGAAATGGTATCTTTTTTGTATCCCTTACTTGACAAGAAAACAGAAGTCATGTAAAATGAATATTGTTCCGGAGTAGTACTCAAGTGGTTGAAGAGGCGCCCCTGCTAAGGGTGTAGGTCGGGCAACTGGCGCGGAGGTTCAAATCCTCTCTACTCCGCCATTTATGTAAGCAAACATCTTAAAATCAAATGTTTTTAAGATGTTTTTATTTTACTGAAATAAATAACTTTACACTTTAATGAAAAATTGATAGATTGTATAAAAAATTCTACTAGTTTGTGTTATTTTTGTGTTATTATTAAAGTGGATGGTGAATAGAATGGGAAAAAAAAATAAAACTCCAATGATAATCATTATATTATTGGTATTTATAATATTATGTTTAGTTGGATATATTTGTTATGATAAGGGAGTATTTGGTAATAAAGAAAGTTCTGAGAATTATACTGAAAATGCTGATAAAATTGATAATAATAAATCAGAGGAGACATCTCCAGAAGAGATCGCTTTAGATGATTCAAGATTTATTGATATCTATAATAAACTGAAATCATATACATATTGGAAAAACAGAAGTGATGGGTATCAATCATTTACAGATCATGAGTTATTACAAATTATAGCAAAAGAATTAAAAGAATCAGATTTTGTAAAAACAACAGAAACAACTGAATATGGAGATCCTTATTATACATTAGAAAATAGTATAGTTATTAATTATTTAAAAAAATACTTTGGAAATGATGTAGTAGTAATTGGAGAAAAATTAAGAAATCCATCATTTGCATATAATAATGGTATGGATATCGTTGATTATGCAGATGGTAAATACAAAGTTAGATTTAGTGGAATTGGTGGTGGAGTCGGTGGTCCACTACCTAAGATCACAGAAAGAAAGATTATATCAGCAACGATTGAAAATAATGAAATCGTTGTTAAGGAGAAAGCAATCTATTGGGGTATAACTTCGGAACAAGAAACGATTACTTTTGATGTTTATTCAGATGTAAAAAAGAAAAATAAAATAGATTCAAAAGAATATACGGAAGATAATATTGCGAATGAAATTGTTACAGTAGAAGACTATTTAGATGAGGCATCTACTATTACAACTAAATTTGCTTATGATCAAGATACAAATAGTTATTATTTTAAATCTTCAGTAATAGAATAAAGTTCTTCTGCTCCGTCATAAAAAAAGAAAGCAAAATTATTATTATTCTGCTTTCTTTTCTTTTTTCTCACCAATTCCATAATGTTCTCTTACTTTTGTTTCGATTTCTTCTTTTAATGCTTGGTTATTACGTAATAATTCTTTTACGTTTTCTTTTCCTTGACCGATCTTATTACCGTTATATGAATACCATGCACCACTTAAGGCAATCGCTTAAAAAATAATAAAGAAATAGTGTATAATTAAATCAAGGTAGAAAGAGGGTTTAATTATGAACTTATTTGAAAGATTTGAAGTGTTAGAAGATCCAAGAGATACAAGAGGAAAAAAATATAAATTAATAGACATATTAATCATGACAATATATGGGTTATTATGTGGTTTGAAAGACTATACCAATATTGCTGATTTTATGAAATTAAAAGAAGATTACTTTACAAAATTATTAGGATTGGAAAATGGAACACCTTCACATGATTGCCTTTCAGATGTTTTTGGTGCAATTGATTCAAAAAAGTTTATGGAAATATTTATAGAATGGACAAAAGAAATTGTTAAAAATAAAACTGGTAAACACATTAGTATAGATGGTAAGGCAATAAAGAGTGCAACAGATAAAATAAATAATGGTAATATTCCATACATTGTTTCAGCTTTTATTGGTGAAATTGGCTTATCTATAGGCCAAGTGAAAGTGGAAGATAAAACAAATGAAATTACTGCAATACCAGACTTATTAGATCTTTTGGAATTAAAGGGAAGTATTATAACTATTGATGCCATAGGAACGCGAGAAACTATTATAAACAAAATTATTGAAAAGAAAGCGCATTATGTCTTAAAAGTAAAGGATAATCAAAGAGAATTGAAAAAACAAATTAAAAATCATTTTGATAGTTATAATAATCTTTATGGAAATAAAGAAATTATGCATCAAAAGAGTATAGAAAAAAATCATGGTAGAATTGAAGAAAGAGAATATTTTTTAACCTATAATGTATCTTCCATAAAAGATAAAAAGAAATGGGAAAGCGTAAAAGCGATTGCTTATGTAAAAGTAAGTAGGACGGAAAAGGACGAAACAACTATTACCAAACATTATTATATTATTGATCATAAAATAGATATCAAGACACTCATTGAAAGTATTAGAGATCATTGGAGTATTGAATGTGGTATTCATTGGAGATTAGATGTTATTTTCGATGAAGATCATTCTAGAAATAGAGTAAATAATTCTATTAACAATTTATCAATAATCAGGAAAATAGTCTTTCATTTAGCTTCATTAGATAACTCTTTTGGTAAGGTCCCACTACAGCGCAAATTAACTAGGTACATGTTAGATTTCAGTCATATAGAAAAACTGATATTTGAAGTAATTCCAAGTATCAGTTAATTTTATTATTTTTTAAGCGATTGCCTTACCCCTGCTAAGGGTGTAGGTCGGGCAACTGGCGCGGAGGTTCAAATCCTCTCTACTCCGCCATATAAAATCAAAACACTTTATAGTGTTTTTTTTCTTTTTGTGCTATTATATAAACGAGGTGGTATGATGAAAAAAGAAATTACGATGAAAGAATTAGAACACTTTCAAAAAAAATATCATGAAGACCCTACGAACAAGTTAATCGAAAATGCCATTACGAGATCTGGGATTGACGATGTTTGCTTCAATAGGGAAACTTTGATCGAAAATCAAAACGTATTCAACGTAGAAACAGAACTAGGAAGTGTTCAAAACCAAAAGAATAGTGGTCGGTGTTGGTGTTTTGCTGGAACGAATATGATTCGTGGAAACATTGCGAAAAATATGAATATCGAAGTAAAAGATCTTGCCCTATCTAACGTTTATCTTACGTTCTATGATCGATTAGAAAAATTTAATAATGCCTATGAAAATCTATTTACAGTAGAAAATTTAGACTACGATTATCTATTACAAGAATATTATCTCATGTGTAGTGAAGGTGGATGGTATGAATCCTTTTCTAACCTTGTTACAAAATATGGAATTCTACCAGCTTCCTACATGCCAGAATCACATGATAGTATCGCTTCTAATCGACTCAATAACATCTTACAAGAAAAACTAAAATACGATGCAAATACTATTATCGAACTTCGAGCTAAGAACACACCGATAGAAAAATTACGGAAAGAAAAGGAAAAAATGTTGTCGGAAGTCTATGAAATTCTGTGTAAAGTATTAGGAGAACCAACAAAAGAGTTCACATTAGAATATCAAGATAAAGATAAAAAGAAGATTAGAATTGAACATATGACCCCGATGAAATTCAAAAAACAATATTTAACGATCGATCCCAACGACTTTGTGTTATTAAAGAGTATCGACCATTATAAGAAAAATTACTATCAAAAATACCAGGACGAACGAGCTTACGGTGCAACAATGAAAAATTTCGAATATATCAATGTTCCACTGGAAGAATTAGAAAAAGCTGCAATTAAGCAATTAAAAGATAATATTCCAGTATGGTTTGCATGTCCTACGAATAAAATGTGGAACCGTAAGGAATGGATCTTAGACATGAGAAATTATAATTACTTTGATACACTTGGAATGAAAAAGATGGATCGTAAAACATCATATAATTTTCATGATATACCATCGAGTCATGCGATGTCATTTGTCGGAGTTCATTTAATCGATCGTAAACCAGTACGTTGGAAAGTAGAAAACTCTTGGGGAAATGAAAAAGATACAAAACAGTATCTTATTATGAATCAAAACTATTTCGAAGAACGTGTCACGGCGATTGCCGTTCATAAAAAATATTTATCTGCAAAAGTAAAAAAATGTTTGGATCAAACACCAATTATTATCAATATTCACGAACTATAAAAAAGGAAGAAGTTTTATTTTGCTTCTTCCTTTTTTGTTGCTTTTTTATTCTTATTAACGCTAATATCATAATGTTCACGTACTTGTTCTTCTAACTCTTCTTTTAAAGCCTTGTTCGTACGTAATAACTCTTTGACATTTTCTTTTCCCTGTCCAAGTTTTTCACCATGATATGCATACCAAGCTCCACTCTTTTCAATAATATGAGCATCACTTGCTAAATCGACAATTTCACCTTCGACAGAGACACCCTCTCCATACATGATATCTACTGTCGCACTCTTAAATGGAGGTGCCATCTTATTCTTGACAACTTTAATATTTGTTTTGTTTCCGATAATGTTGGTTCCGTTTTTAATCTGTTCAGAACGTCTAATTTCAAGACGTACAGAAGCATAGAATTTCAAAGCTCTTCCTCCAGGTGTCGTCTCAGGATTTCCAAACATAACCCCCACTTTTTCACGTAATTGGTTGATGAAAATTGCAATTGTATTTGTCTTGCTAATGACTCCGGATAATTTACGAAGTGCCTGACTCATAAGCCTTGCTTGTAATCCAACGTGACTATCTCCCATTTCACCTTCGATTTCAGCTTGTGGAACCAATGCCGCAACAGAATCGATAACAACGATACTAATTGCACCACTACGTACCAACGCTTCGCAAATTTCTAGTGCTTGTTCTCCATTATCCGGTTGAGACAATAATAGTTCATCGATATTAACTCCCAATTTTGCTGCGTATTGAGGATCTAATGAATGCTCTGCATCGATAAATGCAACTCTTCCTCCAGCTTTTTGTGCTTCTGCAATCGCATGTAATGCAAACGTCGTTTTACCACTTGACTCCGGTCCGTATATTTCGATAATACGACCTTTTGGATATCCTCCAATTCCTAGTGCGATGTCTAATGAAAGAGAACCACTTGGAATGACATCGATCTCACGATGTTCATTTGCTCCTAACTTCATTACAGCCCCTTTTCCGAACTGTTTTTCCATGTCTGCTAAAACTTGATCTAATGTTTTATCCGCAGTTGCCTTTGCCATAAATTCCTCCTCTATCTATGTTGGTTTTATTTAACTCTTACATACTCATTTTATCACATAGAAATAATTTGTCAATAGTTTTTGCGAACAATTGTTTGCCAAAATATGTATTCCTAAATCAGCAGATAAAAAAAGAAGTATATACAATTTGATATACTCTTCTACTTTGTTTTTGCAGATGCACTTTGATCTCCAAAAATATATTTTTTATTCATAGTGTAATACTGTACACCAGACACGATCGAAAGTACTGCTGCGATAATTAATAAGAAATCTGATACCTTTAAATTCCATAATTCAAATGGTAAGTTATAGAATAAAGTGAGTGTAATTCCAACCATTAAACACGCTGTTTTTAACTTTCCAGACATGATCGCTGCAACTGCCTCACCTTTATTTCCGGCAACCATTTTAATCGCATTGACAATGCTATCTCGCACGATAACTACAACTGTAATAATCGGATGGATAAATCCTGTTGCACATAGAATAATCAATACAGAGTTTACGAGGACTTTATCTGCGATCGCATCGATCATCTTTCCAAAATCCGTCACTAAATTATATTTACGTGCAATGTGTCCATCTAAAAAGTCAGTTAAAGATGCAATGATAAATATAAATCCAGCAATCGGATAACGAATATCTACGACGATTGCCTCATTTACAAATAATTTAGGTAATTCAATTCCCGCTGCGTCAAACGGAAATAATAAGATGGCAATAATCAAAAATGCCATAAAAATTCTTAACATCGTTAATTTATTTGGTAAATTCATAAATTCCTCCTAGCGAATGACCTGATCATTCATTACGACTACATCATCTGTAAAATCATCACGTTCAATATTGGAAATAATAAAATATCCAATCAATAAAACAAGTAATCCAATTCCCACGTAGATCACAATTGGGGGAATAAAAAAACTTCTCTTTCTCTCTATCGTATAAGGTGATGCGATATGCTTCGGTTCTTCTTTCCTCTTTCCAAGTGCATTTTTCTTAGCCTTTTTAATATCTTCAATCGATATCTTCGATGTATAGTCAAAAAGATATTCATTGAATTCATCGACCATATCTTCATAGTCGAGACCAAGATACTTAGAATAATCACGAATGAAATATTTTAAATAAAAAACATCCTTAAACGCTTCCATATTTCCCGCTTCGATATTTTCTATCTGCGAAGGTCTCATCTTTAAATCTTCCGCAGCTTCCTCAATCGAAATTCCGATACTCTCACGTGTTTCCTTTAATCTCTCACCGATTTCTTTCAAGTTAACACCCACTTTCGTATTGACAAAAAAATAATATTTTATAAGCCATGTTCTGTTCCTCCGAAGAGGCGACAAACATTTATCTATCGTTTCCGATCCCAAGGTCCGTTCGTTTCCAAACCTTTAGGTTCCCCTACCAAAATTTGGGTTTCTCGCTCGTGGGGTTTACCGCGTTCCACACCACCTGTTTCCAAGTGGTATCGTCACTATGGCACTTTATGACTAATACAACCATAACCGAGGTCTTAGGTTGCCTCGTCGCCGTTAGATTTCTCTACTACAGGTTATTTTTTCCCTGTACACGGACACTACAATCATCACAGATTGTGCGAGCATGGACTTTCCTCTACATTGCAAAGAATGCAGCGTTTGTCAAAATATTATTTTAGTCTTCTTTTCCATATATAATTTTTTCTAGATTTGATAGTCGCCTTAATAGGTCGGCGTTGCTAACATCACCTTTACTATGATCTTTTAATACATCAAGTTTCGTCTTCAAAGCACGTACTTCTTGCTTTAATTGAATATTATCTTCCATGAGTTCTTTTTTATCCATTTCTAATTCTTTCATGATGGCATTCATCTCTTCGTAATCACGAATAATAATATCTAGAAATTTATCGACTTCTTGCGGACGGTATCCTCTCGTATCGATCTTAAACTCCTTTTCCAAAATATCTTTTGTTGTCAATTCGACTCTTCCTTGATACATGATCCTTCACCTCTTTTTATCATTACTATTTTCTCAAAAAAACAAGCATTTGTCAATTGACTTTTCCTATACATCTAGGTCATAAAAAAGCTACTTATATACCTCTCGGAAATAAGTAGCTAATTTAATATAATTTACATCTTCTATCATATTGTCAAACATCATGTGAATCCTCATCTTTTCTTCCATGTGTCTCACCTCTATATAGAGTCTAACACACGAAAATTTATCTGTCTTGCTGTTCGACAAAACTAGAAAAAACTAGACCTTAAATTGCGATGACAGTAACACGGTACCCAACTTGAGCATTATACGTTCCTGTTCCTGATGAAAATGAAAATATTCCGGACGTAGCTCCACTACCTGCTCCTCCACGGATAAACCATGGCTGTGCACTCGTCACCATCTGCGCTGTATCTCCATACCATGTAGCAACTTCTTTTACTGCATCTCCATTTAAAGATACTTCATAATTTGTCGCACTATATGAACTATAATAGTCATAGTATTTGGTCTCTGGAAGTTCTGACATATGTGACTCTCCAATCTCTCCAAGATTGTTTCCCATCACGTACTCTCCGACTCCACCACTCATATCGTATACCCCGTATATATTTCCAGTTGTAGATTGCGCGACATTCGACCGGTAATTTCCCCCTCCAGTTTTTCCACTTCCATTTGCTGTAATTTCTTTTAATGTACCATATTTTGAATGTGATAAATAAGCTACTGCTCCCCATTCGCTATTCTTCATTAAATGAGTATCTGATTTTCTTTCGTTAAAACCATGACGAGATGCGGTACTCGTACTAAAGCTACGAGACGATTCAAAATAAGTGTTTAAGCTCTCTCCTGATATTGGCGTAACATTAGGTAATACTGTCGGTTGATCTGACGTTCCTGTCGTTTCGAACTTTCCAACCCAAAATCCACTAATCTCTCTTCCACCAAAACGGAATGCTGGATGTGTAATTAAACTTTCATCTCTCGTCGTTCCTAAATTAAATGAAATTTCAATCTCCGTTGGTCCCGTCGCGAATGCTCGATATTGAAATCTTGGAATCCATACGTAATAACCGACGACATCTACTGGATCAACGACATCTCCCACTTTCGCCGTCCTATACTTTTCGCGTTGTGAAGGCGTCACAGTAATTGCATTCGCCCATCTTTTTTCTCCGTAATTATACCACTCATTATTCTCGTAATTTGCTTCGCTTGCAATCACCCAAGAACCTTGCGAAGCATCCCATACAACCGGATACATATTGGCAAGTAATTCTGGTGTAGATGCTCCAGAGGTATCGGCAATTTTTGGACATTCTCCCGCATCTTTCACGATAATCTCACTAGATTTAAACGGTTTAATTCCACAGAATTGTCCATTGCTCGCTTCTATTTTAGTGTTACCTTTCAGATCGATTTCAATCGTTCCATTTCCCTCGATACTTCCGTTATAATCAATTTTTTCATCATTATAAACAATTTTTCCGTTTTTAATTTCATACATATGCCGGTCATAATCGTATTCTGCACTATCTTGTGATACTGCGCGTAGTACCCCCATTAAAGTTTCTTTATAGCCACTCTGACGTGCTGTTGCAATTGCATCCATAAAATTAGGCGCAATGACAAGTACTATAATTCCCAGTACGACAATCACGGCTAATAATTCGATTAATGTAAAACCATATCTTCGTCTCATAAGATCCCTCTATTCTTTTATATTATAACAACATTCCAATTCTTTTTCAATCAAAAGAAAGTAGCCATATCGACTACTTTACAATTTTTTTCTCTTTGATTTCTTCTTCGATCATGTCGACAAATTCATTTGTTGCAACTGTCGTTGTCTTTTGTTCTCCATGCAAACGATAGCTAATTAAATTTTCGTCGCGTTCTTTATCTCCTAAAACAAGAATATAAGGAACCTTCTTCGTCTGTGCTTCACGCATACGATATCCAAGCTTCTCATCTCTATCATCCAACGTTACTCGAATATTTTTCTCTTCTAACAATGCCTTTATCTTCTCAGCATATTCTAAGTGATATTCGTTATTTACTGGAATGATACTTACTTGTACAGGCGCTAACCAAGTTGGGAATGCACCCTTTGTCTCTTCTATTAAAAATGCAGTAAATCTGTCAAATGTACCAAAAATTGCTCTATGAAGAACGACAGGAACTTGCTTTTCTCCCTTATTGTCAATGTATGATAAATCAAATCGTCTTGGAAGTAAGAAATCCAATTGGCAAGTTGATAATGTAACCTCTGGCCCAACCGCTGGTTTCACTTCGACATCTAATTTAGGACCATAAAAAGCAGCTTCTCCAATTGCTTCAAAATATTCGACGCCAAGTCCATTTAAAACTTCTCTTAATCTTTCTTCAGCATTATTCCACATTTCATCATCATCAAAATATTTTTCTTTATCTTCAGGATCGCGGAGCGACAATCTAAATTTATAATCTTTAATTCCAAAATCTTTATATACATCGAGAATTAAATTAACAACTTTTTTGAACTCTTCTCCAATCTGTTCCGGAGTTACAAACAGATGAGCATCATTTTGGCACATGCATCTTACACGTTCTAATCCTTTCACAGCACCTGACGCTTCATATCTAAAATCTGTTGCAAACTCGCCGATTCTAATAGGCAATTCTTTATACGAATGAAGTTTATTCTTATATACTAACATATGGTGCGGACAATTCATTGGACGGAGTACAAACTCTTCTTCATCAACTTTCATTGATGGAAACATATTTTCTTTATAATGATCCCAATGTCCTGAAGTTTTATATAAATCAACTGTTCCAACACAAGGCGTATAAACATGTTGATATCCCATTTTTCTTTCCTTTTCATAAATATAATTTTCTAATTCTTTACGAACTAAAGCGCCATTAGGAAGCCATAACGGCATTCCAGCACCAACTAGTTCATGATTCATAAATATTTCTTGTTCTTTTCCTATTTTTCTATGATCTCTTTGTTTTCTTTCTTCTAACTCTTGTAAATAACGATTTAAATCCTCTTCGTTTTCAAAACATACTCCATATATTCTTTGAAGCATTTTATTGTTAGCATCACCTTTCCAATAAGCTCCGCTATGTTTAATAAGTTTAAAATACTTCATTTTCTTAGTAGATTCAACATGAGGTCCTCTACATAAATCTGTAAAATCTCCCTGGGTATAGCAAGAAATAACAGTCTCTTTTTCGTCCATTCTATTGATTAAATCTATTTTATACGGATCGTCTTTAAATTTTTCTAATGCTTCTTCTTTAGAGATCTCTTCTCTATAAATTCTTTTATCAGCTTTCGCACATTTTTTCATTTCTTTCTCGATTTTAGCTAAATCTTCATCTGTTAGTGTTTTGTCTCCTAAATCTATATCGTAGTAAAACCCTTCCTCGATCACTGGCCCTACCCAAAATTTAGCCTCCGAATATAAATGCTTTACAGCCTGCGCGAGTAAATGTGCACAACTATGATTCAATACATTTAATTTTTCGTTCTCTTTAATATTTTCCATAAAATCCCTTCTTTCTATTGTTTCGGGAATGAAAAAACACTCCCTACTATTATGTAAGGAGCGTTGATACGCGGTACCATCCTTTGTTTCGCTTAATTACGGAGTAACGGTCCTAAACCGGAAATCTCTTTCGAGTTCTGCTCATAGGTAGTAACATTTTAATTTTTCTACAGGCTCCCAGCAATCCCTGCTCTCTAAAAGAAAAGATTTAAAATATCGTGTCCTAATCATCGCATTTGATAGTCTTATCATATATCTTTTTCCATTGTTTGTCAACCTATTAATGATGATGTCCACCCAACAAAACACTGACGAGTAAAAGTGCAACCCCAAGTAATACTCCTGTGATCGTTCCTTTTTCTTTTTTGTGCTCTACTAGAGGCGGGAACAATTCAAATACGGCGATATATAAAACCATTCCTGTTGTAATCGCAAGTAAAATACCCAGTAAGAATTCGTTTAACATACCACTCATAAAGAACATCAAAAGCCCCCCAAACAACGTAGAGATTGCAGTGAGAAATACAATTCCAATCGTTCTTTTCAAGTGCTTTTTCGATGTATAAAATGTAGATGCAATCACCATTCCCATCGGAATATTGTGAAGTCCTACGCCAATACACATCAAGATTCCAAGTTCTAATGAACTTAAAACACTCGTATAAATTGCCATCCCCTCTATTATATTATGCAGAATCAAGGCAACACTTGCCACAATTCCAATATGTGTTAAGTTTTCTTCATCTACTTTTTCATGTTCCTTTTCATGATGATCTGGAACAAATAAATCAAGCGCTTTTAATAGTAAGACTCCTATGATAATAAAGAAAAGCAAACATCCTACCGCTTGCCATGTCTCTAAACCTTCGCTTAAATGTTCGAAACTTTCCGGTAGTAATTCTAATATGATTAATGATGCCATAACTCCAAACGCCGTACTAATAGAAAACTGTACAATCTTTTTATTGTTCTTCGTAATAAAAATAATTGCAGTTCCAAGTACGATAAATAATCCAACTAATAATGTTAATAAAAGTGCTGCGAACTCATTCATTCTATCCCCTCTTTCGCACATATCTATTGTATCATACTTGTCAACATATTCTCTCTTTTTTTATAAAATAAAAGCTTCTGAAATATCAAGAAGCTTTTTGATAGAGCTCTGCAAATTTTCCAAAAAAGCGGTCCGGGTTTTCGTGGAATGTTAAAACAATTCTCTTTTCCTCTTCATTTAATTTATAATGCACTTCAACAGTAAAAGCAATTTTATAATTTACTTTTCCAGATTCTCCTAGGTCTCCAATACTTTCAGAAATCATAGGCCCCCAAACACCTAATAAAGCAGTAGCTAGCATCGCTCTTTCCGTACTATGATCTTCTACCTGATGCATTCCATTACTACTCACTGACAATCCTGATTTTACCGTGATTTTCTCAATCTGTTCATATTTAATTTCATATTGAAAAGGCTCATTCGATGCAATGACAAGTACTATATCTTTGCTATCTTTATTTGTCGTAATCGCACACAAACGATTTGATAACTCCGGTTTTCCTTTGATCCCAAAAAGATAAGTACCTACCATAAAATTATCTCGCATTTGTTCTTTCAGGTTCATATCCGATATCACTTTTTGGATATCAGATTTCTTTTTCGAGCGATTTTTACTTTCTTGCATTGGGAAAAATAAACTAACGATAAAAAGGATAAAACTTGCAATATAAAGATAAAACCCAAGTTCTAATTGCATCATTTCACTATAGCTATGATATACCGTATAAAATGTATAGCCAAATCCTGCAAATATAATCGGTACGGCAATATAATAAAATTTCTTACGATTCGCATATACGATATATAGTAAAAACATGGATGTTGTGAATGCAATGCTAAATCCTTTTATTTCAAATGTCAATAAATGTTCCGTATCGAGTCTTACAAATGTTTTAAACCCTGAATAAAATAACACAACCAAATAAATTGCAGTTACGATCGTCTTAGCACTAGTCTTTGGAACTACTTTTGTACTTTGCTCCATAAAAATCTCCACTCCCTATCACATCAATCTTTTAACTTCTATGATCAGTATACCCTTTTCTTAAAAAAATTGTCAACGAAATAGAATCACTTTCAATCAGGTTGACAAAAAAGAGAAGATAACTTCTCTTTCCTTCACTTACATTTCAGGAACAATCTCATCGATATCTGGATCCGATGGTGTTGGTGTCGGCTTCAGTGTTGGCGTTGGCGTCGGTGTTGGTTTTACTTCTTCTTCATCACCATCATCCGGTGTTGGTGTTGGTTTTACAACCTCATCCTCATCTTCATCTCTTGGTTTTGTCGCTCCCACTCCGGTAGAAACATTGATCGTAATCGATTTTACATATTCCATATCTGTCTTAGCTGGAATGCTTTGACTAATGACCGTTCCTTTTGCTCTAGATGATGCCACTTGTTTGACTGCTACAGTAAATCCGTATCTTGATCCCCAACTACGTACAATCGCCTCGGTATCTCCAGAGAAATCTGGTAACAAGTTAATTCCAGTTGTTCCCTTGTTCATTTTTCCAATAATCGTTTCTTCATATGGCTCATTAATGTCAAAACTAAACTCTTTTATCATCTTAGGTTCTTTCAATCCTAAATTTACCTTCATCGCATCGATGACTGCTTGTAAACTTTCTTCATATGGAACAAAGTTATATAAATTCATTCTTGTACCTTGCCCACTTCTAGGATCGTAGTCATAGATGTATGCATCAGATCCGCTAATATAAAGTCGTTGCATACTTAATAGTTCTTCCATTGGTGTATCAGCAGCTTTAATGATTACATCTTTACCGATATTGTATAAAGATAGAATTTCGTTTGTCGTCATGTTTGTCTGCATGTTATTTCCTAAAGTATCCATAAGTTCATATACAGTATCCAAACTTCTGACATTCTTCAATTGATTCAAGATTCCTTTTACGACAAGTTGTTGGTTTTGTCCACGTACAAAGTCGTCAAATCCAGCACTCTTTCTATGACGTGCCCAAGCAAGTGCTTGTTCTCCATTTAACACCTGATGTCCTGCTTCAACACATTGTAAATTTCCAAAGTTTCTATCACTGTCTTGTTCACAGAATCCAAGTGGTACATCTACTTCGATTCCACCTAAAGAATCAACGAGTTTTACGACTCCTTTAAAGTTGATCTTTACATAGTAGTCAATTGTAATTCCCGTAAAGTTTTGAATTGTATTGATCATACATGATTCTCCCTGCCAAGCAGCATGTGTAATCTTATTTTTTCTCTGATTCTTCATACATGCGATTGGAACATAAGTATCACGTGGAATACTTAAAATGGTAGAACTCAACGTCTTAGGATTAAATGTAATTAACATGAGAGAATCTCCATTGTAAGAAGCCGTTCTAACATCTTCCTGCTCAGAATCCACTCCCATCAAAAGGATTGTAAAAGGTTCTTTTAAATTTGACCCTGCCTTCTTTTCTGCTTTTACTTCTTTTGTTTGCGTATATATGATCTTTGTTGTGTTTCCAATTTCAGCATAAGTTTCAATGCTACTAAACATTGCTACATAATCCGTTGGTAGGAAAACATAATCAATTTTTTCATTTAATAATGCATCTAATAAATCTGTGTATGTATCATAATCTTCTATTTTATTTTTTAGATTATTCTTATCGATAATTTCCTCTGGTATCGTATACCCTTCGACACTTGTCTCATCCGTAATACGACCAATTTTCTTATTGTTCATATCTTTGATAGAATCTACTTTGTTCGATTTTAGCGTTACGATACTTGTAGAATACAAATCATGACTCGATGTCAAGTTATCTACCTTTGAATACGTTTTAATAATAAACCCACCGATTACAATTAAAATTACTATATATATTATAGATAAAATGATACGTGGTATATATTTTGATATCTTTCGTTTCTTTAATGATCGGATATAAGAACGCAAAGTCAATAACCATATCATTACAACTACAACAGAAACGATAAAACGTAGTGTATTTTCAATTCCATTTAATAAACTGATTGCATAGATAAAATAAACTGAAGCTCCTGTTACAATTAAAAACAATAACATCATAATTATGAGCCATCCTTTTGCTTTTTTCAATTCTTTCACAGACAGTCCTCCTTAGATTAGCTTCTATCATTATAAAACAAAATTGTATAATAGACAAGTTTTTAGAATAAAGTTTCTGTAATTTCTGTCGTTTGACATTTTTTTCGATTGCCCCCATTTTTGGCTCGAAAGAATCACAAAATATTTTCTGTTGAATAAAATATGATTAGAATGCTTGCACCCAAAGTTTTTTTCTGATATAATTTAATTGTTCTTTTCAAGAACACATAAAAACGGGTCTATAGCCAAGTGGTAAGGCACGGGACTGCAACTCCCTCATCGTTGGTTCAAATCCGACTAGGCCCTCCATAAATAAAATAACTTACGAGCTATCATAGTTCGTAAGTTTTATTTTACATATAAAATATTAAAATTCTTTTTTCTGATAAATGTGTTTTGAAATGATATAGGAAATAGAAAATAATATGATTCCTCCTACGATAATTAACCATAAACCATAAGAATTCAAAAAGGAAACCATTCCTGTAAATTGACTCCAATCGACACTTTTTACGAGAAATCCTAGTACAGCGCTAATGAAAAAGAATCCAAAGAATAAAACAAGTCTTCCCTTTTCTGTTCCATATTTAAATATCAAAGGAAACATAAATGACTGTAATAAAATCATTGCAAATGAACACCCTAACATCATTTCATTCATCTGTGTCCACACTATTTTATTCCCAAGCAAACTAACAACAAAAGCAAATAAGTACGTTATCAAAATGGCTCCAATCGTTAGTAAAATACTTCCGATATATTTCGCACGAACGATTGTCGTTCGATCTTTTACTAACGTAATCGCATAAGCATTCCACTTATTATAATCGTCATAACTAAACGTCGTCATAAATACCATGACACTGATGAAGACAGGTACGAAATAGAAAATTTCATTTCCATCCATTGCGATCAATAAGATAATTGCAAGAAAGAGCAATAAATGTTTCCAATTTCCTCTCATGACAAATAAATCTTTCTTCATTAGACCTAACATACTTTCACTCCTTTTATCGTAAGCACCATCAATTCTTCTAAACTGATACGATCCACAACCATATTCGGATATTTCTTTTTCATTCGTTTTTGATCAGTTACTAATAATTCATATTGATACTTTCCTTTTTTATATGTCACGTAGTCCTTTGAATCAATCGTTTTCCATTCTTTTTCACTACACTTTAAAACTCCATATTCTTCTAGTAAAGTATCTCTATTTTCCTTTAATATAATCTTTCCATCGTCCAAAAAGATAATGTAATCTGCGATATGTTCTAAATCGCTCGTGATATGAGTAGAAAATAAAATAGTATGATTTTCATCTTGAATAAATTCTAAAAATAGATCCAAAACTTCGCTTCTTACAACCGGATCTAATCCACTCGTAGGTTCATCTAAAATAAGTAGACTTGGATGATGAGAAAAAGCGGTTGCGATTTCCAATTTTTTTCTCATTCCTTTCGACATCGTTTTGATGGCTTTATGAAGTGGTAGATCAAAATCTTTCATGTATCGAAAATACATATCTGCATCCCAAGTAGAATAAATATCCTTCATGATATAATGAATATCCATCGGTGTTAAAATCTCTGGGAAAAAGGATTGATCTAATACAACGCCGACATGTTCAGATCCTTTTTCAAAGGAAATCGTTCCTTGCTCTGGATGAATAATGTCTAACATGGATTTCATTAAAGTAGTTTTCCCTGCTCCATTTTCTCCAATGAGACCGATGATCATCCCTTTTGGAATCTCTAAATCGACATTCAATTGAAACTTTGAATCATATCGCTTTGTTAAATTATGAATTTTTACTGCACTTTTCATTTTCCTCACTCCTATACATATATTCAAATAATTCTATAATTTCATCTTTTGGTATTTGATAACACTTGCTAATATCTATAATTTTCAAAAGATAACTTTCTATTTCTTGTTGTTTTCTATCTTTTAATAGTTCTACATTTTGCGGTGCAACAAAGGTTCCTTTTCCTTGCCTGGAAATAATATAGCCTTCTTTTTCCAACTCGTCATACGCTTTCTTGATCGTCATAACACTTATTTTAATATCGAGTGCTAAAGCACGAATCGATGGTAAAGCTTCGTTTTCTGCTAGTTCCCCTGACATAATCTGTTCGATGATCGTATTTTTAATCTGTTCGTAAATAGGAACAGAACTACTGTTACTAATGACTATCTTCACAACATCACCTCAACTGTTATACATAATATATAACAGTATATAACAATTGTCAATAAAAAATGAAAAAATAATAGTTTTCTTTGATTTCTTTTCTTTTTCGTGATTTTAGTTCTAAACGGGACAAAGGGTAATATACTTTACTAGAGAAATTACTGGGAGGGAAAAAATATGATAAATAAAAAAAGTTTGTGGTTTCTTACGTTATTTAGTTTAATTCTCGTATTAAGTGTCTACTATGTTACGATGCCGACAGAACTATTACTCACTGGTAGCAACCAATATAATACGGACAGCCAAGAGAAAAAGAAAGAAACCAAAAAAAACGAAAATGAAGCGACTGTAAGTATCGAAGAAAGCGAAATACTAACTTCTCTTCGAGTGGAAGCAGATGAGCAAATGGTACAAGAAATGAATGAGTTAAAAGAAATTTTAACAAATTCAGAAAGTACGACAGAAGAGAAAAATCAAGCTTTTGAAAAAATGAAGAATCTAAATGTAACTCGTGGTGAAGAAGAAACGCTAGAAAAAAATATCAAAAGTGAGTTTAATTTAGAAGCATTCGTTAAAATCGATGGTGATCAAATTCGCGTTGTCGTCGTTGCAGATAAGCTTGACAACAAACAGGCAAATAATATCATGCGCAGTATCCAAAAAAATTACGACACGAAAAAATATATCTCTGTCAAATATCAAAAATAGATGTCTCATCTATTTTTATATTGAGTGAAAATCCCTCACGAAAAAACAGGTTGCACATAAAATAATATGAGAAAGTAAAAACCACCCAACTTAGGAAGTGAGGGAAATCGTGAACAAGAGCATATTAACCAAAAGAGAAAAACAAGTTTTTGAGTTACTCATACTAAATAAATCGACGACTGAGATCGCGAAGGAATTACATATTAGTGAGAAAACAGTCCGCAATCACATTTCGAATGCCATGCAAAAGCTTGGGGTGAAAGGGCGTGCTGGAGCAGTTGTAGAACTTTTGAAACTTGGAGAAATTTCATTATAAAATCGTATTAAAATACGATTTTTTTCATATAGTTAGTTAGAGGTGACTTATGATCAAACGAATCTTATCACGTAAAGTAATCGTCGCTACATCTGCCCTATTTGCTTTATTTTTAGTCTATATGATTCCAAAAGAAGAAATAAAACAATTAGAAAATGTTCCTGAAAATATCGAATACGTTGAAAGTCAAGTAGAAGAACAAACTGTATTTTTACTGAATCAAGATAACTTATTAGGAAGAACACAGGTAGTAGCAAGTGAAACAGCTGATCCATTATCAAAAGTCAAAGAGGCCTTACTTACATTAATTCAAGAAGGGCCGAATGAATCTCGCGTTCCGAATGGTTTCAAAGCAATTATACCGAGTGATACCAAAATTAATAGTATCGACTTACAAGATGGAATACTAAAAGTTGACTTTTCCAAAGAACTTCTCGATGTAAATGAGGAGATGGAAGAAAAAGTAGTAGAAGCGATCGTCTATACTGCAACTAGTATCAAAGAAGTAAAATCCGTCATCATCTTCGTCGATGGAGATGTTTTAACGAAACTTCCAAAAAGTGGCATCAATTTACCTAGTACGTTAGATCGATCATTCGGTATCAATAAAGAATACGATCTTACAAGTACTGATAGCATCAATCAAGTAACAGTTTATTATGTCGACGAATATAACGACAACTATTACTATGTTCCTGTGACCAAATATTTAAATGACGATCGAGATAAAATCAAAATCATTATCGATGAATTGACAAGTGCTAATATGTATCAGACAAATCTGATGAGTTTTTTAAATAGCAATACAGAACTATTAGATATCCAACAGAGTGAAGATGTTCTATCATTAAACTTTAATTCCTATATTTTTAACGATGCAACGAAAAAAGATATTCTAGAAGAAGTGATCTATACGATTTGCCTTTCAGTTGGAGATAACTATAATGTCGAAGAAGTCGTGTTTCAAGTAGATACGGAAGAAGTATATAAAACAGTATTAAAAGATGTAGAAGAAAGCGAAAAGTAAGCTTTCTTTTTACATTTTAGAGAAAATGGATAAAAACTATTGAATAAAATTTATTTTTGAGGTATAATCATTATGTTTCCAAAAGGAACACGTGTCCTGGTAGCTCAGCAGGATAGAGCAACGGCCTTCTAAGCCGTCGGTCGGGGGTTCGAATCTCTCCCAGGACGCCACTTATGAAATATACTAGATAGTAATATCTAGTTTTTTTATACTTCTATCTTGCATACATTAACGAACTAAGATAAAATAAATTTGGGTACATAAGAAAGGATACGATGACATGAAATTTACAGAACTATCAAAAGAAGAATTTCGAGCATTCTTAAAAACACAACCACTGAATGACTTTGTACAAGCTCCCGAGATGGAAGCAATCGGAAAACAACACAATTGGAAAAGTTATTATGTCGGTGTTAAAGTTGATGATAATATCGTGGCGGCTAGCAGAATCATGGCACGAAAAAGTCACTTTGGAAAGCAAAATTTCTACGCACCACGAGGACTTATACTAGATTATCATAACAAAGAACTTCTCGCCTTCTTTACGAAAGAATTAAAAAAATTCATCAAGCAAAAACACGGATACATTCTTACGATTGATCCAGCTCTCATCTATCAAGAACGAGATATCGATGGAAATATCGTCGAAGGTGGGATCAATAATAAAGATGTCGTAGATACATTAATTTCTCTCGGATACCATCATCTAGGATTTCCAGTAAAAATGGATGTATCATCTCAAGTAAGATTTACTTTTGTGTTGGATCTTAAAGATGAAACTGAGGAAAGTATTTTTGCTAATATGAAACCAAATACGCGAAACTTAATTCGTAAAACAATGAAAGATGGAATCGAAATACGAGAATTAGAATACGATGAACTCGAGCGATTCAAAAAAATCACCGAAGCAACCGGAGAGCGTAGAAATTTTTCTGATCGTACTTTGGCCTACTATCAAAAAATGTATCAATTATTTCATCCGAACGACGAAGTACACTTCTTACTAGCAACATTAAATTTAGAAAAACTTACATTGCAATTGGAAGAACAAAAAAAGGAAGAGCAAGAAAAACTAAATCTTCTAATAGAACAAAATAGCGATAGCAAGAAGGCAAAAACACAACGAAGAGAATCAGAACAACTCATTCAAAATTTAGAAAACAAGATCAAAACGTATAAAAAAATGATGGAAGAAGACGGAAACGTTATCGATCTTTCTGCTGCTATGTTTATGACATATGGAAATGAAGTCGTCTATCTGTTTAGCGGAAACGTTGCAAAATACATGAAGTTTAATGCTCAATACCTCATTCAATGGCACATGATACAGTACGGATTAAAACACAAATTCCCAAGATATAACTTTTATGGAATCTCTGGAATCTTCGATCGCAAAGATCCTGATTATGGTGTATACGAATTTAAACGTGGATTCAATGGACATGTAGAAGAATACATTGGGGAATTTGAATTACCTATTTCTAATTATTACTATATTCAAAAAAAATTACGTAGAAAATAAAATAGGAGCCAACAAAAAAATTAGAGATCATTCTCTAATTTTTTTCTGCGCTTTCGATCGCGTTTTTCACAACTTGAATCGAGTGTTGTAATTTTTCAGACTCTTTTTGCGTCAAAGATACCCATATTTTCTCTCTTACGCCATGTCGATTGATTACTGTTGGTGTACTAATATAGACATCGTGATCTTTATCGTAACTAGATACTGTCATAATACTATTTTGATTATCTAAAATCGCATTCGTGATACGAACCAAACACATTCCAATTCCGTAAGATGTATCTCCTTTTCTCTTTTGAATTTCATATGCTGAATCACGTACACCTTGATAGATTTCTTCTAGTTCTTCCTCGCTTAAAAATTCACGAATATTTTGTAACCCTACAGATGCATTACTCCAAGGAACAAACTCACTATCACCGTGTTCTCCCATGACGTAAGCATGGATATTCTTAGGACTCACTTCTAACTTTTTTCCTATCAAATAACGCAAGCGTGAAGTATCTAATGTCGTTCCTGATCCTAATACTCTATGTGCTGGAAGTCCTGAATATTTCCATGTAAAATAAGTTACAACATCGAGTGGATTGGTTGCAATCAAGAAAATTCCATCAAACCCAGTCTTCATAATTTCAGGAATCATAGACGCAAATAAATCGTGATTCTTTTTTAATAGATCCATTCTCGTCTCCCCTATTTTTTGTGGAATACCAGCAGTGATTACGACGATGTCTGCATCTTTACAATCCGCGTACGTTCCTGCTTTGATACTCATTTCATGTGGTGCAAAAGAAAGTCCATGGTTTAAATCCATCACTTCACCAACGACTTTGTCTTCTTTGATATCGACTAATACGAACTCCATCACCGAAGTTGTTTGATTTAATAATGCGTAGGCATAACTCATTCCAACAGAGCCACATCCTATTAAAACTACTTTATTTTTCATAACTCGTTCCTCCTATTTTTAGTATAACAAGAAATCTTGAAACATACAAAAAAAGTTGTAAATTACTTTACAACTTCTCCATCCATACTCCATGTTTTTACATCTGTAATTTTTACATTTTGAATCGTACCGATATCTTTTGGATCTCCTTTGACATTGACTAATTTCATCGTGTCAGTATATCCCATCAACATATCGTGATTATTTTCACTATGACCTTCTAATAAAACAGGTACAACTTTTCCAAGATAATGATCATTCGCTATTTTAGAGCAACGATTGACAACCTCATTTAAACGATGTAATCGTTCGTTCTTTACTTCCAAACTAACATCGTCCTGCATTCTGCAAGCTGGCGTTCCAACACGTGGAGAAAAGATAAACGTAAATGCTGAATCGTATTTACATTCCTCGTATACATCTAGTGTATCTTGAAAATCCTCCTCTGTCTCACCCGGGAAACCAACAATGATATCTGTTGTAATCGAAGAATATGGCATTGCCTTTTTCAATTTATGATAAAGCTCCAAATAAGATTCTTTCGTATAACGTCTTCCCATTAATTTTAAAATGCGGTTACTTCCGCTTTGTAGAGGAAGATGAATATATGGCATGATATTATCGTATTTTGAAATTACATCAATCATACCATCAGTAAAATCCCATGGATGGCTCGTTACAAATCGAACACGTGCGATACCTGTTTTCGCAACATCTTCTAACAATTGTTCCATTCCATAGTCCATTTCCAAGTCTTTTCCATACGCATTTACATTTTGTCCAAGTAACGTTACTTCCTGATATCCATCTTTTACAAGTTCTTTTACTTCACTTAAAATGTACTCAGGCTTTCTACTTCTCTGCTTTCCTCTCGTATAAGGAACGATACAGTAAGTACAGAACTTATCACATCCGTACATGATATTAACCCACGCCTTATATTTATTATCACGTTTAACAGGGACATTTTCGATGATGTCTCCTTCCATCGATAATACGTCTACTTCTGTTTTTGGATTTTGAAAAGCATGTTCTAAAATCGTCGGAAGCTTATGAATATTATGCGTTCCAAAGACAAGATCTAGAAAACGATATTTCTTTAAGATTTCATCTACAACGACTTCCTCTTGTGCCATACATCCACAGATACCTGCTACTAAGTCTGGTTTTTCTTCTTTCAAATGTTTAATTCTTCCGATCATTCCAAATACTTTGTTATGAGCATTTTCACGAATCGCGCAAGTATTTAAAAGAATTAAATCAGCATCTTCCATGCGATCAGTCTCTTCGTAGGACATATCTTCTAAAATTGCTTTGATGTTCTCCGTATCATGTTCGTTCATTTGACATCCATACGTCTTAATAAAATATTTTTTCCCTTGTCCAAAATGTTGTAAATGCTTTTCAACAATATATTCATTCGTCTTTACTAACACTTCTTGTTTCGTGCGCTTTTGCGCTTCTTTTAAATTTGGTAACTTCATGTTATCACCCATTTTCTACTTCTATTTTCTCTTCCAAAAAGGAAATAATTTTTGTCTTGGTGGTTTTGCGGGTTGTTCTGCTTTCTTTGAAGAAAATATCTCCGATGAAATTCTCTCTACCGTTTGCCATCTTTCATCTGTTTCTTCATTATGCTCCATACAATTTTTTAAAAAATTTATATTCTTGTTGAAATCGTGTTCTAGTTCTTCTAATTTTCGATCGAACCTTGGAGAGACAAATTCTACTAATTCTTTCCATTGTCTTAAAATTCGAACACGTCCCGTCGCTAATACAACTTGTTCAAACTTCTCTATGTGGGCACCTGGAACATTGCTAACAAAACATGCCATCGCACTATAATTTTCACTTTGCAACATAATATTTTCTATCTTACTGATATCAGCATCTAAAATATTTTTATAAAAAATCGTTGCCATGTATAATTCATCGTTGGTAATACTATCGCGCCTTTTTTGTTTTTCTAAGAGGATTGCAATCATCGCATCCTCTAAATCATTCCAATCCATATTTGGAACCGTTGCAAGTCTTACGATAAAATCGATATCTTTTCTGTCAATCGCAATTCTTTTGATTTTTTCTAAATTGCTTCCTTTTACAACAGAAGCAAGTGCAATCATATCTTCTTTGTTATTTCGTTCAACTATGATACTAGAAATCTCTCCAACGATATCATTCATTTGATTCTTTTCATCTGAAATAAATTCGATTAAAACGTCACTACGTTGTACTCTCAAATAATTTTTTAATCCCTGTCTCATTATTTTCCTCCTGTTTCAAGAAAAGAAACACGCAAAGTGTCTCTATACTTCTTGAATCACAATAAGTATCATCGGCTTACATTCTGTTGCCTGGTATAGATATTTTCCAAGCCTATCACGTACTCCATTTTTAATCTTATTGAAATCGACATAATTTGGTTTGATGTTTTCTTCTATCACAGCGAGTGAAATTTTCTCAGCTTCCTTGATTAAATCAATATTATCTTTTACGTATACAAATCCTCTTGTTAAAATTTCTGGTCCTGCTAAAATCTTTTTATTAGCTTTATCCAATGTCGCACATACTAAGACAATTCCATTATCACTTAGTAACTCACGATCTTTTAATACAAGGTCACCAATATCTCCAGCTGTCTTTCCGTCGACTAAAATATCGTCTACTTTTACCTTTTCGTTCGTATCGATATATTCTCCATTTTCAAATGTTACCACTTGTCCATTTAATTTTAATAATACGTTTTCTTCTTTCATCCCAATCGCATAAGCGACTTTCGCATTTTCTACCTGATCCCTGTAATCTCCAATGACTGGCATATAGTATTTTGGATTGATCAAATCGATCATCATCATCAAATCCTCACTAGAAGCATGATGATCCAAATATTTTTTTGTTGGTAAAATTACTAAATCCGCACCAATCTGAGCGATTCTATCAAAAATACGTGTTGCGCTTTTCTCAAGCCCTTCATAAACTGGTGAAGCAAATACAACTGTATCTGTATCTTTGATCTTTACAAATTTGTCGTATCCTTTTACAATACGATCCATATTAGAAAATTGTTTTTCTCTTTCATCTGAAATTAGTACGAATATATTTTCGTCGTTCACTTGACGAATCGATTTGATTCTATTCTTGTCAAACTTCACATACTTCATATCGATCGCTTTCATAATCGTATTTTCTAGTCTCTTTCCTACGATCACTACATTGCGATCTGTCTTCAGTAAGACATTCAACACTTCTTGAATACGATACAAGTTAGATGAAAAAATACTACATAAAATACGTCCGTCTTTCTTATTGATCGTCTCACTTAAAATTGGTGTAATTCGATGATTTGGAGATGTATATCCCTTTCTCGGTGCGTAGAGAGATTCACTCATCAAGCAAAGAACTCCTTGCTTTCCTACGTATGCTAATTTCCCGATATCCGTTTTATATGGTCCAATCATCGTTGGATCAAATACAAAGTTTCCCGTATATACAATCGCACCATCCGGTGTATTTAATACATATCCAACCGCATCTGGAACTGAGTGTGTTACACTAATTGGAAAGACGCTATTCTTTCCAAATTTAATCTTGCGATGTGGTTTTAACTCAACTAATTGATCTAATTTTAGCCCGTCTTCTAATAATTGTGGTTTTAACATTTCTAATGTAAATGGAGTTCCATATACTTTTACTTGTTTTAACTCCGATAACATATCAGGAATCGCACCCATTTGTTCATCGTGTCCATGGGTTAGAAAAATCCCTTGAATTCTTTTCTCGTTTTCTTTTAAATAATCGTAATTAGGTAAAATGTAATCGACTCCTAACATGAAGTCATCCGCATATTTTAATCCCGCATCAAATACAAATATATCTTGGTCTACTTCGACCACATACATATTCTTTCCAATTTCGTTTAGTCCACCTAAACTGAATATTTTTATTTTGCTCATGTTTTCTCCTTTCTTTTTCATTTGTATATAAAAAGACTTCTACATTATATCAAAAAATAACGAAGAAGTCTAATTTTTACGACATATTTAAACACGCTTGATACGTCTCTTGATTTTTATCTGCCACCTTGATTACTTTGCTATCTACAAGGGTAATTTGCTTGTCATCGAAAAACAAAGCACCACTGAAGTACCCTCCTACTTGTATCAAATCCATACAATCAGGAAGGTTTCCCTTCATATCTAAAGTCCATTCGTAATCGTTTCGAATCTTATTTAGATTTTCCGTCTCTCCATATAATCCTTTTATCTCAATATCTTGTTTCAATCCCTCTATAAATTGAGTTGCCAAAAGTTCATATGCCTTATTTTCTGTTTCATTCTTTTTTTCTACTACTTTCTTTGCATGATCTTGGTATTTCGTCCATACTTGAAATCCCACTGCCATTACGCCACATATTATCAGTAAAGCAATTACCATAACTATAACTTTTTTCATTTTATCACCTAATTTCTAACCATGCGTTATTTTGATCGATATGATTCATCGTCGCTATGTATAGAAGATCTGTAACCTTCTCATGATCTTTGATCCAATCACTTAAATTCTTTGCCTCATCAACATTTAACACATATACTTTTTCGTAATGTTGACTTAGGAATGGAACAATTTCATTCCCGCTATCATCCTTGACGATCAAAAGTTCTTTTCCATTATGAACCTCAGGATTGGTAATCGTTATCTCTCCATCATCTTCTCCTAAAAAGAATCCTTTTTTATGAACTTGTTTTAAATAATCATTCTGATAAAACGTATCTTTCTCGTGTTCTTTTTTCGTATAAGAAACTTGATACTTCGGTTCATCTTTTACAAATTGATAGATCGTATCCGCAGGAATTGTTCCATCTAACGTCTTATAATATAAATCTCCATAATACGTTTCCGAAACCTTTTTGATTTCATATTCCGTCATCGGAACTGACTCGATATCATTTTTTTCACAATATTCTAAATATGCATAATATGCTCCATAGCTCGTCCAAGTAAAATCTGTTCGATAGTAAAGTGGATAATCATTTTTCTTTCCCGTCAATGTCTGAACGAGATTGATATCGTTAATCGCGAGATTATAATATAATTCGTTCATCTCTTCTACTTCCGAACTAGATACGTGATCTGGTAGATACTCTTTATAAATACTTGATTTGGATGGAATCAGCATCAACGAACTATTGATGTAATTAAACTTTTCTTGCACTTTATTTAATGTTTGAATCATTTTCTTTCCGTTCGCCTGAGGCACCGTCTTCTCTACTAATTGATCCTGTTTTCCAAAATAAACATCATTTTGCTCTTTTATTCCGAATGCTTGTTCTACATTGGTTGCAATCTTGCGAAACGATATGCGAAATGGAAAATGATCTTCTAAATACCTTTGATAATCTTTTGCGTAATTTCCATTCCATAATTCCGCCATCGTAAGATTAGGTTTCAGCTCTAACTTTTTATCCTCTTCGCTTGAATAGTTTTCACTTCCTAGCGATAAATAAAATAAAACGAGAAATGGAATGAGACAAATCGTAATTTTTAATTTATCTTTCATACACTCACCTGCCAAAAATAAACACATAAAAGAACGAAAAGAAGAATTGAAATAAGAATCATCAAAATTGTCATGAGACGTGCGACCCATTTATTTTCTATCTTCTTTTTCTTCCATGGAATCGCACATAAAATCGTAACTAGATAGAATAATCCATATTGTAAGATTTGATATAACGTCATATTTCCTATAAATGGAAGATGTTCTAATCCAATCATTGCTTTTAAATACGTCATACCATCTGCACCTAATAGGAATAGCGCAACGATACTTACTATTATAAAATAAATTGTATAACGCACCCATCCTGGTCGTTTTTGTACCCATGGAATCGCGTCGCAACTAACAAGGATTCCAAGAATCATACCACCCCAAAGAAATGCGAAACTCGGATACAAACAGAAGGCAAATAAAGCTGTAAGACAAGCAATTGATAGTGCATACTTCCTACTCCAACCATTCTCATATTGAATTGGAATATGTGATAACAACGATGGATAAAAAGCGATCACAAACTTGTGAAGTGGCTGTAAGAAACCGACCGGACTCTTCTCTTTTTTCAATTCTAATCCTGCCATCATCCATAGTCCATCCGATAGTTGGCGAAGACCGATCCAAATATGATAACAAGAGAGAACGAGAAGTGGTAAAAAGACCCATAACGTGAAAACAGATTGCTCCATCATATGAGAAATCAAATATCGTACGATCTTGATTCCAACCATTCCAAGCAATATCGCACGACATATTCCAAAAAAGAAACGCTTTCCTCCATTTTTAAATTGTTCCCATGTCACATCTTTATGATAAAGCCTTTTAAATTTTGAATACTCCATATAACGAGAAATCCAAATACGTGGGAATCCAATCAGATAAAATCCATATAAATCTATTTCTTTTACAGGTGTGATCCGTCCTTGAAAAACATCGATACTATATTTCATTGCATGCAAGAAGACAAGTAGAAGTGAAATAGAACCTAAGAAAAACTCTTGAAACGCTCCACTTCCCCATAGAATATTCCACAAAACAAAGTATAGTAACATCTCCGATAGAAAAATGAGTTCTTTTTTTCTTCGATCGACCCGAATCTGGTATAACCATCTGCTTCCTCCCCACGAAGTTAGAAACATTCCAATCATCACAAGGGAAACTACTGGCGAAAGGATAAACCAACAGAGGATACTTCCTAAGAAAAGAATCCAATTTTTTCCTTTTGGAATCCAGCAAGATAGCATATATATCAAAGGTAAAATACCAAGACAAAGCAAATACATCATCTCAATCATACTCTAACTTCCTTCCATGATCTATAGGTTATCGTATCAAACAAAATTATCCTTGTCAATCAAAGAAAAGGCAACTTATTCGTCGCCTTTTTGAAATATAGATCGATATTTTTTTGCAGCCTGCCGAAGATGAGTTACTTCTTCCTGTTTTCCTACACCTCTTAAAAATGTTACGAAGTCCTCTCCATATTTTTCTATCATGTCGTAAAAAAGATAGTCTTCGATGAATAAACGCATGTCCTCTTCAGAATAATCGATATCATGATCGTCGTTGAATCGTGATAAACAACGATTAGAGATCGCTTTTAAACTCCCCTCTTTCCAATCTTTATCATAGGAAGCTGCATACGGACTTTCCGCTAATACCTGTGATACTTTCTGGTAAGAGCTCTGAATCGCATGATATTCCTCCGGTAAAAACCGGTAAAGTATCTCTGCTTTATCGATCAATTTAAATTGGTTTACAAAACGCATCGATAAAATACTCGCACAAATATCACGTGGTGTATTTTCCTCAAACGGCATTTGGGAAACATAAACATGATCTAATTCATGATAAATATATTCTAAATAGTAAATTCCATGTGCATCTTTTTGCCTTAGTATTTTCTGATTGACAGCGATCGCACAACGTTCGTTTTCATAATCGTGAATCATCGAAAATACAGCGATTCCCATCTCTGACTGTCCTATAGATTGAGACTCAAATACTGGGACTTCTGGTAATTTTTCTTTTTCACAATTCAAACGCACCAACTCTCGAACCAAATAAATTCTCGTAGATACTTTCACACATGGGAAAATACTTCCTAAAAACATATTCTCTATCAATTTTATCTTTTCATCTAAATTCATTTTCTGATATCCCGGATGATGATCAAAAATCCACGGTAAATATTTTTGACATGCTAACAAGTCTCTCGGTGATAAATCACTTTTATCCCATAATTGATTTGTACTACGTAATCGATATACTTTATATTGCTGTAAAAATGATTCTCCCATACTATGATATTGTTTTAATATCTCATTTCTCTTAGAAAGGGGTATGTGGAGGAGTGCGAGTGCAAATTCAAACTCTTTTTCTAATTCTTCATTCATCGATCATGACCTACTTTTGACTTTCGCAAATCTTACGAAATTTCTTTGCCTTTTCTTTATATTTCTTACATTCTTCTTTTTCCAAAGATAATTGACAATTTCCGTTTTCTCTTTCAAATTGTTCGATGGCGATAGATCCCATAAATTCTGTCATTTGTCTTTCCGTTAGATATACTTGGTGCTCAATGTTAAAATCTAATAATAACTTCTTGGCCACAATGTATTGATTCTCTTTCCACCAGGACTCATCTTTCTCATTCGCGTAAGGATTACTTTTTAAAATCTGTGATACTTTTTGATATGACTGAACTATCGCGCGATATTCTACCGGCAAAAACATATATCTTATATAAGCGTCCTGTTGTAGTAGAGATAGCTGATTCATAAACGAAGAGATATATGCAATAGATTCTTCTTTAGATAATTTTCCACATTGTGCCTTTTGTTCTAAGTAAAAGTGATCTAATTCGTGATAAATACATTCTAGTGTTCTAACACCAGATATATTAGGATGATTCATTATGTCTTTCGATACTACAATATATGATATTGTATCACCATTTTCTAACGTGACCCTAGAATTGGCCATTGATGCTTGATTCGGTAACCATGTTATTCCTAATACCTTACAAGGTTCTATTCCATGTTTTTGACAATATAAATTTCCTAATTCGCGTAACAATTCCAGTCTTGCTTTTGGTGTTATATACGCATAAAAACGATTCAAGAATAATGTTTCAAGCATTTCTACTTTCGATAAATGATCTAAAGATAAATATTGTTTATGGTAAGCAAATATTTGAGGTAGATATGATTGATATGGAATAAAATCCTCTGCATGATAAAAGCGAAGATTTTGGAATCGTTCTTCCGTATCCGTCCAATCTTCAATTCCATACCAATCTTGTATATCACTTGGTGAATACAATTGATCTTTATATTGTCTCATAATAAGATCAATAATTTGATTCCTAATTTCTAAGTGTGATGATAGTAAATCATATCCAATTTCCATTTCCAATCTTATTTGTTTTTCTGTTATCATTGCTATCCCTTCCTTTATACACGCTATGATATTTTATCACAACTCGATGAATTGTCAAATCAAAAGCACATTGAAAACTCAATGTGCCTTCTTTTATTTATCGTTGTTTTCCTTCAACACTTCAATTGCTTTACGCATCTTTTGATCATATTTAATCATATCGAGTCCACCAAACATCTTCAAGAATTCATCTTTTTCCATCTGATATTTTTCTGCTAATTTTTGAGCTTCCTCTTCAGCTTCTTTATCAGTGATATCGATCTTTTCAGCTTTTGCTACTTCTTCTAACATGAAGCGAGATAATACTCTCTTTTCTGCTTCTTCGTGCATTTGATCGCGAAGTGCTTGTTCGTCAGAATTTGTGAACTTGTAGAATTGTTCTAATGTCAATCCTTGCATTCTTAAATTCTCTTCGTATTGACGAAGCATACGATCGATTTCATCGTGAATCATAACATGTGGTACATCCACTTCGATTTGTTTGATTGCTGCTTCGATTAAATCATCGATAAATTTATTTTCAACATTTGCCTCTTTACGAGTTTTAATCATATCTTTTACTGTTGCTTCTAATGTCTCTTTAGAATTAACTCCTTCTAATTCTAAGTCAGCATAGAACTCTTCTCCTAATTCAGGAATAACAGTTGTTTTAACATCGTTTACTTTTACTTGAAACGTTACTTCTTTTCCTTTTAAATCTTCTGCATGGTAATCTTTTGGGAACGTTACTTTAATCTCTTTTTCGTCTCCCTTTTTCATACCTACAAGTTGTTCTTCAAATCCAGGAATAAATGTTCCACTTCCGATTTTTAAAGAGTAGTTTTCTCCTTTTCCACCATCGAATGCAACTCCATCTTTGAATCCTTCAAAATCGATTACAGCAGTATCTCCATCTTCTACTGTCTCATTTTCTTTATTCATCGTTTCTGCATAACGGCTACGCATTTCGTCGATTGCGTGGTTGATCTCCTCTTTCGTTACCTTTGCTGATTCTTTCTTAACTTTTAATCCTTTGTATTTTTTCAATTTTACTTCTGGACGTGTCGTTAAAGTGAAATTGAATGTAACACCTTTCTCATCGATACTTTTAAGTGCGATCTCTGGTTGTGCTACCAATTCAACATCTTTATTTTCATTTAACATTTGTTCATAGGCATCGTTTAATACTGCATCAGCTGCATCCATGTAAAGAGATTCTTTTCCATATTTTTTCAAGAATACTTCTTTTGGTGCATGTCCTGGACGAAAACCATCGATCTTCGCTTTTTTATTTGCTTTTTTAAATGCTTTATCTAATGCGTCTTCCCATTTTTTACCGTCAATTTTAATTTCAATTTGTTTTTCCATATTAACATCCTTTCAAATACCCTTATAGTATATACTAAAATTCCCACTTTGACAAGCCTTGGCCTGTAAAAAAAGTACCTGGAAAAGGCATTGGTTTGCTTTTCTTAGGTACTATTTAATATCCATAATTTCTACGTCGTACGTTCCACTTGGACTTTCCACTGTAACGACATCTCCAACTTTTTTATTCATAATTGCTTGAGCAATTGGAGACTCGTTTGAAATCTTATTCATGAATGGATCTACTTCTTTACTTCCTACGATAGAATAATCTTCCGTATCTCCATCTTCTACATATTTCAAAGTTACAGTTGTTCCGATCGTCACTTTTGAAGTGTCTACTTTAGTTACCACGACAGCATGCTCGATCATCTTTTCTAGCTCTTTGATCTTCGCTTCGACCATAGCTTGTTCGTTACGTGCTGCATCATACTCTGCATTTTCACTTAAATCTCCTAATGCACGTGCCTCTTTTAAAGCTTCGATCACTTCAGGACGTTTCTCTAATTTTAAATAATCTAATTCTTTTTTAATATCATCTAATCCTTGTTGTGTTAAATAAACTTCTTTTGTATTTGACATAATCTATTCCACCTCACTATGTTATTTATTTCATGAAACCTACAAAATAATACTACGAAATAATTGTTTTGTCAACTTAAAATTTTCATTACCATCAGTCTATGTATCAAACGAACGATTTATGCGCATCATTGACCATTTTTCCACTTCTTTTGGAACTTTGACATAAACCTTCTGCTGAGGATGATTTACGATTTCCAATGGGTTTTGATCTTCATCTAAGATTTCTTCAATCGTAAAGGAAATTGTCTCTTTCGTCGGTCCAAAAATCTCGACACGATCGCCTTTTTTGAAAAAGTTTCTCTCTTCTAGAAAAACATATCCAGTTTCTTTATTATAATCTAAAACAACTCCTAGGAAATCTTGATTTGATAGTTCGATACGACCATTATAATACTGTGTGTTCACACCTTCACTCCCATCGAAAAATTGAACAGTCGATTCACGGTTCGCACAATTGGTCAAAACTCTTTCGTACGCTTTATTATATGCATAGTGCCCTTTCGCGTTCCAATATTCATCGATCGCACGACGATAGATATTTACGATCGTCGCAATATAATAAATAGAGCGCATGCGACCTTCTATTTTAAATGATGTAATGTCTAGGTCTATCATCTGATCCAATACTTTTAACATCGATAAATCTTTCGTACAGAAAGTAAAAGGCTTCTCTCCTTTTAAAGGTTGATCTTCGTTATCGTACAAGTCGAAATCCCAGCGGCAAATTTGACTACATCCGCCACGGTTAGAATCTCGCATCGTTAAAAAATTCGATAATACACAGCGCCCACTATAAGAAGCACACATTGCACCATGAATAAAACATTCAAGTTCGATATCCACGTGATTTCGAATCTCTCTAATATCTTCCTTGGATGCCTCTCTACCTAATACGACACGTGTAACTCCCTCATCTTTCCAAAATTGAACTGCCTCGTAATTTAATGTAGACTGCTGTGTTGATAAGTGAATTTCAAGACCTATTTCTCTAGCAACCGAAATCATTCCGGGATCACTAATAATAATTGCATCGACATCGCATTCTTTTAATGCTTTTAAATACGTACGTAATTCTTGTACCTCTCTATTATGCATGACAATATTGACAGTAACGTAAACTTTTCTCTGATAAGAATGAGCAAACTTAACCCCTTCTTTGATCTCGGACAAAGAGAAATTATTCGCATTCGCGCGAAGGCCAAATGCTGGCCCTCCAATATAAACAGCATCTGCCCCATATAAGATCGCTATTTTAAGACGTTCTAAATCTCCTGCTGGTGCTAATAACTCTGGCTTATTTTTCATTCTTCTTCACCCTAAATACCGTCTCTTTATAAAAGAATCCTTTATCGGTATTTCCTTTCAATATTTGGTCTATCTTTTCTTCTTCTAAAAGGACGTTTTCCCTCATAAGAGAACGATATGATTTTAAAACATCTACCATACATTCTGGCTCAATGTGAAATGAATAAAACAAGAAGTAGTCAATATTTTCTTTTTCTAATAAAAGACTTTCTTCCATACCGTTCAAAATATGAGAAGAATAGACTTGCGTTCCCATCTCATCGTTGACAATAGGATAAGTATATCCTTCTTTTTTAATTTGATACTGCGTTCCTCTTTCTTCTAATCGAAAGCGATCGATATAATTCTTTACCAAGTTTCTTTTTGAAACAAACATCGGAAGATAACCAAAGATAGGAACGATCAACTCCATCTTTGCATGTTTCTTTATCTCTATGATCTCTTCTAATGTAATTTCACTCGATAAGCACGCCATTTGAACTCCTTGTCTTGCCCAGAAATTACAAGTTTCATAATTCGTCGTCATATGCTCTTGATGCCATACCAACGGTAGATCAAACCATCCGTTTTTTTTCAGCTTCACAAGAGAAATATCATAGTAAAAAATACCGTCTACTTTTAAAGCTTCACATTCTTTTAACAACTTCTTTAAAGGTTCTAAATCAGAGGCATGCATGTTTTTATTGAAGGATAAAAAGACCTCTTTCTGCTTCTTTTTTAGCTCTGCAATCATCGGCTTCAGTTCTTCCAACGTGTAATAACATTCAAAATTTGTACTGAATCCTTTGACCCCAAATAAGTAACTATCAACGTAGGAAAGTGTCTTCCATACTTCTTTTTCATCTCTAGGTGCCAACATATATTTTGTCATATTCCACATCCTCTCTTAGATATTTATCAACATCATTCTACCAAACGAACACACGTTCGTCAATGTTTTTTTACATTTTCATCATTGTACCACATCATATAGAAAAAAGCATTTACTCCTTTGTTAAAGTAAATACTTTTGCAAATTCTCCCACTTTTTCTTCTACTACTTGTTCAATTCGAATACTTACAACATCTCGTTCTATTTGCTCTTTCATTTCATTCTGAATATCTGGGAAATCTAATGTAATTACTCCTACATTTTGAACATTACTCACCATTGGAACTGATGTATTCGACTCAAATACTGTCTCCATATTTCCTAAATAATATAAAAGAAGTCCATTTTCCGTCTGAATGTAAATTGTACTTTTTCCAATATAAGATAAAACATGTGAGGCATAATGATGATCACCATATGTAGCTTGTTGCCATCCTGGAACATACTTCTGTGGAGAGTAGTAGATATCTTCTACATATTTCATCCAACCCAAATCATTATAATTTTCCATGACTTGTTCTGTCGTAACACCTAGCTCAGCAGCATAACTTTCAATTGCGATATCCATCATACCCGTTCCATAGTTATATCCCTGCAATGCCATAAATAAATTATAGTGGTAATGCTTTAGAGATTGTTGGAGATAGATTGTCCCCATAGTAATATTTCCCTCTAGATCTTCTGCTGTTGCTTCGCTGACAGTGATCGATTCTGGAACAATCCCTTCCTCTGTATAAGTATTTCCAGTAATCACATATTCTCCATTTTGAAATTTTGTATACTCCTGTTGTGTAATTCCATAACCACTTCCCGTATAATTTGGGTTTGATGGGAGATGACCTTCGTGGTCTAAACCACTTTCTTGCTTACAGAGGGCTATCAATAGTTCTGGATCGATTCCAAATCGCTGCGTTGTCTCCGTCATGATCATGCCTGCCTCTGTCTGCTTAAACTCATTCATCGCATTTTCATCATAGCGAGACCCCACTTTGATCTCTCCCTCATTATATTCTGTCTTTAACGTATTCTTAGGAGCAACTGGTTCTACAACTGCGATAATTCCTTTCTCGACATCTCCATAACTTAAAATTTCTTCAATATTTGAAGCTACGACATTTTTAACAGTTTCTACATCCATTTGATAGAATGTTGCTACTTTTGTAAGATAAGCATCCAACGATTTATGTTCATATCCATTTTCTTTAGGCTCCTCGTCTTCTAACTCCGTCTCCATTGCATACACTATTTGGTCACTCATCGTATAAAGAGCAATTGGAGTTGTGTACACAAACGACAAAAATGCTAATAATCTCGCTTTATCTTTTGCTTTCATTTCCTCTTCTCCTCCTTTACACGCAAATTAGACTATGATAGCATTTTGTATCCTTTTATGTCAAGTTTTAAAAGTGTTTCACATAAAATACCACATTTTAGGCATAAAAAAAGAAGAATATTAAGATATTCTTCTACTAATCCCAATTCCATCCCCTACTTCGTAAAACTCTGTATGGAACTCTTTATTTTCATGTAAAAATGTAATATACTTATTTAACTTCTGAACTAATTGTCTTAAGTTTTTACTCTCTATTCTCTCTTTTTGATGTGTATAACCATGAAAGTTTAAATTATCTGAAACAATCACTCCATCTTTTTCCAAATATTGTTTATACTGTTCGAAAAACTTAATATATTGTGCCTTTGCAGCATCGATAAAAATAAGGTCATATGTATCTTCTAATACGACATCAAAAGCATCTTTATGAATTAACTCAATCCGCTGTTCTAGATGAGCTTTATGCACATTTTCTACTGCTATCTGATAACGTTTGGGATCCCTTTCAATACTGACAACATGGATTCTAGGGTCAACGAGAGCCATCTTAATTGCTGAATATCCGATTGCTGTTCCGATCTCTAGAATTTTTGTTACCTTATTGTTTTTTATATAGTCAGTCAAGAAATCAATTCCGTCAGGAAGCATAATTGGAATATGATTTTCATTCGCATATGCTTCCATCTCTTCTAATAGGTGTACCATAATCCTTGCGCCTTCAATTTTTGAATTGTCTTATCATGTTCTTTCGCAGTTGTAGAAAAGTACGTCTTTTTATTTTTATCTGCTACAAAATACAAATAATTATGTGTCTTTGGATTGAGTGTTGCCTCAATAGCAACGATAGATGGATTACAAATTGGACCAACCGGTAACTTTCCTGCCATTTTACTAGAACGTGTATTATAAGCATTATAGTCATCCAATTCTGACTGATATAAATCTCTTTCATTTAAATCGACCTGAACTGCATAATATGTCGTAACATCGCTTCCGAGTGCCCAGCCACCTTCTAATCGATTGTAAAACACTCCAGCCACACCAGCGCGATCATCACTATGAGCTGCTTCTAATTCGATAATCGAAGATAGCGTCAATAATTGATGGATCGTATATGGACTATTCTCAAGTTGTGCTCGATAAGGTTCTAACTTACGAGCCGTATTGTCTAATATCTTTTCTAATAAATCTTTGAGTGGAACATCTTTGTTTGCAAATTCGTAAGTATCAGGGTATAAATATCCCTCTAAAGAATAATAAATCTCTTTATTTTTGATCTCATCCGTTAAGAACCAATATTTTGATATCAACTCCGTTAGATACCCATCGTCTTTTAATAATGCATACAATTCTTGTTCCGTATGAGTGGTCGATTCTGCAATCTGATGTGCATACCAACGCATATTTCTTCCCTCTTTGAAAGTAATACGAACAACATTCGACTCATATAATTCATCCCCAGATAAAGAGGTAATAATTTGATCTAGATTCATTGCCTTATTTAACGTATAATTTCCTTCTTTTAATCCTGTTGGATTTTTAAGTTTCAAGAATAATTTATAAAACATCTCTGAACGAATCAAATCTTGCTTTTTTAACTCACTTGCTAGAGAGCTGTAAGTATCGCCCTTTGCAACTGTAATCGTCACAGTTTCGTTCATACTTCCCGTTCCCGATGTCATATAGTTAAAAAATAAGACACCACTCACGATAATAACCAAGAGAATTAAAATTGCAAGTGCAAACTTCCCATTTTTATTTAACTTCCTTTTTTTCTTCATTTTATCAACAAAAAGCGAGCTTATGCTTGCTCGTTGTTTCCTCCTTCAGCCGCAACTTGTTCTCTTGCTTCTGCTTGTAATTCACTCAAGATCGTTTCAATAATTTTCCATTCTTTCTCAGTTTCAATTGGTTGTAAAACTGTCGATTCTTGATTTGGTTCATAAATAGAAGCATACACTTTTGTATTTCCTTGTTCGTCTGTCGTATTATCAGTATATACCATGTAATTTTTCTTCGTCTCATCAGATTCGAATGTGAATAGTACCTCGCATTCTACCTCTTTTCCTGCATCGTCAGTTACTGTAAAAGTCATTCTTTGATCGTTCATAAGTTCATCCCTTTCTCTTTATCTAAATATGTCTGCAAGATAATATTTGCAGCTAAACTATCGACCTTTTTCTTTCGTTTTTTTCTAGAAATATCTGCGGCAAGCATATAATTTGTCGCTTCCACTGTCGACAGTCGTTCATCTTGCATTACGACCTTTTTACCTAAGTACTCCTCTAGTTTTTTTTGAAAAGCCAGCGTCGTCTCCGCACGCTCCCCAATACTATTATTCATATTTTTTGGCAATCCTAACACTAATTTTTCAACTTGATACTCCGTCACAAGATCCTTTAACTGTGGGAGTAAGCTATCGTAATTTCCCTCTTCAAAACGAATTGTCTTCAAAGGAGAAGCAATCGTTCCCGTTACATCCGATAACGCTAATCCCAATGTTCGTGTTCCTAAGTCTAGTCCCAAGTAACGCATTATTTTTGTAATGATTTTCGTACCAAGTATTCTAAAATTTTAGAGCGGTCATATTTTGTAATACGACTGCGAGCTTCCTTATTACTTGTGATGAATCCAGGATCTCCACTCATCAAATAACCAACCATTTGATTGATAGCATTGTATCCTGTATCTTCTAAAATTTCATACACGTCTTTTAGTGTCTCCTCGATCATCGCATCCTTCAACTCGTTTGTTCCAAATACTTTCGTTTGGTCCATACCATCACCTACTTTATGAATACAATTACATTTTAACATGTTTCTTTTTTTTTTACAATCTTTTTCCCAACAAAAAATAGAATAATAATCTGTTCTTTTATGGTATAATAAAACACGAAAGGAGGACCTATGAATCTAATTCACATTTTTCTTGCAGAAGAAAAACAAAGACTCACTTATAATTTAAAAAAATACGAAGACGCGATACAAAATATTCATATGCAACACGCATATAAAAGAACAAGCCCTGTCGATATAGAAAACAACGTTCTTTTTTTCGATATCAACAGATTAACTCCCGAACTTAGAATGCATTACGAATGGTACGAACAAAAGAAAATAGAATGTCAAATAAAGCTACATATTTTTTACAATGTATTATTACAATACACACAATCAGAAACACGTAGTCAACATCACTTTCCATTAGGAGAGAAAGCGAAACAAAGTCTATCTTGCGATCAAATTTCACTTGATCCTGAAGAGATCGCACCTTTCAACGTTCAAGCCGGACCAGTTACTGCACGCTGTCCAAGAGAAATGTCTGTATCAGAGTATATATATTACTATCGTGAAGCATTTAAAAGTGCGCTTTGGCTCTGTATTGCGAATGAGGAATTCACAAAAGAAGAAGAGGAGGATATCATAAAAGAATCATGTACCTCGTTCTTCCGTTCTGAAGTTTTAAAAAAGGAAAAAGGACATCAAAAAAATATGCAATAATCTGCATATTTTTTGTTTACTCTTCTGTTAAAATTGCTTTAATTCTTCTAACTCCCGCACTGCTTGCTTCTTCTTTTTTAATCTTGAAATGTCCAAGTTCTTTCGTGTTTTCCACGTGTGGTCCACCACAAATTTCTAATGAGACATCTCCTATTTTATAGACTGTAACAGTATCGCCGTACTTTTCGATAAATTGTGCTTCCGCATGCATATCGATTGCTTCTTGTTTCGTCGTTTCAAAATGAGTTACTGGAATCGCTTCGCGAATCCATTCATTCACTAAATTTTCAACAGCTTCTTTTTGCTCAGGTGTAAGCTTACTATCATGAGAAAAATCAAAACGCATTCTCTCTGGTGTAATATTACTTCCCTTTTGATGAACGTGATCTCCTAACACTCTTTTTAAAGCTGCATTTAACAAGTGAGTAGCTGTATGATATTTAATATCCATTTCACTATCCCCAGAAAGTCCACCCTTAAATTTTTGAGCTGATCCCATACGAGATTTTTCTTGATGTTCTTTAAACTTTTGATGGAATCCTTCGATATCCACTGTTAAATTCTTTTCGTGCGCTAACTCTTCCGTTAGCTCAATTGGGAATCCATACGTATCATACAAATGGAATGCATTCACAGCATCGATCTTAGTTCCAGATAACTTTGATGTGATCTTTTCAAACTCTCTAAGTCCTTTTTCTAATGTACGATTAAATTTTTTCTTTTCCGTTGAAAGTACGTTACGAATGACTTCTTGATTGCGCTCTAGTTCAGGATAATATTCTTTATATTGATTGATAAAGATATTTGCAATCTCTACATCCCAATCGCTATTGATATCGATATCTAACTGTTTTGCATAACGAATTGTTCGACGAATCAAACGTCTCAAAATATATCCTTGATCTGTATTCGAAGGTTTGATTCCGGCATCATCTCCAGCGATAATCACGATTGCACGAATGTGATCTGCGATAATACGCATCGCTCTTTTTTTTGTTTCATCTTCGTAAGATGCATGGGCCACTTCTTCGATTTTTGCAATTGCTTCTTTAAATATTGATGTTTTATAGTTATCGTCAACACCTTCTAATACTGCTGTAATACGCTCTACTCCCATTCCTGTATCTACATTCTTCTTCGTAAGTGGAGTCACTGTACCATCTTCGTTTCCATTATACTGTGTAAAAACATTGTTCCAAATTTCTACCCAACGTTCATCTTTTGGATCGAAAACGACAGGAGCTTTCTCATCACTGCGCCAATAAAAAATCTCTGTATCTGGTCCACATGGACCTACTCCACCTCCGAGACTCCACCAGTTATCTTCTACTCCAAGAAACGCGATTCTTTCTTTTGGAATACCCAAACTCATCCAAATATTTGCACTTTCTTCATCAGCAGGAACAACATCATTTCCTTTAAATACTGTAACCGCTAATTTTTCTACAGGAATATTTAACTTCGTCGTTAAAAATTCAAAACTCCATGAAATAGATTCTTTTTTGAAATAATCCCCTAACGACCAATTTCCTAGCATTTCGAAAAACGTATGATGTGTCGTATCTCCGATTGCATCTAAATCAGTTAAACGAAAACATTTTTGAAAATTTGTAAGTCTCGTCCCGAGTGGATGTGGTTGTCCCATTAAATATGGTACCAATGGTTGCATCCCCGCTGTATTAAATAAACACGTTGGATCATTCTCAGGAATGATTGGTGCACTATTTAATTTCTTATGTCCCTTTGACAAGAAAAAATCTATATATAAATCCTTAATCTTCATGTTCCACCTCTTCTACTAATTTTATTGCTTTTTCTCTCAACTCTTCCAATGTTCCATCATTTATGATCGTAGCATCGTATCCATCAAAGTTTACAAGGCCTTGCTCTGTAGCATGATGTTTCTGCTCTTCCGTTAAACCATCGTCATAGTTTGGTCGCACGATATGGATCACATAAGCATTGGGAAAACGATCTTTTACATATGTAACTTCGTCAGCAAACCGACCATCTGTAATCGTTAAAACATCATAATAGAAAGAAAACACTTGAATATCTTCTACCATGCGGTGAGCAAAGAAATTAGAATCGATCTCTTTACGAATTACATCGGTTCCTAACTGTTGTAATACCGTACGAGGTTTCGTTTCATCGCTTCCATCCCAACCTGTTAACTGTTTCGCATAATCCTTAATATAGTAACTATATTGTAAAACTGTCGCTTTTTTATCATAACGAGATTCGTAGTACTCTCGAATATAAGAACCTAGTGTATCCTTTCCCTGTCGTGCTGAACCACAAATAATAAAGATCCGTGGTGTGTGCTTTATTGCTTCTAACATATTACTCTTCCTCACTATTTAATATATTATATTTATCGTCGAAAAATTGAAAAAATGATTTCACCGCTGAAATAATCGGCGTTGAAACAACCATTCCGACAATTCCCCAGAAGTGACCGAAAATCAAAAGTCCCAACATGATCGTAACTGGATGTAATTTTGTCGTACGGCTCATGATCAACGGCTGTAAAAAATTTCCTTCCAAGAATTGAATAACGACAATGACGAGCAAAGTCAAAAGTCCGATCGTAGGACTCTGAGAGAATCCGACGATAACTGCTGGTGCTCCGCCTATATATGGTCCCGCATATGGAATGATATTGGTGATTCCACAGAACAACCCAAACAATACAAAACCTTTTAATCCGACAATCCATAAAAAGAACGTCGTAATGATAAAGATGAAAGTACAGTCCAAAAGAGCACCTTGCACAAAATTTCTCATAGATTCATTCATGCGTGATAATAACTCCTTCGTATCTGATTGAATTCTAGGTGGAATAAATACCATCAACATATCGTGAACTCCATCAAAACTCACGAGTAAGTAAAATCCAATAATCAATCCAATGACAAAAATTCCAATACCCGAAAAAATAGATTGTACAACATCGATCGTTATGTTTGGAAGATCTTTCGTCAACCCAATTCCAAATTCATTGATCTGCGCAAAAATATCCTTTTTCATCGCAATCGCATCGAAGTTTTCAATATGATCTAACTGATCAAAGACTCCATCTAACCATCCTTTAATGTTATCAAATATACTTGGCAACATGTTGACAAAATCGTTGATCTGTTGCGATAAAATCGGAATGATCGCGCCGATTACGATCGCGAGAGCCCCCAAAAATAACACATAGGTAATAAACGCTCCAAGGCCTCTATGAATTCCTTTTTGCTGTAGGAAACTGACAAACGGATGAAACAACCAAGCGATCAAGAGTCCTACAAATAAAGGTGATACAACCCCTAGAATCGTAAATAAAAACGACTTGACATTCCACTCCTTAAAAATCATGGTAATTGCATAAATACCAATAATTGCAATCAAAATGTAAGCGATCTTTAAAATATTTTTAGAAAGTCCTATGACTTCATTTAAACTTTTATAGTCCACTTCTTTTTCTTTGTTGCGTCTACCTAACATAAGTTTCACCTCATTCTTAGTATATCATTATACGCCTTTATTGTAAATAAAAAAACCATTGTTTTTCAATGGTGCAAAGTCTATATTTTCATCAATTTTCGACAATTGTTTTTCTTTTTTTCTGAAGATGTTTCTCACCAAACTTTTTCACTAAATCTTTTTGACATACAAGGTAACTCCCTTCATTCGAAGCAATTTCATACTGCATCCTCATTGCAACACGTAAAGATGCTTCATGATCACGTGGAATTTCCAATATCGTTTTTTGAACACCCTGCTCGTATAAAAGTCGCTCCATCTTTTCTATCATCCGATCGATATGTCCCCAACCGCGATATTCTGGTAAGAGACAATAAAGTAATTCTGCTTCTTTTGTGTTAGAAGAAAAACCGTAAGAGATCCAACCGATGTAATCATTCTCTTCTTTTACGTAGTAATTATGATAGTAATGGTTTGTCTTTTCAAATCGTTTCAAATAATTATAATCGTACGAGAAACATTCAAAAATATTGCGAATATCTTCTACTTGTAATAATGAGTGAATAAATTTTTTCTGCATTTTACTATCTTCTTTAAACTTCCGAAATTTCATAAGATCACCTAGTGACGTATTATAACACAAATCTCTCTTTTATCAAGTAAAAAGAACTTATACACTCATAAGTTCTTCTTCTTTAACTTTTAATTTCTCATCAATGATCTTATTATAGCGATTAATCAACTCTTGAACATCCTCTTGACCATCTTTTTTGTCGTCTTCTGTCATATCATCCGCTTTTTTAATATCGTTATTTGCATCTTGTCTTGCATTACGAAGTGCGATACGAGCATCTTCAGCAATCTGCTTCGCTTGTTTTACATACTCTCTTCTCGTCTCCTCTGTCAATGCAGGAATATTTAAGATAATGACTTCCCCATTGTTGTTTGGCGTAAGTCCAATATTAGCTTCATAGATACCTTTTTCAATTGCATTTAAACAAGAGCGGTCAAATGGTTTAATAGAAAGTTGACGTGCTTCAGGTATAGAAATCGTCGCTAATTGTTGTAATGGAGTTGGAGTTCCATAATACTCTACCATCACGCTATGTAAAATGGCTGGATTAGCTCTACCTGCTCTAATATTAGTAAGACGCTTTTCCATGTTTTCAATCGCCTGTTGCATCGCTGTTTCTGCTTCTAATAAAATGTCATCTATCATAATTCATTCTCCTTTATCTCTACTCTTATTATACGAATAATTTATTTTAGTGTCAATTGTTTTTCTCGGACTTCCTGATACTCTGTTTCACACGGAATATTGGCAAGCATCAGCATCTCACAGTCTGATACATCCTCTCGAATAAGAGGATTAGAATATGGCTTAAATGCTTTTAAAATTTCATAAATATCTTGCATTCTTTTTTGATTGATTCCCAATGCATATACATCAAATAAATTTCTTAAAGCAGTTCTATATTCTACACTATAAAGCATCAAATAATTTTGAATAATTCGTTTTTCCAATTGTACTTGATGACTCTCTAAAATTCCTTTCTCAGCATAGTTCACTGCGATTTTTCCATATTCATTTAACAAGCGATAAGCATCTGTTAAATTAGATGTCATCGATAATCCGTTTTGATGACGTATGTAAATATATACGTAGGTTGGAATATCTACTACTATTTTTGCATCCGCATATGCATATAAATTAAAAAGATGATCTTCTCCTTGTTGTAAATTAACAAAATAATGATCTTTTATTAATGTCTTTTTATAAAGGGCACACCACATTGGAATATTTTGAGATTGAAATGACTGTTTGCTTGGACCATCGAACTGTCTTCCAAAAAAGTCTAGTGGCATAGAACAAATTTCTAAAGCATGTTTTATATCTTCATCATATAAACTATAAAAGTGTCCTCTCACAATATCAGCGTTTTCCATTTCTGCTGCCCATGCCATATCTGCTATTCCATTTGGAGTAACATAATCATCAGCATCGACAAAGTAAACATATTCTCCTGTCGCTTCTTGAAACCCATGTCTTCGTGCATAAGTAACTCCAAGTTTTTCCTCTTTCACGACTTTAACCCTGGGATCGATCATTTGGTAGTAACTTACTTTTTCGTAACTACGATCCGTTGAAGCATTATCGACAAAAATGATCTCTAAATCTTTATAATTCGAACGATATAGAGACGTATAAAGTCTCTCGATCGTATTTTCTGCATTGTGCATCGGAATAATTACGCTTACTAACATCTATCTCACCACTTTCTGTTTACAGTTTACAGCTTCATTTAAATTCAGCAATCGAATGATATCGTCTACTTCCTGTTTCATTTCTTTTAGTTTAGAATACGAATATGGACTTTTCTCTGCTCCATGATATAACGAAGCAAGTTTTAACTTCAGAAATAAAAGTTGTTTTAATATCAGACGATTTAGACTATTTTCATATTGTTCCATCCATCCCATTTTAATACACTCTTGATAAAGTTTAACTGCATAGTGCATAAATGTATAAGGTTCCACCGCATAACGATTAGAAGATAATCCACTATCTTTCATTTGATAAAAATAAACCGATTCTGAAATTCCCACTACTTTATTTGCATTTAAAAAAGCATGCCAATTAAACAAATGATCTTCAAATTGATTCAACGGAACAAAAAAATTGTCTTTAATACAAGATTTACGATATAAGTGTTGCCAGAGAGGTGCTGAAATACTCTCGAGGCCATGAACTTCCCACTTACTATAAGGACTCTTCTCTACACTTCGTCGGACAATGGTTGCTAATTGATGATCATTCAAGTAAGTATTATAATTTCCTTCGACGATATCTGCATTCGTCTTGATCGCTGTTTCTACTAAATAAGAAATACCATTTGGTGCAACGCAATCATCACTGTCGATAAAATATAGATATTCTCCATTTGATGCATGAAACCCTTTCTTTCGTGCATAACTAACTCCTTGTGTCGGCTCTTTTAAAACTCGTACACGTGGATCATTTTTAGCAAAAAAGCAAGCTTTTTCATAACTGTGATCTTGTGAATTATTATCGACAAAAATAATTTCTAGATTGTCGTATTCTTGATATTGTAATGAAGCATATAAATTGTCTAAATACTTTTCCGCATTATACATTGGTATGATCACACTTACTAGCATACAACCCTCTCCTTTTTCATTTCTAGGTGTGTATTATACCATACCAATTTTATTTGTCAAAAAAAAAAGAAGTCTCCTTCTTTTTATAAGCGCATTGGTGATAGATCAATATCTAAATTCACTTTGCGATGTGGTTGATAAAGGTCGATTAAAAAATGACACATTTGCAATAAAGGCTTCGTATGTTTATACTTTATCATAATTTGAACAGAGTATATTTGATTTACCTTTGGCATAGAAGATGCATTAGGTCCTAAAATAATCTGATCCTTTTCATTTTCCTTACGTAAATACTTCGCGATTTTGGTAATTTCCTTCCATACTTCCTTTTCGTCTTTTCCCGTCATTTTAATGAGTGCTAAATTTTGATATGGTGGATACCCTAACTTTTTTCGCAATGACATCTCCTGCTGATAGAAGGTCTGATAATCATGCTTGGCAGCTGTTTTTATACTGTAATGATCTATATTAAAGGCTTGAATCATAACTTTACCAGGTTTCTCTGCACGTCCTGCTCTCCCTGCAACTTGATTTAATAACTGAAAAGTTCTTTCTGCACTGCGAAAGTCAGGTAAGTTCAAAGAGGCATCTCCATTGATCACACCAACTAAAGTAACATTAGGAAAATCTAATCCTTTCGCAATCATCTGCGTTCCAATTAAAATATCATATTCATGATTCTGAAAAGAACGAATAATCTTCTCATGGCTTCCCTTTCGGGTTGTCGTATCGATATCCATGCGTATCACTCTCGCATTTGGATAATGCTCTTCTATCATTTCCACTAACTTCTCAGTTCCAAGACCTCGCCCATTGATATCATGTTCATGACAAACAGGACACTCTGTTAACAATCTCGTTCCATACCCACAATAATGACATCGCATCGTATGACTTGTTTTGTGATATGTAAGTGGTATATCACAATTTGGACAATTATGGACAAACCCACAGTGATGACATGAAATGACCGTTTGATATCCCCTTCGATTTAAAAGAAGAATCGTCTGTTCCTTCTTTTCCAAACGATCTTGGATTGCATCTTCCAATGCAGAAGACAAAATCGAATGCCCTTTTTTTATCTCTTTTCGCATGTCAATACGAATCACTTCAGGTAAATTAGAGGAAACACGATGATGCATCTCCAACAAGTGATAAATACCTGTTTTCGCACGTGTATAGCTTTCGATTTGTGGAGTCGCACTTCCTAAGATGACTGGAATTTGATAATACTGCCCTCTTTTGAGTGCGATATCGATCGCATGATATTTCGGATGATTTTCCTGCTTATAAGTCATAGAATGTTCTTCATCTATGATAATCATTCCAAGATTCGTAAATGGAGCAAAAATCGCACTGCGAGCTCCAATCACAATATGTACCTCTCCATTTTCAATCTTTCTCCATTCATCGTACTTTTCCCCTTGAGATAAGCGACTATGTAAAATAGCAATGTCCGATCCAAATCTCTTTTTAAAATGATCGACCATCTGAGGAGTTAAACTAATCTCCGGAACAAGTACGATCGCTTCCTTGCCTTCTTTTACAACTTCACCAATCCACTGCATATAGACTTCCGTCTTACCACTTCCAGTCACACCATGTAGTAGACACGGATAAAACTGAGATCGATGTGAGACCACATCTTCCCAAACTTTTTCTTGTTCTTCTGTCAAAGAAAATGGCTTTTCCAACGTTTCTACTTCATCTTGTAGTCGGTAAACTTCCTCTTTAAATTCTATCAACACTTCTTTTTTTAATAATGTTTGCACAGCTGAAGACGAAATTGCGCACGCTTCTTTCTTTTCGATACATGTACGCGTTTGAAATAAACCTAAAATTCTCTTTTGCAATGGCGTTTCATTACCACTCACTTTATTTATTTTCAAATATGTTTGATACTTCTTAG
>ERZ1643251.511-NODE-511-length-55346-cov-8.368577_pt1 | contig 55346 bp, 57 predicted proteins | sample MGYA00579261_ERZ1643251 | MGnify/ENA primary metagenome ERZ1643251 (study PRJEB29033, sample SAMEA4952267) | chicken gut metagenome | biome: Broiler Chicken; feature: Gastrointestinal Tract; material: Caecum | place: Ireland | collected 2018 | study: Broiler...
AACAATCTTTGTAAAAATGGACTGTTTTTCGCTTTTTTTCATATAATAAATTGAGGTGTTTTGATGATAAAAAAATGCTTGATTTGTTTATGTGTCTTCGTATTATGTCTCCAGATAACACCGGTTCATGGGGAAGAATTAAAATTAGCACCAAATGCTTCAGCATCCTTATTAATGGAAGCATCAAGTCGACAGGTTCTTTATTCAAATCATGAAAAAGAAAAGCTTTTTCCAGCTTCTACCACAAAGATTATGACCATGATTTTACTTTTTGAAGCTATTGAAAAAGGCAGTTTAAAATGGGATGAAGAGTTGACATGCAGCGCCTATGCAGCCAGTATGGGTGGTAGCCAGATTTACCTGGAAGAAGGAGAAAAAATGAGTGTCGCAGATTTGTTTAAAGCGATTAGTATTGCTTCTGCTAATGATGCCTGTGTGATGATTGGAGAACGTATTGCTGGAACGAATGATAATTTTGTGAAAATGATGAATGAAAAAGCGAAGGAACTCAAATTGGTGAATACTCACTTTGTGAATCCTACTGGTTTACATGATGATAATCATTATACATGTGCCTTGGATTTAGGGACAATGGCCGCCTATTTAATAGAAATGGGTGGAGAACGTTTATTACAGACAACTTCTTTATATGATAGTTACATCCGTGAAGATACTGCTCATAAGTTTTGGCTTGTGAATACGAATAAGTTATTGAAATCTTATCAAGGAGCTGATGGATTAAAGACAGGTTATACCAAAGAAGCAGGCTATTGCATTGTTTCAACTGCCAAAAGAAATGGTTTAAGATTAATAGCGATTGTTTTAAAAGAAAGTGATCCTAAAGTCAGAAATCAGGAAGTATCACAACTCTTGGATTATGGATTTTCTTTATACGAAAACATCACTTTATTTCAAAAAAATGATGTCATTGAAAAAGTTAACATTGATAATGCCCGTGTATCTCAAGTGGAAATCATAGCAAAAGTTGATATTCAGTATGTTCAAGATAAAAATGATACGACCAAAGTCACTTATCAGATGAATTATACAAATCTTGTGCCACCATTAAAAAAAGGTGAAGTGGTTGGTCATCTGTTATTGATGCGTGGAGATATTAATATTGGTTCTTTTGATGTCACTGTGAAAACGGATGTTGAAGCCTTGTCTTTTGTAGAAAAAGTCGTCAATCAACTCAAAGTTTTACTTTAAAAATCTATCTTGTGATGGATTTTTTATTTTGCATAAATATTCTAGTTTTGTTGAATAAGTTCTAGTTTTAGCGAAACGATTTTTTTTCATTTAGAATTGGTATATGATACCAAAGAAGGAGGAAGAGATATGGATAATCATATAGAGATTGAAAAAGCAAATCATCTGATTATTGTTCATTTTTATGGTGAAATTGATAGTGTTATGGCACCGGTTTATCGTGGACAGTTAAGTGATTTGATAGATGAGAGTGAAGAAGATGTGATTTTTGATTTTCAAAATACATCTTTTATAGATAGTTCAGGCATAGGACTTGTACTAGGACGTTATAATCAGTTGAAATTTGAACATCGTACACTGATTTTAACAGGATTAAATCCTGTGGCTTATCGTCTTTTTGAATTAACAGGAATGTTTCAGATTATGCCTTATTATGAATCAATAGAAAATTTAAAGGAGGGAACATTATGAATCAAATGGAAATCAGTTTTAGCGCTATCTTGGATAATGAAAATTTTGCCAGAACAACGGTAGCGGCTTTTTTAACACCTTTAAATCCAACTATTGACGAAATTATTGAATGGAAAACAATTGTATCAGAAGCAGTCAGTAATGCTATTATTCATGGTTATAATCAAAATACAGAATGTTCTGTGGTTATGAAAATGAAGATTGATGGACGTCAGGTTCAACTGATTGTACAGGATTATGGTAAGGGGATTGAAAATTTAGAAGAAGTCAAAGCACCTTTTTATACAACTGCAAAAGACCTTGAACATGCAGGAATGGGATTAACCATTATTGAAACACTGGCGGATCAGTTAGAAATAGAAAGTGTTGTCAATATAGGAACAAAACTTATTATCACAAAAAGTTTAAAGAATCATGACACAATCTAAAACATTGGATCTTTTAAAAAAAGTCCGTTTAGGGGATGAACAGGCTAAAGAAGAGGTCGTTAAAGATAATTTAGGATTAGTTTGGTCAATTGTGCATAGATTTAAAAATAGTTATTATGATAAAGAGGATTTATTTCAGATTGGCTGTATTGGTTTGATGAAGGCTATTAATCATTTTGATACATCATATCAGGTCCAGTTTTCAACCTATGCAGTACCCATTATTATGGGCGAAATTAAACGCTATTTTAGAGATGATGGAACCATTAAAGTTTCTCGTTCTTTAAAAGAATTAAATATTAAAGTCACCAAAGCAAAAGAATACCTGCAAAGTCAAAACAATCAGGAACCAACGATTGAAGATGTCGCCAAGTATTTAGGTGTTGAACCACAGGACGTTGTAGAAGCCATAGATGCTTCTTATTATCCAACATCATTAAATGAACCAATTTATGAAAAAGATGGATCGACGATCAGTGTAGAAGATCGTCTGATTGATAAAAGTGATGAAATGTGGTTTGAAAAGATTGCTTTAGAAATGGAAATGGAAAAACTGGATGATAAAGAAAAAATGATTATTTATATGCGTTATCAATTGGATTATAATCAAGATAAAATTGCGAAATATTTAGGTATTTCTCAAGTACAGGTTTCTCGATTAGAAAAGAAAATTGTGACAAAATTAAGAACACGCTTAAAAGATGGAAAATAGTATGCTATAATACATCAGAGGCGAGAAAAATGGAAAAAAGTGATTTTAAAAAATCTTTATTAGAATATATCAAAGTCATTATTATAACAGTGGTTTTCACACTGGGTGTTCTATATTTTGTTCAAATATCAAGAGTTGTGGGTTCATCAATGGAGCCGACTTATCAAAATGGAAATATCATTTTGGTTGATAAATTCTTTTATAAAAGAGGGAAACCCTCTTATAATGATATTGTTGTTGTGAAGTATCATGTGGGGGAGGGTGAAGATCAGATTATTAAAAGAATTGTTGGGTTGCCAGGTGATCGTCTTGAAATGAAAGATAATCAGCTTTATCGTAATGGTCAATTACTGAATGAAGATTATATCAATGGACCTATGGAAGGTAATGAAGATTTTTCTTATGATATTCCAGAAGGTAAGATTTTTGTGATGGGGGATAATCGTAATCATAGTGTTGACTCTAGAAATATAGGATATATTGATTTTGATGATCAGGTTGTTGGTCGTGTCTTTTTTAAGGTCTTTTGATAAGACCTTTTTCTTTTGGGAGGTTTTATGAAAAAATTAAGATATGAACGTGTATTATTAGTAGGTGTGATTTTATGTTTACTCATTGGGACGATTGGATATATGTATTGTCATCGAAGTCGTTATTATGAATATCAGGGAGCTATGACAACTTATATAGGCACATATCATAAGGATGAAAAAATTTATACGTTTGATTTCAAAGGATTTCAAAAAGATGATCAATATTATTTGTCTCTTAATGATTTATATAACTGGTTTGTGATTCAAGATCAAAATGCCAAGGTCTATGTTGACTATGGTAAACATACGATGGTTTATCAATTACATGATGTGACTTATCATATTGATTTTGGAAGAGATGAAATCAGATATAATGGAAATTGTATAAATGTAAGTAAAAATAATCAACATATTTATATTTCTCATAAAAATATATACCTTTCTGTCTATTATATAGAAAAAATACTGTTAAAAAATGAAAATCAAATCAAAATAGAAAATAAAACCGCTATCATTTCATAAATTTTATGATTTTTGTAGTCAAGATGGCATTTTTTTGATAGAATTGTTTCATATTTGAAAGATGGAAAAACATCTCTCAAAGGAAAGGGTGAAAATATGGCATATAAATTTAATATTACTCGTGGTAATGCAATTTTAAATTTTTCTGAAGAATTCTGTCAAAGTCGTTGTCAATTAATTGAAAGTGAGTCTTTTGCGAAAGTTTTAGAAAAATATATTAAACATATTAAAAGAACTGATACAACTATTTATGAATATTTACATGCTATTGAAGAAGATGATGTTGACTTATTAAGAGATTTAAGAGATGTTTTTAAATTATTATTAGTCATGTCAGTAGAAGAAGTTTGTGCTATGCGTTCTCAGACAAAAGCATATTTTAAAGATCGTGATATGTTTATTGCTTTGGTTGAAGATATTTATTTATTCTGGCGTCGTTTACAAAGATATGCAATTGTTTTTAATGAAACAAAAAGAGCAGGTTATCAAAATGTTCAGTTTGCAGATGCACAAAGTGAATTTGAAGAATTGGTATTAGAAGTTTATCGTTCTATTCAATCAGCGATTGGAAAGAAAGATAAAGTTTTACGTCAGATTACTGCAGGGGTAAATGCTGGTTTAGCTGTAACGCATATGCGACCATTTTTACCATATGAATATCGTAATTTAGATGAAATTCCATTTATTGAATCTGTTGTTATTCATCCACCATTTATTGCTTATTCTAAACGTAATAAACGTGATGGAGTCTTTCCAGAAATCAAAACAAATCCTATTGAAGATAAAAAGTTCGATGCAGAATCATGGTTATGTTATCCTGCAAAAGTAGGAGATTTGTTATGTTTTGTTTACTTTAACGTAAAATTTATGGCACAAGGTGTAACATTATGTAACTTGTTTGATTTGGCTGATGAATCTGAATATCGTAATCGTAAACCAGATTTAATTTATGTTTATGGTTATGAAGATGGTGAAATGAATCAGGCTTTCTATCAGGATGAATCTAATGATATGATTGTTGCTTTATTATCAGCAAGTGATGATTTTGATTATTTTGGATATATGAAAAAAATGTGTTTAACATTGCATAATGTTCAAAAAATTAATCATCGTGAATTACCAATCCATGGAGCTATGGTTAAAATGACACTTCATAATGGTGAAACAAAAAATATCGTTGTTATGGGTGATAGTGGAGCTGGTAAGAGTGAAACAATTGAACAGATTAAAGTGATTGGAGCTGCTTATATTACAGACTTAAAGACAATCTATGATGATATGGGAGTACTTTCACTTGGTGATAAAGGAAAAGTGAAGACTTCAGGAACTGAAATTGGAGCTTTTGTCAGATTAGATGACTTGGATGCAGGATATAGCTTTAAAGAATTAGACCGTTCAGTCTTTATGAATCCAGATAAAGTCAATGCACGTATTGTCATTCCAATTACAGACTATAAAGATGTTGTGGCAAAACATGATGTTGATTTGTTCTTATATGCAAATAACTATGATGAAGATGGTGAAGCATTAAGTTTCTTTGATACACCAGAAGAAGCTTTAGAAGTCTTCAGAGCAGGAAATCGTATGGCAAAAGGAACAACAACAGAATATGGACTTGTAGGAAGCTATTTTGCGAATCCATTTGGACCAGTTCAAAGAAGAGAACAGACTGAACCTATTTTACAGGATTATTTTAAAAGAATGTTTAAGCAAGGTGTAAAAGTTGGTCAGTTGCGTACACGTTTAGGTATTAAAGGAAACGAACATCAAGGACCAAAAGATGCAGCTATTGCCATTTTAAAATATGTAACAGGTGAGGAAGAATTAAAAGAATTACCTGTTGAAGAATAATAGGAAACAGCAATGTTTCCTGTTTTTTAAAAGGAGGAAAAATATATGTGGATTATATTTGGAATATTAACTCTTATCATGACTTTATTGAATTTGTATATGTATAACGCTGGTAAAAATTATCATATTTTTATGGTTCTTTCCTTATTCTTGATGGCATTGACACTTTGCGATCAGTATCAAATGATAGCGTCTTGGAGTTTAGCAGGGGATTGGAGTGCTATTGCAGATGTTGCACCAACATTATCTATGATGCTATGGATATTTGTAATAGGTTCTTTTGTGGTGAATGTCATACCATTATTATTAAGTTATCGTAAGAATCGTTAATAAGTATGATGCTTTATTTATGAAAATAAAAAAGATTGTCTAAATATCAATGATATCTTGACAATCTTTTTTTATTAATAGATTCCTTGAGAAATCATAGCAGCTACAACTTTTTCAAATCCAGCAATATTAGCTCCTTTAATTAAGTCGTAACCTAAACCATATTTTTGAGCAGCTTTGACTGAAGAGTCATGAATATCAACCATGATATCATGTAACTTCTGATCAACTTCTTCAGCGCTCCAGCTATAACGCATAGAGTTTTGAGCCATTTCTAATGCAGATACAGCAACTCCACCAGCATTTGCTGCTTTTGCAGGTCCTAAAGTTCCACCATTTTCTAAGAAGTAAGCAATGGCTTCAGGTGTTGTAGGCATGTTAGCACCTTCAATAATATATTTCACTCCATTAGCAACCAATTGTTTAGCTTCTTCTAATCCGATTTCATTTTGTGTTGCACATGGGAAAGCCATATCAACTTTTAATCCCCATGGTTTTTCACCAGCATGGAATTCACATCCAAATTTTTCAGCATAATCTTTAAGTTTGACATCATTTGAACTTCTGATTTTTAATAAGAAATCAATCTTTTCATCAGTTGTAATTCCATCAGGATCATAAACATATCCATCTCTACCAGAAATAGATACAACTTTTGCACCATATTCTCTTGCTTTTAAACATACACCCCAGGCAACATTTCCATAACCTGAACATGCAATTGTTTTACCTTCATAAGAATCATTGAAGTGTTTTAAAACTTCTTTACCATAATAAACAGCACCAAATCCAGTTGCTTCAGGTCGAATTAAAGATCCACCATATGGTAATGGTTTACCAGTTAAGACACCATTTTCATAGGCTCCTCTGATTCTTTTATATTGTCCATACATATATCCAATTTCTCTGGCACCTGTTCCAATATCCCCAGCAGGTACGTCAACGTCTGGTCCAATATGACGATATAATTCAGTCATAAATGATTGACAGAAACGCATGATTTCATTGTCTGATTTTCCTTGTGGATCGAAATCAGAACCACCTTTACCTCCACCAATTGGTAAAGTTGTTAATGAATTTTTAAAGATTTGTTCAAAACCTAAGAATTTAATAATTCCTAAATTAACAGATGGATGTAATCTTAAACCACCTTTATATGGTCCAATCGCATTTGAGAATTGAACACGATATCCTCTATTGACATGAACTTTTCCCTGATCATCTTGCCAAGGAACTTTGAACATAATGGCTCTATCAGGTTCTACCAATCTTTCTAAAATAGCCATATCCTCGTATTCAGGATGAGCTTCAATAACAGGTTCTAAGCTTTCCAAGACTTCTTCTACAGCTTGAATAAATTCAGGCTGATCAGCATTTTTTCTTTTTACATCTTCTAAAACTCTTTCAATATATTTCATAGTTTGAATCCTCCTTGAACTTATTATATACAATGATAAATAAAAAACAAGCATTTTAATAAAAAATTATTACATTTTTTGAAATTTAGATAAAATAATTCTTATTTTTTAGTATAAATAGAATTAAATGATAGATTTGTTTTGAAAATAATAATTTTTTATAATGTTATGAATAAAGTTTTCATTCTTTATAAAATATGTTAAACTACAAGAGGTGATAAAAAATGATGAAAAAATTTAAAGAATATCGTACATTTTTATTTTGTCTTTTCTTATTTATTATATTGATGATTTTAAGTCTTTATGCTTTTATGCAAAAAGCTTTACCACAGGCCATAGGTTGTCTTTTATTATCATTGATTGCACTTTTATTAATGACTGCAAGATATAAGATTATTTTATTTGATAATGAAATGATGATTTATGAGTGGAAAGTTGCAGCTATGTTACCAACATTGATTCCTTATCAAAATATTCAATCCATTCAAAAAAAGTCTAAGCATCATATTATTGTTGAGCATCAAAAAACAAGTCATATCTATGTTTTTAACAGTGATGCTTTTTTAGAAACTTATAATGATTTCACTCAAGAGGATAAAACCAATGAAAATGAATAAACAATGTTTACCATGTCTGGTTAATCAGGTTGTCAAGATGGCAAGTATGACAGGATGTCTGGATCAGGATGAATTGTTTCACCAGTTTTTTGCCTATATGAGTCAGGTTGATTTTACAAAAACAAACCCTGAAATTATAGGTGAAGTTTTTGCCATGGTCAAAGCGTATATTCATCATGATGATCCTTACTATCAGTTAAGACATGATTATAATCAGATGTTTTTAAAACAACTGAATCAATTAGATAATCAGATTCATTCTTTTGAAGAGGCTGTTAAATATGCAATAGTAGGAAATATTATAGATTTTAGTCCTCTTCATCAAAATGTAAAACAAGATGTAACAAAGTATTTTCAAAATATAGATCAGTTATCCTTGACTATTGATCATATTGAAGATTTAAAAGCTGATATGAAGACATCTTCGTCTTTATTATATTTGGGAGATAATTGTGGAGAAATCTGTTTAGATAAATTATTGTTGAAAAGAATCAAGGATATCAATCCTGATATTACATTGCATTTTGCGACAAGAGGAGCAGCTGTGGTTAATGATTCTATATTAGAAGATGCCTATCAGGTAGGTATTGATGAATATGCAACCATTATATCTAATGGTGATAGTTCATTAGGAACAGTTCTTTCACGTGTCAGTGAAGAGTTTCTTGAAATCTATCATAAGGTGGATATAGTGATAGCAAAAGGACAGGCTAATTTTGAAAGCTTAAGTGAAGAAAAGAAAAATATTTATTTTTTATTGATGGTTAAATGTGGAGTGATCAGTCAATATATAGGTGCTTTAGAAAAATCGCTTGTCTGTCTATCTCAAAGAAAGAGAGGATAGCCAATGAAACTTCATGTGAAAAAAATAATAGATAGAGCTTCTTGGAAAACACAACAAAACAATCAAAAATACTATTTGATAGGGGCTTTGTTTTTATTTAGTTTACCAGTTGTCATGATCACTTATCATTTTTATATCATGTTTTTTCTTTTATTTTTCATCATTATAATTGTTTTAATAGCAAGCTATATTCAAAATATAAAAAGCTTTTTTGATTTGAAAAGATTAAAGAGTGAAGTTGTGGATGTTGATGAAAACCAATGTTTTGTTTATCAGGATAAAGTTTTTGATTTTCATCAGTTAATAAAAATTCATTTACTGCGTCGCGTTATTTATTTGGAGTTTGAAAATGATATCGTTGTTTTAGAGTATCAGAAAACTCTTTTCAATCAATTAAAAGATTCATATTCTCAATTGATTAATCAAAAAACAACCAAGATTGGAAGAATATCTTTTATGCTATTGATGATAGATATGCTTTTTGGTGTCATTATTATAATGAAAATAGTAGGGGGTATTATTTATTGTCTATCGACTTCAACAACGATTATTGATATTAGTCGATTATTTGGAGATATAGGGACTCTTGCTTTTATCTTTATTTGTGTTTTTTTAGCGAATATATTGAAAAAGTATAAGATTGTTTTTTATACAGTATCTGTGATAGTGGCATTTTGGTCATTGATGTCTCCAATGACACATGTAACACAATTGCTTGTTGATCAAGGTGCTATAGCTTATCGTGAAGATGTGAATGGGGTTCAGATTTATCGCGATGTTGCTTATGTGTTTGGAAAAGATGCGACCTTGATGTATGTAGATTCCATAGATGATATTGGAACTTTTCATGATGTTGTGTATGTTGAAAGTCAGCAACAATATCAATTCTATAGTTTAACGACACCACATCAAACACTTCAAGATTTATATGAGGAATATGAGGGTAGTTCTTATAGCCATCAGGATATCAATATAGCGATTGATAAAAATGCCATCAAAATCAATTCAAAACCTTATCAGGCAGAGTTGATTGGTGATCATATGTTATATGTCAAGTTACAGCATCCTTATATCATTCAATTCAAAGATTTTCGATGTGAACTTTATCAGTTAGATAGAGGACACACAGTTGTTTTACAAGAAGATTATATGAATGATATCACTTCTCAAGATAACGATATAGAAAATGAGGAAAAGAAAAGTCAAGAAGAGAACCAAGACAATGAAACAGTGACAGCTTCACCATCACAGCCAGAAGAAAAATCAGAAATAGAAAAAAGAAGAGAAAAACAAGATCAACAAAGATATCAGGCTTATCAACAGGCTATCCAACAAGATGATATGACATCTTTCCAGTCTACACAGGATGTTGTGAAAGTTCATGACGAAAATACGGATATTTATCGAGTGATTAAGTCATTGGATAGGGAAATCACACGAATCAATAATGAAGAAGGAACTATTCTAGATGTCCAAATTTTATCAATGTTGATTTATCATCAAAATAATGATGAATATGGTATTTATATTAATAGGCGAGTTGATTCTTCTGTTGAAGAAAGTCAGACGTTTCAAGAAATCATTTTCATGAAGAAATATGGTCATGATTATATTGGAACAAGACTTTATGATATAAGTTATATGCCAACTGATCATCCTACCAATAATGGTGAATATGAAACACGTCAAACAACTGACTATCTTTACCGTATTGATGGTCATCAGGTTGTGGAAAATGCATGGTAAAAAAAGAATTTTCAAAAAATTCTTTTTTTATTTATCAAAGTGTGTTAAAATGATAAAAAATGAGGTGATATTTATGAAAAAGACAATTTTAAATCAACAATTTCATCGCCATCACCATTGGAACACTTAGGGTTATATCTATGAAAGATACAGCCCGTTTTGCATATACTTTATAAATGGGTGTATCTAATGACTTATAGAAGGTTTGGACGAGTCATTAAGACTCGTCTTTTTTGTTAAAGGGGGATTGACATGGAAAAGTTTAAATATTTAATACCTGAAGAAAGTATTGATGCCATTATGAATAATGTGTCTAAGTTAAGAGATATTGAAAATGATTTAAGACATATTTTTGTTGAACATGGCTATTTAGAAGTTTTAATGCCATCATTTGAATATGTGGAACTTTATAATGATATGGATATTGGAATTGATGAAGAAAAGATGTTTCAATATATCAATTATGAAGGCAAAAGAGTGGCATTGAGAGTGGATTTTACAGTTCCACTAGCAAGATTGTATAGCTCACAAAAAGAAAATGGTGAAAAAAGATATTGTTATTTTGGGAAGGTTTATCGTAAAGAAAAAAGACATAAAGGAAGAAGCAGCGAATTATTTCAGGCAGGCATAGAATTGCTTGGAAAAGCAGGTGTTGCGGGAGATTTAGAATGCTTAGAGCTTGTTTTAGAAACAATGCAGTGTTTAAGATTAAAGACATTACGTATTGAAATGGGATCGGCTCAATTTTATAACCGTTTAGTTGAAATAGTGGATGATGAGAAATTCGTCAATATATTAAAAAGACGTGATTTAAGTGCTATGAAAGACTTTGTAGAGAGTCATCATTTTGATAGTCATCTCCATGATTTGTTGTTGATGTTACCTCAAGCTTTTGGTGATATTCAAGTTTTATATCAGGTTCAATCACTGATAGATGATCCATTATTAAAAGAGGCTATTGAAGAGTGCATTCATTTATATCAACAATCAAAGATGAAAGACATTTTAACATTTGATTTAGCTATGACGCCAATGATGAAATATTATACAGGTATTATGTTAAAGGGGTATTCGCCTTATAGTGCTGAACCTATTATGAATGGTGGACGTTATGATAAACTCATGAATCATTTTCAAAGGCAGGTTCCTGCAATTGGATTTAGTTATGATTTAAGTCATATTCTCAAAGCTTTAGAAAAGGAGGAGGAAGCATGATTAAAATAGCCATTACAAAAGGGCGTATTGAAAAGCAGGTTTGTCAATTGTTATCAAAACAGGGATTTGATATGGAACCTATTTTTCATAAAGACCGTGAACTCATGATTGAAACTCCTGATGGTTTATCAATGATTTTTGCGAAAGCCAATGATGTTTTGACTTTTTTAGAACATGGGATCGTTGATGTCGGTTTTGTAGGAAAAGATACTTTAGAAGATAGTGATTTCCAGGATTATTATGAAATGCTGGATTTGGATATAGGAAAATGTTATTTTGCAGTCGCTGCTTATCCTGGTTACAAAGATAAAGTTTTTCATCGTCGTAAACGTATTGCTTCTAAATATACCAAAGTGGCTAAGGACTATTTCAATCAAAAACAGGAAGATGTTGAAATCATAAAGCTGGAAGGTTCAGTAGAACTGGGGCCTGTTGTGGGATTAAGTGATGCTATTGTGGATATTGTAGAAACAGGTTCAACGCTTAAAGCCAATGGTTTAGAGGTTATTGAAAAAATCAGTGATATTTCTACAAAAATGATTGTCAATAAAGTGAGTTTAAAATTTAAAAAAGAAGAAATCTTTGATTTGATTTATAAATTGAAAGGGGAGTAACAAGATGTTAAAAGTTTATGATTTACAAGGGCAGTTTAAGGATGTTGTGCAAAAGTTTTCATCACGTAAAACTGAAATGACCAAACAGGTCAATGATACTGTCATGAATATGATTGAGGATGTTGAAAAAAATGGAGATCAGGCATTAATGAAGTATTGTCGAGATTTAGATGGCTTCATGATTGATAATCCTAAAGATTTGATTGTCTCAAAACAAGAAATCTTGGATGGTGTCACAAGTGTTGGTAAAGACTTTATGCGTATTTTAGAGCGTACTAAAGAACAGTTAATAGCTTTTCATCAACATCAGGTGGATAAATCATGGTCATTATATAAGGAAAATGGTGTCATGATGGGACAGTTAGTACGAGGCTTAGAAAAAGTGGCTTTATATGTACCAGGAGGAACAGCAACGTATCCATCAACTGTTATGATGAATGCAATTCCTGCAAAGCTTGCAGGAGTTCAAAACCTGATTATCATCACGCCAGTAAAAGCTGATGGAAAAGTGAATCCTAGCATTCTAGCAGCAGCCTATGTTTGTGGGATTGATGAAATTTATAAGGTAGGAGGCGCTCATGGTGTTGCTGGAGTTGCGATAGGAACAGCAACCTTACCAAAAGTTGATAAAATTGTCGGACCAGGCAATATTTATGTAGCGACAGCTAAAAAATGCTGTTATGGCCGAGTAGACATTGATATGATTGCTGGACCTAGTGAGATTTTAATCGTGGCAGATGACAAAGCCAATCCTAAATATATTGCAGCCGATTTAATGAGTCAGGCAGAACATGATCGTTTAGCCAGTGCTCTTTTGGTCACAACATCACCTTCACTTGTTGAAAAGGTCAATGAAGAGTTGAAACGACAGATACAGTTATTACCAAGAACAGAAATTATTGAAGAATCGTTACAGAACTATGGTGGAGCATTTATTGTGAATTCGATAGAAGAAGCGTTTCAGGTTTCTAATGAGTTTGCGCCTGAACATCTTGAAGTGCTTGTAGAAAATCCAATGAATACTTTACCAATGATTCATAATGCTGGATCTATATTTTTAGGTGAATATACACCAGAGCCACTTGGTGATTATATGTCTGGAACAAATCATGTTTTACCAACCGGAGGAACAGCTAAATTTGATAGTGCTTTAGGTGTTTATGATTTTGTGAAATACTCATCATACAGTTATTATCCAAAAGCAGCTTTAGAAGCATTGAAAGATGATGTCATCGCATTTGCCAAAAAAGAAGGATTAGACGGACATGCCAATAGTGTTGCAGTGAGATTTGAGGAGGATACATATGAGAAAAAGTCAAATAAAGCGTGAAACAAGAGAAACATCTATTGATATGTCCTTAAATCTAGATGGGCAAGGGATAGCTCAAATTGATACAGGTATTGGATTTATGGATCATATGCTTGAATTATGGGCTTTCCATAGTGGTTTTGATTTAAAAGTGATTTGTCATGGTGATTTAAACGTAGATAGTCATCATACAATAGAAGATTTAGGAATTGTTTTAGGGGAATGTATCAAAGAAGCATTAGGTGATAAAAAAGGCATTTATCGCTATGGTCAAATGGCTATTGTCATGGATGAAGCACTCGTCACAACAACACTTGATTTAAGTGGTCGTCCTTACCTTGTTTATCATGCACAATTGCCTTGTATGAAACTTGGTCAATATGAAACGGAAATGACAAAAGAGTTTTTTAAAGCAGTCAGTGATCATGCTATGATGACTTTGCATATTCATGAAAGCTATGGTGAAAATACACATCATATTATTGAAGCGATGTTTAAAAGCTTTGCACGTGCATTAAAACAGGCAGTCATGATTGATGAAAATCATCAAGATCAGATTGTGTCATCAAAAGGAGTTTTATAAGATGATTGTGATTATTGATTATCATGTTGGAAACTTAATGAGTGTGCAAAATGCTTTTTTGAAACTTGGTATGGATGTTGTGGTGAGTCGAGATCACGATGTGATTCGACAGGCTAAAGGAATTGTACTGCCTGGTGTAGGAACATTTCCAGTAGCAATGGAACATTTAAAGAAATATGATCTGATTGATATTTTAAAAGAAAGAAAAGAAGCGGGTATTCCAATATTGGGAATCTGTTTAGGAATGCAAATTTTATTTGAAAAAGGTTATGAAGTGACTCCAACGGAAGGATTAGGTTTTTTAAAAGGTGAAGTCAAATTGATGGATGTGCAGGCCAAAATCCCACATATGGGATGGAATGAACTGATTCTCACACAAGATCATCCCTTAATGAAAAATATAAAAAATGGAGATTATGTTTATTTTGTTCATTCTTATATGGCCTATCCAACCGATGATGAACTCATTGCCTGTTGTGAATATGGACAAGCCAGAATCACGGCTGTTGTTGCAAAGGATCATGTCATGGGATGTCAGTTCCATCCTGAAAAAAGTGGTGCAGTCGGAAGAAAAATTTTATTAGCGTTTAAGGAGATGGTGCAATGATTATTATTCCAGCAATTGATTTAAAAGATGGTGAGGCAGTGCGTTTATATAAAGGTGATTATCAACAAAAAACAGTCTATTCTTCATCACCAGAAACACTGGCTTTACAGTTTCAGAATATGGGAGCCAATTATTTACATGTAGTAGATTTAGATGGGGCTAAAGATGGGACAACAACAAATCTTTCAACAATTCAAAAAATTCGTCAGACCATCTCTATTCCTATTGAAGTCGGTGGTGGCATTCGAACGATGGATACGGTAGAACTATACTTAGAAAAAATAGGGATTGACCGTGTGATTTTAGGTACGGCAGCTATTGAAAATCCTGAATTTTTAAAAACAGCTTTAAAGAAATATGGAGCTAAACGTATTGTTGTGGGCGTGGATATCAAAGATGGATTTGTTTCGACTTCAGGATGGCTTGTCAATACACAGATATATTACTTAGACTTTTTACAGGAATTAGAAAAAATGGGAGTTCAATATATTGTGTGTACAGATATTTCTAAAGATGGTACATTACAGGGACCATCATTTCCCATCTATCAAAAAATCAAAGACACAACATCTTTACATTGCATTGTTTCTGGCGGCGTAAAAGGAGCTGAAGATATTTTGGAAGCAGCCAGGCAAGGTTATTATGGCTGTATTGTTGGAAAAGCTTATTATGAAGGTCAGATTGACTTGAAAGAGGTGATATCATGCTTGCCAAAAGAATCATTCCCTGTTTAGATATTAAAGATGGTATGGTTGTTAAAGGAGTGAATTTTGTAGGATTAAAAAATGTGGGTGATCCTATTGAAATTGCGAAAAGATATGATGAACAATGTGCTGATGAAGTTGTTTTTTTAGATATCACAGCGACTTATGAAAATCGCGATATTATCAAAGATCTCATTCAACGTGCAGCTAGTGAATTGTCGATTCCATTAACTGTCGGTGGGGGTATTCGTACTTTAGATGATTTTCGTATGATTTTATCCAGTGGAGCAGATAAAGTCTCTATTAATTCAGCAGCGATTTTAAATCCACAATTGATCCAACAGGCTGCAGATGAATTTGGTGTGCAGTGTGTCGTTGTGGCAATTGATGCCAAGATGCGTGATGATCACAGTGGTTATGATGTCTATATGGCTGGTGGTAGAAAAAATACGGGATTGGATTTAATCACATGGGTTCAACAATGTGAGCAGCTGGGAGCTGGTGAGATTTTATTGACATCTATGGATAAAGATGGAACCCGTGATGGATTTGATATTGATATGTTAAATGCAGTCCTTGACGTTGTTTCTATTCCCGTCATAGCCAGTGGTGGGTGTGGGAATCAGGAAGATATTGTGGAAGTATTTGAAAAAACAAATTGTGATGGGGCCTTGGCAGCTTCTTTATTTCACTATCAGGAAGCGACTATTGATGATGTGAAAGCATTATGTGCCAGTCATCACATTCCAGTAAGGAGGAATTGAGAATTGATGAAACCAGATTTTGAAAAAGGAAATGGGTTAATCCCAGCGATTGTACAAGATGTCAAAACAAAGGATGTATTGATGTTAGCTTATGTCAATGAAGAGGCCTATGAAAGAATGTTGACAACCAAAGAAACTTATTTTTATTCACGTTCACGTCAGGAACTTTGGCATAAAGGAGAAACATCTGGACATTTCCAATATATTCAAGGGATGTATTTAGATTGTGATGAGGATACTTTACTGATTCTGGTTGAACAGGTTGGAGCAGCCTGTCATACTGGAGCCTATTCATGTTTTTTTCAGGAAGTCATACCTTACATTTTTGAAAAGAATATTTTTCATGAAGTTTATGATGTCATTGCAGATCGACAGGTACATCCTGTTGAAAAATCATATACAAATTATTTATTGGAACAGGGTGTTGATAAAATCTGTAAAAAAGTAGGCGAAGAAGCCAGTGAAACAATTATTGCAGCAAAAAACAACAATCAAGAAGAATTAATTGGTGAAATCAGTGATTTATTTTATCATGTATTGGTTTTGATGTATCAACAAGGTATTCAGGTTGAGGATATAGAAGAGAAATTGAGGGAAAGACATCAAATCAGTGGTAATAAAAAAGAATTTCATCAAAGAGGAGATTATTAGTGATTCTGATAATCTTTTTTTGTTTTGATAAACAAATAAATTTAATGTTAAGCGCTTTCAAACTATGTTATAATGAACATATGAAGAAGAAAGGAGTATGTGTATGGGTGGTTTAAAACAAGAGTATTTAGATAAAATTGACGCCATTGTTGATAAGCATAAAGATGAGCGTGGTCCCATGAAATTAATGCTTCATGATATTCAGGATGAACTTGGATATATTCCTTTTGAAGCAATGGAAAAAATAGCTGAAGCATTAAATGTTCCCGTTTCTAAAGTTTATGGTGTTGTGACATTTTATTCACAGTTTACAACAGAACCAAAAGGTAAACATATCATTTCTGTATGTTTGGGAACAGCTTGTTATGTCAATGGTGCTCAAACGATTTTGGATTTACTCTGTGAAATGACAGAATGTGAAGTCAATTCGACAAGTGAAGATGGATTATTTTCCATTGATGCCACACGTTGTGTTGGAGCCTGTGGTTTAGCTCCTGTTGTCAGTGTTGATGGCACTGTATTTGGATGTCAAAAACAACTGGAAGATTTGAAAATGCTGATTCTTGATTACTTAAAGGAAGAAGAACTATGTTGATGAAAGACATTATTGATATGCTGGATGCCAGGGTCATTTATATTGCTGATGAAAATATTTATGAAAAAAATTATGACAAAGGTTTTGCGACAGATTTAATGTCTGATGCTTTAGCATTATTGAAAAATGAAACTGAGGATGTTTTGTTTTTAACGGGTCTTTCTAATGTTCAGTCATTAAGAACTGCCGAAGTACTTGATTTAGATACTGTTCTTTTTGTAAGAGGAAAACCGATTGATTGTCATATTATCGAAACAGCAAAAGATTTGCATATCAATATCTTTCAAACGAATCAGACAATGTTTGAGGTATGTGGACAACTTTATAGACAAGGAATGAGATAATGAAAAAAGTTTATCAGGTAGAAAAAGATAATTATGAAGATGCTGGAAAAGTTTCTACAGATATTAAAAGAACTCTCAAATCTATTGGTATTGATCGCATTGTTCTTAAAGCTGTCGCAATTGCCTGTTATGAAGCAGAAATGAATATTGTCATCCATTCTGATGGCGGTACAGTCACTTTTGAAATTGATGATGAGGGATTGATTCAGCTCTTATTTGATGATATAGGACCAGGAATTGAAGATCTTGAATTAGCTCAAAAGCCAGGTTATTCAACCGCTTCTGCAAAAGCACGATCACTGGGATTTGGTGCAGGTATGGGATTATATAATATGAAAAGTGTAGCTTCTTCTTTTGAGATGACATCTTCAAAAGAGGGAACACATATTCGCATGACATTTCAATGAAACCTGTTATCCATTTTTTAGGTGATCACTGCACAAGTTGTATTAAATGTGTCAAATCGTGTCCTACAGAAGCTATATCTATTATCAATGGAAAAGTTGTAATTGATGATACACACTGCATTCATTGCCATGTCTGTGTTCAATCATGTCAACATAAACAGTTAAGAATAAGAGAAGTCAATCTGGAAAAAGCATTTCAACAACATGAGTATAATATTGCGTTAATACCAACATCAATACTTTCAGATTTTCAAAAATTCGATGAACTTAAAGATTTTGTTTATGCGATAAAAGAATTTCATTTTGATGAAGTTGTTCAATATAGTGATATTGAAGGACAACTTTATCAACAGGCATTACAGGATAGTTTAAACTCATCCCAGGTGATGCTGACATCATTTTGTCCAACCATTAACAGATTAATTAAGCAGGAATATCCAACATTGATTGATCATCTCTTGCCTTATGATTATCCAGTCGAAATTGCTGCTAAACGTTTAAGAGAAAAATACAAGGGAAAAGATATAGGAATCTTTTCACTTTGTGAATGTGTAGGTAAATTAACACTTGCGAAAGAACCGCTTGGGAAAATGGATTCACAGATTGATTATGCTTTGAGTATTTCTAGAATGTTTCCTCATTTTAATAAACGAAAAGGGAAAGGCAAGGAAGAGATGACTATAAACGCAGATGGTATCAAAAGTAATGTCAGTGATTTATTTGGTGATCATCGTTTATCTGTGATGAGTGTTGAAGGATTATCTCAGATTCGTATGGTTTTAGATTTGATTGAATTTGATCAGTTAAAACATATTCAGCTGATTGCCCTGTATCATTGTTATCAGGGGTGTATTGGTGGCTATTATTTATGGAATAACCCATTTGAAGGACGTTTTCGTATTGAAAGTATGGTATCTCAATGTGATGCACCTGCTGTTGCATTAAAACATAATGAATATTTTAAAAAGCGTCGTGTCAATGAACAAAAACAAACTTTTAAAGAACGTATGGCCTGGTTTCATAAAGTCAATGCCATTTTAGAAACTTTGCCACAATACGACTGTGGTAGCTGTGGCTTTGCCAATTGCCGTAGTCTAGCTATGCGCATTGCCAGTGGAGAAGTGGATGATTCATTGTGTCGTGTTAAAAAGAAGGTGAAATGATGAAAGTCAAAGAGATATTACAATTACCTTTACAATCTATTAATGATGTTTCTTGCAATCAGGATATTCAGGATGTTTATATTGGTGATTTATTGAGTGTTGTCATGGCAAGTGGTCAAGAAGGTATGTTATGGTTAACTGTACAAAAGCATTTGAATGTGATTGCGATTGCTGAATTGCATGATTTTGCAGGAATTGTCTTTGTTCAAAATAACTATCCTGACAGGCAAACGATTCAAAAAGCAACGGATCTACAAATTCCATTATTTGTCAGTCAACAGGATGCTTTTCATCTTGCTAAAGAGCTGATAGCTTTAGGTTTATAGTATGTATTATGATTTACACATTCATTCTGCCTTGTCACCTTGCAGTGATGACACAATGACAATTCATAATATTTTCAATATGGCTTATATCAAAGGGTTAGATCTTATTGCGATTACTGATCATAATTCTTTAAAACAACAATATTATTTAGAAAAAGTGATTCAAAGTCCTATATTAGAAGGAAAGATCAACTTTATACATGGTGTAGAATTACAAAGCATTGAAAACATTCATATGTTAGCGTATTTTCAAAGAGGCACAGATTTAAAACCTATTCAACAGTGGATAGAACAGCATCTTATCAAACAAGAAAACGATCGCCAATATTATGGCCATCAATATATATTTGATGTCAATGATGAGATTGAAGATGAAGAACAATATTTATTATTGAATTCTTTACGTTTAAATATTTATGAAATTGTAGAAGCTATTCATCGTTTTCAAGGGATTATTATTTTAGCGCATGTACTGGCTCAAAAATATGGCATTTATGAAGTTTATCATGGCATACCAGAAGACTTAGACTATGATGGTATCGAAGTGACATGCTTAAAAGAATATCGTGATTTAAAAAAACTGTGCCCAAATGTTAAAGATGAATATGTTTTTATCAATAGTGATGCTCATCAATTGGAAGATATTCAAGAACCTATATATACCATTGATGAAGATAAATTAAAGAGATTATGGAGTCAAAGAATATGCAAGAAATCGCTATGACCATTTTAGATATTGTTCAAAATTCTATACGTGCTGGTGCTCATTTGATACACATATGGATTGTAAATAGTCAAAAAGAAAATAAAATTCATATTGAAGTTCGTGATGATGGTTGTGGTATGAATCATGACACATTACAAAAAGTGATTGATCCTTTTTATACAACACGAACAACACGTTCTATTGGTTTAGGAATTCCGATGTTTAAAGAAAGTGTGGAAATGACCGGTGGGTATTTCTTTATTGATTCAAAAGAAAACAAAGGAACAACGATTATTGGTGAGTATGTCAAAAATCATATTGATACACCACCAATGGGAGATTTAGTGGAAACAGTTGTTTCCTTGCTTCAATATGATGAACATATAGATTATTGTTTTCGTTACCAGGAAGATGATAGGGAATTTGTTTTAGATACAAAGGAAATTAAAGAATTGCTTGAGGATGTTCCTATTAATCAACCTGAGATTATACTTTGGTTAAAAGATTATATAAAGGAGGGTATGTGGAAATGAAGTCATTAGATGAATTAAAGAAGATTAGATATGAGGCTAAAGAGAAAATGGCTATGCGTGGCAGTGGTGATCAGGATTATCGTGTTGTCGTTGGTATGGCGACTTGTGGTATTGCGGCTGGAGCACGACCTGTTTTAAATACACTTGTTGAAGAAGTCGCAAAAGCCCATTTACCTGTAACGGTTATGCAGACTGGCTGTATTGGCATGTGTGCTTTAGAACCCATTGTAGAAGTCTTTGATAAAGATAATCATAAGACAACTTATGTATTGATTGATGCTAAGAAAGCAAAGGACATTGTTTTACGTCATTTGATACATGGAGAAGTGATTGAAGAATATACAGTCGGACAATATTCAAAATAGGAGGGTAGAAAATGCCATATAAGAGAACACAAGTTTTAGTTTGTGCTGGAACCGGTTGTACAATTGGAAATTCAGGCGAATTAATTGAAGAATTTGAAAAAGAAATCAAATCAATGGGACTTGATCGAGAAATAGAAGTCTTAAGAACAGGATGTTTAGGTTTATGTGGGGCAGGACCTAATATTTCCATTTATCCAGATAATATTATTTATAAAGGTGTCAAAAAAGAAGATGTGAAAGAAATCGTTATGGAACATCTTTATAAAGGAAGACCTGTTCAGCGCCTTATGTTGAATGAGGCTGATCAGGAAACAAAAGAAATTTATGATATTAATCATACACGTTTTTATGCCAAACAAAAGCGTGTTGCTTTGCATAACTGTGGTGTCATTGATCCTGAAAATATTGAAGAATATATTGGACAGGATGGTTACTTTGCATTAGGACAGGTTTTATCACAAATGACACCTCAGGAAGTTGTCGATGTGATTAAAAAGAGTGGTCTAAGAGGACGTGGTGGAGGAGGTTTTCCAACGGGCTTAAAATGGCAGTTTGCGCTTGATGAACCTGGTGAAGAAAAATATGTCATTTGTAATGCCGATGAAGGAGATCCTGGTGCTTTTATGGATCGTTCTATTTTGGAAGGAAATCCTCACAGTGTGATTGAAGCCATGATTATTGCAGGCTATGCGATAGGAGCGCATTATGGATATATTTATATTCGTGCCGAATATCCTATTGCAGTAGAACGTTTAAAAACAGCGATTGCTCAAGCTAAAGAATTAGGATTATTAGGAAATAATATTTTTGATTCTGGTTTTGATTTTGATTTGGAAATTCGTTTAGGAGCAGGGGCATTTGTCTGTGGAGAAGAAACAGCTTTGATTCAATCTATTCAGGGTGAAAGAGGAATGCCTATTTCTAAACCACCATTTCCAGCTCATAAAGGGGTTTGGGGAAAACCAACGATTATCAATAATGTTGAAACCTTTGCTAATATTGCGCAAATCATTTTAAATGGTGCTGACTGGTTCCGCTCTATAGGAACAGAATCATCACCAGGTACAAAAGTTTTTGCCTTGGGTGGAAAAATTAGCAATACAGGATTGGTTGAAGTCCCAATGGGAACAACGCTTCGTGAAGTGATTTATGAAATTGGTGGAGGATGTCCAAATCATAAGCGTTTTAAAGCTGTTCAGACAGGTGGACCATCTGGAGGTTGTTTGACTGAGGACCAATTAGATACACCTATTGGTTTTGATGAACTTGTTAAATTAGGATCTATGATGGGTTCTGGTGGAATGATTGTTTTAGATGAAGATAACTGTATGGTGGATGTAGCGAGATTCTATATGGACTTTATCGTTGATGAGTCATGTGGAAAATGTACACCATGTCGTGTGGGAACAAAGCGTATGTTAGAATTGCTTGAACAGATCTGTGATGGTCAGGGAACAATGGAAACATTGGATGAGCTTGAAACATTAGCGATGACTATTAAAGATACAGCTCTTTGTGGACTTGGACAATCAGCTCCTAATCCAGTTCTTTCAACCATTACACAATTTAGAGATGAATATATCGCTCATATTGTGGATAAACGCTGTCCTGCTGGAGTATGTAAGAAATTGCTTCGTTATGAAATTAATAAAGATGAATGTCGTAAATGTGGTCTTTGTGCAAGACAATGTCCTGTGGGGGCTATCAGTGGGAAGATTGGAAAAGAAGCCTTTGAAATTGATCCAGAAAAATGTATTCGCTGTGGTCTATGTATGAAAGCATGTCACTTTAAAGTCATAGAAAGAAAGTAGGTGTAGATATGTCAAAAATAAAAATAACAATTAATAATAGAGAAGTTGAAGCTTATGAAGGACAGACAGTTCTTGAAGCTGCCAAAAATAATGGCATTCATATTCCTACTTTGTGCTATTTAAAAGATGTCACTGGAACAGGAGCCTGTCGTGTCTGTCAAGTAGAGGTAGAGGGTGCCAAGACATTATGTGCAGCCTGTGTTTATCCTGTGCGTGATGGTATGGTCATTAAAACCAATTCGCAACGTGCCTTGGATGCCAGACGTAGAGTTGTAGAACTGATTGTATCTAATCATTCTAAAGACTGCTTATCATGTATTCGTAATACCAATTGCGAATTACAGCGTTTGTGTCAGGAACTTGGTGTCAGAGAAGATGCATTTGCTGGTGAAAAGAGTGAACCAACATTTGATACTGTATCACCAGGTATTGTGAGAAATACATCTAAATGTGTTTTGTGTGGACGTTGTGTTGAAACATGCATGAAAGTTCAGGGATTAGGTGTTTTAGGTTATATGAATCGTGGTTTTAAAACTAAAGTTGCGCCTATTTATGATAAAAGCTTTGATGATGTCAATTGTATGCAATGTGGACAATGTATTAATGTCTGCCCTGTTGGTGCTTTGCATGAAAAAGAAGAAATTCATTATGTCATTGAAGCCTTAAATGATCCACAAAAGCATGTTGTTGTACAAACCGCACCAGCAGTGCGTGGAGCTTTAGGTGAAGAATTTGGAATGCCAATTGGCACAAGAGTGACTGGAAAAATGGTACATGCCTTAAAATTAGTTGGATTTGATAAAGTTTATGATACGAATTTTGGTGCAGATTTAACAATCATGGAAGAAGGATATGAATTTTTAAATCGACTACAAAATCAGGGCACTTTACCAATGATTACATCTTGTAGTCCAGGATGGGTCAACTATGTTGAACATGAGTATCCAGATTTACTTGAGCATCTTTCTACTTGTAAATCACCACACATGATGCTAGGAGCAATGGTAAAATCTGTTTATGCTGAGGCAAAGGGAATTGACCCTCGTGATATTTATGTGGTTTCTATTATGCCTTGTGTTGCTAAAAAGGGTGAAAAACAGCGAACTGAGAATAAAACATCTCCATATCAGGATGTCGATGCTGTTTTAACAACAAGAGAACTTGCGAAACTTATCAAGATGTTTGGTATTAATTTTAGAGATTTAAAAGATGATGATTTTGATCAGGATCTCTTTGGTGAATATAGTGGTGCAGGCGTTATTTTTGGGGCCAGTGGCGGTGTTATGGAAGCTGCTTTAAGAACAGTAGCTGATATCTTAGCTTATGAAGACCTTTCCATGATTGATTATCATGCTGTTAGAGGGGTAGAAGGAGTAAAAGAATCAACGATTAAAATTGGTGAACAGACGCTAAAAGTTGCTGTTGCGCAAAGTATGGCACTTGCTAAACCACTATTAGATGATATGAGAAATGGTGTTTCTCCATATCACTTTATTGAAATTATGGGATGTCCAGGTGGCTGCATTAATGGTGGTGGACAACCATATGTCAATGCAACGATTAGAAATAGTGGATTTAATTTCAAACAGGCCAGAGCCAAAGCTTTATATGATGAAGATATTTCATTACCTGTACGTAAATCACATAAGAATTCACAAATACAGAATTTATATAAAAACTATTTGGGTGAACCAAATAGCGAAAAGGCTCATCACTTGCTTCATACTCACTATACTAAAAAAGCAAGATTTAAATAATTGGTGGAGGCTTTTATGAAGAAGTTAATGAATATATGTTTATGTATGATGACAAGTTTATTGATGGTGGGATGTCATCAGGAAAGGAGTGCTGTTCATATTTTATGTCCAACTGGAGCGCCTTCACTTGCACTGGTAGGTGAATATGAAAACATTACAAAAGATGGGAATATTCAGTTGGTTGATGGAACTGATCAGCTTATTGCTGAATTGACAAAAGCTGATAGTGAATATGACATCATTATAGCGCCTATTAATTTAGGGACACAGTTGATTGCTAAAGGACAAACAGATTATCGTTTACAGAGTGTATTGACATGGGGAAATCTTTATTATGTAGGAACATCACAAGATGCCCTCGAAAAAACAGGAGAGTTAGCTTTGTTTGGAGAAGGAGCAGTGCCTCAAAAGATTGTAGAAACAGTTGATATTCAAACACAGCTTGAACCACATTATTATTCATCAGCAACACTTGTTCAACAAAAATTATTATCAGGACAGGTGGAAGTAGGAATGCTGGCTGAACCTCTTGCCAGTGCGACTATTGCGAAAGCGAAGCAATCAGGAATGAATTTATCTGTTCTTGTTGATTTACAAAAAGAGTATGGAACACAAGGATATCCTCAGGCAGCCATGTTTGTCAAAGAAGGATATCAAAATGATGAATTATTCCAGGCTATTCAAGATTTTACAGAAAACAATTATCCTGATTTAAAAGAAAAACTGGAAAGTATTGGTATTGATCAGTTAGGTTTGCCTAGTGTTGATATAACAGTGGCCTCTATTGAACGTCAAAATGTCCATTATGTTGAAGCACATCAATGTGAAGATGAAATCAAACAGTTCCTTGAACTCTTCAACATCACTTATAGCTCTGATATGTTAGTATCATGAAAAGAAAATTAACGACAGTTTTTATTCTCCTTATTTTATGGCAGATGGCTTCCTGGATGATTCAAAAGGAAGTCATCTTGCCATTTCCTGGTGATGTTTTGATGCGTATGGGCAGTTATTTGTTTGACAAGCCATTTTATATCGCTATCTTTTATACAATGATTCGTATTCTCATCAGTTTTGTTGTGGCTATGCTAGTGGGAATCACTTTAGGCATATTCAGTGGTCTTTATTCATCCTTTCGTCAGTATTTACAACCAATAATGACTTTACTTCAGACTATTCCACAAATTGGCTATATGCTTATATTACTGGTGTGGGTTGATAGTGATTTATCTTTATTATTGATTATCTTTTTTATGTTAATGCCGATCTTTTATTTCAATACTATGCATGGAATGATGCATATTGATAGTGATTTACAGGATATCATCACCTTGTATCATCATCCTTTGTACTATAATCTTCGTTATGCCTATTTACCATTGATTAAAGGTTATATTTTATCAGCTGTTGAGACATGTTTACCATTAAGTTTTAAAGTCGGTGTCATGGCAGAGGTTTTTGTTTCAGCCCAACATGGGATAGGCAAGCAATTATATCTGGCTAGGGTTCAAATTGATATGATTGGTATTTTTGCATGGATTTTATGGATGGTCATCATTGTTTGGATGCTGACAAAATTTTCAACACTTATTATGAGGTGGATTCAAAATAAAAATAAAAAATAGCGAATGTTTATGAAAATAATGTCCATACTCTTGATGAGGTGAAAATATGGATTTTAAAAATAGTCAGACAAAAGATAATTTAATGCGTGCTTTTGCAGGTGAATCACAAGCGAGAAATCGTTATACATTTGCAGGAGGATTGGCAGCCAAAAAAGGTCATCATATGTTGGCAGATGTCTTCTATTTTACAGCCAATCAGGAAAAGGAACATGCTGAAATCTTCTACAATCATTTAAAAGAGTTAACAGGTGAAACGATTGTGATTGATGGAGGATATCCTGTTGATACTTATGATGATGTCTTATCATTATTAAAGAGTGCCAGACATAATGAATATGAAGAATATGAAGATGTCTATCAGAATTTTGGAGCGATTGCAAAAGAAGAAGGTTTTCATAAGATTGCACAGGATTTTTTCAATATTGCTGAAATTGAAAAAACACATGGTGATCGTTTTGAAAAAATGGCGACGTTGTTGGAAAATGGACAACTTTATGCATCCAAACAGCCTTGTTATTGGATGTGTCTGAATTGCGGATTTATTTTTGAAGGAACACGTGCCCCTCAATTATGTCCAGTTTGTTCACATGATCAAGGTTATTTTATCAGATTAAAAGATGCTCCATTCACTTGTGAAATAGAGCAGTAAAGAAGAGGAAGAATATCTTGTTGATATTCTTTTTTTAATAGAATGATGTTAGAGCTATACTCTTATTTTTATTTAGTATATAATAAGATTAATACTGTTTAAAAAGGAAGGGGGAACTATATGAAACTTATATTACATTATCTCAAAAGATATAAAAAGTTATTGATTTTAAATATTATATCTGTCTTTGGCTTTGCTTTGGTTGAATTAGGTTTACCAACAATCATTGCTAATATGATTGATAATGGGGTTACCAATCAAAATGTGGAATATCTTTATTCTATGTGGTTTCTAGCGATTGTGATTTCAATCATTGGGGTGGCAGGAACTATTGTTTTAGGGTATTGCTGTGCGAAAATTTCAACATCTATTACAAGAGATATGCGAAATGATATTTTTAGTCATATTCAAACATTTTCACCACATGAATTTAATCATTTTGGGATTTCATCATTAATTACACGTACAAATAATGACGCTTTTCAAATTCAGCTGTTTGTCAATGTCATCTTGAGAACAGCTTTATTAACACCAGTTATGGTTATCATTAGTGTTTTTATGACAATGCGTACATCATTGGAACTCTCTTTGATTATTGCCGCAACATTACCAGTGATTGTTGTAGGGGTTATCGTGGTAGCTAAAATATCAGAACCAATGTCACAAAAACAGCAGTTATCATTGGATCGTTTAAATCGTATTACAAGAGAGAATTTATCAGGCTTAAAAGTCATTAGAGCTTTTAATAATGATGCTTATGAACAAGCTCGTTTTAATCAGACAAATGATGAGTTTACAGGTTATACAAGAAAGATTTTTAAACTGATGCTTTTAACACAGCCCATCTTTTATTTTTTAATGAATTTGGTTACACTTGTTATTTTTTATGTAGCCAGTCATATGATTGATGCTGGAACATTACAGGTTGGAAAACTCATTGCTTTTCAGGAATATCTTTTCCATGCCATGTTTTCAATGATGTTATTTTGTAATGTGTTTGTGATGTATCCACGTGCCGCTGTTTCAGCGAAACGTATTATGAGTGTTTTATCAACGCAAAGTGATATTAAAGATCATGTTTTACAAACACCACAGTCTTCAACATCTCAACATCATTTATCTTTTCGAAATGTGACTTTTGCTTATCCTGATGGTGAGGAAGCTGTTTTAAAAAACATCTCTTTTGAAGCCCATGAAGGAGAAACGATTGCTTTTATTGGAAGTACGGGCTCTGGTAAAAGTACACTGATTAATCTGATTCCACGTTTCTATGATATCAGTAGTGGAGAGATACTTATTGATGGTATTGATATACAGGATTATCGTATTGATGATTTGAGAAATAAAATTGGTTTTATTCCTCAAAAAGCTATGTTGTTTACAGGAACAATAGCTGAAAACTTACGTTATGGAAAGGCTGATGCAACTTTAGAAGAGTTAGAACATGCTGCTAAAGTTTCTCAAAGCTATGATTTTATTATGGAAAAACCAAATGGTTTTGATGAAATGATTACAGAAAGTGCAACGAATGTTTCAGGAGGACAAAGACAACGTTTAAGTATTGCGAGAGCTTTAATCAGAAAACCTGAGATTTATATTTTTGATGATTCTTTTTCGGCTCTGGATTATAAAACGGATGCCATTTTACGTCATGCTTTAAAAGAAGAAACGCAACATTCTATTGTTTTCATTGTTGCTCAAAGGATTTCAACGATTAAAGATGCTGATCAGATTATTGTATTGGATGAGGGGCAAATTGTGGGGCATGGAAAACATAAGGAACTTTTACAGACATGTCCTATTTATCATGAAATTGCTTTATCACAATTAAGTGAGGAGGAATTGAACTATGAGTAAAAAATGGCAGACATTTAAAAAATCAGTCCAACAGATTTCTCCGTTTTTATCGCCCTATAAGTGGGGATTTATTATCGCTATATTCATGATTGTTGTGACATGTTTTGCATTATCTGTTGCACCTATGATTGAAGGAATGATGACTTCATTATTGATGGAAGATGCGATGGCTATGATGAATAATGTGCCAGGAGCACATGTTGAATTTGATCGTGTGATTCATATTATGGTGATGTTGTTTGGCATTTATTTATTAAAGACAATATCTCAGTCTATCACAATTACAGCCTTGACAAATTCTATTCAAAGAACTATGCATGATTTGCGAAATGCCCTGCAAGAAAAGATTAGAAAATTACCTGTTAGTTATTTTGACAAACATAAATATGGTGATGTTTTAAGTCGTATTACAAATGATGTAGATACACTTTCGAATGCCTTACAACAGACACTCACGGAAATCATAAGAGGTGTATTGATGCTGATTTTAGCTATTGTCATGATGGTGCGTATACATATTGTCATGACTTGCATTGTCTTATTGATTATTCCTGTGGCATTGGTCATTACCAAGATTATTGTCAAACGTTCGCAAAAGAAATTCCAGGCTCAGCAGGATGCTTTAGGAAACTTAAATGGTGCTATTACCGAAATGTATGGTGGTTATCGAGAAATTCTTTTGTTTAATAAACAACAAGATGCTATTAAAAAATTTAAAGATATCAATCAGACACTTTATCGTAATGCATTTCAGGCCCAATTTATGTCATCAATTATTTCACCATGTATTTCTCTTGTGACATATATGGTTATTGGAACAATTGGTTTTGTTGGGAGCTTATTTGTTTTAAATGGCAGTATACTTGTAGGAGAATTGCAGGCTTTTGTCCGCTATATATGGCAGGTTAATGATCCTATATCTCAAGTCAGCAATTTATCTTCACAAATTCAATCGGCTTTTGCGGCTTTACATAGAATATCTGAAATTTTAAATGAAACTGAAGAAAAACCAGTTGAAAATCCACAAACCTTAACTCATGCAAAAGGGCATGTTCAATTTGATCATCTTTGTTTTGGATATCATGATAAAGAAGTTTTACATGATTTGAATATTGATATTCAAAGTGGACAGATGGTAGCTATCGTTGGACCAACGGGTTCAGGAAAAACAACATTGATTAGTTTGTTGTTACGTTTTTATGATGTAACTTCTGGTAGCATTCGCATTGATGGTGTTGATATTCGACAGATTCCAAGAGAACAGTTACGTTCTATGTTTGGGATGGTTTTGCAGGATACATGGCTATTTCATGGGACTATTTATGAAAATATACATTATGGACGTTTAGATGCCAGAAAAGATGAAGTGATTGAGGCAGCTAGACAGGCTAATGTGGATCACTTTATCAGAACATTGCCAGATGGCTATGATATGATTGTGAATGAAGAAGCCAATAATATTTCTCAAGGAGAAAAGCAATTACTGACGATTGCCAGAGCGATGTTAAAAGATCCACAAATTATGATTTTAGATGAAGCAACATCATCGGTTGATACACGACTGGAAAAGAGATTACAGGATGCTATGCAAAATGTGATGAAAGGTCGTACAAGCTTTGTGATTGCGCATCGTTTATCCACAATTAAAAATGCTGATTTGATTTTAGTCATTAAAGATGGTTACCTTGTAGAACAGGGAAAACATGAGGAATTATTGGCTCAAAATGGGTTTTATAGTCAATTATATAATGCACAATTTGCAGAAGAATAAGGTAGTTGTATTCAACTGCCTTTTTTTTGTGAAGAATACCCTACCCTACAAGTGAGTTGCTAAATATATAAAAAAATTTATCCTTTTATTTCAATATTTTTGAAGATTAAATTCTATTTTTTACTTTAAAACATGATATTTTAGCTAAAAATTTGTGGACATATACATTCTCATGTCCAATTTTTGTTGGTCAGAGACTAAATATATTTAATGAAATCATATTTATTTTCAATATTTATAGTTGTTTAAACTTATATTATATAGCCTCTTTTAAATCTTTAACAATTTCTTCATCTTCACTATTGGCTGTGATATAATCAAAATCAAGGAGAGATGCAACATGGTAAGTGGAATAATAGATATCAATAAGATTGCTGATGTCTTTGATGAAGATTATTATATAGAAAGGGCTGAAGAATTAAGAATTCAGCTTACTCAAGTAACAGAAATTGATGAACCAACTATTGAAACCGTTATGGATATAGTCATCATCATTGAATACCTCAGTTTCATTTATAAACATCTGATTAAGATGGACTATGATGAACCAGAATGGCTTATTGAATACTATTTTGAATTGAAAGAGAAAGTAAAACATCTAAGACAATATGATATTTATACTGACCAATTGTATGATAAGGAAGTCAAAGACATCATTGATGATATATATGAGCTTATAGTATAAAAGAACCTTACAATATGAAGGTTCTTTTTTATATCTTAAAAGTATGTAGGAAACATGTTAACCCATATTTCTCTTGTTAGTTGAGCATCATATAGTGCTCCGTGTAGGTCATTTTCATTAAAGTCTATGTTATAAGATTTAGCAGCATCTATAAGTTTGAAGTTTTTATTAAGTCCTTTTAATTCCTTGTATGCTGTCATGCAACATTTTTTTGTTCTTTCAAGTTTTCTGAGAATTCTTCCATCAATTAATGGTCTTATGAATTCAAAATCAAAATTAGCATTATAAAAAATTAGTTCATCAGCATCTTTAAATATTTTATGTAGTACCTTTCTGTATTTTTCTATATTACACATTGTCTCAACATCAGATGGTTTAATATGATTTATTTTTTCAGCCTCTGGCCATTCAGTGTGATGAATGGGTTTAAACATGCAATGAAAAACAGTATTACCATAGCCATTTACAATAGCAAGTTCAAGAATTTCATCCTCTTTTGGATTCAGACCAGTTGTTTCTATATCAATGAATAAAGTTTTATCTTGAATCTTGCCTTTGATTCTTGACCCCTTGTATTTATGAGTGTGATAAGCAACAGATTTAGCAAAATACTGTTCAAAGGTTTCAGCAGGGGTTAGATTCTTGTTGTTTCTTTTTTCTTCATTACGCACTTTTTCATCTTCCTTGTAATGTTCTACAAGTTCACTGCTTTTTATGCGTCCAAGGTAAATATCATATTTAATGAGAAAATCAGATAGTGAAGATGTTGAAAACAAAGTATGTCTTAATTCTTCAACTTTCATTGTACTACATCCTTTTAATCCAAGAAATAATGCAAAATCCTGAAGTTCCCCTTTGCTCATTCTTTTAATGGCATCTGTTGTTGGTCTGTATGAATGAGCTTCTGGATTTGTTGCAAACTGTGTTTGATAGCCAAGAGAGTTTATTTTATTGTTCTTTTTGACAATTTTCTTAAGGTCAGACCCAGTAATTCTTGGAATATCCTTAATTGTTCTTTTTTGCATTTTCTTTCTTGTCATATTCATTGAATGCTGAAGAATGATTGCAAGAATCATGAATGGTGTTCTTTCATCATAAATGGTCTTTCCTGTAAAGATGATGGGATAGTTTCTTAAAAAACAGTACCAGCTTGTATAATAGTTAAGGTTCTTGGTAACAACACTGTTATGTACTCCATTGATTTTTTTCTTAAGCTCACTATGAATACCGTTGACTCTTTTTAAACTCAAATAGTATTTACTTTCATAATCCTTGAATTCCTTATAACCAAGTCTTCTTTTACCTCTTTTAATGATACCAATTTTTCCTTTTTCAAAAAGTTCTTTTTCAGTAATGGGATGACCTAATGCATCAATATCTCCAATTTTGTTATAATTCTTATAACTTCCTGATGGAAGGACATAATGTACAAGATTATTATCCACACAGTAGTCATCAAAAATACTATTGGCATCTGAACAGAATACATCAACTTTATTAATATCAATATACTTCATGATGTATTCATCAAGATATTTTCTATCAGTGTGACCAACACCTATCAGAGCACTTATACAAAGACCATAGGAATTGACAGCCACAACAACATTTGAAAATTCATCACCTTTAATACTTCCATTTCTTGATTTGCTGTGTATACCATCATTTTTATTGATGAGTGATGTCCTTTTTCCTCTTATATCTTCATAAGGGTTATATTGGTTATGTTCTGGTGTACCGCTCTGGTTTTCATGAAAGTAGGTCTCATCAATTTGTATTATACCTGTTAATGGGTTAGCTTCAAAATATTTGAGCTGTGCCTCATGAATTGCTTTCATAATTTTGATTCTTATTTCAGCTAAACTTGTTTCATCAAATTCATATGTAGATGGGTAGCTTTCTTTAAGATATCTGCTCATGTTTGGAATGGTAACCCCGCTAATCATATATTTGATTATTTTTATGATAACTGGCAAGGGATATTGAATACCAGCCAAAACTGTATCAGTAAAAAGAGTAAAACTTTTACCACATGTCTTACAGATATATCTTTGAAGTCCACCCCTTGAAGTACCATTCTTTTTGATATCCGTTGAACGGCAATTATCATTTGGGCAAGCTAAATGATAGCCAACTTCACTTAATCTACTAATAATCATTTTATCAAGTTCTGCTATCTCTGCATCAAGAGTTGTTAATCCATTATCTTCAAGAGTCTTGTTATAGACTTCACTTGCACTAAGAGCTATTTGTTTTTGTTCTTTACTTAATTTCTTTCTCATAGTTTTATTCCTTTCTTAAAGTATTTAAGTTCACATAGTTAATATGTAACTCTTTGTGCAAATAACAATTGCTTTACTTCTTAAATTTTACCATGATTAAATCAAAAACAAAATATGGTTTTATTGCCAGCAATAAAGTAATAATATTGACTGATAATTTAAACAAATTCTAACCATGATTAAAGTAAAAAATCACCACTACATGGGAAGTAATGATGATTTTTCATTTTATAAATTATTCTTCATTATCTGCATAATGAATTTCCGTTGACGGAAGATATGAATAATATGATTCTATTTGGGGTGTTAGTGATAAAGGAGATAATGAATCTTCAAGTGGCAAATTTTCAATATCATCAGGAAACATTTCTCTGATTGATGGTTCAAATCTACTTCCATCCTCAGCAGTTACACATTTAATTACATTTTCATTCTCAAAAGTAAACTTATAAGGCATTGATGCTCCAGACCCCAATATAAGCTTGTTATCTTGAACATAGTATTCTTCATAAAGTATCCACATATAAACATATCTTTTTGTATCTTGTTTTTCTATTCCATACATTAAATAGTCCGTAAAAACTTGATAATCTTGTTTATCTTTATAATCACTTACCTTTTCTACATCATTAACAACATAATTAATGGCTTTGGTATATAAATACTCTTCACCTTCAACCCAATTGGTATTATTGATAGATATAATTGCAACAACACCTACTATTAAAACAAAAGAAATGATAAAAATTATAATCTGTTTTTTCTTCATATAGATACCCTCCTTTAATTTTATAAGTTTCACTAATATTATACTATAGTATCTACTTATTACTCAAATTTAAAATGATTTTTATTTACATTATACATACTTAATCTCTTTTATTATAATCTCATCTCTAATATTGACCAATTAACACTTAGACATATGAACATATATGTCCACAAGGCTTTAAATGAAATGTAATGTTTTAAAATATAAAATACTATTCAATCTTCAAAAATGTTGAAATATAAGGATAAATTTTTTTATATATTTAGCAACTCACTTGTAGGGTAGGGTAGTGAAGAAAAATAATTTTTCATGAACTTCTTTTACAAATGATAGGAAGTTGTGTATAATGTTTTCAACAAGGAGATAAATTTATGGATATTCATGTCATTAAACAACAATCTAATCAGTTATATCAAAAATATAAAAAACAGGTTATCCCTGAATTTTTCTATGTTGGATATGTTGGAATTTTAGCACAATATTTAAGAAGTGGTATTTTCTCTTTTTTTGTATCACTGTTTTTATGTCCAATAAGTCATGGTTATGTGAAATGTGCAATGAAACTGGTTGATGAAGAAAAGCCAGTTCTTGATTATCATGATTCATTGAATGGTATTTTCTGTTTTCCCAAAGTAGCTCCTGCATATTTAATGCGTAAAGCTATTATTGTTTTGTGTACGCTTATATGCTTTTTACCATCTTTTTTGACAATTCATGAATTGATACCAGAATTTTCTATTGAATGGTTTTCGTCATTGGGGAATACATTAATACAAACAGAATATTTTGTACCTCAATTTGAATATATAGCATTGATTTTACAAAATATATTTCTTGTTGGTAATATTCTGATCTGTATTGCTGTTTATCTTTTTTTAACAGCATTATTTATGCCTGTTCCTTATATGATGGAATTAGAAGAACTTTCATGGAGCGAATGTATGAGCTATTCAATTCAATTAATGAAAACAAGAATTTTTCAATTTGCTCATCTGTATATATTATATATTTTACGTCATGCCTGTTATTGGGTTATAACTGGTTGTATTGTTTTATGGATTGGACATTTAAATGATATTTTGATGTTGTTTTGTATTGTGACATCTTTATTTTTATATATTGAAGTTTTTAAAGGAAGATTTGAAATCGCAAAATACTTATTTTATAAGGAAATGAGGAATGAGTATCATGAGAGAGATTAAAAATATCAAAAAAGTCATTATTAAGATTGGTTCATCATCATTGTGTCATGCCAATGGTTATATAGATCAACAAAAGATTTTGTATTTAGTGATGCAAATAGCGCAATTAATTGAACAGGGAATGACAGTTGTGGTCGTTTCTTCAGGTGCCATCAGTGCTGGAATGGGGGCTATGAAATTAGAGAAAAAACCTGAAACGTTACCACAAAAACAGGCTTTAGCGGCTATTGGACAGGCACAGCTGATGCAGATTTATGAAGAAATATTTCAACTGTTTCACTTAAAATGTGCACAGGTTTTAGTGAACCATGATGATTTTGATCATCGTCAACGTCTTTTAAATCTTTCACATACAATGAATGCTTTAATTGATTATGGGGTTATACCGATTGTGAATGAAAATGATGCTTTGGCAGTAGATGAAATTAAAGTAGGAGATAATGATACTTTATCTGCATTGTTAGTACCTGTGATAGATGCAGATTTATTGATATTAGTCAGTGATATAGATGGTTTATATACGGATAATCCTCATCATAATCCACAGGCTCAGCTTTTAAAGTATGTTGAGCAGATTGATGAAGAGATTGAAAACATGGCTTCCGGTTCAACTTCAAAATTAGGGACAGGTGGTATGGCTACAAAAATTAAAGCAGCGAAAATTGTGAATGATTATGGTAAGCATATGGTGATTGTAAATGGTCAAAAGAAAGAGAGTTTGTTGCATATTTTTGATGAGTGTGAAGAAGGCACATGGTTTAATGGGAAAACGGGGAAACATCTTAATGCGAAAGCTCATTGGTTAACTTATCGAACACAATCTAAAGGTGAAATTATTGTTGATGATGGGGCGTGTCAAGCTTTAAGACATCATAAAAGTTTATTGCCTTCAGGCATTAGTGATGTTCATGGACAGTTTTTAGCGGGACAGGTTGTGGATGTTATGAATCAACAAGGACAAAGAATTGCAAAAGGGATTGTACAGTATACAAGTTTTGAAATCGCATTAATCAAAGGACATCATAGTCAGGATATTAAAAATATATTGGAAAGTTATGATTATGATGAAGTGATTCATGCTGATAATATGGTTATATTAGGAGGTGAATCTCATGAATGAACAACTTTTCAAACAATTGACACAGGCAAAACAGGCTAGTCGTCACATGATGACAATGAATACGCAATCTAAAAATCAGGCTTTAATAAAGATTGCTCAGGCTTTAAAAAATCATGTCTTAGAGATTATCAGTGAAAATCAAAAAGATATAGAACATGCAAAGGCATCAGGAATGTCAGATGCGATGGTTGATCGTTTGTTGCTGAATGAAGATAGAATTGTTGCAATGGCAGATGATGTTTTGAAATTAGTAAGTTTAGATGATCCAGTTGGTGATATAATTAGAGAGATCAAAAGACCTAATGGAATGCTTATTAAACAAGTGCGTGTTCCTATTGGGATTTTTGGAATCATTTATGAATCTCGACCAAATGTAACAGTTGATATTGCCTGTCTATGTATCAAATCAGGAAATGTCTGTGTATTAAAAGGTGGTAAAGAGGCTATGCATTCTAATCGCATTTTAACAAAGCTTATGCGAGAAGCCATCAAAGAGACATTACCTGTTGATTGTGTGCAATTGATTGACTATGGTGGAAGAGAAATGGTTGATGAATTGATTCATGCTTATGGTTATGTGGATGTTGTCGTGCCACGAGGAGGAGCTGGCTTAATTCAGCATGTTGTGCAAAATGCAACTGTTCCTGTTATTGAAACAGGTGCTGGAAATTGTCATTTGTATATTGATAAAGAAGCAGATCTGAAAAAGGCCATAGATATCACTGTCAATGCAAAGATTCAAAGACCATCTGTCTGCAATGCCATTGAAACCATTCTCGTGCATCAGGATATAGCGGATACGTATTTACCATTATTGTATGAGGCTTTTCATGAACGTGTTGACATACGTGGGGATAGTAAAGTTCAAAAGATCATTCCATGTCAGTTAGCTACATTAACAGACTATGCGACAGAATATGACGATTATATTGTGGCTGTTAAAATTGTGGATAGTTTAAAAGAGGCTATTGAACATATTTATCAGTATTCTACTAAACATTCTGAAGCTATTATTACTGAAAATCAGGATACTGCCCATATGTTTTTAAATAGTATAGATTCAGCATGTGTTTATCATAATGCTTCGACACGTTTTAGTGATGGAGGACAATTTGGTTTTGGTGCGGAACTTGGTATCAGCACGCAAAAGCTACATGCCAGAGGACCATTAGGTTTGTTGGAAATGACATCTTATCAATATAAAATCTATGGTCAGGGACAAGTGAGAGAATAAAGAGTGAATCATAACGATTCGCTTTTTTATTGACAATACTTAGTATACTAAGTATAATGATGAGTACGCTAAGTAATAGGAGGGATTTGATGGAATATGATTGTTTTAGTGAAATGATGGAGGAGATGCGAGAGATTCATAAAATGATTCAAAAGTTAACCTCTCAAAAATGTCATCATTTAACAGTGGAACAGGCAAAATTGATTTTTTTGATTGCTCATCAACAGATGAATCAAAAAGAGATTGCACAGAAACTTCGTATTACTGAAGCTACGCTTTCAGTAAGGATCAAAAGATTGGTGGATATGGGGCTTATTGAAAGAAAGCTGAATGAAGATGATAAAAGACATTATTATATTGTTTTATCTTCTCAAGGAGAAGCAGTCATTGACGAGATGAAGAAAGATTTTCATCATGTACATCAGATTGTCTGTAAAGGGATGACAGATGAAGATTATATGGCTGTTTTGAATGTTGTCAAAAAAATAAAAAGGAATTTAAAGGAGGAAATCAAGTGATTAAGTTACGAAAATTTGCATATAAGTTTTGGTTACCAATCATTTTGTGTATTGGATTTGTTTTTATTCAATCTCAATCAGAATTGGCCTTACCAGATTATATGAGTGATATTGTAACAAATGGGATACAAGCTGGTGGATTTGATACATCAATAGGTGATGTTTATAGTCAGGATACTTTTGAACATCTCTTGATTTTTGCTGATGACAAGCAAAAAGAAATGATTGAATCAAGCTATACTTTGACTTCTTACGACGATTTATCACAAGATATAAAAGATAAATTTCCAAAAATAAAGGATGCCTATGTACTTCATGATCTTTCTCAAAAAGAAACAGAAGAATTAGAAAGTGCATTAATGAAACCTATGTTAATGGTTTCTGCCATTGATTCAATGGATCCCAATTCAAAGGAATATCAGCAACAGTTTCAAAATATTCCTGAGGGGATGGATATTTATCAGGTTTTTGAAATGATGGATGAACAGACACGTCATCAGATGACAGAGAAAATTGATGCCCAAATTGAGACAATGGGTGAATCAACAATGCTTGTCGCTGCAGGTAATGGTGTCAAAAATGAATATATGGCTTTAGGAGCAGATGTTGACCAGATACAGACACAATATATTTTTGTAGCTGGGTTAAAGATGTTAGGCATTGCATTATTAGGCTCTTTAGCAGCTATGGCTTCAGCCTTTTTATCTTCAAGAGTAGGGGCTGGGTTTGCGAGAGATTTAAGACGAGCAGTTTTTAAGAAAGTTGAAAGTTTTTCAAATAGCGAGTTTAATAAATTTTCAACAGCTTCATTAATTACACGTACAACTAATGATATTACACAAGTTCAGATGTTAATGATTATGTTACTGAGAATTGTATTGTTTGCACCTATGATGGGAATTGGTGCATTAATCAAAGCCTTTACGCATTCATCATCAATGACATGGATTATTTTAATGATTCTCATTGTCATTACACTTGTCATTATGGTTTTGATGAAAGTTGTTTTACCTAAGTTTAAGGTCATTCAGTCTTTGATTGATAGATTGAATTTAACAATGCGTGAAAATTTAACTGGAGTTTTGGTTATTAGAGCTTTTGGAAATGAAAAGCACAGTGAAGAACGTTTTGATAAAGCTAATGATGATTTAACAACTGTTAACTTATTTGTTAACCGCGCTATGGCAACATTAATGCCAATCATGATGTTTATCATGAATTTTGCGACTGTTTTGGTTGTTTGGGTTGGTTCTCAACAATTAGATTTAGGAAATATTGCGATTGGAGAAATGATGGCCTTTATTCAATATGCAATGCAAATTATTATGTCATTCTTATTTATTGCGATGATTTTCATTATGATTCCTCGTGCCAGTGTGGCAGCCGATCGTGTTTATGAAGTCTTATCAACAGAATTGACAATCCAAGATCCAAAACAACCTGTTGAATTTGATTCACAACAAAAAGGTGTTGTTGAATTTAAAGATGTTTCATTCCAATACCCTGGAGCTCATGAAGCTGTTTTGAGTCATATTAGCTTTACAGCTAAACCAGGACAAACAACGGCTTTTATTGGTTCAACGGGTTCAGGAAAGAGTACATTAATCAATTTGATTCCTCGTTTTTATGATGTCACTGCAGGTGAGGTTATTGTTGATGGTGTCAATGTCAAAGATGTAAACCAACATGATTTAAGAGAACGTATTGGTGTTGTTCCTCAAAAAGGAGTCTTATTTTCAGGAACGATTCGTTCCAATTTAAAATATGGCGCTCATGATGCTACTGATGAAGAATTAAATGAAGTCATTCGTGTGGCTCAGGCAAAAGAATTTGTTGATGCAAAACCACATGGTTTAGATGAAGCTATTTCACAAGGTGGAACAAATGTGTCTGGAGGACAAAAACAACGTTTAGCTATCGCCAGAGCTTTAGCAAAAAATCCAGAAATTCTTATTTTTGATGATAGTTTTTCAGCATTGGATTTTAAAACAGATGCTATTTTAAGAAAAGAATTAAGTCAATTGATGGAAAAAAATCAAAATACTGTTTTGATCGTTGGACAAAGAATCGCTTCTATCATGGATGCAGATCAGATTATTGTTTTAGATGATGGAAAAATTGTTGGAAAAGGAACTCATGATGAATTGATGAAAAATTGTCAGGTTTATCAGGAAATTGCTTATTCACAACTTTCAAAGGAGGAATTAGCCAATGCCTAGAGGACATATGGGTGGTAGACAGATGTCTAATGAAAAAGCTAAGGACTTTAAGGGAACAATTAAAAAATTGTTTACTCATTTACGACCTTATTATGTGAAATTTATATTTATTTTTATATTTGCTGCGGGTTCAACTGTTTTTTCAATCTTTGGACCAAAAGTTTTAGCTCAAGCCACAGATAAATTGAGCGAAGGAATTATGGCGAAAGTCACACATACTGGTGGTATTGATTTTGATGCTATTTTCCAGATTCTCTTTTTCCTGGTTTGTATTTATTTATTAAGTGCACTTCTTAATTATATACAAGGATTTTTAACTTCTGGTATTTCTCAAAAAGTCGCTTATGATTTTAGAAAAGAAATTTCTGAAAAAATGGATCGTTTGCCACTCAGTTATTTTGATACACATTCGAGTGGTGATACATTATCACGTGTAACAAATGATGTCGATTTGATTGCTCAATCATTGAATCAGAGTTTAACGCAAATCGTGACATCTTCAGTAACGGTTATTGGAATTTTTATCATGATGCTGACAATCAGTATTCCAATGACATTATTAGCATTATGTGTGTTACCTGTTTCTATGTTTTTCATGTCAAAAATCATGAAAAGAACACAAAAATACTTTATTTCTCAACAGACAAGTTTAGGGAATGTCAATGGTCATATTGAAGAAATGTATGGTGCTCATCAGGTTGTCAAAGCCTTTAATGGTGAAGAGGATTCTGTTGCCAGATTTGAAGAATATAATGATGATTTATATAATTCAGCTTGGAAGTCACAATTCTTTTCAGGTTTATTACAGCCACTGACAACATTTGTTGGAAATATTGGATATGTTGGTGTCTGCTTATTAGGTGGATTTTTAGCAACAGGAAATATGATTTCTATTGGAGATATTCAGGCTTTTATTCAGTATGTGCGTCAATTTAATCAGCCTATTACACAATTGGCTCAAATCATGAATCAATTACAATCTACAGCCGCTGCTGCTGAACGTGTTTTTGAATTTTTAGATGAAACAGAAATGGAAGAAGAACACGCTTTAGTCACAAGCGAACAAGTTAACCATATGCAGGGAAGTGTCACTTTCAATCATGTTCAATTTGGTTATACACCAGAAAAAACCATTATCCATGATTTCTCTATGCATGTGCATGCTGGACAAAGTGTGGCTATTGTTGGGCCAACGGGTGCAGGAAAAACAACCATTGTGAAATTGTTGATGCGTTTCTATGAATTGAATGGTGGACATATTTTAGTTGACGGTGAAGATATTACTCATTTTGCTAGAAGTGATTTAAGAAGTCTATTTGGAATGGTCTTGCAGGATACATGGCTATTTGGTGGAACAATCCGTGAAAATTTAAAATATGGAAAATTGGATGCTACAGATGAAGAAATGTATGAAGCTTGTCGTTTGGCGTATGCTGATCATTTTATTAATACATTGGAAGATGGATATGATACCATCATTAATGAAGAATCTAGTAATATATCTCAAGGTCAAAAACAGTTATTAACGATTGCGAGAGCTTTCCTTGCTAATCCTAAGATATTAATATTAGATGAAGCAACATCATCTGTTGATACCAGAACTGAAGTTTTAATTCAGCGTGGTATGGATAAATTAATGGAAGGAAGAACATGTTTTATTATTGCACATAGACTTTCTACAATCAAAGATGCCAATACTATTATTGTGATGAAAGATGGAGATATTGTTGAATTAGGAAATCATGAGTCATTATTGGAAAAAGGTGGCTTCTATGCTGATCTTTATCAGTCACAATTTGAATCTAGTCATGAATAACTTACTCGTTTTGAGTAAGTTTTTTTTATGATGTTAAATACTTTTAAAAATTTATATAAAAAATTTTAAATAAATTAATGAAAATCTATTTACAAATCTAAAAAAGAGGTGTATAGTAACATTACTTCAAAAATTTGAAGTAAGAATATAAAAAAATTTAAGTAAGCACATAGGAGGACATATCATGTTTGAACAAGTAAAAGATGCATTAGTAGAATCTTTAAATATTGATGGAGAAGAAATTAAATTAGAATCTAACTTAAAAGATGATTTAGGAATTGATTCTTTAGCAGCTGTTGAATTATCTTTAGATTTAGAAACAGAATTCGACGTTGAAATTTCTGATGAAGAATTAGCTGCATTAGTAACTGTAGAAGATATTGTGAAATTAATTGAATCTAAACAATAAGCTAAGGTTTCACTTAGCTTATTTTTCTAAGGAGGAACATGTATGGATACTGAAAAAATTAAATCAATTATGAAGATGTTTGAAGAAAGTCAAATATCTAAGATGGATTTAACTGATGGTGATTTACATATCACATTAGAAAAAGATATAGAAGCAAAACAAATCATAACACCTACCGATGTCAAAACACCTAGTGAACACAATGAAGAAACAATTCAGGAAACAGGTACACCTATCAAAAGTCCAATTGTTGGAACATATTATCAATCAAGTGGTGCGGGAAAAGAACCTTATGTCAAAGTTGGAGATATGATTCAAGAAGGAGACACGATTTGTATCATTGAAGCCATGAAAGTCATGAATGAAATTAAAGCAACTGTTTCTGGAAAAGTTTTATCTATTGAAGTTCAAGATGGTCAAACAGTTGAATATGATCAAACTTTAATGATGATAGGGTAAGGTGATAATGTGATTGAAAAATTATTGATTGCCAATCGTGGAGAAATCGCAGTCAGAATTATACGTACATGTAAAGAAATGGGAATTCAGACTGTTGCTGTTTATTCAACAGCTGATAAACATTCTTTGCACGTGCAATTAGCAGATGAATCTGTATGTATTGGTGGACCATTAGCTAATGAATCATACCTGAATATGAATGCGATTATTCAGGCAGCCTGCAATACGGGATGTGATGCGATTCATCCTGGATTTGGTTTTTTAAGTGAAAACAGTGAATTTGCCAGACTTGTTATTCAATGTGGATTGATCTGGGTAGGACCATCACCTGATATTATTGATATGTTAGGAAATAAGTCTGCCGCAAGAAAGATGATGAAAGAAGCAGGAGTTCCTGTGATTCCTGGTTCTAAAGAAGTCATTGAAACTGTAGAACAGGGAAAAAAGATTGCTGAAGATATAGGATATCCCGTTATGATTAAAGCCAGCAATGGTGGTGGTGGACGTGGTATGCGTGTAGTTCATAATGAAGAAGAGTTTGAAACACAATATCTCAATGCCAAAGCTGAAGCCAAAGCTTGTTTTGGTGATGATGATGTCTATTTAGAAAAATTAATTGAAAATCCAAAACATATTGAAGTTCAAGTCATTGGTGATCATCATGGTCATGTGATTCATTTATTTGAAAGAGATTGTTCATTTCAAAGACGTCATCAAAAGATGATCGAAGAAGCGCCATGTCATATTTTAAAGAAAGATGTGCGTCAAAGATTGTTTGAAGATGCCATCAAAGCTTGTCATCATGTGGGATATAATAGTGTTGGAACAATTGAATTTTTATTAGATAAACACGGACAATATTATTTTATGGAAATGAATACACGTATTCAGGTTGAACATCCTATTACAGAAATGATTTGTGGTATTGATTTAGTCAAGTTACAGATTAAGGTTGCTGAAGGATTAAAACTTCCATACAAGCAAGAAGATATTCATCAAAATGGATATGCTTTAGAATGTCGTATTAATGCTGAAGATATGAATCGTGATTTTGCGCCAACACCTGGAAAAATAACATTTATGCATTTACCGGGAGGAAGAGGAGTACGTGTGGATAGTGCCATGTATAGTGGGTGTGAAATTTCACCTTATTATGATTCGATGATTTTAAAATTAATTACTTTTGCGCCAACACGTCTAGAATGTATTAAAAAAATGCGTGCAGCGTTAAGTGAAGTCATTATTGATGGTATTTCAACGAATACAAAATTCCATTATTATGTTCTACATTCTAAAGAATTTATTGAAGGAAGTTATGATACAAGCTTCTGTGAAACATTTATAAAGGAGTTGAAAGATAATGGATCAATTGTTTAAAAAAAGAAATGAAGAATTAAAACAATTCTCATCATGGTTAAATAGACATAAAATTAAAGAAAAAAAAGAAATTCCTGAAAATATCTTTAAACAATGTGATCATTGTCATGAATCTATTCCTTATTTTTCACTTATCGAAAATGATTATGTTTGTCCTAAATGTGGTCATCATATGAAAATCAGTGCCAGACAGCGTATACGTGATTTAATGGATGAAGGCACTTGGAAAGAATATTTTGAAAAAGATAAAACATCTAACAATGAAAATTTTCCTGGTTACGATGAAAAGCTAAAAAAAGCCTGGATGTCAACCGGTATGAATGAAGCTGTCATTTGTGGTGTTGGTAAAATCAACCAGAGTCGTGTTGTCTTATGTGTCATGGATTCTCGTTTCATGATGGGAAGTATGGGAAAAGTTGTTGGTGAAAAAATATGTAAAGCAGTAGAACTGGCTACACGTAAAAAATTACCATTGATTATTAGCTGTACCAGTGGTGGCGCCAGAATGCAAGAAGGTATTGATTCTTTAATGCAGATGGCTAAAATCAGTGCTGCTTTAAAACGCTTTTCAAATCAAGGAGGTCTTTATATAGCCTTATTAACACATCCCACAACAGGTGGTGTCAGTGCCAGCTTTGCGATGCTGGGAGATATTATCATTGCTGAACCACAGGCCATGATTGGATTTGCTGGAAAACGTGTTATTCAAGATACAATTAAGCAGGAGTTACCTGAAGGTTTCCAAACTGCAGAATTCTTACTTGAAAAAGGTTTTATTGATATGATTGTGGAAAGACATGATTTGAAAAATGTTATTTCAGATTTATTAAAATTACATGGAGGAAAATTATGAGCCTCGTAGATAATGAAAGAAAAATAAAAGAGTTACAGGCGAAAAGAGCTGTAACAGAAGATCAAAAAGAGTTCGATGAACTTTCTCAAGAGATTGATACTCTCACAAAAGAAACATATCATCATTTAACTGCTTGGGATCGTGTGTCTATCGCAAGACATCCATCACGACCAAAAGCAAGTGATTTTATTGAGGGATTGTTTGACCATTTCTATGAACTTCATGGGGATAGATGTTATGGAGATGATCAGGCTATTATTGGGGGAATTGGTTATTTTCACGATATGCCAGTCACTGTTATTGCACAAGCCAAAGGAAAGACATTGGAAGAAAATTTGAACCGTCATTTTGGAATGTGTAATCCTGAAGGTTATCGTAAAGCTCTCAGACTTGCCAGACAAGCCGAAAAGTTTCATCGACCAATCATTACTTTTGTAGATACCGCAGGAGCTTATCCTGGTATCGAAGCTGAGGAGAGGGGACAGGCACAGGCGATTGCTGAATGTTTATACACTTTTTCTGATTTGAAAACACCTGTTATTTGTATTGTTTTATCAGAAGGTGGTAGTGGAGGAGCATTAGCTTTAAGTGTTGCCGATCGTATTTGTATGTTAGAAAATGCCATTTATTCTGTTTTATCACCTGAAGGTTTTGCAAGTATTTTATGGAAAGATGATAGTCGTGTTCAAGAAGCGGCTGAAGTGATGAAACTGACATCATATGATTTATATGATAAAGGGATTGCTGATTATTTGGTCAAAGAACCAACAGGTGGTATGCAAAATGATTTAAAACTTGTATTAGATAATATTGATCAGTATTTACAAAAAGAATTAGATGTTTTAACTCATACAAAAGAAAAAGATTTATTGGAAAAACGTTATCAGAAGTTCCGTAAGATAGGAGTTATGTCATGAGTTCAATAGAAATATTAGGAACAGGGTTTGTTAAAGCTCAAAAGAAAGTAACGAATTTTGATTTAGAAAAAAGAGTTGAAACAAGTGATGAATGGATTGTACAAAGAACAGGTATTTCATCACGTTATGTGAGTGAAACTGAAAATACAAGTGATTTGGCTTATAAAGCCAGTTTACAGGCGATTGAAGATGCACATATTCAAAAAGAAGACATTGAAGTGATTATTGTCGCAACAATGACACCAGATTGTATGACACCTTCAACAGCTTGTCTTGTTCAGGCAAAACTGGGATTAAATGATTGTCCTGTCTTTGCTTTTGATATTAATGGAGCATGTAGTGGATTTTTATATGCTTTTCAGATTGCCAGTGATTTATTAAGCAGATATCACCATATCTTAGTCATTGGTAGTGAAACAATTAGTAAGATGATTGACTGGAATGATCGTTCAACTTGCGTTTTATTTGGGGATGGTGCAGGTGCGATGGTTCTTGGTCGAGGAGATACAAAACTTTATCACTATGCCAATAGTGAAGGAGACTTACAGGAAGTCTTACATGCTCAAGGATTGCCTTTAGTTCATGATTTACAAAATCAGGGAGCATCAACACATTATTTAAATATGAAAGGAAATGATGTGTTTAGATTTGCAATTAGAGTTTTAAAAGAATCTATTGAAAATGTTTTGGACCAGTCAGGACTTTCTATAGATGATATTGATTTGATTATTCCACATCAGGCGAATTATCGTATTATTTCTCATGTGGCAAAAAAGATGAAAGTCGATTTATCAAAATTTTATATGAATCTTCAAGAGTTTGGAAATACTTCAGCGGCCAGTATTCCTATTGCTTATGCAATGGCACAAAGAGAAGGAAAGATTCCTGAAAAGGGACGTGTTATTTTGGTTGGATTTGGTGCTGGATTAACTTATGGAGCAACTCTTATTGACAATAGAGGAGGACAATAAAGTGTTATTAAATGAATTATTAAATATAAAATACCCTATTATTCAAGGAGCTATGGCGAATATTGCAACTGCTTCCTTTGCTGCCTGTGTTTCTAATAGTGGTGGTTTAGGGATTATTGCGACAGGATCAATGGATGCAGCTCAAACACGTGAAGAAATCCAAAAATGTAAACAATTAACAGACCAGCCTTTTGGTGTCAATGTCATGTTGATGAATCCATATGCCAGTGAAATTATTGATGTTATTGTTGAAGAAGGCGTTCATGTTGTGACAACAGGAGCAGGAAATCCAGGACCTTATATGGCAAAACTCAAAGAAGCTGGGATTAAAGTTTTACCAGTTGTGCCTAGCGTTGGTTTGGCTAAACGTATGGAAAGAGCTGGTGCTGATGCCTTGATTGTTGAAGGTGGAGAATCAGGTGGACATGTTGGTGAAATGACAACAATGGCTTTGGTTCCACAAGTTGTAGATGCTGTCAATATTCCAGTGATTGCAGCTGGTGGAATTGGAGATGGACGTGGTGTGATGGCAGCTTTGAGTTTAGGTGCTATTGGCGTACAGATTGGAACATGTCTATTGGTTGCTAATGAATGTCCAATTCATGAAAACTATAAAGATGCTGTTATTAAAGCCAAAGATACTGATACTGTTGTAACTGGAAGAAGTGTGAATACACCAGTCCGTATTTTAAAGAATCAAATGGCAAGAGAATATTTAAAACTTGAAGGACATTTTGAAAGTCGTGAAGAATTAGAAAAATTAACACTTGGGGCTTTAAGAAAAGCTGTACAGAGTGGTGATGTGAAAACTGGATCTGTGATGATGGGACAAATTGCTGGAATGGTCAAAGAAAAGAAACCAATGCAACAGATTCTTGATGAAATGATGGCTTCAACAAAACAAGTTTATGCAAACCTGCAAAAAGTCATGGAGGAAATGCAATGATTCAAATCCAAAATCGTATCATGAAACTTCCTATCATTCAAGGTGGTATGGGAGTTGGTATTTCTTTATCATCATTAGCAGGAGCAGTGGCAAAATGTGGTGCTATGGGTGTCATCAGTGCCGCTCATCCTGGCTATAATTATGAAGGATTTAGAAAAAATCCAATTGCTGTCAATTGTCAGGCTTTAAAAGATCATATCCAACGTGCCAAAGAGCTTGCTAAAGGAAATGGTTTGATTGGTGTCAATATTATGGTTGCCAGTCAAAACTATGAAGATTTCGTGAAAGCATCTCTTGAAGGTGGTTGTGATGCCATTATTTCAGGGGCAGGATTACCATTAGATTTACCTAAGTTTGCTAAAGGAAAGGCGCTTTTAGCACCAATTGTATCGAGTGGAAAAGCGGCCAAACTGATTGCCAGAGTATGGGATAAACGTTATCAGTATACACCTGATTTCGTAGTGATTGAAGGTAGTGAAGCTGGTGGACATCTGGGATTTAAAAAAGATGATTTATTGGCTCATACGTGTCAAAAACTAAGTGATATTTTAGCTGATGTTAAAAAAGAATTAAAGGTTTGGGAAGACAAATACAAAAAGACAATTCCTGTTTTTGTTGCTGGAGGTATAGATTCTGGAAAGAAGATTGCTGAATTCATCAAATTAGGGGCAACAGGTGTACAGATTGCCACACCATTTATTGCGACTTATGAATGTGATGCAGCACAAGAATTTAAAGATATGGTCATTCAATGTCGTCAAGAAGATATTGAACTTGTCTCTAGTCCAGCAGGACTTCCAGGACGTGCTATTGTCAATGATTTTGTAAAGAAAACAAGAGAAACAGGAAATATCTGTATGAAAAATTGTCTTCATTGCATGATTCCTTGCAATCCTGAAAATACACCCTATTGTATTAGTGAAGCATTGATACAGAGTGTAAAAGGAAATGTACAAAATGGTCTGGTCTTTGTAGGAAGCCAGGCAGCGAGAATTCATGAAATGAAACATGTTGAAGAAGTGATTCATGAATATATGGAAGAAATGGAGGAAAATCTATGAAAATAGGAATGATTTTTGCCGGTCAAGGTAGCCAATATGTAGGTATGGGAAAAGCATTTTATGATGAATTCCAAGAAGCCAGAGATGTTTTTGATCAGGCCAATATTGATATTGATGTCAAAAAAGTATGTTTTGAAGGACCTGAAGATGTTTTAAATGAAACATCATATGCACAGCCTTGTATTTTAACAACATCATTAGCTATTGCGAAAGTGATTGAAGCACAAGGTATTCATCCTGATTATGTGGCAGGTTTATCATTAGGTGAATATTCTGCTTTGGCTTATGCAGGAGCATTTGACACACAAGATGCGATTTCGATTGTGAGACGTCGTGGACAGATTATGAGTGAAGCCCTGCCAGCTGGAACAACATCTATGGCAGCTGTTTTAGCCATGGATGCTGAAAAGATTCAAGAAGTTATTGAACCTATTGATGGTGTCACAATTGCCAATTATAATTGTCCAGGACAAATTGTGATTACAGGAACAAAAGAAGCTGTTGAGATTGCTTCAGAAAAATTAAAAGAAGCTGGCGCAAAACGTGTCATTCCATTAAAAGTTTCAGGAGCATTCCATTCTCCATTATTAGAAGAAGCATCATATAAGCTGAAAGAAGAGTTAGAAAAATATGATATTCATAAAACAAAGATTCCAGTTGTTTATAATGTTTCAGGAAAAGAAGAAGATGGGGATCTCATTGATATTTTAACTCGACAAATCAAATCAAGTGTTTATTTCTATCAATCAATTCAATATATGATTGCACAAGGTGTTGAAGCTTTTGTGGAAATTGGACCAGGAAAAGCATTAAGTGCCTTTGTTAAGAAGACAGATAGAAGTATTCCTGTTTATAGTGTAGATAGTATTGAAGGTTTAAATCAAATGTTAGGAGCGTTAAAAGATGAGTAAAGTAGCGTTAATTACTGGTGCCAGTCGTGGAATTGGTAGAGCCATTGCTTTAAAATTTGCAAGTGAAGGATATAATATTGCGATTAATTATATTGGAAATCAGGATGAAGCTTTAGAAGTCCAAAAAGAATGTTGTGCTCATGGTATTGAAGCTATGATTTATGAAGGTGATGTCACTGATTATGATGCCATGGATCAAATGATGAAAGCTGTTTTAGAACAGTTTGGTTCTATTGATGTCTTGGTTAACAATTCAGGGATTACAAAAGATCAGTTATTATTAAAAATGAATACACAGTCATTTATGGATGTCATTGATGTCAATTTAAAAGGAACATTTAATACCATTAAAGCTGTTTCTCGTATTATGATGAAACAAAGATCAGGTGTTATTATCAATATGGCTAGTGTGATTGGGATTATTGGAAATGTTGGACAAGCCAATTATGCAGCCAGTAAAGCTGGTGTCATTGCTTTAACAAAATCAGTTGCCAAAGAATTAGCACCACGTCATATTCGTGCGAATGCTATTGCGCCAGGATTCATTGCCACAAAAATGACAGATGTTTTAAGTGATGATACAAAAGAAAATATCTTAAAAAATATTCCATTGCAACAAATGGGTGAACCAGAGGATGTTGCGAATGTTGCATACTTTTTAGCAAGTGATAGTGCAAAATATATTACGGGTCAAGTCATCAATGTTGATGGCGGAATGGTCATGTAAGGAGGACAAAACATGAAAAGAAGAGTTGTCGTTACTGGAATGGGAGCCGTATCTCCAATTGGAAATACAGTTGAAGAAACATGGGATGGTATTTTAAATCAAGTCTGTGGAATAGATGAAATTACTCATTTTGATACAACAGATTATAAAGTGAAATTAGCTGGAGAAGTGAAAAATCTTGATTTAGAACAATATTTTACAAAAAGAGATTTAAAATTTAATGATCGTTTTACGCAATTTGCCAGAGTTGTTTCTAAACAGGCTATTGAAAATGCAAAGTTGGATTTAGAAACAATGAATAAAAATCGTTTTGGTGTCATTATTGGTAGTGGTATTGGTGGTGTTGAATCTATTGAAAAGGCAGAACAAAGTTTATTAAATAGAGGACCATCAAAAGTTTCACCATATTTTATTCCTATGACTTTAATTAATTTAGCAGCAGGAAGTGTTGCGATTGATTTAGGTGCAAAAGGTTATGTATCTTCTGTTGTAACCGCATGTGCAGCTGGAACAAATGCAATTGGTGAAGCCTTCCATAAAATCAGAGATGGATATGAAGATGTTATGATTGCTGGAGGAAGTGAAGCTTCTATTACACCATTATCAGTTGCAGGATTTGCTTCTATGAAAGCTTTGCATACTGGTGAGGATAAAAATCGTGCTTCTATTCCTTTTGATAAAGATCGTAGTGGCTTTGTAATGGGGGAAGGAGCAGCTGTTTTAGTGTTAGAAGAATTACAACATGCATTAGATAGAAATGCGACAATCTATGGTGAAATTGTTGGTTATGGAGCAACTTGTGATGCTTATCATATTACAGCCCCATTATCTGATGGAAGCGGTGGTGGAGAAGCGATGAAACAGGCTTTAGAAGATGCTGCTTTACAACCATCTGATATTGATTATATCAATGCTCATGGGACATCTACACCATTAAATGATAAGACAGAAACAATGGCTGTGAAATATGCTTTTGGTGACGATGCATATCATTTGGCTATGTCATCAACAAAATCTTATACAGGACATTTATTAGGAGCGAGTGGTGCTTTAGAATCTGTTATTTGTGTAAAAGCATTACAGGAAGGATATATCCCAGCTACAATTCATTATCAAAATAAAGATGAAGACTGTGATTTAGATATCGTCGCTAATGTTGGTAGAAAACAAGATATTCATTATGCTATGAACAATTCTCTTGGATTTGGTGGACATAATGCATCATTGATTTTCAAGAAATGGGAGGATTAGAGATGTTATATAATACTAATGATATTCAAAAAATTATTCCTCATCGTTATCCATTTTTACTTGTAGATTGTATTGAAAGCATCAGTGAAGATGGAAAAACAATTGTAGGAAGAAAATGTGTAACTGCTAATGAAATGCAATTTTTAGGACATTTCCCTGAAAAACATGTGATGCCAGGTGTCTTAATTATTGAAGCCTTAGCTCAAACAGGATGTGTTTTATTACTTTCTAAAGAAGAAAATAAAGGAAAGATTGCTTTCTTTGCTGGTATTAATAAAGCACGTTTTAGAAAACAAGTGATTCCTGGTGATGTTTTAACAATGACTGTCACTTTAACAAAAGAAAAAGGTGGTATTTACTTTGCATCTATTCAAGCAAAAGTAGAAGATGAAATTGCTGTCACTGGAGAAATCATGTGTGCTGTTGGTGAATAATTCAATAGAGAACTGAAACAGAAAGATATCTTGTCTTTCTGTTTTCTTTTTTATGGTAGTTATAAAAAGCTATTGGTTATATGATAAAACATATTTCCAATAGCTTTCTTATTATTAATGTTTTTTAAACTTATAGATGATTTTATTAGCATAAGGAATAGAAGAGAGTTCTTCAGGGTGATCAGAATAGAAGTAGATAATAATCACAAAATAAACAATAACTCCAATACATACAGAAAGTATTAAAGGAATCAAAACTCTTCTTGTTAAAGCAAACAATCCATAATAAACAATAGCTACAATCACGCCCATTAATAGAGACGCAATAATAGGTAATAGGTAAGTTTTTCTTATGTCTTGTTTGTAATGAGTAATTTTACGTAACATTTTTTGATTGAGATAACAAACTTGTAAACCATAAAAACAATTAGCAATAACCAATGAATATAATCCTAAAGGCGTTAATAAAAGCAGAACAATTGTAATAACGATATGATAGATTAATGCAATGGCTGCATTTTTTAAAGGTGTATTGACTTGACCTATAGCTTGTAAGATTCCATTGGTTAAAGTCGATAGGCCAAAGAAGACAACACCAGGACTACCAACAGCTAACATAATGGTAGAAATCATAACAGTCTCTTCTTGAGGGAAGAGAATACCAATGATTGGATATGCCAGAACGCTCATTCCTACGGCAGCTGGAATCAAAAGCATCATTGTCACACGAATACCAGAACGGATATGTTCTCTTGTTTCACGATAATTCTTCAATGACCATGATGATGAAATGGCTGGAATAGAAGCCGTAGACATTGCTGAAGCTAAGGCTACAGGAACGTTTTGTAAAACAATATATTGTCCAGAATAAACACCCCACATAGTTGCAGACTGTGGATCAGTACCAATGATAAATGAATAAATATATTGATCAATAACGGTAATCAGATTATAAACACATGTTGCAAAAATAATCGGTGTGACAATATGGATAATCATTTTGAAAATATCTTTATAGGAATCTTCATAATCATCAGGTGTATCTTTGATAATCAGGTGATTATGATTTTTGATATACATGATAAACATGAAAATGAGTCCCACAAGAACACCAACACCAGGACCAACAGCTCCACCAGCTGCACCAGCTGCAGCCATTTCACTGCCACCAGTTTCCATGAATGGACGAACAAATAAATAAGCACAGCCAATCGCAACGACAGCATTAAAGATTTGTTCAATAATTTGAGATACTGATGTATAGAAAGTTGTCTGATGAGCTTGGAAATAGCCTCTAAAGACACCTAATAAACCAGATAAAAAGATAGTTGGACATAAGATTCTAAGTGGTAATACCGAATGCCCTGTAACAAGCACTGGAGCCAATAAGTAAGCAATAATGGCAGCACTTCCCCCAATAATACAAATATAAATAAATGAACATTTTAAAATCTTTTGAACATTATTATATTGATGTAATGCCAGTTTTTCAGCAATAAGTTTTGAAATGGCAGTTGGAATACTATACGAAGATAAAAGTAAAATAAGAGCATAAATATTATAAGCCATAGAGTAATAACCAATACCTTCGGCAGTAATTAAAGCCGTTAATGGACTTTTATATAAAGCTCCAATAATTCTGACTAATATTCCTGCTATAGCGAGAATAGAAGCCTGTTTAACAATTGAGCGTGACATGGGTAAACCTCACTTTCCAATAATTCTTTGTTTATTATATCATTAATTCGAATAATTGCAAAAAAACTTATGAAATTATACATAAAAAGACTTTTTTGTGGTTTTTACACATTGCTATGACAAAATTTTTGTAAAAAAGGGTAGATATAGATGTGAAAATATAGATAATGATTGTTGAATATATGATTATAGAATGTATTGTATTCTTGGAACAGAACACATAGTCAAGTTCTTTTAAAAATAGCTAAACGATAAGTTGTGATTGGGGGAGTTTTATTATTTGACTATCTATTGATAATGGTCAATTATATAATTAGTTTAAATTTTATGCAGTGGGAAAACAACGTTTCATATTTTAGCAGTTCAATAGAATATGAAATTTTCTTATTATATGTTGAAGTATGCCTTAAAAGTCCAAAAAGTTTATTTTTTGAAGAAAGAGAGAAT
>ERZ1643251.513-NODE-513-length-54949-cov-18.470908_pt1 | contig 54949 bp, 81 predicted proteins | sample MGYA00579261_ERZ1643251 | MGnify/ENA primary metagenome ERZ1643251 (study PRJEB29033, sample SAMEA4952267) | chicken gut metagenome | biome: Broiler Chicken; feature: Gastrointestinal Tract; material: Caecum | place: Ireland | collected 2018 | study: Broiler...
CTACAGTTATATTACTATAAGCTTCTGCATCAAGCAATACTACTGCAATACCTGTTGCATCTGTTAAATATGATACACCATCAACTGTAATTTTTGCTCCTTCAATAGCAGTTTCGTCTGTACTATTTTTTACTACAAAGCTAACAGGATATTCAGCAACTTCTGCATTTGCAGTAAATGTAGCAACTGTGTTGTCTGCGTTCATTGTAGCAACACCAATAGTCATATTGCTATTTTTTCTAAATGCTCCAGAATATGTATAAGCATCTGTACTATCTCCCTCTGCATCTGGAACTACAGAATATGTTCTTAATCTAGCTTCATATCCACTTCCAACAGGTTTACTAAAATCTACTGTTAATATTCTTACAAGTGCATTATTACCTGTTTTTTCGTTATCAGTTATATCAACCAATTTTTGATGTACTAAGTTACCTTTGTACAAATCAAACGCATAACTTATCTCTTCAGAATAACCTGTTACGTCTGTAACTTCTCCGTCTTCATCAACATAAGTTCTTGAATACTCTGTTGCATTTTTTGACTTAGATATTTCTGTAAACTTTCTCATTCTTTGAAAGTTTGCTACAGATGTTGTTGAAATATCCATAAAAGCAACTTTGCCACTTCTTTTTACTAATTGTTCTGTATTAGACATTTTGTTTCCTCCTTATATAAAAAATAGAAGACTTAAAAATCTTCATCATATACAACTTGCATAGGTATAACGTATATTGCTGTTGTTTCAGTAGTTTGAAGTATCGTTCCTCTTCCTGTACATTTAATCCAACAAATACCGTCTATCCTGGGCAAGTTTCCTATTTTATCTTGTTCTTTTATCCAAGCTGTAAAATCATCACAAAATTTTGAGTTCTTAATATTTTCTAAGACACTAAAATTGGCTTGCACAGAAAAGTCAAATAAGATTTGGTTTCTTGTACCTCCGTCTGCAAACTGTGTTAAAATTGTTATCGATGGTGTTTCATCTATACTATAACTTTGTGGCTTATCTTTTATATAATCTACATTTACCTTACCATTTTTTAATAATGGGCAAGTTTCTATAAATTCTTTAATTAGCTCTATCTTTGACTTTTCCATTTTAGCCTCCATTTTTAATATAGTTTTCTACATCTTTTATTAAATCGTTTTTTCTTCTTTGTAACATTAACTTGTCCCATTTTGCACCTGTACCAGAAGTATGATATTTTAATTTCTTATTAGTAGGTATCTTCTTTTCCCCTTTAGGAGACCACCATTTATCGTTTTTTAAAGGTATTCCTGATACTCCTAATGTTGGACTTATATATAATTTTCCCATATACATATAGTGAGCATAAGGACTTGTATATTTTATCGAGTGTTTATTAGGATATGTTTTTAATTTTGCTAATTGTCCTCCTGCTCCTCCTGGTATAAAAGGCATCATAAATCTATCTGCAGTTGTTGTTAAAAACTCTTGAACTCTTCCGTCTTCATTAAGTCCGTGGTCTTTCAATATTTGACTTGTTTTGTTTATTTTAACTTTTACACTAAAACCACTACTAGCCATTATTCGTTAACTCCTATTTTATAATGTGGAAGTCCACCTTTTCTATTATCATCTACACTTACTACTTTAAATACTTGATATTTTTTTTGCAATGCAGATAAATCAAATTTATCTTCTACAATTCCTTCTACTATGTAATCATTAGTAGTAATATTTAGCTTTTCTGTAGTTGGTATTGTAATAGAACCTGTACTTCCTTCTTGAAGCCCTTTGTCTATTAGGTTAGTCTTTTTATTATGTCTAAAATAAACTTTGTCAAAATTGATTCTTGTAAAGATTTCATCATTTGTAGTGTGGTAGACCGTTATTTTATGTATAAAAAATCTTTCATTCATTTAACACACCCCACAATACAACAAAGGATTTCCGTCTGTTCCAATTACGTTCCAAAGATATTGATTTAAAACCTTTTGTTTTTTGTCTTCATAGTCTGTTTTTATTTCTTCTGGTGTAGAATAACTTTCTGACCAACCTTCAATATTTTGTGATTTTAGATTTCCTATTTCGGATAATTTTATATTTTCTTCATCTTGTAAATTAATAATTAAGTAAGTAACATATTTTACTTGCTCTGGAACATTATTTTCATCTATTCTTCCAAAGGTTTTGTAATTAATATAGTTACTTGCTTCTATTACTAAATTATTAAAATTGTCAGGTATGCTTTCTTTACCTAACAATTCTTTATATTCTTGCTCTGTTATGTATTTAAGCATACCTAACCTCCTATTCTGCTGCAGCTGCTACACTTATTGTTGCATGATTTGTAAATGTTTTACCTTTACTATCTGTTACTTTTACATTTATTTTGTATTCTTTTTGAGTTAAAGGTGTTGTATTTACTTTTACATTAGCTCCATCTATCTTAAATGAAGCATTATCTACTCCGTTTGTTTCGTCAGCTTCTAGACTATAAGTAAATGGACTTGTACCACCTGTTGCAGATAATGTAGCAACTACTGCATCAGCATTTACATTTTCATTGCCTTCTTGTAATCCTTCTGTTGGTGTTATTGTCAATCCTGTAATTTCAGGATCTGTTACACCGACTTTTTTTTTTACGATTACGGCTTCAGTATTAGTTACTTTATCTGCATATACCATTCTGCCTTGTAAAGCAGAAGCACCAATATGAGCACCATCTTTCAAGTCATTAATTGCAGGTGCTATTTGCCATTCATCAATTGCTTGACACCAATCAACTCCATAAACAAAGTATTCAATTGGTTTTTCAGAACTATCTTTTCCTAAATCTTGAACTATTACTTTAACTCCATTTATTTTTCCGACAACACCTTCTCTTGCTAATTCAGCCCCTATTTGAGAAGCTGTATTTGAGTATTTTTCATCTGTTAATAATAAAGTTTCTGTTGCATAGTCTATTGCAACGTACATTCTTTCTTTAGGAATACCTTTTTTAGCTAACATAGCTATATCTTTAACTATATTAGAATAAACATTATCTGCTGTACAATCAGCTTGTGTAGATGCTGTTCCTGTTAATAATTGTGCTATTGCATCTGCTTCTAAAGTTTTTGCTATTGTATAAGCTCCACTTTCTAATCTCTGTGCCACTAAATTATCAGGCACTGCTTGTGCTTCATAACCATCTATTAATTCGTTAATAGCTTTGTGATTATCTACTGGTACATTTAAATATGTTGTAGCACTTTGTGATAAAGCTACACCAGTTTTTACATCATAGTTAGATATTGCCACATCTGTATTTCTAACTGGAACTTTTACTGCTCCAGCTACTGGACTCCCTTCATAATCTCTTGCAAATGTATTTCTTATTTTTAATGATGGTCTCATTAATTTAACAATTGCACTTGCATATCTTTCTTGTCTTTCATGTGTTCCATTTTTTGCTATTGCATTTGCCATAATATAATCATTCCTTTCTATTTATCAAAATCAATTTCTGGGTGTTTGCTTGCCAATATCCCAAGCACACCATCGTTTTTAGAGCTTATAGTTCTTACTGGTGCACCAGTAGCTTTAGGCTCTGTTGTTTCAAGTTCTTGTTTTAAGTATTTAGGGTTATCCTTCAAGAACTTAGCTAAATTCTCTTCAAACTCGCCGTCCATTTTACTTACTTTAAAAAGCACATAATCAGCATCATCTTTATTAACTCCTGCGCTTAATACTGTATTTGTTTGTTTTAAAGTATTTAGCTCATTTAGTGTTTTTTGATATTCAGCTTCTTTTTCGGCTTGCCTTTGTTCAGCTGTTTTTTGACTCTCTTGCCAATCTTTAAATGCTTTTAATTCTTCTTTACTAGGCATTCCTTTCATTTTCTTAGCAACCATTGCATCAGCTATTTTTTGTGCTTCTGCTTTTACATCAATTTCAGCTTGTCCCTCATTTTTTTCTGTAGTTTGAGTATCTACATTCCCAGCTCCTTCAACTTCTTTGTTTTCTGCTGTTCCTTTTTCTTGTTTTTCTAAATCTTTGTTATCTTCCATATTTACCTCCCGTTTATCGCCCGTCGGCATTTTCCCAGTTGTTCTTTTAAGCCTGCTACCGTAAAAAAGGCATAAAAATAAGAGCTATTTCTAGCTCTTAATATATAGTAAAGACACCATAAAAGGTATCTTTATTAACTATTTATTTTTAAACCATTCATCTATATTTCCGTTTTTAACTGCATTTTCAAAATCTTTAGCTTCTTTTTCTTCTTCCTTTGTTAGTTCTCTCTTTTTTTCTGTCGGAATAGGTTTAGGAATTTCATTAATCCACCTTGGGTTATCTTTGTTCATTTATATCCCTCCATAAAATATAATATATATCATCTTTTCTAATAACGTTCTCTACTAAAAATTTACTATTTCTAGAATATAATACTTCACCTTCCTCAGGATTATATCTCCTAATATCTCTTCCGTTTTTAGATGTCGTATATATAATAATATTGGCATTCTTATTATAATTATTTTTATCAGAAAAAGATAAATATTCTTTAAAAGTAATTTCCTGTCCTTTTTGATTTTGTCGTATGAACTTATTTAAATCCTTTTTGTCTTTTATTTCTAAAACCCTAACAACATTACCGTTGTATTTTTTACACTTATTTAATGCATTATCCAAGTCGTTTATTATTTGTTTTTGCTCATTGGATAATTCTGTATTATTCCTTAAAGCTTCATTGATTTTATAACTTTCAGAACTAATATACGAATTTAATGCATATTTTTCGTTATTGTTTATTTCTTTATTATTTACTACTTTGATTTTATTTCTTCCGACATATAACCTTGTATAATCTTTTTGGCTATTAGTTTGTTCCACAAAATCATTGAATGTTGCATTATGCTGTTTTAATTTATTTTGTTTATTTATTAATTGTACTTTTGTATCTTCTATTAGTTTATCATCTTTATTATTAGATGTCAAAATTCCTTGTAATCCAGCTATATCTTTTTTGTCTTGTCTTATTTGTCTTTCCATTTTTCTTTGAATTTGTGTAGCATCATATTTACTAATTTTTTGTCCGTTATATGTAACTTTTTCATTTTGCCATTTTCTTAACTGTTCCTCAGAATATGTTCTACTGCTACCTTTATAGTATGGATACCAATCATGTCTACAATTTACTCCTTTAAAGCCTGTTGCTGTACCATAGCCTATATCTTTTTTAGATAAATAGCCTCTTTGACCGCTTAAAGAAACTATCTTACCTTGCCAATTAGCATGTTCTGGTCTGGCTCCACTATGTGCAGTTAGCTCCATTAAATCCCATCCAAGCTCATTTGCTCTTAGTTCTTGTAATTTACCACAATTTTGATTAATCGATGTGATTAAATTCATTCTTACAGCACTCTCTATACTTCTTCTAGCTCCACTTGGATATTGTATCATTGCTCCTTGTTTACTTATATTTTTAATTTCATCTAAAATTGCTTGAGTATAACTTTTAACTCCTATACTCGTATACATATATGCACTGCTTATTGCATTATAAAATTGTGTCTGTGCTGTATTTGCCGTTGTCATGCACAAATTCTGCAAATTACCTGCCGTTCTTTCAATAGTAGCATTCATAGTTTGTTTTATGCTTTCACTTTGACTTAAAGGTTTAAGATTTAGCCCTGCTTCTTTATATATTTTATCATCATAGTTTAATGATGTTTCAGATGCTTCTGTGAATATTCTATTTACTTCTTCAAAACTTGTATTGTTATATTTTGCTACTAGAGTTACTATGTCTTGATACAAAACTCCCATTTCTTGAGCAATTTTTATATCATTTACAACTACTGTATTTGCATATCCAAAGTTTGCTATTCTCATCGCTATTTCTTCTATTATGTCTAATTCCAAATTTGCATATAATTGATTTGCTTGTTTTTCTATCTTTGCAAAATCCTTTTCACTTAGCATAAATTATTCCTCTTCGCTATTTTCATTGTTAGTAGTAAATCCAAAAGCCTCTTGATTACTCATTTTTTCTTCTTGTATTTTTTGTAGTTCTTCTTCTGCTTCATCTTCTGACATACCTTTTATATTCATTAAATAAGATTTCTTACTTTTTAGTCCTTGACTTACTTCCATTTGTGCTCTTGTTATTTCTTTATCTTTATCTTCTATAATACTGTCATCTGGTAAAATTGTTATTTTATTTGTTTTTATTCCTTCTAGCTCACATACTGCTTTTACTAAGTCCTCTACACAAGCATTAACAATTATTTGATAATGTTGCTTTGTTCTAAATGCTTGACTATTCTCTGATATTACTTCTGTAGCTGTTTTAGTCCCTGCTCCATCAAACTTGTAGTAATTACTTCCTAAACCTACATTTTCGGATAACCAGTTTAAATCTGCATTTATACTATCGATGTGTTCTTGATATCTTAAAGTAAAATCTATTTCTTTTACTGGCTCTTTCATTTTGTCACTATCTATATTTAAAGCTTGATAAACTCTGTCGTTTTTATCAAAATATTGTACAAAACGAGGATTTCCATCTCCGTCTGTCTCCATTTTTCCTTTCATAGCAGACTGGTCAACGACTATTCTTTTTTTACCTAAAATAAACTCGTTATAAAAACTGTCATATTTAGTGTCCAATGATTTAAATCTATCAATGCTATTTGCATAAATACTTATACTCATTGGAGAATTTGTATCAAAATTATTAGCTATATTTGGCTTCCATATTTGAAAATATGGATTTTTAGTTATTACAACTTCACTTTCTTTTACTGTTGGAAATACATCATTAAAATTCAATTGTTTTCCAAGTGCTGTATCTGTATTAGATTTATAAACTTCATTTAACTTTATATATTTTCCATTTACATATTCGTGATAAGTAATATGTGTGTAATAGATTTTTCTTTTTCCTTTATCGTCTATAAATCTACTAACTGTTATCATTCCCGTAATATAACCATTAGTAAACTTATAAGGAATGATAACATCTCCGTCTATATAATCAATTATCGTATTATTATTTTCATCTTTGTATTCAACAGTTGCTCCATTTCCAAGAGCTAACATTTTTTCAATAAAAATAGGAAGGTTAACAGTAAAGTCATTCTCTTTACTATCTAACACTTCCCATAATCTTTTAGTTGCATTTTTATTACTTAAATTTATCTGTGTTTTTTCCGTCCATAATAGTTTCGTTAAGTCTTCGCACAATTTCTTTGGCATATTCATTGTTAGTCTTTCACATTGTATACTTTGTCCATTAACCATTTCAGTATAATAGTGGAAGTCATTTACGTTTCCTCTATACCATGATTTCCATATAGTCATTAAATCGTAAATTGTCCCGACTGTTAAATTAATACCTTTCTTACTTAAAACTGATGCTATGTTATTGTAAAAATCCATTGTGATTTCTCCTTTATTGTTTTAGTCCCAATTTTTGTAGATTATCTTTAATCCAATATTGGAATTGGTCTTGTGTATGGTCTGCATAACTGTAAGCATAATCGTTAGTGTATGTATTGTAATATTTTTCATTACTAAAAAAAGCCTTCTCCGTTTTATCTGGAATAGGCTTTCCTTTCTCTACACTATCTTTCAACCACATGTAGTTTTCATTTTCTTTTCTGAATATTTGATTGTTGTTATTATTCAATACTCTAAACTTTTTCTTTGCTAAAAAGTCTTGAGAATAATCTATTAGTTGTTCCTTGTTAGTGCCTTTGTCTACTGGGTGTAATCTTCTACCATAGTCTTTAAAATATTGATTTCTTAAAGCTCCCTCCGCACTATCTATTGTTTCCTTGTCTGTTCCTGCTTTAAACTTCTTATTTATTACTAGTTCAAAGTTAAATATATCTCTACTTAATTCAGAAGGTGCTTTCTTGTTTGGTTTTTCGTGTGGACTGTAATAGTATGTATCTAATAAATACCAATATCCATCTGTTCCAAAACCATATGCTCCACATGTTGTTGCACTCGTTTGGTGTCCACTGTCTATTGCAAAATCTATATATAATATTTTTATATTATTCTTTTCTAGATAATCTTCTGGCACATATTCAATCAATTCTGGATTATATATAACTCCTTCTACTCCTATTACCTCTCCTAAGTAAATCCATCTATAACGCTTTTCGTCATTCTTTTTCATTTCTTCAGCTTGTTCTATAAATATCTTTCCAAGCCATTTTTCAGGAACTGTTCTATAGTCAGACTGCGTAACGATACAGTCTTTTCTTTGTGCCATTTTTTCTGCCCATTGATTTACCCAATTAAATTTATTCTTTGGTGGATTGTATGAATACAAAACAATAAACCAGTCATCATTTCCTCTTGTAAAAGTTGCTATGATTTGGTCTATATCATCTGGCCCATCAAACTCTGTTAATTCTTCAAACCATAATATTTTGATTGGCATATTTTCATCAATCATACCTTTTATTTTTTCGTAATCGTCTCCACCAGCAAAATATATATTGTTCCCATTATTTAAATGTATTTCTGCTGGGCTCTTAAAAGCTGTATAGTCTGTTTCTTCTTCTAAATGAAATCTTTTTAAAGCTCTCTTTTCTTCTTTGTACACAGAATTTCTTAATGTATTTTGATATCTACGAATTATTACTGCACTACATTTTTCTTCATCTAAACAGTGGTAAGCTATTTTTAAGCTGTTCTTACTTGTCTTTGTACTGCCTCTTCCACCTTTATCTATCTGATGTGTTACTTTAGAATTAAAAGTATTCCAAAAATGAGGTGCTATTATTTCTTTTAATCTAATCTGTGGCATTCTTATCCTCGCTTGGTAGATCGTTTATTATTTCTATTCTTTGTACTTTATCATCATTTTTACCTAATTCTTCTTTCTTTAGTTTTAACTCTTCTGCTTTTAATTCTTTATCTATAATTATTCCATAGGCAGTTGCTAAATCTTTTATATTAGTAAACATATCTATATTTTCTAATTTTCCATCCATTGCATCAAATATTTTGTCTATTAATTGTATTTTTCTTTTACTACGTCTTTTCATAGCATCTAAGACTTCTTCAGTGTTTTCTTTGTGTTTTTGTTCAAGTTTTTTCAAGATTTCGTCATCTTTTTGTACAATGTCTCTGACGGTCATATCTGCTACATTAAATTTTCTTGCAACTTCTGAATAGTTTTCACATTCTATATAACTTGCTATTATTTCTTTTCTCTGTTTGTCTGTTAACATACTAATTCCCTATCTATTTCTATCATTCTGTTTAGTAATTCTCTTTTATTTCTATATTGTTCATATTTTCCATTATAGTAAATAGAATAAATTGTTATTAACTTTATCTCTTTGTCTTTCTTTTTCAACTTATATAATAGCTTAGTTATATATCCTTGTATATTCATTTACTAATTATCCTTCTTTCTCTCATATTCTTGACAGCTATAATTTACGCAGCCTGCTTCTCCATCTATCTTCAGCCTTATGTCACATTCGCTATATTCTGTATTATGATGTATACAATGTATACATATATTTTCTTTATATTCTTTAAATAAGTCTTTTGTTTCCATATTTACTCCTTTTATATAAACACTCTGTAAGATAGCATGCATACCAGTCCATTTACATTTGCTAGAAATTCTATCTAAGTTAATGTATTTTCTTGATATTCTCTTCTTTATTTGATATACTTTTGATGGTGATATTATGAATGAAGATTTATTAAACTTTATTAAAAATTTCTGTGCTGAAAATTCATTACAGTGTAATATTTGTGATGAAACCTCTCGTTGCAAATTAAAACACTTTATACAATATGTAAATCAAATAGGAATAGATGATTTTTCCTATAAGTTAATACATAATTCTTTAGATAGCTCCATACTATCCATTTATAAAAGAATTGAAAGAAATTATCCTTATCTAAAATCTGAATCTATCAATTCTATATGTGGACTTTGCAAAGATGGACACTTTTAAATATAAAAAAAGAGCCTTTTATAAGACTCTTTACGACCTTTTATAAGATCCCACACAAATAATATAGAACGGCATTTTCTTATTATATATTTATTATTAGCCGTTTGGTTGCGATGACTAGAATTGCACTAGCTTTCTCTAGTTTATGAGACTAGCGAGATATCTGGTTCTCCACAATCGCAATATATAATAGCAATAATATACAGTCTTGGGCTTGAACTCTCTCGAGTTCGACTGTATCATTTATTGCTATTATAATTATAATATAGCTAAAATTAAAAAACTACGAAAAAAGTAAGCAATTTTTATGAAATTTTTATGAAATTTATAATTTTAGCATTTTATTTGTTGCCGCTTCTACTATATCTTGTATATTTCTACTAGACCTAGTTTGATTGAATAGTTTATGATATACTCTGTTTCCTATATCTTCGTATGTACAACCATCTATGTAATATGCTACTAGTATTTCTTTTTCTCTATATTTTAGAGCTCCAAGTCTTATATCGACTTCTTCAATCATTATTGTTAATTCTGATATTTCTTCTTCTGTGTCTTTTAATTTTTCTCTTATTTCCGCTTCTGTCTCTAAATTATCTATAGCATTATTTCCTGTTCTGTCTCCTATTTTATTTTTACTATGTATATCTCCATTTAGTTCTGTAGAACTTGAGCTTGCATCTACTTCTTTTAGATGTTCTAATTTTCTTAATAGTGCCTCTTTCTCTCTTAGTCTTAGTTTTAATTTTGCGTTATTCTCTTTATATTGCTTTAATAATAATATCAATTGCTCTTTTTTCATTTGTCCACCTACCATTCTTTTAATAATAATTCTAGATATTTTAATTTATACTTACTCTCTGATACATGAGTTGCTAATCTTGATTTACTTATACTATGCCCGCTCTATCATACTTGTTATATCTTCTTCTACTATGTCATTTGCATCTATCCAGTTATATAAAGCTTTCTCTAATCTCTCCTCTTTTGATAGTTTCATATACTAGAATTCCTTTCTTGTATTTATCTGATACCAGAAGATTTTTTTATTTTCTTCTTATATTAGTTTTAGTCTTCTTCAAAATAGTCTAATATTGCATTTGCTAACTCTTTTGCCTTATCTTCTTGTATTACTATTTGTAATCCATCGTATATTATTATTGCTTCTTCATCATTAAAATTAATTACCATTGTTATTCTCCTTTCTCTAATAATTCTGGATTATCATATATATTGCCTATTACTTCTAAATTCATAAATTTATCTATTTTATAACTACACAATACTTCGTCATATTTAACTTCTATTATGTAATATTTATATATTTCGTTTCCTGCTTCATCTGTATCTACAAAGAAACTTTTTACTATATCTCCCTCATATATTTCTTTTCCTTTTTTATCTTTTAGTCCTGTATATTGCATTAACTCTATTTCATCAAATTTAATGCTATAATTTCCACCACTATATCCTATGATTGCTTTTTTACTTCCTAAGTGAAGTGATTTTACTTCAACTATTTTATTTATTTCACTTGGTACTCTTGGATTTTTATCTCTAATATATGCCCTAAATTTTATATCTCTCATACTTCCTCCTAACTTGATAAACTTGTACTACTTTTTTATATTAAGTTTGTTATTTTTGTGTCTAATATCCTGACATATATATTTTATGTCCTTCTTTTATTTTGTATATAAATCTATTGTTATCAAAATCGTATTCTGTTTCATAATCTCCGTTCTATGTATTTCAAAAAATTTGCAGTAATAAACATATATCCACAATCTATAAGCTGTTGTATCTCAAATGTAAAATTTCTTTGTTTATATCTTTCAAATTCTTGTGAATAATTTCCCAACCCTATTCCATCTCTTTGTTTGTAATAATTATCTATATCAAATATATATTGTTCTAATGCCTCAATAATAGGTTGTAATTCTTTTATCTCAAAATCATGAAAACAATAATCTTTTGATTTATATATTTTTGCTCCTTGTTTATTTAATGCTTTTATTAATACTTTCGGACACTCTCCATTTCCGAGACATTGTTTATCGTTTACGTATATTCTATAACTCATTTCTTTTACCTCACTTTATAGCAATTTGCATTATACTGTTCATGTGTTAGAACTTCTGTAATCTCTAAGCCCTCTTCTATATCTTCTTTTACTGCTTTTAACATCTCATCATCATAAATATATATAAAATCATTATTTAGTACATCTTGTATAAATACTATGTCTCCGTACTTCTATTAAGTCTATTAAATCTTTGCTGTGTGCTACTATGTCTTTATCTTTTACTCTTCTTTCATAAACTTTTCCATCGTTAAATTGGATAATTGTGTCAGTTAAAAATTCTCCGCCAAATCTTACTCCACTTCCTGCTAATTCAATTTTGTTTACTTTGCCAATCAAACCATTTTTAGTTCTTATATATTCTCCTACTTTAATATCCATATTTACTCCTCTTCTGAATTTTCTAATATAAATTCTTTAACTGTTTGTCCAGTATACTTATATGCTCTATCATCAATATACATTTGTGCTGGCAATTTTCTATTTGTTACACCAATTAAATTAAGTTCTTTCCAAAATGTCTCATTATCATTTACTCTTACTGCTTCACACCAAAAGCCTTGTTTATTCCACCAGCTAATAATCTGATATGGTTCTCTTGTAGAACAAATAAAAATTGGTATTCCTGACTTTTGTAAAAACAGCATTAAATCTAATACATTTTTGTTATATTCATCATATATACCTCCATCTTGCCAACCTTTACTATATTTATGTATTACTCCATCAAAATCAAAACATACTGCATGTCCTTTTTCTAATTTTAAATCTAATTTTTTAATTTCCATCTTCAACTTTCCTTTCAAAATATTGTTTTATGCAATTAATACATACATTTGTAGTTACTCCATATTTTTCATCTTTACAATGCTCTACTACTTGATATCTGCATATATCTTCGTCAATATCTTTATTTGTCATAAATCTTGCCATTAAATCTATTATCTTATCTTTCTTTTTATTTTCTTCTTGCTGTTCTTGTAGCATAGATAAGACTGTTTCTATTGCTTCAAAATCACTTTTTCCAAAACAATATTTTTTGTTATATCCTAAAACACAATATCCTCCATATTTACTAGGTTTTAATTTTTGTTTTAATTTTTCTATTGCTTCTTCTTTTGTCATTTCTTACACCTCCTATACTTTTTTTACTAATGTTCCTTTTGAGTGTCTATAATTATCTTTTTTCATTGTTTCGCTAATTTTATATGCTTTTCCTCTTTTAATAACTTCATTAATACATCTTTCAAATTCTTCATTTCCATAAAAATCTTTTATTACATTTTTTAATAATTGATAATTCATTCTAGTAACTTCATCATGAACAGCTTTACTTTTTATTTTTAATTTTCTTAATTGTTCTTTTTTCTTTTCTAATGCAAGTATAGCTTGTTTTTTCCAATAATACTTTTCTTTCTGTTCTTCAATAGGTAAAGTTTTAAATTCTGCTATTTGTTTAACTATCGATTGAATATCTTTACCTAATACCATTATTTGAGTATCTATATCGCCTAAATTAAAACTAAATTCATATTTACATTTAGGGCAGGTTAACTGTACTTTAGAAACTTTATTTATCTTTTCATAGTTTTCTGTCATTGCTTGTCCTCCTTTAATTTTTCAATTGCTTTTGACCAGCATTTTGTACAGCCTATGCTGTTATAATTACAATCGTCTTCTTCTTGCTTTTTATTTATTTTTTCTCCAAATACATCAGAAGGACACATATTTACACCACCCTCACAGAACATTCTATGACAGCCTTTTTCTGTAGCATGATGTATTATTATTGTCATTATTTCTTTATAACTAATATCTTTTATTTCTTCTTCAAATATTACTTTTTTCTTTCCTGACATATCATAAACATTTGACATTTGTTATTGCTTGTCCTCCTTGATTCTCAGTTCTCGTTCTATTTCTATTTTATCTTTTATTTTATAAATTTTCATATCGGCTAATTGATGTTTATTTATAAATTTATACAATTCTTTTTTAGTAAGATAAGTCTCCCTTATAAAACCTTCATTATCTCTGTAATAACAGACGTATTCTTTAGTTTTAAAACTTTCTCCAAAATCCTCAAAAGCTTCAACTATTTGTTTTGCTATTTCTATCATTCTCCTAGCCTCCTTCCACACATTGGGCAGTAATTAATATCTATATATCTATAACCATATCCTGTATCTACCATAAGCCCTGCCTTTTTATCATTTTTACATTTCAATATAAACATTTCTAAAAAATCATTTTTGTTTTTTGGTGCTTCATAACCTGCTGTTTCTTTCCACTCATATTGAAATATTGGCTTTCCTGATATTTCATTATCCTTTCTTTGATAACAATATTTACACATTTTATACTTCATCTCCCCAACAATCCCAACCTTCTACTTCTTGTCTTGCAAATAATTCTATCTTTGGAATTTGTCCTACTAGTTGTTCTATTCTTTTTCTTGCTTCATCTGGCTTTCTACTGTGTTCTCTTCTTTCTGATATGATACAACTACTTACATAATTGCTAATTTTTAAATTGCTTGGTTTTCCTTTTATAGCTAATAAACATACTTCACAGTTGCTTTTTGTGTAAAATCCTATTCCAAAAAATGGCTTGCCATCTTTTTTATTTGTTTTTATCCAACTAAACCCTAAAGTCTTATATGTAAATCCCCAAGCTTTTATAGTTTTTAATGCTTCTATTAAATTCGGAAACGTAGCCCATAAAAATAATATGCAATCTTCTGCAGCTATTTTTTGTATTGTTTCTCCCATATTTTCTATTTCAGATATTTGCATTGTTTTATAGTGCTTCATTACCCCCCCACTCATTTTATAGTCAGTTCTTTTGTCTCTATAAGCCCAAGGTGGATCTGCATATATAATGTTATATTTTTTATCTGTATTGTATATATCTACTACCATTCTATTTTTCTCCTTTTTTGAAATATTTACATTCTTTAAAATCGCCTATCCATATTAGTACTTCTTTCTTATCTACATTACTCTGATTTCTTTTACATTTCTGTTTGCAATTCTTATTACTACAAAATGTTATGTCGTAATTCATGTTATTTATCCTCCAATAGTTCTTCTAAAGTTTGTATTGCTTTTTTATTGTCTAAATAATCGTATTTTTCTTCCATTTTTAGAACTCCTATTTTATCTTTTATTTTTTGCTTTGGTATGCTATCTAAACTATCTATATATAGCTGTTTTATATCTACAAATTTGCCATCTTTGATTTCTATTAAATATTTATTTTTATCTATTCTTACTAAATCATTCTTTGTACAAAGATGTATGTTTTCATAACCATATTCGTATTCTACTCTTATTAGTTTTAACATTGCATTTTCTTTTTCTAGCTCTTGTACTCTTTTATCTTTTTGCTCTAACTGTTGTTGCATTATTGCAAATTTGTGAGCAATTACTCTATCATTTGCGACATTTTTGTCGCTTGTTTCTTCATATAGTCCATCATCTTGATTGTGTAATTTTCTTGTTGCTTTTAATTCTTCGTTATCTAAATCAAATGCCATATTTTATTTCTCCTCCTCTTTAGTCTAAAAATGCTGTATTGTCTATATATGTATCTCCTTGAAATATATTAAAATCTCCACTATTTGAAATAATCGTTATATCTTTATAATCTTCTTCATTATTTTCTTCTAATAACTCTATACTACACTCTCCCATACTTTTTCTTAAACCAAAACATTTACTTCCTAGTTTTCTAGCTAATTCTTCTGTTAAATCTCTTTCTGTATAGTAAATTGCATATACAAATTCAAAATCGACTCCATATTTTTTCATATTACTTTTCCTCTCTTTCTATCACAACATTATTCATCTCTTGTCTATCTTCTATTGCACTATTCATACATGCATATCCTGCTATAAATCCTATTAGAAATGCACATATTAATACTATTGTTAGTTCTATATGCTTTTCTTGTTCATATGTTTCTTTACTGTAATGCTTTATTTTATCTTTCATACTTTACCTTCCTTTAATTTCATACTTGAATAATATTCGTTATATAATTTAATCCAGTCGTTTAATTCCATAGTAACTTTCCACTTTTTATTATTTTTCCTGTGAAAAACTGCTGGCATTTGATTGCTCTTACTATCTCTTTTGGCTTGTTCCATTGCCTCGTCTAAGTTTAATGCTTGTACTCTCTTTACTTCACAATGTATATAGTCTAGTCCTACTACATCTTCTCCTTCTAAGCCATTATACTGTTGCCCTCTTCTACAATCATAACCATAATCTCTTAACTTACTCGCTAGTTCTCGTTCTCCAGCCGCTCCCTTTTTCTTGCTATTTATACTCATAATTTCATTTTCTCCTGTATTCCTAAATTGATTTTTATCTGCTTTATACTTTCTTGTGCTGTAGGTATCTTGCTGTACTCACAATTTATATTACCAATAAAATTTTCATCTTCTAATGCAGTACAGCCAAGACATCTACCACTTTCTATTGCTTTTCTACAACTTTCTATTAATTGTCTTTTCATGGTTATGTTTCCAACCCTATTATCCATAGAATTAACAGCCAAAGTACATTTGCATTTTGAAATATAAAAGCTAATATTGTTATGAATGTAAAAAATACTGTTGTCCATATTAAATTATATTGATTTTCTTTACCCATATATATCCTCCTAATCTATTCTTGGAATATGATTCCTATATTCTAAAATGTATTCTTCTTCCTCTTTTCGCCTTGCTTTTTCCACACTTTCCACCTTTAGCTGTGGATATTGTTCAAAAAATTTGCGTCTTGCTCTTGTTATTCCTTCAAAACTTATGCCTTTATAATTTAATTTCTGCATAACATTTATAAATGTTGTTCCAGCTAACTCTGGCTCTAATTCTTGTACTACTCTCAAAATTAAGTAGTTATCGTTTTCTCTTGCATAACTATCTTCTTGTAGTATCTTATAAACTGTTTTCTTTATGTTTCTATTCATTTGTTATCACTCCTTTGGCATTCTATATATTCCGCCTGTTACCTCTGATACTACTCCATCTGCATTCATTTCTACAAAACTTTTACATTGTATATTTTCTATTATTTCTTCCAGTACTTCTTTTGCTCTTTCTTCTGTTGCATAAGTACCTATAACTATATTTATTTCATCATTAGTGGAATAATCTATATTATAATTTTCTAATCCTTTTTCCGCTGATAATGCATCTCTTATAACATAAACTGATACTGTATTATCAAAATTTAATATTGTGCTTTTATCTTGACTTACTATTATCATCTATTTTCCCTCCTAAATTTTTAAACTCAAACTTTCTATATATTCTTCTTGCCTTTTTATTTCTTTTATTAACTCGTTTATACTCACGTCATTTCTTGATATATATTCTTTTGTACTTGTTTTCACAATTCCTTTTAATAAGCTTTCTAAGCTTACATAGTAGCCTAAGTCTTTATAAACTTCTTGTTTATAATTCTTACTGTTCTCATCTTGTACTATCACCTTTTCTTTTAGCGTATAACAATTTGAATTCGCATCTATGTAAAATCTATCTGTTACTTTTATCATCTATCTTTCCTCCTCGATTTCTTTTTGCCACGCTCTTTTCTCTTTTGCTCTGTTATAATATTCTTTTTCTAACTCTGCTGGCACTATAATTGCAGTTGCTATACTGAAATCTGTATCTAATTCATCTACAAGCTCTACTCCACACTTAGCACTTTCTTTGTATTTCTGAAATAGCTCATTCATTTGCTTTTGCGCTTCTTTACTTTGTTTATTAAACCACTCATGATTTTCTGTACTTAGTAATGCACCATTTTCAATTGTTGCCTTTCCACCATGCTGTCTCTCCTTTATATGATGATATGTGAGCTGTTTCATTCTCTTATATTGTCCTTTACTTTTATATCGACGTGGCTCTTTGTCTACTCTTAAATGCAATTTGTCTATAAAACATTCTGCTCCATATAACTGTATTAGTCTTTCTTTAGCTTTTTTATTACTCATAAGCTAGCTCCCTCTATTTATATACAGACTTTCAAAATCCGCATCGGAATAACTTCTCTGGTCTATATTACTTATTGTTTTTTTATTGCTCTTTTTAAACTGTTTATCTTCTTTTTCTGCGTCTACTAAAGTCTTTATGCCTTTTTTATTCCAGTTATTTAAAATGCCTCTAATATACTGTATTGTTCGTTTATCTGCCTCTACAGCCTTTTTCATTGCTAGAATTATTAAGTCTGTTGGCATTTCTTTAGCATAATCAGACATTATTTCTAAGCCAAATGGTGTAATCAATCCAATATTGTTGTTGTAAAATTCAATAATCTCTTGTAAGCCGTCAACACAACTGTCGCTTACATTGTCATTTACATTTACATTTGCATTATCATTTTCATTTACATTTTCATTTACATTGGGGGTTTCTTTTAATAACCCCACTGGGGTTTTTTCTTTTTTAGGTCTTCCACCTAATTTTCCATATTGTGCTCCTTTTTGTCCATCTTTGTATTTTTTAGTATTTGAAAGGATTTGAGGTCTTATTAATGTGAATATTGTCTTTGCAATTCCTGTTAATTTTGTATCATTTTCATTTAATGCCAAATCACAAATTGCGTCATAAACTTTTAGTCTTTCTTTATCTTTTAAGTCTTGTAATGCTTCAAAAAAGCTTCTATAAAATACAAAACTATCTTTTTCTGATGACATTTTCTTCTCCTTTCGTAAAATTGAGGGTAGTAACTTATGCCTACCCTCGTTGTTTATAAATAACTTTTTCCTATTAATTTTATAAATTCTTCTCTTGTATGAGTTTCTTCATATTTTCTTTGTGCATCTTGCTTTAGTTTTAGATCTAAATTTCTTCCAAATTTTCCATGTACTCCATATGTTCCTCGATGTTCTTCTGGTGTTAACCATACTTTAAATCCAATCTTTTCACTTACTCTTCTATTTGCTGTGCCAAAGAAAATATGATGTTCTTCTAAGTTGTATGTACTTCCAGAGATATAGCTTTCTTTTTTATTTTGTAAGATACTTTTCATAGATATTTTGCCTGTCCCCATTCTCTTGATGTTTGTGCTTCCATTAATTTTGCATATAATTTATAAAAATCTGTTCCTTTTTCTGCACTATTCTTTAATCCTTCTGCTACATCTCTTTCAAATTTCAATTTTGCTATATCCTCTTCTCCACGTACTATGTCCGATAAATTTGTAACTGCATATCCCTCTGTTTTTCTTTGTAATAACCTTTTGCTTAATGCTGTTCTATACTCATATTCTTTTCTAGCATACTCTTCATTTAGTCTTTTATATTCAGATAATGATTTTTCTGCTTTTTGCATTGTTTCCTCTATTTCATGCCACATTGCAGACACCTCCTAAAATGGAAGGTCATCTGCTGGAGCAATTATTTCTGGATCATTTTCTTCCTGCTTGTTTTGTTGTTCTTTTACCATTTCATCATATTCTTTTACGTATCTTTCAAATCCTGTACTTTCTAGATTTTCTGCTTTTTTAATTTTTTCTTGTATCCAATTAGGTATTTTGCAATAATTTTCCCAAGTTTCTGCATTTTCCATATCAAAATAATATGTATCTTCTAATATAGGTACATTACTACCTTTAGGTAATGACATTATTCCTGCTATATTGTTATATTTTTTATTATTCTTTTCTTCTAAAATGATTTGTAACTGACATGCTTTATTTAGTACTGCTAATATATTAAATCCTTGTAATTCTTCTTCTGAAAATGGTTTTCCTCTCCATGCTTGTAAATCTTTTCTTAATGTACTTTTTTCATTTAAGCTAAAGCTGTATTCTTTACTTATTGTACGTGGTTGTTTTTCTCCATTTATTTCTACTTCTTCTCCTATAATGGTCCATATCATCATGAATTTTCTTTGTATTTTTTTAAATTGTTCATTCTTTTGTAAACCTAAATCTATAATTGCACTAGATACTGCTGTATAAACTCCATTTTCTAATTTTTCTATTACTTGTCCTCCATTGTCACTTGCTATCATACTCATATTAATTTTCCTCCTTATTATTTATATTCTTTCCTCTATTAAGTTCTAATCTTCTTTTAAACTCTTCTTTTAATTCCTTATCTTGTATATACAAATCTTCTTTTTTCTTATCTAAAATTGTTCTTTCATATACTAATTGTTCAAAACTATATTTTTTTATTATTTCAGAATATTTATTTTCATCCACTATATTGCCTCCTCTAGATATTCTTTTTCTTGTTGCTTTTCTTCCTCTGTTCTCTCTTTTTCTAATTCTTCTTCTACCTTTTCTATTTCATTTTGTGCATCAAATTTAATTTCATTTAATCTGTCTATGTAATCTTTATCTGATATTTCATCTACCAAAATATCTATTGAACTTATAATGTTATCTAATTCATCATATTTATCTTGTAGATTCATTTGACTTTCTTCCCTTCTTCTGATATAATTTTAATGATAGATTTTATTAAATCCATTTGAACTAGATACGTTTTGCAGACAGTCTAGTTCTTTTTTTATACATTTCTAAATCCTGCATTCTTGCTCTTAATCTTGCATCTGTTTGCTCAAACCATGAATGTATAGTTGTAAATCTTCCTATTCTCTTGCATTTTTGTAGCAAATCATGATATTTCTTGTACCAAACTGGCATCTAATCACTCCTTTCTTTATTTGCAATTTTTACAATAATAATGTCCTTGTATGTTATATAAAGTTGTATTTGTTGTATTGCATTTTTCACAAGCTATTATTCTATGAGTAAACTTTGCTAGTCGTTCTTTCTTTTGCTTTTGTGCCATGCTATTCTTTTTTGGTTGCTTATTTAATATTTTTGCTGATGCACTCATATATCCCATATAATCACTCCTTCCTTATTTCATTAAATAAATTGCTAACATTGTTAAAAACGTAGCATTTATTGCCAATATTCCTAAGCCTTCACATACTACTTGTCCTACTTTTTGATAAATCTTTTGTCTCTTACTCATTCTTCTCACTTCCTTTCTATACTTGAATTTGATTTAAAATACTTTTCATGTTAATTACTGTTGTCTTTAATTTTGCATTTTCTTCTACAACTTGGTCATATTGTTCTCTTGATACTACGTTATTGTCATAGACTTCTATTTTGTAGTATCCTTTTTCTGTCATCATATGCGGAATATTCCCCAACCTACATTGTCTTTTTACTTCTTCTACTCCGCATTCCACTTTGTCTACTATATTCTTCTGCACTAACATATTTTGGTATCGCCATCTTTCCCCTCCTAACCTATTTCTTTTGTTTTATCTTTATAAGATAACTCGTTTTCAAAAAAAATTTCTTCTATTGGCATATTAAATATATCTGCAATTATCTTTCCTTCTTCTAAAGTGAAGGGAACTGACCCTGTCTCTTTTTTATAATATGCTCCTTCTGTCTTTAGCCCTAGTTTTTCTGCAATCTCTTTTGCTTTAATGTTTTTTTCTTGTCTTGTTTTTCTTAACTTTTCGAACACTTTTTTCGCCTCCTTTTATCTTGTTGAGATAATATTATCACAGTTCTTTTTATCTTGTCAAGATATTTTATAAAGTTTTTTGAAAATATTTTTCTTTTTAGGATATTATGTTTACTTTCCTGTCAAGATAGTTTATAATACATTTGAGGAGTTGATTATCTTGAATAGAATAAAACAATTAAGAAATGAAAAAAATATAAATCAAGATGTATTAGCAAAATTATTAGGTTTAGAGATAGCTGGTATAAGCAAATTAGAGACTAGTAGAGTTCCTTTAAAGGATGAATATATTGTTAAGCTTGCTGAATATTTTGGAGTAAGTACAGACTACTTACTTGGCAAATCCGACATACGTAATCCAGAAGATTATAAGTATGCTTATAACCGACCAAAAGAAGCTGAAGGACTTTCTGATGAAGAAGTAAATGACGCATTAAGATTTTACAAAGAAATGAAAAAGAAAATTGAGGGAGAAAATAAATAATAAGGAGTAATTTTTATGACAAAAAAACGTTCAGTTGCTAATCAAAGCAATTTGGACACAAAAGAAAAAACCTATAAAAAATTAATAAATTTTTATAAAATTGCCATTGATCCGAGTTTCATAGATATACAAAAGACATCTTCGCAAGTTTTAAAAGAGTATATTTTTAAGGCTTTTCAAAATCAAACTTTTAATTTGGAAGATGTAACAATTGAAAAAATTGAATTAGACGACAATTATTTCTTTGGAAGTATTTGCAGAAAAAGCGATTTGGATATATTAACAGAAATAAAAAGTGTTTATGATGAAAAAAGTATAAAAAATGCGGACATAATAATAGAAAGTTATACTTATTTCTTGATAGATTTAAATAACCTTTCTATGTCAGTCATAAAAACACAGAAAATACCTAGGTCTGATGAATACATTAAAGACTTAATATTAAAGATATCTCCATTAAATGTTGTGATAGCACCATTTATAAAAAAAGAAGAAGAAATAAAATCTATGCTCGCTAATTCATTTTCATTGACATTTTATGATAATTCGGATAAATATATTGGTCTAAAGCAAAGTAGTTTATTTGATTGTGAATTTGGGGAACTAACTATTAAAGCTAAGCTTAAAAATAAAAATAATAATAAAAATATTATGAGAAATTTAATAAATACTTTTAAAGGAAACTCAGACGTAAAATCACTATCAGCATCAACTGATAGTGAGGATATAGACTTATTAAAAAGTTCTTTTACAAAACACGTAACAATAGAATTGTCAAAAGACTATAAAAACGACTTAGATAGAATAAGACAAACTTTAGCCAAAGAATTATCTATTATCGAAACACAATCTATATAAATGATATGCAGAAAATAAGGTTTCTTCTAGTCCCAATACAAATGTCAACGCTATAAACTCATTAGGAATTTGTATTAGCCAAATAAAAATACAAATAGATAAAAAAATCATACCTAAACTTATAGACCTTCTGAACACCGTCTCATGTTGGTGCTTTACAAATCTTTTCATATAATCAGTATTTTTAGGTATAGATGCAAATATAGTTATTGCTGTAAGAAGAAATCCAATTAGTGTCCCCGCTATTTGAATTATTGTAGCAATATCATACTCTATCGTCTTTACATATTGAATTTTAAAATAAGTAATAATTAATATAATAATTGTTGTTATCGGAAATATAAGATAACAATACTGTTTTATAAAATTTTTCATATTTACCTCTGTTTTTTATCATTGTTATCATTATATATGAAATATTTTTAAAAGTAAACATATTTTCGGGAGAAGTTTTGTATGGAACTAAAAAAATTATATAATATAGCAGAAAAGGAACATATTGATGTTATTAATTTTAAGATGAAAAATAAGGCTATAATTGGATACTATAAGGGTAATTGTATGATTGGATTGAATTATTCTAAAATACAAAGTTATACAGAAGAAAAATGTTTGTTAGCAGAAGAACTTGGACACTATTATTATTCTGCTTATTATACACTTAATTCTGACAAAGAATTTATAGATAAACAAGAATATAAAGCTTTAAAATGGAAATCTCTTATCTGTGTACCTTTAAAATCGATTTTAAGCTGTTTTTATAAACGGAATATATAATTTGTCAGACATTGCAGAAGAATTGAACGTAGAGCCAAATATGGTTAAATTTGCATATAATTACTATAAAGAGAACGGAACGTTAATAACTAATGATGAATGCTTTAATGAAAGCATTTAATTTTTAATATTGTATCGAACGGAGGTTTGTAATGGCAAAAAAAACTAACTATACCAAAAATGGTATTGAATATTATAGAATAACTAAAACAATTGGACACAAAGAAGATGGAACACCAGTAAAAAAAGAATTCTACGGAAACAGCAAAAGTGAGGCGGAAGAAAAAGCCAATAAATATATAAATGATTTAAAAAACGGATTAATCCAAAATGCAGAAAATTATACTGTCTCTCAACTAATGAAAATTTGGCTCTTTGATTTTTTGCATAATTCTGTTTCAATTAAGCCTTCCACTTTTCAAAGATATGAAGGAATTTATAGAAATTATGTTAAATCATCAACAATCGCTGGAACTAAAATTACCAAACTTAATTCAGTACAAATTCAAAATTATTATAATGATTTATCAAAAGACAAATCATATTCACAAATAAGTACTTTAAATAAGGTTTTAAAAGTATTTTTCAACTGGTGTTATAAAGATGGTTACATTATTAAAAATCCTTGCTCAAATTTAACTTTAAAGGGTAATAAAACAGATATTATAAATAATAAAATAAAAGAAGTTAAAATTTTAAGTATAAAAGAAATAAATACTATAAAAAATTATATAAAAGGTACTGACTTTGAACTACTTTTCTTACTTGATTTAGGAACAGGTTTAAGACTTGGAGAATTACTTGCCTTAGATTGGGAGCACATAAATTTAAAAGAAAAAGAACTTAAAGTAGATAAATCGGCAAAAGAAGTATATATCTATGATAATTTTGATAAGAAACATATTGAAACAATTATCCAAACTCCTAAAACTCGACATTCTATCAGAACTGTCCCTATTCCCTCATCATTAATTGATACTTTAAATAAAAAAGAAAATAAAGAAGGGTATTTGTTTTTAGATAAACAAGGTAATTTATTAAAAGGAAAAAATGTTTCTTCTGAATGGACCAAAATATTAAAAAAATGCAATATTCCTCATAAAAAGTTCCATTCAATAAGACATACATTTGGTTCTATACTGTTGCAGAAAGGAGTAGATATTGAAACTGTTGCAGAACTAATGGGACACACTGCTATTTCTATTACTCAAATGTATATGCATTCTGAAACAAAAATAAAATCTAATTCTGTTAATAAATTGAACTCTATCTTAAACTGAGTCGGGAAAAAGTCGGGAATAGAAAAAATAAGGTGCTTCAAAACACTTGAAACGCCTTATTTTTATACATTTTTTAAAACTTTGGTAGCGACGATGTGATTCGAACACATGACCCTTCGGGTATGAACCGAATGCTCTAGCCAACTGAGCTACGTCGCCATATCACGTAAGTATTATTATACTTACATAATTATATTTTGTCAAGAAATTTTTTAATTTTTCTTGACAAAATAATTGAAACTTATATTAACTTTTTTATTTTATTATTTTTACCATCATTAATCAAGTATTTCTTTTCCTTGGTCGTCTCCAGCTACTCTAGGTTGTTTAACCCTAGTTGTTCTAGTATGAATAGTTGTTCCTTTTTCTTGCCCTTTGCTTATTAGTCCTTGTATTGTGCCATCCTCATGTACACTTAACTCATCAGCAAGTTTAGATCTCCTTGTTAGTTTAGATTCCCTTAATTGTTCTTGAGCTTGTTCTAAGTCAGCTAAACGTCCATTTTCTGATGCCTCAAGTTCAGCCTTCACATCAGGTGGATAATTGATTGTTTTTATATCTTCACCTAAGCTGTTCCAAAAATTATTAAGTTTCTCTTTTAGTTTTTCTAAAATTTTCATATTTTTCTATAACTTAAAAAGTTATATACCTTCCCTTCATTTTATAAACACTACATTTAGTTTAACATAACTTAGAATATTTGTCAATACGGCTTTTCCCAGATTTTGTTATTTTAGTTTTACATTTATACCTCAAAAATTATTTTTTATTCCTATTTTTTCTATCCATGTAATTTAACATATAATACATAATCTATATTAAAACACTACTTATTTCTTTACTATTTAATACTTTTTTCATTTGCGTATATCCTGCATTATACAATTTTTCAATTTTACTTGTATCTAGCAATCCAACATTTTTGTTCGTAATTTTTACAGTATAATCTGCTCCATCCATTTCATAATTAGATAATTCCCTACAAAGTAAGTTTATGGATCTTCCTGCTACTTCTATTAAGTTTTTATCACAATCTGCTTCTATATCTTCCTCAAATATAACACTAACTACTTTATCTGCACCTAAAATTTTTAGCTCTTTCCAAGGAACATTTTCTCTAATTCCTCCATCTATTAATTTTAAATTTTCATATTCACATGGTGAAAAAACTACAGGGTAACTACAACTAGCCCTTACTGCTTTTCCTATTTCTATATCATTTATAAAAATTGTATTATCTTCATATGTATTTCTAAAATTGCAAGATGTAAATGCAATGACATTCCCTTTGCACAAACTTACTGCAGGCATTACTAAAGGCATTTTTATATCACTTATAGTATAGATACCCCTTTTGTTACATTCTTGGCTAATTATTTTTTCGATTTGTTTTCCCGTATTTAATCCATCAATAACAATTTTCCCTTTAAATATTAAACCTAAAACTAACTTTAATATATTTATCCATTCTACATATTTTATCTTTTTAGAATATTTTTTAAATATATCATACATTTCATCTGCTGTATACCCACATGCATATAAACAAGCTATTATGCTGCCTGAAGATGTACCTCCTACATAATTGAATTTTATTTTTCTTTCTTCTAATGCTTTTATCGCTCCTATGTGTGCTGCACCTTTTATGCCTCCACCTGCAAAACAAATTCCATTTTTCATAAAATCACCTGCTTTATAAAGCATATGTTTTTATTTGCATTATATGAGAAAAAAGGTTATACTTTTTTTATAATGGGGGTAATTTATGACACATAAGATTAGTATAATAGTACCAATTTATAATACTGAAAAGTATCTTAGAAATTGCTTAAATAGCATAATAAATCAAACTTATAAAAATTTAGAAATTATTTTAATTAATGATGGCTCAACAGACAATAGTTTAAGCATTTGTAACAATTATAAAAATAAAGACAATAGAATAAAAATTGTTGATAAAACTCATTCCGGTGTATCTGACACAAGAAACATTGGAATAAAAAAAGCAACTGGAGAATATATAGGTTTTGTAGATAGCGATGATTATATAGATAAGCATATGTTTGAAATATTACTAAATAATCTAGAAAATTATAATGGAGATATTTCTATGTGCAATCTTGAAGAAACATGTGATTTAGATGCACAAAGTACAAACTTTTGTGATAATTCTATAGTATATTCAAAGGAAAAAGCATTAAAAGAACTTTTATATGACAAAAATATAGGAAATTATATGATGGTAAAATTATTTAAAAAATTTTTATTTGAAGATATAAAATTTCCTCCTAATGTACTATATGAAGATATTTATGTAGCATATAAACTATTTGCCAAATGCAATAAAATAGTTTATACACCAACCACTCTGTATCATTATTTTCAAAGAAAAGATAGCATTGTAAACAACATAACATCTTATAGTATAAAAGACTATTTAAAAGCTATTTTTTCCAGATATTATGATATAAAGAAAAACTATAGTACTTTAAATTTATATAATGTATACTCCATCTTTAATGTAGTAATTAAAATGAGTGTATGGGCTGTAAAAATAAATAATTATAAATTATTTAATAATGAAATATATAGTTATTATATTAAAGCAAAAAAAGAATTATCTTTAGTTTCTGAAAAAGAACTTACTAGCTTGTTTTCATCTTTTGAAAAAGAAAGCTATTATTTACTAAAATCAAACAATAGAAATGAATTTTTAAAGTTAATACAAAAACGAATCTGTAAATAATATTTTTACAGATTCGTTTATTTTTAGTTCATGTAATCTCTTAATTTTTTGCTTCTGCTTGGATGTCTTAATTTTCTTAATGCTTTTGCTTCTATTTGTCTAATTCTTTCTCTTGTTACATTAAACTCTTTTCCTACTTCTTCAAGTGTTCTTGCTTTTCCGTCTTCTAATCCAAATCTTAGTCTTAATACTTTTGCCTCTCTTGATGTTAATGTTCCCATAACATCGTTTAGTTGTTCTTTAAGCATTGTATATGCTGCAGAATCTTGTGGTGCTGGGCTATCATCATCTTGAATAAAGTCTCCTAAATGGCTATCATCTTCTTCTCCTATAGGTGTTTCTAATGATACCGGGTCTTGTGCTATTTTTTGTATTTCCATTACTTTTTCTACTGGGATTTCCATTTCTTCTGCTATTTCTTCTGGTGTAGGTTCACGTCCATTTTTTTGTAATAAGTGTCTTGATGTTCTTATTAATTTGTTTATCGTTTCTACCATGTGAACAGGAATTCTTATAGTTCTTGCTTGGTCTGCTATTGCTCTTGTTATAGCTTGTCTTATCCACCATGTTGCATAAGTACTAAATTTGTATCCTTTTGTATAGTCAAACTTTTCTACCGCTTTAATTAATCCCATGTTTCCTTCTTGTATTAAGTCTAAGAAAAGCATTCCTCTTCCTACATATTTTTTAGCTATACTTACAACTAATCTTAAGTTTGATTCTGCAAGTTTTTGTTTAGCTTCTTCGTCTCCATTTAAAATTCTTTTTGCTAAATCTAATTCTTCTTCATAAGTTAATAGAGGTATTTTTCCTATTTCTCTTAAATACATTCTTACAGGGTCGTCAATACTAACCCCATCCATATTGCTAAGGTCCACATCTTCTACTTTTATATTTTCTACTTCTTCTAAGTCGTCAATATCTGGCTCTATATCTAGATCATCACTGTCTTTAATGTCTACACCCAAATCTTCAAAAGTATCAAAAATTTTGTCAAGTTGCTCCGGATTAGTATCTTCTAATTCGTTTGCAAGTTCTCCATAAGTAATTTTTCCCTTTTCTTTTGCCTTTTTTATTATATTCATTACTTTATCATGTTCTAGAGAAGTTTTAGTATCAGTTTTATTTTCTGTTTTGGTTTCTTTTTTAATTTCATCTTTGTTTTCTACAGTGTTCTCTACCTTGCTACTTTTTTTGCTTGCTACTTTGTTTTCAGTTTCGTTTGCAATTTTTACAACTTCTTCTACATTATCTTCTTTCTTTTTCATATTATACCTCCTATTTCATTTTAGCCAGTTGTATAATAACATCATTTAATTCTTTTTCAAGATTTTGTCTTTCATTTACATCTTGAATAGTTTCTATTTCTTTTAAAATAGTATTTCTTCTATTTACTAAATTTTCTTTCTTATAAGTGAATATTACATCATCTATAGCTTTGTCTACATCTGAAATTTCAAAATCGTATGACATTATCTCTGATAAATGATTAATTGTTTCTGTATCCTCAAACCAATTCATAACATCATTAGTATTAATATTTCCTTTTTCTAATTGCTCATACAGTTTTTTTACAATATTTTTGTTTATTTCATTTTTAAAATTGTCAACTGATATATTTTTTAACTTATTATAACTGTTTTCTGGATAATTTATTAAAAGATAAATTACCATATTTTCTCTTCTTGTTGTTGCCTCATCCACTTTTTGCACAGATTCATTAACAACTTGAGTTTTGACTGGTCTTTGTAAAACTTTCGATCCTACATTATTAGAATAAATTAACTTGTTTATCTCTGCTTGTATTGCTTCTTTTGAAATTTCGTAATCTTTTGCTATTTTATCTATGTAAATTTCTCTTTCGACACTATTAGTTATTTTAGAAAGTAATTTTGCTATTTGATTTAAAAATTTAATTTTGTCATTAACATTTTCTATATTTAGTTCTTTTTTTAGTACTTTTACTTTAAATTCTACTAATGATATTGCTCTATCCATGTAATACCTAAATTTATCTGGACCGTATTTAACAACAAATTCGTCTGGATCTTTTGCTCCTTGTATTTGAAGTACTCTTATATCACAACCTAAATCTTGTAATATATCCATTCCTCTTATAATAGCAGCTTGTCCAGCACCATCTGCATCATATCCTAGTATTACTTGCTCACAACTTCTTCTTAAAAGCCTGCCTTGTGCCTCTGTAAGAGCTGTTCCCAGCGAAGCAACTACATTAGTAATGCCTCTTTGATATAGGGAAATTGCATCCATATATCCTTCCACAATTAAGATTTTTTTGCAATCACCTTTTTTAGCAACATTAAGTCCAAATAAGTGCCTTCCTTTGCTGTAAACTATATTTTCTGGTGAATTTATATATTTAGGTTTACTATCATCTAAAACTCTGCCTCCAAATGCAATAACTCTGTCTCTAACATCTTTTATAGGAAACATAAGTCTATTTCTAAACTTATCTATAAATCCTCCATTTTTACCTCTTGCTACTAAACTTGATGCCAAAATTTCTTCGTCTGTAAATCCTTTAGCTTTTAAAAATTTATATGTATCGTCAAAATTTCCAGAATATCCTATAGAAAATGTTTTTAATGTTTTATTGTCTAATCGTCTTTTCTTTACATATTCTTGTGCAGGTTTTGACGTTGGTTTATATAAGTTTTCATGATAAAACTCTGCAACTGCTTGGTTTATTTCATATACTCTTGATTTTTGTCTTAACGTTTTGTCATCTTCATTATTATTTAATGCAGGTAATGTAATTCCAGCTCTATTTGCTAACATTTCCATTGTTTCTATAAATGAAATATTTTCTATTTTGCTTACAAAATGAATAACATTTCCTCCTACTCCACATCCAAAGCAATGAAATATTTGTTTATCTGGAGAGACAGAAAAAGAAGGTGACTTTTCTTTATGAAATGGGCATAGTCCAAAAAAGTTTCTTCCACTTCTTTTTAAAGTCACATACTGAGAAATTACATCTACTATATCATTACTACTTTTAACTTCTTCAATAACTTCATCACTATATCTAAACAATTTTATTTACCTTTCTTCATATATTAATATTATTCGACATAAAATATTTAAATCCTTCTATGCATTTTTATAAGCATAAAAAAAGGACAACTATTAAAGTTTTCCTTTTCCTATATATTTTAATATTATACATTTGTAGTTCCGTCATTGTTAAATGGAATAAATTTATTTACTACGTTGTTATTTAAGTTTGTTTCTTCGTGAGGTACTTTATATTCATCAAAAGATACATTTATTTTATTATCTATTAATTGTTCTACCTCTTCTGCTGAAGCATGTTCTGCTAAAACTAATTCGCTTATTAAAATTTGTTTAGCATTTGAAAACATTTTCTTTTCTCCTGTAGATAAGCTACCTTTTTCTTTTTGTTTGAATGCAAGGTTTCTTACTACATCTGCTACTTCGTATATATCTCCGCTTTTCATTTTGTCCATATTGTCTCTATATCTCTTGTTCCAATTTTGAGACATTTCTGTTTCGTTATGTTCTAAAACTGCAATAACTTTATTTGCCTCTTCTTTATTGATAACACTTCTAACTCCAATTTGTTCTGCTTTTTCTGTTGGAACCATTACCTTAACTTCACCAGGCATTTTTATTACATAATAAGATTGTTCTTCTCCTAATATATTTTTATTTTCTATTGCATCTATTGTTCCAGCTCCGTGCATTGGATATACAATTTTATCTCCTACATTAAACATGTAAGTATCAGCTCCTTTCAATATTTTATGTTATTCTATTGAGTTAGGAAGGGTCTTATTTCTCTTTCAACTACATTTCTATTATACTATAAAAAATGGCAAAAGTCAAAACTTTTACCATTTTTTATAGTATATTTTTTTATTAAAAGTATTGTCTTTCAATGATTTTACGACTTTTAATTTTTTATGTCGCCTTACTAATCGGTCAAGTCTTTATTTTCTTGTTGACCCAAAGCCACCTGTTCTCTCATTTTGTGCATTGTCGTTATCTACTGTATTGAATTTTAGGAATATTCCTTGTCCAATACATTCCCCTTTTTTTATTTCTACATCTTCATCTTTTATATTAAAATATGTAAACATTATATGTCCGTCGTTATCTACATTTCCATAATAATCACTATCTATTATTCCAACACCATTTGCCATAACTAGGCCCTTTTTCTTTGGGTTTGAGCTTCTGTTACATAACATTAAATATTCATCTTCTGGCATATAAGCTTTTATTCCTGTTTTTATAAATGTTGGAGCTTGTCCTAATTTAAATGCAGGTACTATGCAGTCTTCTGCAGCCTCAATATCATATCCTGCAGAATATTTTGTTTTTCTTTCTGGTAAATTAATATTTTTATCTTCAAATCCTTTTGCTACTTCAAATCCTCTTACTCTTTCCATTATTTTCTTCCTTTCTATTTTAGTTTTCCTTATTATATTATAACTGTTTACAAAAGTCATCAATTATTTTTAAATTTTGTTCTTTTTCTCATTTATTTCACATAATTCTTAATCCTACATAAAATATATTAAATAATATTTTTAGGAGTATCTTTATGAAAACATCATTAGACAAAGTTGAAATAAACAAACTTGCTAAAGTTTGTTCTTTAAATTGTACAGGTTCAATGCGTAGAAGGTTACTAGACTTAGGATTAATAGAAAATGCTACAATTATACCTGTTTTAAAAAGTCCCGCAGGAGAACTTACGGCTTATGAAATACGTGGCACAATTATTGCAATAAGAATGGAAGACGCAAAAGATATTATTGTTGAGCAATAACATTTTTTAGAAATATTTTGCCAATAAAATTACTATACTTTTTAAATAGTTTTAACTTACTCCGTAATTATTTATTCTTAATATCTAATTCTTTATACCTAGTTACTTTTTACACTTAATTTTAGCACATTATATTACTTTTCACATAAAATATCACTAAAATCATTAGGAGGAAATATGTCTTCTCAATTAATTAATAAAGATTTAAATTTATATGATTATACTGTTGCATTGGTTGGAAATCCAAATGTTGGTAAATCCACTATTTTTAATTCGTTAACTGGTATGCATCAACATACTGGTAACTGGCCAGGAAAAACTGTTGAAAATGCTAGCGGTATATGCAAATATAGAAATAACAATTTTCTTTTAGTAGACTTGCCTGGTACATATTCTTTAATGTCACATTCTGAGGAAGAAGAAATTGCACGAAATTTTATATGCTTTGGCAAGTCAAATGCACTTTTAATAGTGGTAGATGCCACTTGTTTGGAACGAAATTTAAACTTAGTTTATCAAGCTTTAGAAATTACTCCAAATGTTGTATTATGTATTAACTTGCTTGATGAAGCAAAAAGAAAAGGCATTAGTATAGATTTAAATTTATTGTCTAAACGTCTTGGTATTCCTGTAGTTGGAACTATTGCTAAAAGTAAGAAAACTTTAAAAAATTTGATGCAACAAGTTGAAAATATATGTACTAAGAAGTGTGTAACCTCTTCTGTAAAGTTAAATTATGGTGTTGCTATTGAAGAAAGTATTTCAATTTTAGAACCACTTATTCACAAACAATTAACTAATACACATAGTTATTTATCTAGGTGGATTTCTATAAAATTAATTGAAGGAGATAAGAAAATTTTATCTTCTATTTGTAAACATTTAAATATTAATTTATCCTCTGATGAGATTTTAAAAGCATTAGATTTGGCATATTCTAGATTAGAAAAAAGCTATATAGCAAAAGAAACTTTTAATGATAAAATTATTTCAGAAATCTTTTTCAATGCAGAAATGCTTGCTAAAAGTGTTTGCTCTTACAACAACGATAGTTACAATAATATAGATAGAAAAGCTGATAAAATATTGACTTCTAAAAAATTTGGTATACCAATTATGATTTTATTTTTAGGAATAATTTTTTGGCTTACCATTGTTGGGGCAAACTACCCCTCAGAACTTTTATCTAGTATTTTCTCCTATATTCAAAGTAAATTGTTGAATTTTTTAAATTATGCAAACTCACCAACTTGGCTTACAAGCCTTTTGATTGATGGCATATATTCTACCTTAACATGTGTTATAGCAGTTATGCTTCCACCGATGGCTATATTTTTTCCGCTATTTACAATTTTGGAAGACCTTGGATACCTTCCAAGAATAGCTTTTAATTTAGACAAATTTTTCAAAAAAGCTTGTGCATCTGGCAAACAAGCACTTACTATGTGTATGGGCTTTGGATGTAACGCTGCCGGAGTTGTTGGAACAAAAATTATCGATTCTCCAAGAGAAAAATTAATTGCAATATTAACCAATTGTTTTGTACCATGTAATGGTAGATTTCCATTTTTAATTACAATTGCAACTATATTTTTTGGAGGAATATCAGGTCGGTTTTTCTTCTTCAATAATTGCTACAGTAGTTGTGTTATTAGTAATTATTTTAGGAGCATTTATGACTCTCTTAGTATCAAAAATTCTTTCTAAAACAATATTAAAAGGAATGCCTTCATCTTTTACTTTAGAACTTCCTCCTTACAGAAAACCTAAAGTTTTAGAAGTAATTGTTAGATCAATTTTTGATAAAACTATTTTTGTATTAGGAAGAGCCATATCTATTGCAGCTCCTGCAGGACTTGTTATTTGGTTATTTGCAAATATTCAAATAAATGATATAAGCATCTTAACATATGTAGCAACTTTCTTTGACCCATTTGGAAAACTTTTAGGTTTAGACGGCTATATTATTACTGCATTTATATTAGGCTTACCTGCAAATGAAATTGTTTTACCAATAATTTTAATGAGCTATGCCAAAACCGGCACTTTGTTACATTTAGAAAATTTAGCAGATATATCACAAATTTTAATAAGCAATGGTTGGACTCTTCTTACTGCAATTAATATAATGATTTTATCATTACTACATTTTCCATGTGGAACTACTTTAATGACCATAAAAAAAGAAACTGGTAGTTTAAAGTGGACAGTTATTGCTTTTATAATTCCAAGCATTTGTGGGGTTATATTTTGCATGGTAACTACTGCTATATGGAACGTGCGGTATTTGTTTATGTAACTATAGTTAAAGTACAATAAACATGATGTCTATACTAATATGGTTCTTAAATTAATTATGTGTAATAATAGACATGGTATCTACCATGTCTATTATTACACATAATTAATTTAACTATGAAATCTTAACAAATTCAAATTTCACACATTTTGCAAAATATTTACTTATCCATCTAGTAATTAAAGGCTAGCTACATGTTATATACAATGCTGAACGCGATCCTACATAAGCAGAACTGTCGATAGGTCTAGATCCACCACCTCTTGTAGGCGGATAATTTTCATTAGTAAATCCATATACATTACCTCCAAATTCAGTTCGATAACGATTATCATCACTTTCTATTGACCAGTCGTTTACATTGCCTGTCATGTCATATATATTATTTACTGCATATGCATCGTTTGTTCCTGTTGGTATCAAAGCTCTTGTTCCACAATTTCCTCTTCCTATACTATAATAAGTATATGTTTTCTTGTTTCCTCCTTGGTACCACATCCATCTCAGTACTGCATCCATCTGGCATCCCCATATCATTGTACTTGTTACATTACTATTTGCTGCTATTCCTTTTGATTTATTATACATTGTATACCATGTTTGACTTCCTATATCACTATTATTTTTTACAACAACTGCTTCTGTTTTAGATAAATTACCAGTTTCATATCTTCCTATATAAAATCCTCCATATGTTGTTACACTTTCTATCATGTTATTAAATTCTTTTTCTAGCTGCGCCTTAAAAGTATCTATCGTAGCATTCGCTTCTAACCCCGCTTGTTGCAAGTTAGTACTATTATTATCATAAGTTGTTGATACATCTGGCTCTCTATAATAAACTGAAGTGCCGTAATAAGCATCTGAGATTATTCCATTTTCTTCCTTCCAGCCTTCATTTGTTATTGAGGATGCAGAAAAATCATATAGTTTGCCTCTTTTTTTCCCATTTGCATCTGTTCCATACATATCATGTACATTGTCTACTGGCACCCACACAAATTGGTTCCTTGTTGTTCTGGCTGTTGCTACATTTGTATCTGTTACTGCTTCTTCTCCTTCATATATTACAAATCCTTCCGATACTTTATTTTCACTTGCTATACTTGATGCTACATATCCCTTTGGTACTGGTATTGGTATTCCATCTTCGCTTTCTACTTTGTCTACCTTGTCTAAATCCCAATTTTTTGTTGGATCTTTTTTATTTATTATTACTTTACTACTTACTACTTCTTTTTTATTTCCTGCATTATCTATTGTTAATACATGTAAATAATATGTTCCTACTGTTTCTGTTGGTAATGTTATTGTCTGTGGTGTTGTTGTAAATGTTCCTCCTGTATAACTGCTTACATCTGTTCCTATTTTTCCTGCTTCTGTATTAAATACCCATTTTGTTTGTGTTATATTTACTCCACTTTTTTCATCTGTTTGAGTTACTTCTGCTGTTAGTTCTTCTGTTGTTTCTAGTGTTGTTTTGTTAAAGTTTATTACTACATTTGGTTCTTCCATATCTAATACTTCTACATTTGCATACTTTCCACTGCTTACTCCATCATATAGTCTTGCATATATGATGTCTCCATTTACTAGTCCTGTTATTGTTTTTTCTTTTACTCCTTTAGCTTCTTTTGCCCAGCTTCCTTCTGTTATGTTGTTCTTTTGCCATTCTAATTGGTAGCCTTCTTCTTCTGTATATATTCTCACTTGTGCCTGCTCATTTCCTGTCCATTCTACTGTCCCTTTTATTGCTTTTGGTATCTCTCCTATTTGTACTGTTCTTTCTACTACTTGATTTTCTCCATTTTTTGTTGCCTCTACTTTTATTGTATATATTCCTCCTTGGGTTAATCCACTAAATGTATATGTTGTTGCTTCACTTACTTGCGCTTCTCCATACTCTTCTCCTTGTTTCTTTATTGAGTATTTAAAGTTACTTGCTCCTTCTGCTCTTACTAATTCTATTTCTATACTATTTGTTGTTTTATTTACTACTCTTAATCCTATATTTAGGTTCTCACCTTTTCCTATGCATTCTCCTATTATTATATTGTCTGCTATTTCTTCATTTGGCTCTACTGTTATTTCAAATACATATCCTGGCGTTGTTGTTATTTCATATGTTCCATCTCCATTGTCTATTTTATCTACTTCCTTATCTGCTATGAGTCCTTCACTTTCTATTCTATCCCAGTAATCTTCTACTTTATATGAGCCATTTCCGTCTGCATATACTGGCACTTTTGCCATTTCTAACTTATCTCTCATTTCTCCTATTGCTGTTTCTTCTTTACTATCTTGCGCCTTTTTTATTACTCCATTTTGACCAAATACTAGTGCTATTGTTATTCCTGCTAATATCAAAAGAACTACAATTGTTACAACTAATGCTATTAGCGTTATTCCTTTTGTTAATTTTCTTTTTTCCATCTTGTTCTCCTCTCCCTTTCTTTTGCACGCAAAAATGACAGGCTATCCCTATTTATAGTCTGTCTTTTTTATACTAACAATAAAAGTATTTCTACCTTCTTGTACTTTTATTAAGTTACTTTTTCTGTCACACCTAATTAAACTACACTCTATGTTAGTAAAGTATAGCTCTCTCTCTCTCTCTCTCTCTCTCTCTCTCTCTCTCTTACAACTTCAATGGTTTTAGCTTTTGTCATTTTTTTGCGTTTCCTTTTTCTTTTTGTTTCTTTTACAATAATACTTTTTTTGTACTTGTTCAACGTTACTCGTATATTCTTAGTATTATTTTATACAATGTTTATTTTACTATATTATTTTTTTTATTTCAATACCTTACATAAAATTAATTTGCAAACCTTAATTATTTTTTTAAGTTCCACTTTCAAGTTAGGTGGATTTTAATTTTACACAAAAAAATGTTAAAATAATAGTAAGATACTGTGTTTGACAAGTTTTGGAGGTTTACTATGTCAAACAATTTACATTTAACTTTAGACGAAAGAAACATCATAGAACAAGAACTCATGAGAAATACTAGCTTTAGAGATATCGCTCTCATCTTAGATAAGGACCCTACTACCATAGCTAAAGAAGTTAGAAATCACAGAATTAGAAAAGAAGGACAATCTATTCATGTCTATTTTAATCATTGTTCAAAGAAGTTTAATTGCAAAAGACGTAATGTTTGTGGGCTTAGTTGCAATCGTGAATGCAGAAAGTGCAATATTTGCAATAAAGTATGTAATGATTTTGAAGAAGGTACTTGTCTAAGACTTAAAAGAGCTCCTTATGTTTGTAATGGTTGTATTAACAGGTACAATTGTAGAATGACCAAATACTACTATCGAGCTTTATCTTCACACAAAACATACAGAACTAAACTTACAGAAGCTAGACAAGGTATCAATATGTCTGAATTAGAATTGAGCAACTTAGACAAGATAATTTCTCCACTAGTTAAACAAGGGCAATCTATCTCTCACATCTACAAAACACATGACATTAATTGCTCCCGCTCAACTTTATACAAATATGTTGCTAACAATTGCTTCTCTATTGGACCAATTGATTTACCAAGAAAAGTAAGATTAAAAAAGAGAAAACAAAAGAAAAATGAAAAGAAAGATACTAAGGCTAGAACTAATCGTACATATCAAGATTTTCAGAAATATGTCGAAAAAAATCCAGAACTTCCCATAGTTGAAATGGACACAGTTGAAGGAATTAAGGGTGGACGAGCCCTTCTCACTTTGCTTTTTAGAAGTTCAAGATTAATGTTAGCATTTATTCTATATGAAAAGACACAAAGTGAAGTTTTAAGGATTTTCAATATGTTAGAGCTAGAGCTTGGAACTGAATTGTTTGAAAAAACTTTTCCTATTATCCTAACAGACAATGGAACTGAATTTGGAAAACCTCTTTTATTAGAATTTAATAACCAAGGAATTGGCAGAACAAGAATATTCTATTGTGATCCAAGAGCTTGTTACCAAAAAGGTATGATTGAAAAAAATCACGAATTTATCAGATACGTTCTACCTAAAGGAAGTTCTTTTGATGAGCTATTGCAAACAGATATTAATTTAATGATAAATCACATCAACAGTTTAGGCAGACAAAGTTTAAATTGGCTTGCACCAATAGATGTAGCAAAAGTTACTTTAGATAAAGATGTAATTAAAAAGTTGAATCTCTCTAAAATTCCAACCAATGAGATTCAACTCAACAAAAAACTACTAAAGAAAAATTAATTTAACAAATTTTAAATATATTCAAGTCAAACATGGTATCGAATAACTGAATTTACTTTTATACGCAAGTGGAATTTAGTCTGAGACAACAAAACCCAGTTGTGCATTTGTTATGCAAATTTTTCTTTAATCTATTAAAATTATACTATATTTTTTTCATTTTTACCATACAAAAATGCAAGAAAATATCCTAAATGTGGACTTTTCTTGCATACAATTAACTTTTATTGTTTTGTGGATTTTACTTTTTTAATTAACCAAATAATTTAATGCTTAATTTTATGCATTATTATATTTTACATTTTCTAAATTTTTCTTCAAGTAATACTTGTTACACCTCCTGAAAATGTTAAATTGTTTTTATCCATTGACATTTTCTTTATAATGGTATATTATTACTCTAGAAAATGAGAATAATTCTCAAATCTATTTTAGGAGGAAAATTAGTATGGAATTAAAAGGATCAAGAACTGAAGCCAATTTAAAAGCAGCTTTTGCTGGAGAGTCAGAAGCAAGAAACAAATACACATATTTCGCTAGTGTAGCAAAAAAAGAAGGATATGAGCAAATTGCAGCTATATTTTTAGAGACTGCAGAAAATGAAAAAGAACATGCAAAAATTCATTTTAAATATTTAAATGGAATTGGAAACACAATGGAAAATTTACATTCAGCAGCAGCTGGTGAAAATTATGAATGGACAGATATGTATGCTAACTTTGCTAAAGTTGCTGACGAAGAAGGATTTACAGAAATAGCTGCTAAATTTAGAGCAATAGCAGAAGTTGAAAAACATCATGAAGAAAGATATAGAAAATTAATTGATAATTTAGGAAACGGTGAAGTATTTAAAAAAGGAAGTATTACTGTATGGAAATGCAGAAACTGTGGACATATCCACGTTGGAACAGAAGCTCCACAAGTTTGCCCAGTTTGCAATCATCCACAATCATTCTTTGAAGTAAATGCTGAAAATTATTAATTTTAAAAAACAGGGACAGATCATTTAAAGATTTGTCCCTGTTTTCTTTATTTAAGCAATTTAGTTCTGGTTCAAATTTCTTATTTAGACCAAAAATGTAGTATTTTGTAGTGAAACACAGTTGAACATAAAGATACTACATTTTTGGCTTAAGCATTATAATTATAAATGAAAATCTTTACTGACCTGTCCCCAATTTCCCGATTTGGGAAAAAATGACCTGTCCCTAATTTCCAAGTAAGTCATATTCATTCATAGATGATTTTATTGTACATTTTGTAAAGTCTCCACTTTTTAACTCTTTTGAAGTTTCTAAATATATAACTCCATCTATATCTGGTACATCCATGTAACTTCTACATACATAATATTTTCCGTCAGTTGTTTTTCCTTCTACTAAAACTTCTAATTCTTTACCAATATATTTTTTTAGATTTTCTTCTGAGACTTTCTGTTGTATTTCCATTATCTTATTGTATCTAGCTTTTTTAGTCATTGGATGTACTTGATCTGGCATTTTCGCTGCAGGTGTTCCTTCTTCTTTTGAATATGAAAAAGCTCCTAATTTATCAAATTTTGCTTTTTCTACAAATTCACATAGTTTGTCAAAATCTTCTTGTGTTTCTCCTGGAAAACCAACCATCACAGTTGTTCTTATTACTACATTGGGTATTTTTTCTCTTATTTTTTTTATTAATTCGTTTATACTTTCTGCATTGCTTTTTCTATTCATTTTCTTCAATACAGTATCTGAAATATGTTGAATTGGAATATCAAAGTATTTACATATTTTATCATTCTTTTTTACTACTTTTATTAGCTTATCATCAATTGTTTCTGGATATGCATATAAAAATCTAATCCATTTTATACCATCTATCTTACATAGCTTTTTTAATAATTCTGCAAGCTTAGGTTTTCCATATATGTCTATTCCATATTTTGTAGTATCTTGTGCTATTAAAATTATTTCCTTATATCCTTTTTTAGCTAAATCTTTTGCCTCTTCTATAATGTCCTCCATTGGTCTACTTTCAAATCTTCCACGTATATATGGAATTGCACAGAAAGTACAACAATTATTACATCCATCTGCAATTTTTATATATACATAGTTCTCGCCAGTTGTTATTACTCTATCTTTTAATTTATTAAAAGGTATATCTGGTTCTCTTTCATGTACTATGTCTTTATTTATTAAATTATCTATTTGACTCCATATTGTATTGTATTCGTCATATTTAATAAATAAATCTACTTCTGGTAATGACTTTTCTAGCTCATCTCTATACCTTTGAACCAAACACCCCATCGCAATAATATATCTACAATTCTTTCTTTTATACTCTGCCATTTCTAAAATAGTATTTATTGCTTCTTCTTTAGCAGCCTCTATAAATCCACATGTATTTATTACAATAATATCCGCTTCCTTTGGATTATTTACAATATCATATCCATGCTTTTTAAATAAGTCTATTGTTTTTTCAGTATCTACTAAATTTTTACTACATCCTAATGAAACAAATCCTACTCTCATTTTTTTACCTCTTCTTCCTATTTTTCATTTTATATTGACTTATTATTCTATTATTTAGGGCTAATTTCATTGTTATCAATTTTTTGTTCTCTTTATTATAAATATAAAGTAACCTCTCAAACTTTTATCTTTGTCTTAGGTTACTTTATATTTACAAATTTTATTCTTGTTTTAATATATTTTCTAACAAATCAAGTCCATTAATTAATTTGTTATATGTATCTTCTGTTACAGTACCATTTCCACTTGCATACTGTAATGCTGTATTTTTCATGTCTATTATCTCATATCTATCTTCTGAAGTAGCTCCTTTATCTAACATATATAGAGGTGTATAATCCACTTTTCTTAAATAAACCGCTCCATCTTCTCCACTTTTTCTAAGTTCTATGTTTAAAATTAATTCTACTTTTGCATTATCTTCTAAAATTGATGAACAGAAATTTCCTAAAGAATATGCAACTAATACATTTTTTCCTTCTTTGTTTTGTCTTATTTCCATTGGTTGAGCAGTTGCAGGATGAGTACCAATTATTAGTGTTACACCATTATCTACTAGAAAATCTGCAATCTTTCTTTGCTCGTCACTAACTTCATTTGAATACATATCTCCCCAATGCATTAGTACACAAATTGTATCTGCATTTTCTTTTGCATATTCAATATCTTTCTTCGCCTGTTCCTCGCTAAAAATATAAACTGAATCTAATTCTTTACTAGTTTTACTATCCTCATCATTTACACCATATGTATAAGCTAAAAATGCAATATTTACTCCTTTTACTTCTTTTATTAAAACATTGTTTCCTTCTAGTCTGTCGCCTAATACATCATATTGCATTTCCTGCAAATATTTCTTTGTATCTCTAAGACCATCTACTCCATAATCTAATGCATGATTATGTGCTAAGCTTACTAGGTTTATTCCTGCCTTTTTCACTGCCATAGCAAATTCTCTTGGTGAATTTGATTTGTTGTATCCTGAAAACTGTGCATTTGTAAAATTAGTTTCCATTGTTCCTACAACTAAATCACTTCTTTCTATAAATGGACTTACATTTTTAAATATATTATTAAAATCATAACTATTATCTTCATTTTTTGCATTCATAAGCATTTCATCGCCACATAAAATATCTCCTACAGCTGAAAGCCTTACTACTTTATCCATTTTATCAACTTCTTGATTTGTTGCTGAAATATTATTTAATGTTTCTGTAAAGATATCTTCAATTTGCTTGTCAAGCTCATCTTTCTGCTGTGCTAATAACTGTCTATCTTGATAATTTCGATAAATCATAACTCCTATTGAAATACATATAATTATTGCTAAAATTCCTACAATAATTAGAAAATTTCTCATAGTTAATAAATCTTTAATCCTTGTAATTTTTCTTTTATTTTTTCTTCTGTCGTTTGGCATGTGTTTTCCTCCAATTAATTACTATACTAATAATTTAACACATTTTAAAAAATAAGTAAATGCAAATTCTAATTTCCAAGTATTTTTTTCAATTCTTCATTTCTTTTTACTTTTTGAGTAGTTGTTTTTATTAGTGGTTCGTCTGTTACTATTATTTCTCTAATATATTTGTATGCTGGCATTTGCTTATTTATATTATTACGTATATCTTGCCATACTATATCATGATATTCTTCTTTGCTTTTATCTGGATATAAATTTTCCATTACTTCTGGATTGTATACAATTTTTGCACATATTTTTAAGTCGTCATCTTTATCTGGCTTTCCAAATACCACACATTCTGAAACATAGTCTAACTGATTAATTAAAATTTCTAATTCTTCTGGGAAAACATTTTTTCCGTTTTTTAGTACAATAACGTATTTCTTTCTTCCTGTTATAAATAAAAATCCGTCTTTATCAAATTTTCCTAAGTCTCCTGTGTGGAACCATCCATCTTTTAAAACTTCTTTTGTTGCTTCTTCGTTGTCTAAATATTTATGCATTACTACAGGTCCTTTTGCAATTATCTCTCCTATGCCTTCTGAACTAGGTTTATCTATTTTTATATCTATTCCCGGAAGTGCGAATCCTACAGAACCATCTCTTTTATATACGTCATTTTCTCCTGCAAGTACTGGAGATGTTTCTGTTAGTCCATATCCTTGTAAAAGGTTTATTCCTATATCTCTAAATGCTCTTATAGCTTCCTTACTTATAGCTGCTCCGCCTGATATAAACATTCTTAAATTAGGTCCTAATGCATCTAAAATTTGTTTAAATACTTTTCTTCTTATATCTATTTTTATCTTTAATAAACCTCTTGTTACTTTTCTCATTGTACTAACAAGTTTTGCTTTTCCTTGTTCTTCAATTGTTTTCATCATCTTTTTATACATTATTTCAAGCATAAGTGGTACACATACAAAACCAGTAATTTTAAATTCTTTTAAGTTCTTTTGAATATACTTTAATCCATCACAAAATACAATTGTAATTCCACATGATGTTCCATACAAAAATGTAGTTGTTGATTCAAAGGTATGATGTAATGGTAAAAATGATAAAAATCTATCAGTTTCGTATATTTTAGCCATTTGACTTAATGCTGTAATATCTGCACAAATATTGGATTGAGATAAAGCAACAGCTTTTGCAATAGAAGTAGTTCCAGATGTGAATAATATAATTGAAATTTCGTTTGGATCTAATTTAATATTATTGTATTTATTATCTTTTGAATCAAATATTTCTTTTCCTTTATTAACAACTTCTGCATATTTCATGAAATCTTCTGTATTATCCATACAAATATAATATTTTAACTCAGATATTTTCTCTTTTTCTATCTTTTTAAATACTTCTGTATATTTCTTATCAAATATAACTACATCTACTTTACTTCTTACAATTAAACTTTCTATTTCGTTATTAGGTAATGACTTATCTAATGGAACTACTGTAAGTCCTGCTGTGCCAACAGCTAAGTAACTTACACACCATTCGTATCTATTTGGTGCAATAATTGCTACACGCTTATTTTTAAGTTCTAGCGTAAGTAGCCCTGAACCTAAATATTCAATATCTTTCGCAAATTGTGCATATGTTATTTTTATAGGTTCTTCATCATGTACATCTTTTTTATATTCAAAGGCAATATTGTTAGCATATCTAGTTTTATATCTATTTACCAACTCTCTGTAATTATTTAAAACTTCGCCCTCATAAAGTTTTCTCTTTGATTTTTTCATGAAATAGCTTCCTTTCTTAATTTATTTTTAACTTATTACTATACTTTTAATGTTTTCGTAGTAATATTAAAATATTAATTTTATTAAGCATTTTTATTTTATAACCTATTTCCAAAAAAAGCAAATTATAGACCATACGGTCTAAAATTTGCTTCTAATCATTGCTACACATATGTTTTCTTGTCATTTCTAATAAGTCTAAAGGTGTAAATCCAACTACTTGGGTCTTAGATCTATCCTTTTTTAAACATTCATTTAACTCTTCTAATATTTTTTTCTTTGTTTCTTCTTTTTCCATGTCAATGTAATCTATAATAATAATTCCACCTATATCTCTTAGTCTAAGCTGTTTCGCAATTTCTAAAGTAGCTTCTCTATTCACTCTATAAACCGTTTGTTCTAAATCTTTGCCACCTACATATTTGCCTGAATTTACGTCTATAGCAGTTAATGCCTCTGTTTTATCTATTGTAATAAATCCGCCACATTTAAGCCATATTTTTCTACTTTTTGCTCTTTCTATTTGATTTTCTAAGTCATATAAGTCTAATATATTTGCTTTATCTTTTATCTCTAATTTTATATTGTTAGCCCCAGATTGTTCTAATATATTTGAGATTTTATCATATACAGTTTTATCATTAGTTACTATTCTCTCTAAGTTTTGGTCGATTAAGTCTGTTAATAACTTTCCTATAATACCTTCATTTTCATATATTAAAGTAGGCTCAAAAGCTTTTTCTTTTTTAAGGTTCTTAGCACTTTCTTGTACTAATTCCCATAATTTAATTAAGCTTTTTACATCTCTTTTTATAAGATCGGCGTCTTTATTTTCAGCAGATGTTCTAATAATTGCACCATAGTTCTTAGGTAATTCTTCTTGAACAACCTTTTGTAATTCTTTTCTTTTATTAATATCTGTTATTTTTTTAGAGATAGTAATAAAATTAGTATCTGGCAAAAGAACTACAAACCTTCCAGGCAAGCTAATATTAGTAGATACTCTTGCTCCCTTTTTATTTGTACTATCTTTTTTTACTTGTACTAAAATTGGCATACCTACTCTAATATAATCTTTTATATCATATTTGCTTAATAATTCATTTTTATTTCCTGTTTCGTTACTAACTTTATGGATAACATCTTTTATATGCATAAATGTATTTTTTTCTTCACCAATATTAACAAATGCTGCTTGCATACCTTGAAGCACATTTTCTACTTTTCCAAGATAAATATTACCTTCCAGTCTGTGCATATCAGGTCTTTCTTCATATCTTTCTACTAATTTTCCATTTTCAACAAGTGCTATTTGTTTATTTTCTCCATCACTGTTTATAATTAATTCTTGCATACAAATCCTCTCTTTACAATAAGTTTAATTAAACTTATTCATAGCATAATCTATTCCATGTTTTAAAATTTCTTCTACAGCTTCTTCTGCTTTTTCTATTCCGTCATTCAATATTTTTAGTTCTTCTTCTGGAACATAACCAATAACATAATCTATCATTGCAAGTTTTATAATAGGCTGACCTATTCCCACTCTTACTCTCGGAAATTCTTCTGTTCCAACTTCATTAACAACTGATTTCATTCCATTATGCGAGCCAGGTCCACCTTTCATTCTAATTTTAATTTTTCCTGGTTCTACGTCTATGTCATCATAAATAACAAGCAAGTTTGAAGGAGCCACCTTATAAAAATCTAGCATTGGCTTAATAGACTCACCGCTAAGATTCATATAAGTTTGTGGCTCTAACAAAATTACTTTTTCATTTTCTATTGTACCTGTTCCATATTTTCCATTAAATTTACTTTTGGTAATAGGTATATTATATTTTTCTGATAACTTATTTAATACCTTAAATCCCATATTATGTCTTGTGTTTTCATACTCTTTTCCGGGATTTCCAAGTCCTACTATTAAATACATTTTAACCTCTTTTTTAGATTACTATACAGCTGTTTCTAGCATATATTTTGTTTCATCTCCATAAGGTGCTTCATCTATTGTTTCAAACCCATGTTTATGATAAAACGCAATAGCTCTTTTCATATCACTATAAGTATCTAAAGTAATCTTCTTTAAATTCATTTCCTTAGCGACTTCAAATATACCATTTAATAAGTCACCTGACAGTCCTAGTCCTCTATACTCAGGATGACAGCATACACTTCTTAACTTTCCCGAGTCTTGCTTTTCGATATCTAATGACATAGTTGCAATAACATCATCATTATCATCTTGAATATACAAGACTACTAAATTATCTCTGTCATAATCTTCTGTTAAATAAGTATCTCTCCACTCTTCATGTCCTTGCTCTACTGATAAAATGTTGACAATAAGATCTTTGATTTTGTATTCAATTTTTTTATTGCCTTCGTATTTTCTAATTACATATTTTTTCACTTTCCTCCCACCTTTATAAATTTATTCTTAACATATTTATTATATCAAAAGTCCCTGATAATGTAAACTATTTCTGCAAATTTTGGTTCTAATATTTTTCTTGCTTTTACTTTATAGTTATGCTATAGTTATTAATATAAAGGAGTGTGAATTAATGAAAAAAGTATGTTTTATAATTCCAAACTTTTTTCCTATTCCGGCTACTAAAGGTGGAGCAGTTGAAACCTTAGTAACAAATTTAATTAATGTAAATGAGCAAAAACATTTAATTGATTTTTCTTGTATATGTCCTTATGAAGAAAAGGCATATGAAATTAGTAAAAGCTACAAGTATACTACAATGCATTATATAAAGTTACCAGAAAATACAGCTAAACTAGATTTTTCGGATGAAGCTGTTTCTGATAATTTTCGTATGTATATGGATGAAGTATATAAAATTTTAGCTGATAAAGACTTTGATTACATAGTTATAGAAGGTGGAAATTATTTAGGTTATGAGTATTTAATTCAAAAACTACCTTCTCAAAAATTTTTGCTTCATATGCACGGTAACGTTGCTGGAGATGAAAGATTATTAAAAAACTATAAATTCTTTATTGCTATTAGTAATTATGTAAAAAACTACTTAACAAGCAACAACATTATAAGTCCAAATCTTGTTAAGGTAGTTGAAAATGGTATAGCAATTGAAAATTTTACTAAAAAAGTTAGTGAAGACGAAAAAGACGAATTAAAAGAAAAATGCAATATTAAAAAAACAGATTGTGTACTAATGTTTTGTGGTAGAACAGTACCTCAAAAAGGTATAAAAGAATTAATTTTAGCTTTTAAAAAAATGAAGCACATTGACAATTGTAAACTTATGATTGTAGGTAATTCTAAATTTGGTAACGAAATTCTTACAGACTATGATAAAGAATTAATAGAAATTTCTAAAGATGTTTCTGATAAAATTATATTTACTGGATTTATCCATAATACTAACTTATATAAAATACATAACATTGCAGATATTTCAATTATACCTTCAATGTGGGAAGAGCCATCTGGGCTTGTTGTTATGGAATCTATGGCAAGCGGATTACCTATTGTAACAACACATTCTGGAGGAATTCCAGAACTTGTAACAAGCAAAAATGCCTTCGTTTTAGAAAGAGATGAAGATTTAATTCAAAATATGGCAGATAAGCTTGACTATCTATATGAAAACCCAAATGTACGAGCTGAAATGGGCAAAGAAAGTAAAAAACATTCTGTAAAATATAGTAAAGAAAATTTTTATAAAAATTTTGTAAATTTAATGAATGAGGTGGATGTATGAATACAGAAAAAAAATTAATAAGTGTATTGGTTCCAGTTTATAATGTAGAACCATATATTGCAAATTGTCTAGAATCTTTAATTCATCAAACATATGATAATCTTGAAATTATTTTAGTTGATGACGGTTCAACAGACAATTCTTTAGCAATATGCAAAAAATATGCAGAAATGGATAAGCGTATAAAAGTTATACATAAAGAAAATGGAGGTCTATCAACTGCAAGAAACGCTGGCTTAGATGCTGCAACTGGAGACTATTACTCTTTTGTAGATTCAGATGATTATATTTCAACTAGATTTTATGAAATAATGCTTAAAGTAGCCTTAGAAAATTCTGCAGATATAGTTGAATGTGACTATAACAAAATTCCTTTTGAAGATGTTACACCAGAAAATAGAGATAGTTTCCTTGATGTAAAAGAAAATAGGCAAGTTTCAATTATTAATAATGAACAAGCTTTATTAGAGCTATTTTCAGATGATTTACACTTATATATAAAAACCGTTGTATCATGGAGCAAACTATATAAAAAGGAAACTTATGATAATATTCGTTTTCCTGTTGGAAAGCTAAATGAAGACGAATTTACTACATATCGTGTATTATATAATTGTAAAAAAATTGCTACAATTGATGATGTACTATATGGATATATAAAAAGACCTAACAGTATAATGTCAGCTACTTTATCTTTAAAAAGACTTGATGTACTTGATGCATTTGATGGATGTATTGAATTTTTCCATTCTCATGCATTATATGAACTTGAATACAGGGCAAGAGCTAGATTTTTAGAAAATACCATTGAGCTTGCAGAAAAAATGCCTAGATTTGACCCTGCAATTGCAGATACTGCAAAAGAACTTCTTATTAAAAAGTTTGATAATAAATTTGAATTAAATATGAAAACTTTAGAAGAAGAGCAAAACTTGCCTGCAGATAGAATTGAATTTTTCAGAGACAGATTTAATACTCAAAGACAAAGATTTGACGATATAGTAAAAAGTTGGAATTAATAATTCCAACTTTTTATTTTATACTATTTATTTTAACCTATTTTCGGTCATAGCCTTCTTTACCTTTTCCCAAGCTTCATTTGTTTTTATATAATCATCATAATCTTTCTTTACACTACTGTTAAACTTTTCTAATTCAGGTAACAATATGTTTAAATCTGAATTTGCAAACAATTTGTTAACTTCTGGTATACTTATTTTTAATTTTTCACGTGTTTGGTTTATTTTTTCATTATAGTTTTTTCTATCTGTTAAATATATAAATAATGGTTTATATCTTATCCAACCAATTGAAGCTTTTATAAATCTTTCTGTTGTTTGCTCATCTTCCATTTTTATTTTTCTTAATTTTTTAGGATATTTTTCATTTAATATATTTGTATATTTTAAGAAAGCATCATGGAAATGATATACTGGCATTTCTATTACTTTTGAATTTTCTAGCCATGTAGAAAAGAATGCATCTTCTCCTCTTGCTCCTTCTGGATTATAGAAAGAAGGTATTTTATCTAAATGTGTAAAGTTTAAACAAAGTGGTGAACCTAAAACCCATTTTCCAAATCCATCAAACTTTATTTCTTTTACTTTTGACTCTTCTAATTCACTTCTAGATATATATCTAAAGCCATGGTATTTTACTAATTGTTCTCTTATTCCTTCCCATGATATAGCTTCATTTGAAACAGCTTCTATGTAATCTTTAAATAACTCTTCGTTTATATCCTCTTTTAATTCTATATATGGAATAGGTGATACATATCCACATTTATGACCTAAAGCTACATCAGCCTTCTTCATGTAATTTATTGTATCTATAATATTATCTTGTTTTACCCATGTTATCTCTTCATCATTTTCTTCTTTTACACATGCAACTGGATATTCATCATCATCCCAAAATAGTAGGTAGTCAATGTCTTTCTTTAAAGCATAATACATTATTGTATTTCTGCCTTTGGCATACCCATACCCTAAAAATAAATCTGCTTCTTTTTTTGTTAATATTTCTTTTCCTATTAACATCTTTTTTTGTTCTTCTAAATCTTCTGGTGTTATGTACTTTACATTAACATTTTTATAAACATCTGGCATAAGTCCATAAAAATCTATTCTAGTTGTAAATTGATACTGTAAATCAAATAATATAAATATTGTTAATTCTATTTTTACATCCGATCTACTAACTTGATCTACTAAGTGCTTATAAGTATTATTTATAAGCTTACAAATATTAGGTCTTCCCGTAACAAAACCTACACCAAACTTTATTACTTTGCTCATAATATCTCCCTCAAAACGTTTATTAACTGATTTATTATATCATTTTTTTATTGACAATGTCAAATTTTATATATTAATATTTTATTATAGTTTTTTATGTTTTTTTCTTATATTTGCTTCTTTTCGCTTATATATTTAACCTAAAAATATATAAGCATTTTACCATCTTTTAAAACAAATCTTCTAACTTATATTCTTTGTCAAGCTTATCATTTAAATATAATTTTGCTATTATCTCTAGCTCTCTTCTATTTTCTTCAGATATATTAAAGGAAAATATTTTCTTTGCATCAGCTAAAATTATGTATTTTATGGCATTTGCTGTAGCCTTGCTTATTTTTATTGCGCCTTTATCTTGTCTTGCGCATGCTTCACATTTAAATCCGCTATCTTCAAAACTAAAATATTCATCTGCTCCGTTTTCTCCACACGAAGTACATTTATTTATTATAGGCATAAATCCTAATAAACACGCTAATCTAATTTTAAAAACTGAAATAATAAAATCTAAATCTTCATTTGTTTCTGAAATCATATATAAAGTGTTTAAAAATAGTTGCAAAATTTTATATGTATTTTGATTTTCATCTGTTACATCATTTATTATTTTTGTTATATGACTAGCATATTTTAGCTTGTCCAAGTCTGTTCTTATGTTGTAAAATATTTCTATTGTATCACATGAATTTATACTATAAGAATTTGTACCTCTATATAACATATATTCTCCAAAACATAAAAATTGCGTTGCTGCCATAAGCATACTTTTAGGTTTTCTTGCACCTCTGGCAGCACAACCAATTTTTCCACTTGGAGTTAATATTGTTACCATTTTATCAAAGTCGCTCATATTGTTTTCTGCTATTACTATCCCCTTTGTTTTTACTATCCCCATAGTCGTTCATACCTTTCATTGTTCTTTCTACATTTTCTACTTCCATTAATTCCATAAATGTGTCTATATTTCCTGTATTTTTAAAAGTATTCCAAGCAATTTGTTTTATCATTGTGACCATCTCCTGTTTTATAAGTAAATACTTTTAGTATTTGCTTGAACATTATAAAATTTTTATAATGCTATTTAATTTTATCTTTTGCCAATAGCCTAAATTTATACTAAGATAAATTTGCTATTTTTTACTTATTTTGTCAATATTATTTTAGTTTAAAACCTTTTATATAAATATTTCAATTTTTCTATGTTTTTTACTACTTTTAATTACTCTTTACTTTTGAATTTTTTTACAAAAGTATCATTATTTATCCAGTCTTGTTTTACTTTAACCCATATTTTTAAATTAACTTTGCAATCAAACATTTTTTCCAAATCTTGCCTTGCATATGTGCCAATTTTTTTAAGCATGGCTCCGTTTTTTCCAATTATAATGCCTTTATGAGATTCTCTTATACAATAAATTGTTGCGTCAATATCATAAATTGGTTCTTTTTCCATAGTTTTTCTTAACTTCATCTTGTCTACTTCTACAAATATTCCATGTGGTACTTCATCTTGTAAAAGTCTTAACGCTTTTTCTCTAATTGTTTCTTCTGTTAGTTGTCTTAAAGTTTGATCTGTATATTCCTCTGTACTATAATATGCAGGTCCTTCTTTTAAGTTACTCTCTATTTCATCTAATATTGCTTCCAAATTATAATTTTTTTCTACAGATACTGGAATAATAGCTGAAAAGTCATATTCATCTTTATATAAATTTATTAATTTTGCTATATCTTCTTTTTTTACCAAATCTATTTTATTTATTATTAATATTGTTTTTCTTTTTGCCTCTTTTATTTTTTCTAAAATTAGTCTATCTCCCTTTCCAATTTCTTTTGAAGTTGCTTCAACCACAAAAAGCAACACATCACAATCTCCAATAGAGCCAAACGCATTATCTACCATAACATTTCCTAATTTAGATTTTGGTTTATGAATTCCTGGAGTATCCATAAATATTATTTGAGAATTAGGCCTATTTACAATTGCTCTAATTTGCGTTCTTGTAGTTTGTGGCTTATTTGCTGTTGCTGCAACCTTCTCTTTTACTAAACTGTTTAATATACTAGACTTTCCTACATTTGTTCTACCTACTATTGAAACAAATCCTGACTTAAATATTTTATCCATCACTGTTTTTCCTTTCTTATGGTATATTTATTATATATTCTATCCAGTTACTTTTTTTGTAGAAATGTGTAAATAAATTTTATGAATTTTTCGCACTTTTTCACTTGATTTTAACATTTTATTTATATCATATTTTTAAACTATTTTCAACGACTAAAATCGCCATATCTCGGCAGTTAAATCCACATGTTTTTGACATATTGTGTAAAATATTTTATAATTAAGTTATGGAGCGCAATACTTTTATTACAATTTTCTTTTCTTTGAATTAAGATTTGTAAAATTGTGACACAACTTTCGAAAGGAGTGATATCATGGAACAATTGTTGATAGTATTTGCTTCTGTAGTTACAGTTTGCACTATTATTGGCTTGTTTTTAGCCTTAAAAGTTCTTTTCAAACCTAGCAGACGCATTTCTCTTACCGAGCGGTTATCCTTTCATTCTATGTCTAAGGTTACATTACTTGGTATAGTTGCCTGCATTGCAGGGTTATCTCTAGCAAGTACGCTGTCCACAATCGCTTTCATAGTACTGATCATTGATTTAGTGCTTCTGGCCATTCAGTTGGCCATCTATCACTTCAAGTAAGCAAACAGGAAATTGAGAGGGCGCTCCCTCTCGACTTCCTATTTTTTTGTATTTTCAAGACATTCCTTAGGGGTTAAAAAAATAAACTTTAAGGAACATCCCCAAAGTTCATTTTTAAGATTTAAATTCTATATTCTTCTCTTTCTACATAATGTGTATGTAAAAGTTCGTGTGCCTTGTGTTCTCCTGGCTCTCCAATATATTCTTTATATATTTGTTTTAATATTGGGTTTTCATGCGATTTTCTAATAGTACTTCTTTCATCTATAGAGTACATAGCTGCGGCTCTTTTTCCAGCTACATCTACTGTCATTCTAGTTTTAGAATTCTTTATAGGTTGGCCTCCACCCATGATGCATCCTCCTGGGCAAGCCATAACTTCTACAAATTGATAATCTGATATACCATTTTTTATTTCTTCCATTATTTTTCTAGCATTGCTTAGTCCATGTGCAACTGCTACTTTAACTTCTTTGTCCCCTATTTGAACCGTAGCCTTTTTTATTCCTTTAGCTCCTCTTATTTCTTCAAACTCCAATTTTTCTAGTTCTTTTCCTGTAATAAGTTCATATGCTGTACGAAGTGCTGCCTCCATAACTCCACCAGTAACTCCAAATATTGCACCTGCACCTGTTGCCTCTCCCATTGGATTGTCAAAAGTTTCATCTTCCAATCTTTCAAACTCAATATTAGCTTGTTTTATCATTCTAGCAAGTTCACGTGTAGTAATTACGCTATCAACATCCCACAAGCCATTTACTTTCATTTCTTCTCTTTGTCTTTCAAATTTTTTAGCAATACATGGCATTACAGAAACTACATATATTTTGCTAGGATCTATATTATTCTTCTCTGCATAATATGATTTTATAATAGCACCAAACATTTGATGTGGAGATTTACAACTTGATAAATGGCTTAAATTCTCTGGATATTCCATCTCTGCGAATTTTACCCAACCAGGGCAACAAGACGTGGTCATTGGCAAATTATCATTTTCCTTAAATCTTTTTACAAATTCTGTAGCTTCTTCCATAATTGTAAAATCAGCACCTGTATTTGTATCAAAAACCTTGTCAAAACCTAAATGTTTTAAAGCAGATACCATTTTTCCTGTAACATTTGTACCAATCTCCATTCCAAACTCTTCTCCAAGAGCAACTCTTACAGATGGAGCCGTTTGAACCACCACATATGTATCTGGATCTTTTAATTTTGCCCACACATCATTTATATTTTCTTTTTCGTGAAGAGCACCAGTTGGGCAAGATTCAATACATTGTCCACAGAATGTACAATTTACATCATTTAAACTGTGATCATATGTAGTAGATATACAAGACTCAAAACCTCTTTCTATGCAATCAATTGCTCCTATATTTTGTACATTTTTACATGTTGCTACACATCTTCTACATA
>ERZ1643251.514-NODE-514-length-54935-cov-65.360660_pt1 | contig 54935 bp, 64 predicted proteins | sample MGYA00579261_ERZ1643251 | MGnify/ENA primary metagenome ERZ1643251 (study PRJEB29033, sample SAMEA4952267) | chicken gut metagenome | biome: Broiler Chicken; feature: Gastrointestinal Tract; material: Caecum | place: Ireland | collected 2018 | study: Broiler...
TAATTGTATATTTAACTTCTCCATTAGGCATAGATAATTCAAAATTATTAGAAGTTAAACTTTCTAAATATGATATAACTATTTCAATATCAGCAAGTTTTCCTGAAGGTTCAATAAATATGCATTGTTTTAAAGTTCTAGTCCAACCACCTTTGGTTAACTTTAAATCTAAGTTAATATTATCTGTATAAAATTTAGTTAAAGTAGATATTATTTTATTTCTTATTTCAATTGGTTTGGAACCACTATAAATTATATCTAATAAACATCTTGCAATAATATCATTTTTTTGTTTTATTACCTGCTCATTATTTCTTGCAAAATAACTTACTAATTTTAATGATTTTTCAATAATAGGTATTTGTAATGGATTATCAACATTTAAAAGCAAACAAATATCATCTAATGTAAGTAACCAAAAAGGTATTTGTAATAAATCATATTTTTTACTTTTTAAATCTGTTGTATATACTTTATAATTAATGTTTTCGTTAGTTTCTCCTATTTTGCTAAATGCTTGTTGATATTCCCCATAAGCATCAAACAAAAATATATTAGTTCTAAATGGCAAATATTTATAATTATAAAATATTGATTGAATTATTTTAGCAACGCTATAACTTTTTCCGGATCCAGTATTACCTAATATAGCAAAATGATTAGAAAAGAAAGTATTTATATCTAACTTTATATCATAGTCATTATATATAAAAGATTTACCTATAATCATATTGTTATCAGCATTATTATTAAAGATAACATCTAATTCTTTATTAGTAATAATTCTACATTTAGAATTAAATGAAGGTTTTGTAATATCTCCATATATAAACTTATCTTCTTGAATTTCCCCAAGTAAAGATACAGTCATGACATTATTATTTACAGATATTATTTCTCCGATTACTGATACATTATTGTCTTTAAATACAACATTTTTACCCATTAAATTATTTGTTTCATATACATTTATGTCTAACTTTACAATTACTTTATTATTATCAATACTAATTATCTTACCCAACACTTATTATCACCTATTATAATTTTAACATAATTAATATATTAATACAATATAATTAAATGGTGAAATCTATGGATAAAATAATTGCCCACCGAGGTATATACAATAGTAAAATCAAAGAGAATACTTATTTAGCCATATTTAATGCTTTTAATAACAAAAATATATATGGGGTTGAATTTGATATTAGATTAACTAAAGACAATAAAATAGTTATTATTCATGATAAAACTATTAATAGGACAAGTAATGGAATTGGTATAGTAGAAAATATGACTTTAAAAGAATTACAGAAATATAATTTTGGAAGTAAAAACTTTTATCAAACAATTCCTACTTTAGAAAAAATATTAGAAATAAACACCAATAAACTATTCTTAATAGAAATAAAAGTAAGTAATAATAGTAAATTATTTAGCAAAATACTACTAGATATATTAGATAAATACAAAACCCAAAAAATATATTTAATGTCTTTTAATAAAGAAATATTAAATATTATAAAAAATAATAATGTTAACTTTAATATTGGGTTAATTTATTTAACTAATAATATTAAATCTTATAGATATAATTTTTATGTTTTATATGATAATCTTATAAATAATACCATTATTAATAGTTTAATTAATCGAAATAAAGAAGTATTTGTTTGGACTATAAATAATTATAAAGAATTTAATAATATTAAAAATAAAATAAATAATTATAATAAAATTTATTATATTGCTAATATAAAAGAAGACTATTTTTTATCTAAATAATCTTCTTTTACACTGTTATCAATTTCTTTTTCTACTTCATTTGATAAATTATCATCGGGAATAATATCCCATGGTTCTTCATCATCTTCAATTGCAATTTTAACTTTGGTATCTCCGACTATTTCTATTCCTAATTCTTTTTCGATGTCAAATTCAATAGAATTTCCATTTTCTTTGGCATTAACACAACTAGGTTGCTTTAGACTTCTTACAATAATATCTCTATTAGTAGTATCACTATTTGCTCTTGTAGAAACATTAACTACTTCCCTGTAATCAATTGTTTTTGTTATAACAGTAGTTTTAGTATCATTATCATAAGAATACCAAATATTTACATCAAAACTACCTGTTATAACAATTTTATCATTTTCTTCGAACCCTTTAAAATTATGTGTCATGGTTTTTGGTGATAACTTTTTTGCTTTTTTAAACAACTTCATTCAGTTGCTTTAATTTAAAATATAAATCGATATTTTTATCTTTGTGAATTTCTATTTTATCAACAATTTTTAATATAAGTTCTCTAGGTGTTTTTTTTCTAGTTTTTAAATATTCTTTTACAATAGTTTTAGTTTCTAAAAGTTGTTCAATAGGATTGTTATTTTTATATTCTTCTATACTTATTTTCAACTCATCAAATTCTTTTTGCTTTGACTTTTTTTGTTCTTCAAATTTGTCTGTTAATTTTTTATATGTATCAGGAGTAATAATGTCATCTAATCTATCCATATACAACTTTTCAATTTTTAAATCAATACCCTTAATATCAATTTCTAATCTGCTCATCTTTTTTTCTAAATCATCTATATAAGTATTTAACGTTTTTTTCCTATTATTTACAATATCATCATATCCTATTAAAGTTATATACTTATTACATATAGAAGTAATAATTGATAATAATTCATACTCTAAATTATTGTAGTTTATAGTGTGAGGAGTGCATTTATTATAAGAACTATTCTTTCTATAATAATTACAATAGGTATATAGATATTGTTTCCCTTTAGGTCCACTGTTTTTTTTAGGATTACCAACACCTATTTTATGGCCACATTCGTGGCAATACATTATACCTCCAAAAATTCTTTCATAAGGTTTTGTAGGTTGTCTATAATTAGCATCTAATAAATTTTGAACTCTATAAAAAGTATCTTTATCAATAATTGGTTCGTGAGTACCTTCAACGATTATCCAATCTTCTTTAGAAGTTTTAATAATTTTTTTCTCTCTAAAACTTTTTTTTATATGAACATTTTGAACCATATCTCCAATATACATTTGATTTCTTAAAATATTTCTAACTGTATGATAATTCCAATCATAAGGATTCTTTACTTTAATTCCTCTTCTTGTTTGTTTATATACTTCAGGTATGGGAATTTTTTCTTTAGTTAGAATTTTCATAACTCCGCTTTGAGAATGCAATTGTAAATAAAGTTCAAATATTCTTTTTACCACTTTTGATGCTTCTTCATCAATTATTAATTTATGTTTGTCGTTTGGGTCTTTTATATAACCGTATACAGGTCTTCCACCCATGTATTCTCCCGCTTGTTGTTTAATACGATAGACTCTTTTAATGTTTTTTGATAAGTCTCTAGAATATTTTTCATTAATAAAATTGTTAAGTGCAGCATATTCGTTATTTGAATTTTCATTATTAAAAGTATCTATTTGTTCTTGAATAGCAATGTATCGTATATTGTTTTCTGGAAAATAATAATCCAAAAAATAACTACATTCAAAATTACTTCTTCCCAGTCTTGATAAATTTTTAGTAATTACTACTTTAATTTTTCCGGATTCCATTTCTTCTTGTAGCTTGTTCCATCCCGGTCTATCAAAATTAGTTCCACTAACACCATCATCAATAAACTCTTTACAAAGTTCTCCCACATTACCATTTCGATCAATGAATTCGTTCATTAATCTTCTTTGATTGGTAACACTTTCACTCTCGTCTATTTGTTTATTTATTTCATCTTTTTTAATTTCATCAGCTAATGACAGCCTGATATATTTGGCAATTTCTTCAGATTTATACCTTTTTAGTAATAAGTTAACGATACTAGAATTATAATTCATATTATCTCCCCTATTGAAGGATTCAAATTGCTAAATATAACCAACAGTGTAAAATATCATTTTAAAAATATTAGCTAAATTGAATCCATATTTATTGATTTATTTAACATGTTTTTTTATATAGTCATTAAAAAAGTCTTTAAAATCTTGCTCTAAAATTTCTAATATTGTATTACCTTCATTTTTATAAAATATATTTATCTTTAAATTTTTGTTCATTTTATCACCTCTTTCTTATTCAATTAAATATATGTTTTTTTTAATAAAATATTTTAAAAATTAAAAATTAAAAAAGTATTTTTATAATATTTTTTGTAGCATTTTTACAATTGGTGTAATTTAAATTAAAATATTTTCATAAAACGATTTCAATAGATGAGAATTTAATGATAATTAAATAATATAAAAAATAAATTTATTATTAATACAAAATAATAAAAACATTATTTCCAATTAACTAATTAATAAAAAAATAGAAATAAATTCTATTTTTTTACATGTTTATGTCATCAATTTTTCCGCTTTCTGGTAATTCTTTTTTATATAATTGATTATTCCTCCAAAATGCCAAATAAGCAAAAGCATCATTTGAACTTTTTATTATCTTATAATTATTATCTATTATTTCTAGGGCACAACAATTTGATAAAAATATACCATTTATTTTTTTATCATTTAAATGTTTAATAGAAGATTCAATTCTTCCATCTTCATTAGCATGGGGAGTAACATAAAAATTAATCCAATCCAAACAATCCAAATTAGTAAATTCTTCTTCACTGTCAGAGTTACCAGAATTAAACCAACACATTGCTCCAGCAGAAATTCCACTTATAACTTTTCCATCAAGCCATGCATTATATAATAATTTGTCAAAACCAGTTTTTTTCCATAAATCAATCATATATGCAGTGTCACCGCCGCCTTCATATATAATATCAGCCCATTTAAGTTTTTTACATACTTTTTCTTTATTTTCTAATTCTGTTGTTTTTAAATCATCACAAAAACAATTAAGTTTATCTCCATATATTTTTTTCATAGTTTGAAAATAACTTTCTTGTGTTTCGAGAGATTGCATTGCGTGATTAATAAACAAAAAGTTTGGATTTTTTTTGTTAGACAGCTTAACTATTTCTTCATCTATTTCTTTTGTATTATATGGAGCAAAATTCCCATCTTCTAAAATTCTTCCGTTTTCTCCTCCCCCAATTGCTATTATTTTCTTTTGAATTTTCATATTTTTACCTTCTTTCCTTTTTCTATTAATGATTTTAAATCTTATTAATTTTTTTATATTTCCATGTATTTTTAGTTATTTAATCAATTTTTACAATTTTAATTTTTTACATTTAGTTCTTGGAAAACTTATTGTATCTCTAATGTTATCTATACCAGTTGTATACATAACTAATCTTTCTAATCCAATTCCGAATCCACTATGTGGTACTGTTCCGTATTTTCTAAGATCCATATACCAGTAATAATCTTCTTCAGTCATATTTAATTCTTTTATTCTATTATTTAATAATTCAAAATTATCTTCCTTTTGACATGCTCCAATAATATCTCCTATTCCTGGGAAATATAAATCTGCTGAAGCTACAGTTTTACCATCAGCATTTGTTTTTATATAAAATGGTTTTAAATTTTTGGGATAATTAATTAAATACATTGGCTTCTTATATACAACATCAGTTAAATATCTAAGATGTTCATTTTTTAAATCACATCCCCAATATACCGGAAATTCAAAAGCAAGATCTGATTTTTCTAAAAACTTTATTGCATCAGTATAATCTAAAATTCCAAAATCACTTTCGACTACATTTATCAGTCTATTAAATAAACTATTATCATAAAATTTTGTAAAAAACTTAATTTCTTCTGAACATTCCGCTAATACCCTATTGATTATAAACTTTACAATATCATTAATAATAACAATAATGTCATTTAAATCTGCAAATGCAACTTCTGGTTCAATTAACCAAAACTCAGCAGCATGGCGTTTTGTATTTGAATTTTCTGCTCTAAAACTCGGACCAAAGGTATATACTTTTCCCAAACTACATGCCATAGCCTCTGCTTCAAGTTGGCCCGAAATGGTTAAACCTACTTTTTTACCAAAAAAATCCATATCATATATATTGGGATTGTAATTTTCTTTAGAAACTTTATCAATATCTAAAGTTGTAACTCTAAACATTTCTCCAGCCCCCTCACAATTGCTTCCTGTTATTATTGGGGTATTTATATAAATAAAGTTATTTTCTTGAAAATAATCATGAATTGCTTTTGCTAAAACACTTCTTACTCTGAATACTGCATTAAAAGTATTTGTTCTCGTTCTTAAATGTACATACTCCCTTAAATACTCCATATTTTGTTTTTTCTTTTGAATAGGATAATCCGTTGGACAATCTCCTAATAGTTGAGCTTTTTTTACTTCTAATTCTATCTTTTGTGTTGGATTTATTGAATTTACAACAATACCGTTTACTGCTATTGAAGAACCAACACTTAATTGCTTAAAAAACTGCATATTTTCAAGATTATTATTATCAACAACTAACTGTAGATTTTTTAATGATGTACCATCGTTTATTTCAACAAAACACATATTTTTTAACCTACGAATTGTCCTTACCCAACCACAAACAGTTATTTCTTTTCCTATATATTCTTCTTGATTATAAACTGATTTTATATCTTCATGTCTCATTTTCTATCATCTTCTTTTCTTAAACAATTACATATTTTTTCCCAATCATCTACATTATTTATATTTCCAATTAGCTTTCTTTCTTCTATCTTTATATTTTTGTCACTAAATAATTTTTCATCATAAACTGGTATCCAAGCATTACCAGAATTATCAATTAACATATATGCCTTGTTTCTTTCCTTAAAATCTTTAAACTGAATTTTATCATTATCTTTTAATACTTTTAATACTTTAGATTTATAATTATTAAATTCATTTTCTGTTATTTCAAACATTTCTCTATTTAATATTCCATATTTTCCTAAAGGTGCATATTGAAATATTTGCCACTTTTGTATGTAATCTAATTTTTTTATTAAAGAACTTAAATTATATACATCACATAAATTCCCTTTATGAGCAACAGTATTAATACATATATTAGCACCATATTTATGAAGTTCTTCACATATTTTTAATTGTTCTGACAATAAATCAGAATTTGATTGTCTAAATAACTTAAATATTTCACTTGTAGAACCATCAATAGGAATTCCTATATTATCAACAAGTTGTGCTATTTCTTTTGCTGGTGTTTTTTCTGCTATTACTTCTCCATTATTTTTGATTGATTTTATAATAGATGTACCAACTGTATCAAGAGAAATTAAATACCCAATACTTTTTATTTGTTTTAAAAGCTCTATAATATCTTTTCGTGTCAAAGGATCACCGCCACACAAAGTAACTTTATTTATTCCTTTATTATAAGCAAATTTAAGAAACGAAACCAATGTTTTGGTAGAAATAAATTGTCCGCATTTTTCGATTCTAGAAAAGCTATAGCATCCTTTACAATATAAAAAACATTTTTGACTTACAAATATATTTAAATGCATCCTAATCACTCCTGTCCAAATGTTTTTTTACTGAAAATTAAATTGTTTGCTATTATTTAAGGTTTCTGTAAGCTCATTATCCTGTCCAACTAAATCTATCTCTTTAAAATAATTTCTTAACGCATTATTGTAAGAAATTATTTTATCAATTTCATGTTTGGGTACAAAACTATTTAAATAATCTTTTACATTAAAATCCAATAAATCTGGAGATGTTATTCCATTTACAGGAACTAACCAAAAATGCACATTAACATATGGATCTGATTTTTCATTTGATAACAGATGAGCATAATTTAAATTTAATACTTTTCTCATTCCTTCTTTAGCTTTTTTTAATATAAAAGCAAATCTTAAAAATGTAACATCATCAATTAAGTCAAAAGCTCGATACGTTTTATTTAAAGACAATATATAAAATCCGGGACAGGGATATTTGGGGTCAGCTCTCAAAATAATACCATTATTTTCATATACTGGTATATTTTGCTCTGGAATGTATTCAGGATATTGTTCCATAAAATCTGCTCTTGATAAATTTGATGGGGCTAAATATCCTCTATAATTTTTTGTACCACCATAAAAGTAAATGAATCTTAACCCTTCTGGTTCTGGTGGAAAATCTTCTCTATTATTCACATCAACATATTTTAATTTTTTTTTCATAACTTTCTCCTTACTTTTTCAATTATTTCATTCCAATTTTCAACTATTTCAAACTCTAAATTTTTATAATTTTTATTATAATTAGTTTTATATAATAAGACTTCAATTTTTTTTGAATCATGGACCTGCTTACATGTAAAATAGTTATCATCAATAAACAATTTAATATTATTATTTATACATTCTTGTAACTTGTTATCACAATTTACAACTAATTTATCGAATTCTATATTATTATCATCTAACCATTGTTTAGTAAGAGCATACATTCCATCTACCTCTGTATCCTTTCTGGCTGTTATAAATATTATATTACAACCTAATTCTTTTAACTTTTTTATGGCTTCAATAACATTCTCTTTTGGCAAAGCTTCTTGAAGTATTATCTTTAAATATTGTAAAGCAAATTCTTTTTGATTTTTTTGTGTCCATCCGAACGCTTTACTTTGATCTAATTCATCAGTATTGATTGAATGGTCTATATTGTGAATTTTATTATAAATTTTTGCATATTTAACAAAAATATCACTAGAATTTGTTATTGTATCATCAATATCTATACCTATATTCATTTAATCACCCTTTATCTCTATTAATTGATATTTTTTGAGTTATATTTTCTAAATTTTAAATTCTTTAAATAATATTATCATACATTCTCTAAAAAATATAAAAAAATTGGCGACAAAATTTATAAACTCTGTAGTCTCCAATTTTAATAATATTATTTAAAGAAAGAAATGAGCATGAATAATCTATGTTAGTATAATGTTTATCTCTAACACTTAATATATAAGAATTATTAAATATTAATCCATTAGCACTCATAAATAATTATCACCTTTCAAATATTTTTTCAATATTTTAATACTTTTTTACTTTAGTGTCAATACTTTAAAATAATAAAAGAAAAAAATGACATTATTTTCCAAAATAATAATTAATATTTAATTTTTTAAAAGATGATTTTTGCTATTTTTTATCCTAATGAAGTTAGATATATTTTTAATATTTACTATTTCTTGCCACTATTACTTATACAAAATAATTTTTTTATTTAACTTAATTACTGCCAATAATTTATAGTTATTATATAAAAATCAGAAATAACATTATCAATTTTTGCTAGATTATTAATGGTTATCACCAATGACCAAGTGATGATTTATTACCCAACACCCTAATACAGTAGTAGGTGTATTTTCAGTATTTATAGTATAAGTATTTTTATAATACTTTTTCCCCTTACCTACAACTGCTTTTGTAACTATTTCTTTAAATGTTGCCAAGTGTATCACCCCTCACAATAATCTATGACAACACTAGAAAAAAAGTACCAAAATTATACTAAATCACTAGTTTTTATTATAAATATATTTTTATCTTTATAAAACGCATAAAATACTTCATTTATATTAATATTTTTCTTTTGTAGTAAATTATAAACCCATTTTTCATCTTTTTTTAAATGTTTTAGTGTATCTGTTTGAATACTACTATCAAGTATTAAAGGAAGGGGTAATGGAGTTTTTTCTTTGGCATAATTAAACACTGATAATGTCCCATTGTTTTCAAGTATTGCATATTCTATCTCTTCAATGCTTCTATAACCTTTTTCTCTTATTTGAACTAGTAAATCATCTAAATTATATTTTTGTTTTACCATTTCTTTATAATTTATTTTTCCATCTTTTATTATAACTGAAGGATTTCCATCTAAAAAATTTCTGATTTTTGGCTTTTTAAGAGAAATAAATGCTAATATTAATTGAAGTATTGCTAATATACTAATAGGTATTAATGTATATAACATTGATTTATTATAGTTTTCAATACTAATAACTACTAAATCTGCAATTAAGATTGATACTATTAAATCAATAATTCCAAGTTGGCCCACTTCTCTTTTACCCATAATTCTATATAATAGTAAAATAAAGAAATAAAATATTACTGTTCTAAGTAAAATAACTATATATTCCATTTTTATCACCTATTTAATTATGATACATATTCTATTTTTTTATACAATATCATATAAATTATTAGGTGATTTTAATATGATAAAAAAATATTTAATTAGTTATGCTTACACATTAGGGATTATTATTGTTGGAACTTTTATAATTACATTGCTTAATTATTTTAATTTATTAAATAGTAATATTACTAATACATTAAAATTAATAATTGTTATTGTATCAATATTTGTAGGAGCCTTTCTATTAGGTAAAAAATCTAATAAAAAAGGATATCTTGAAGGAATAAAATATAGTGTAATTTTTATATTAGTGTTAATTATTATTAATTTGATTGTTATACGTAATTTTGATATAAAATCTGTTATTTATTTTCTAATAATTGTAGGATCTTCTACTTTTGGAAGTATGATTGGAATAAATAAAAAAAGGAGCTAATTTAAAATAAAGTTCCTTGTCTTTTTATCCCTAAATGTTGATAAGCTTTTTCTGTAGCCATTCTTCCTCGATTAGTCCTTTTTAAAAAACCATTTTGAAGTAAATATGGTTCATACACATCTTCAATAGTAGTAGCTTCTTCTCCGATTGAACTAGCAAGGGCATCTATTCCTACTGGGCCTCCATTAAATTTTTCGATTATTGCTCTAAGTAAATGATAATCAGTTTCATCAAGCCCTAATTTATCTACTTTAAGTTTTGTTAAAGCCTTATTAGTAATATCTATATCAATACAATTTTTACCTTCTACTAATGCAAAATCTCTAATTCTTTTAATGAGCCTATTACATATTCTAGGAGTTCCTCTACTTCTTTTGGCAACTTCAACACTAGCTTCATCATCAATATCTATATTTAATACTTTAGAAGTTCTTTTAGCAATCTTTGTGAGTTCTTCTTCGGTATAATAATTTAATTTAGAAATAATACCAAATCTATCTCTTAACGGAGAAGATAAGTCCCCTGCTCTTGTTGTGGCTCCAACTAAAGTAAAAGGTGGCAAATCTATTTTAATACTTCTACTAGATCCTTCTCCTCCTATAATTATATCTAATGTAAAGTCTTCCATTGCAGGATATAATATTTCTTCAATAAATCTAGGCATTCTATGTATTTCATCTATAAATAAAACATCATTTGGTTCTAATGTTGATAATATTGCTGCTAGATCACCACTTTTTTCGATTGAAGGGCCACTTGCAGTTTTAAAGTTACTTCCAAGTTCGTTAGCTATAATTGCTGCAAGTGTTGTTTTACCTAATCCTGGTGGTCCATACAATAGTACATGATCAAGTGCTTCTTCTCTAATTAAAGCAGACTTTATAAAAACTTCAATATTTTCTTTAACTTCGGTTTGTCCAATATATTCACTTAATCTTTCAGGTCTAATATTTTCAATTTTATCTTCTTCTAATTCTTCGTTAGTTATTATTCTATTGTCCATAACTCCCCCTAAACTATTGTTCTAACTCATAAGGATAATTATCTATACCACCCATGTCATAAACATTTGTATATCCCATGTCTATGAGTTTATTAGTAGCAGTTTTACTTCTATTACCACTAGCACAATAAACATAAATAGTTTTATCTTTATCTAAATCAATTGTTTCAATATTTTCTACAGGTATATTTATTGCATTTTTAATATGCCCTTGATAATATTCATCACTTTCTCTAACATCTAAAATAATAATACTTGTATCTTCTAAAGATGCTTTATAAACAGTGTCTACATCAACTGTTTGATAATTACTAGAAGAACAACCAAATAAAAATATAACTAATACTAATAATAATTTTTTCATCATTTTATCATTTCTCCTTTACTGCCTTAAACATCTTCTTCCATAACCCATTTGATGAATAATTAAGTATTCCTACTTTATATATTTTAAGACCATATTTAAACAATATATATATAGTTCCAATTAATATTACTAATGCAATTAATATATCAATAATTCCAATTTGACCTAATACTAATAGTGCTGGCGCTAATAATGCTGATATAAATGGCACATAAGATAATATTCTAATTATAATAGATCCATCAAACATTGCAGCCATCATTGATAAATAGTATCCTACTAAACTTACTATAATAATTGGAGCTTGTACTTGTTGAAAGTCTTCGATATTAGTAGTCATTGAAGCAAGAATACCTGCAACTAATGAGTAAGCAATAAATGTAAGAATCATTAAAATTAATGTAATTGGAATAATATATACTAAATTATCAATAAATCCTGTTTCTGATAAACTTTTTATAATTCCAGAAATATCTACATCTCCTGCTAAATTACTCAAACTTCCATTTTCAACAAATACTCTTACTATAAGAGCAATTGCTACATCTATAAATAATAAAGCTCCTTGTATTAATACAAATAAATTACTGGCGATTAATTTTGAGAAGAAATGAACTCTAGGAGATACATTAGAAATAATTATTTCCATTCCTCTAGTCGTTTTTTCTTCATTAATTTCAGCCCCTATCATTTGTACTAAAAATAGTGTAAGCATAAAAAATGGTAATATCATAATTGGAAAAGCTACTCCCATAACTAAATCCATCATCTCATCAGTACTTTTACTATTATCTAAACTAGTTTTTTCTACTACAACCGGACTATCTATTGTTGCTAACATACTTTCTGATATATTATAGTGTTTAAGAGCAATATTAGTCTTAACAGTATTTAATGATGTACTAATTAATTGTGATATAATTGGATCTACATCATTATTTACAATTAGTTCTGCATTAATAAAATTAGTATCATCTTCATTTATAACAAGTAAGATACTACCATCTTCTTTTACTTCTTTTTTGGCTTTTTCTAAACTATCTTCATATAAACTAATTTCTGTTTTACTCATATCTTCTACATATTTAGAATATTCACTATAATAAGTTTCAATATCATCATATACAGTCTGATTAGTATTATCAATAACTAATATGTCTGTTACTTTGTTAAAATCTCCCCCAAAGAACTTAATAATACTATCAGCATTTACTAATCCCACTATTAAAAGCAATAAACATACATTAGCAATAACAAACCATTTAGTTTTAATCTTTTTATTTAAACTAATCTTTGTTAAATATTTTAATTTATTTTTCATAAGCTTCACCTACTTTTTCAATAAATATTTCATTTAAAGAAGCATCTTCTACTACAAACTTAGTTATATTATCATATTTAGATATTTCTTTAAATAATTTAGGTACATAACTATTATCTTTAATTTTAATTATATATTGATCATTTTCTTTTATTACTTCAATTACTCCATCTAAAGATTTAATTTTTTTTGTATCAATATCACCACATACAATAACATTTTTCTTTTTATATTCTTCTTTTATATCTTTAAGATATCCTGATAATACACTTCTACCTTTAACTAAAACTACTAGTTTTTCACAGAATAATTCAACATGTTCCATTCTATGAGAAGAAAATATAATACTAGTTCCCTTTTCTTTAAACTCTAATATAATACTTTTAAATAATTCTACATTAATTGGGTCTAATCCTGAAAATGGTTCATCTAATATAAGTAATTTAGGTTCATGAATAATTGCACAAATAAATTGTATCTTTTGTTGATTACCTTTAGATAATTCTTTTATTTTTTTGTTTTTATATTCACTTACTCCAAATCTATCTAACCAATAATCTAATTTTTTTTCTATTTCTTCTTCTTTCATACCTTTTAATACTGCGTAAAACTTAACTTGTTCTATAACAGTCATCTTTGTAAGTAAGCTTCGCTCTTCAGTTAAAAAACCAATTTTATCTGTAACATTATAATCAATCTTTTTACCGTCTAAAGTAATTTTTCCAGTATAATCATCAATTAAACACATAATCATTCTAAATGTTGTTGTTTTACCTGCTCCATTGAGACCTAATAAACCAAATATTTCTCCATCATTAACTTCAAAACTAAGGTTATCTACTGCTTTTAATGTTCCATAATATTTACTAACATTTTCTACTTTTAACATAACTATTTCCTCCATATTAATTATATTATACCACATATTTTTATTCAAGAAAAAAAGATAATAAAATTATCTTTTATACCAATATTAACTTAATAATTACTATAATAGCTATTATTACTCTATAATAGGCAAATATTGAAAAATCATTTTTCTTAATGTATTTAAGTAAAAATTTGATACTTAAAACTCCCACGATTGCCGAAGTAACAATTCCTACAATTACTGAAGCATTAAAGCTAATAAATAAGTCTTTTACCTTTAGAATAGCTGCTCCGAATATAATTGGTGTTGATAATAAAAATGTAAATTTAGCAGCAGCTTCTCTTGATACACCCATAAGTCTAGCTGTAAGTATAGTTGTACCACTTCTAGAAAATCCTGGAATTATTGCAAGAGCTTGTGACATACCAATTAAAAATGTTTGTTTAAAAGTCATATGTTTATAATCAGTTTCTATTCGATAATGGTTTTCTGCCCATTTGTCTCCTAAAAAAATAAAAACACCCATTATTGCTAATAATAAAGCTATTATTAATACATTACCTCTAACTACACTATCAATTATATCTTCACAAGTAAATCCAATAATAGCACCTGGTATAGTAGCAGCCACTAAATACCAAAACATTTTTCCTTCAAAGTTTTCTTTTTTCTTAAATGTATAATCTATTGCACCTTTACATAGTTTTAACCAATCTTCCCAAAACACAAATAATACTGCAATCAATGTTCCAAAATGAAGAGCAACATCAAATGCCTTTTCAAAAGTTGGATCCATTGCTTGAAATCCAAACAAAAATCTAATTAAAATTAAATGTGCTGATGAACTAATTGGTAAAAATTCTCCAACTCCTTGCACAATTCCTAAAATAATACTTTCAAATATACTCATAATCATTCTCCTTACTCTTATAAAGTATAACATTATATTAAAATATTATCAAGAAACAAAGTCAAAATAAATTTTAACGATAATTTCTATGTCTATTGCTTTTATATTTTTTCAATTAAACTTATATTTAAGCACTCATATTATTTCCAGATAGAATTTCTATTTAAAAATATCACTATATAGTGATTTCTTTACATACTTTTTACATTTTTTTAATTCTTGTCTTCTTTTTTGGTCCTATTATTTCATCTTTATATGAACGATTAATATCAATATAACCATCAATATACTTTTTAGCAACACAAAAATATGTAGCTTCATTTATTGGAATATTGTTATTAACGAGAAAAGAAACTATCTTTTCTTTTTCTCGTTCACACAATTCATAATTTTTATAATTATATCTAATTTTTAATAAATCATCAATCGCAATAAACTTAAATGAACCTTGTCTTTTAACAAAGAATCTTTCAAAAAACTTTTTAATTCTAACAAATTCTGAATAATCAGTTGTCTGCTTTACCATTCTTAAAAATGATGTAGGCTTTTTTTCAGACATCAAATAAAAATCAATTAAATCAAATTTTCTTTCTTCACCATTAGATAAAATAATTTTTCTTGAAATAATACAGTTTTTCAATTCTTCGATAGATAAATTTTTAATATCCATAATATTACCTCCATGTTGTGTATTATATAAACAGAATACTATTTTGTCAATTATTTTCCACCATCTACTGATATTATAGAACCATTTACATAACTAGCATCATCACTGGCTATAAAATATACAACATTAGCAATTTCCATTGGATCTGCAAATCTTTTTAAATTAATTTTTGTCATTTCCCTATTCATATATTCTTTATCTAAACTATTGCTCATATCAGTTATAATCCATCCCGGACAAATGCAATTTACTCTTATGTATGGTGATAATTCTTTTGATAAATTTTTCGTTAATGAAATTATTCCTGCTTTTGAAGCATCATAATCCATACTATATGGATAATATGTATCTATACCATTAGTAGAACTAATGTTTATAATATTTCCATATTTTTTTTCTAACATATATTTACTAGCATACTTACTAACTAAAAATGTTCCTATTAAATTAGTATCTAATATTTTATGAAAATTATCTACCGTTTTATCCTCAAATATAGTATCAATAGCAATACCAGCATTATTAACTACTATATCAATGCTATTAAACTTATTAATTATTTCGTTAAACATGTTTTTTACTTCTATTTCATTTCCGACATCTGCCTTAATTGTAAGAACCTCTACTTGATAATTATCTTTAATATATCTTTCTAATTCTAATGCTTCTTTTTTACTGTTATTGTAGTTTATTACTACATTATAATTATTTTCTGCAAATTTTATAATAATACTTCTTCCAAGCCCCCTACTAGCTCCTGTTACTAATACTGTTTTCATAATTCACCTCTCTTTTATTTTATCATATTTTAAGTATTTTTATATTCTTTTATTACATATTTAAAAAGTTTATAAATACTATAAATATTAATAATAGCGAGAAATGCTACAAAAGAGTCAACTATATTCCAAATAATTGAAGGGGTAATCAGTCCCCCAATAAATAGTAAAACTATTGTTAAAACTTTAAAGATAAATAAAAATAATTTCGAACAGTTATTAATTAAAAATTTTAAACTAGATTCTCCATAATAATAGCCAGATATGATTGTTGAATATGCAAATAATATTGTGACTATAGATAATATATATTTACCAATACTTCCTAAATGATAATTAAAAGCATGTGTTGTTATTTCAATCCCATTAGGATTAATTATATTTAATGATTGATAATCACTAAGTAATATAATAAAAGCTGTTATTGTACATATTACTAATATAGTAAAATAAACTCCTAAAGTTTGAATATATCCTTCTTTTTGGGGCTTTTCATTAGTTGTAGAAGATGCTATTGCAGCAGTACCTATTCCACTTTCACATGCGAAAATTCCTCTTTGAATACCTATAATAATTGGTGTTATAAAGCCAATAAGTCCTGACTTTATATTAAAAGCTGAATTAACTATTAATGATAACATACTTCCTACTTTATCAATATTGTTGTAAACAATTAATACTCCTATAATTAAATAAATAAGTCCCATAATGGGTACAATAATTGAAGAAAATTTAGCAATACTTTTTACATCTTTAAATATAATATATCCACTTATAATGGCTAATATTATTAAAACAAGATATTTATCTATATACGTGCTTGTAACATTTACAATAGTATTAGACTGTATAGTAATAAATCCTACTATATATGAAATTATTATTAAAAATGCATATAAATATGCTAGTTTACTACTACCTAGTCCTTTCTTTATATAATATGATGGGCCTCCCTTATATATTTTATTATAATCTTTTTCTTGAAAAAGAACTCCTAAAACACTTTCAGCATAACTATTAATTGAAGTTATAATCCCACTTATCCACATCCAAAATATAGTACCAGGTCCACCTAAATAGATAGCAAGTGATACTCCAGCAATAGATCCTACTCCTATTTGAGCAGCAAGTGTCATTGATACTGATTCAAATGTACTAATATCCCCTTTACTGTTTTTATTTTTAAATAAATATTTTATTATTTTAAATATTCTAAGTTGTAAAAAATTTAATTTATAACTAAAATAAATGCCACCACCAAATAACATAATTATTGCTATAAACCAAATATATTTATTAAAAATTAAATATAATTTATAATTTATAAATAAACTAATTACTATAATTACAAATAATGATAAGACTATTTTATAGAAAGTATCTTTTTTCATTATATCACCTAATTAATTATAAGAAATATGACTAAAAAAAATACTTAATTAGGTATTAGTTGTGTTTTTTTTGTATTTTTTACATATGTTATATTGAATATAAAAAAGGGGTGGATTATATGTGTAATAACAATGAAAATACTTGTGAAAATTGCATTGTAGATATTCTTAAAGTTATTTTACTATTACAACAAAGCGTATGTCAAAACGATAGTTGTTTAGAAACTTGTGATAAAGGATTTTTAGGTCAATCATGTAATGCTTACTGTAATACAAGACCTGTAACTTTATACACTTGTGGTTCTAATGGTACAGCACTAGCTATGCCAATTAGTAAAAGTGCAACAGAAGTTACTACTTCAACTGTATTTCGTTTAGAAAAATTAGATGGATGTTGTGCAACTTTCCGAGTACTTGCTAATAACACAGAATTGCAACCAACATATCCATTTGTAGCAACTAATTCATTTTTCACAATTAATTTAAATTGTGTATGTGCTATTAGATGCTTAGATGATACTTACGTTGAATGCTTATAAAAAAAGATACCTGTAATTAGGTATTTTTTTTTATCTTAATCTACTAATTTTGATATAGCAAAAAGTAGAGTTTATAGTATGAATATTAGAAAAAGTAACTTTTATTAAAAAGTCACTTTTACCTCCTTTTCTTTGTATTCTCTACCGCTTACATAACTTATTTTTAAGGTTATTTCATCTCCTGCTTTTTTATCGTATAAAACATTTTGAATGTCACCTATTGATTCTACTTTTTCACCTTCAATTTCAGTAATAATATTGCCAATTTCAAGGCCTGCCTTATCAGCAGCACTTCCAGAAGTAATACCAGCTATATAAAATCCTGTTGGAACATTATAAGATACACCATAACCTTGGTTTGTCATATATCCTTCAATTCCTAATGTAGCACCTTCACTTATTTCTTCCCCGTTAATAAGATCTGTTATTAATTCATTTACATCAGATATTGGTATTGCAAAGCCCATTCCTTCAATACTTGCTTCTCCACTGCTACCATTTGATGAATATTTAGCAGAGTTTATTCCTACTACTTCGCCTTTACTGTTAAGAAGTGCTCCACCACTGTTACCACCATTAATAGCAGCATCTATTTGAATCATTTTATTTGTATAATCATCAATAGTTACTTTTCTGTCTAAAGCACTAACGATACCAGTTGTAACAGATTGACCATAACCTAAAGCATTACCAATAGCTATAACACCATTTCCTACTTTTAAATCATCACTGTTTCCCATTGTAGCAATCTTTATACTATTTAAAGTATCAGTATTAATATCCGATAATTTTATAGCTATAACCGCAATATCTTTTCTTTCGGATACTCCTTTAACCGAAGCATCAACACTTACATCATTAATAAATTGCACTGTAAGTTCACTAGCATCTTCTACAACATGATAATTTGTTACAATTAATAATTCAGTATCAGACTTACCTACAATAATACCAGAACCAGCACCTTCAGTATATTGATTTTGTCCATATCCTGGGCCAAACCAACCATTACTAATTAATGTTTTATTAGTGATAGCAACAATCGCAGGCATTACATTTTCGACAACTTCTGATACATCTGTAATATAAACACCATCTGGTATATTATCACTAGTTTCTGTATATTGTAATTGCAATTTTGATTTATTTACAAATGGATTACCATTATCAATCCAATATAATGTTACAGGAACACTAATACAAACTATAATTAATAATATAACTAAAATAATTTTTTTTATTAACTTTTTATTAGATTTTTTCTTAATTTTATTTACTTTTTTTATTTCATCTTTCATACCATCCAAATTATCTTCCTCTGTTAATTCTTTTTCTTCTTTAAAATTTTCCTTTATTGTTTCTTTAGGCTCTTCATTTTTCTTCTTATTTTCTTTTTCTTCCATATATACCACCTCAACTTTTTTATTATTTTTTCCTTTCATTTAATATTATATTTATGAAAGATTAAATGAAGATTAAAAAAAACAAATTTATTTCTAAACTTGTTTAAATATAACTTTAAATGTTGTATATCCATTTTTACAACTAACAGATATTTTGCCATCATGACTTGTTACTATATTTTTTGCAATAGCAAGACCAAGACCATATCTATTATCATTCCTATTTCTTGATTCATCTACACGATAAAATCTATCAAATATTTTTCCTTGATCTTCTTTAGGTATAGATTCTCCTCTATTTTTTACTTCTAAAATAATATTATTTTTTTCACTATATAAATTAACTGTTATTTTAGATTCTTCTAAACTATGTTTAATAGCATTATCTAAAAGAATTCCTAATAACTCTCTTATTTTATCAGAATTACAATTAAACATTATATTATCTTCAATATTATTTTCCATTGTTAATTTATTTTCATAAATTAAGCTTTCAAACGTTAAAGTAATTTTCTCTATTATTTTAGACAAGTTATTAATGCTATAATTTCTTTTATTATCAATGTTTTCTGATTTAGCTAAATCTAATAAGTCAGTTACTAATTTATTCATTCTATCTGCTTCACTTTTTATATTATTTAACCATTTCTTTTCTTTTGGTTCTAATTCTAAAGATTCAGCACTTGCCGTTATTATAGCAAGGGGTGTTTTTAATTCGTGAGAAGCATCCACTATAAATTGCTTCTGCTTTGAAAATGATTCTATCACAGGTTTAGTTAGCCATTTGGTTATCCGACTAGATATATATATAATTATTATTTCTAATAATATAAATATTAATAAAGACATTCTAAAGTAATCTCCTAATTTATTATTAATTAAAGTATTATCCATAATTATTAAATTATTTCTATTTGTTAAATAATATGCATATCTATCAGTATATAAGTTTCCTATATCATATTTTTTATTAGTACTTATGAAATTCAAAGCTAACTGTATTATTTCGGCATTATTTAAGCCATTATCTGTATAGCTTATAATATTTGTTATATTATTTAATTTATCAAAGGATATTACGTATACATTAGCATTTATAAATATTGGTTTCATATTATTACCACCAATAATTACATTATCATTTACTATATAATAATTATTATGTATATTTTCAATTTCTCTTAAATTATCTTTTACATCATTTAATTCTCTTTGATATAACTCTACATTAAATATTATTAATAAACTTAAGATAAATATTGTTAATATTATTAATAGAATAGTAAATGTTTTATTTTTAAGTTTCTTCATTTGATACCTCTAATTTATACCCAAGTCCCCTGATAGCTTTAATCTTAACAATAGATCCAATTGCATTAATTTTTTTTCTTATAAATGATATATATGCTTCTAAATTATTTGATTCTATTTCTGTATCTAATCCCCACACTTTATCATATAAAACATCTTTGGGAACTATTTGGGTAGAATTATTGATTAAATATTCTAATAACAAAAATTCTTTACATACTAAATCAATAGATTCATTATTAGTAGTACAGGTTAATGTTGATGATTTAGTATTTAATTTTATATCAGCATATTCAACATAATCAGCATTTGCTTTACTACTTTTTTTTCTTAATTGAACATTTATTCTAGCAACTAATTCTTCTATATGAAACGGTTTTGTAATATAATCGTCTGCTCCAGCATCAAATCCTGTAAGTTTATCTTCTAACATTGTTTTAGCGGTCAACATTATTACTTTAGAATTAATATTTTTATTTTTTATTTCTTTTAATATTTCAAATCCATTTAATTTAGGTAACATTACATCAAGTATAATTAAATCATATATATCAGTAAGAGCATTATATAATCCTTCTTCACCGTCTAAGGATATATCTACAGTATAATGTTCTTTTTTTAATCTGCTTGCTATTATATCAGCAAGTTTAAATTCATCTTCAACTATTAATATTCGCAATTTATTATCACTTCTAATCTAATTTATTTTCCCATAATCCATGAATATTGCAATATGCATATACTGTAGAATTATTTATATAAGGTAGTTCTACAATTGGATCCATGTTAGGTTCTAATTTTTTTAAATTTATTTCATTATCTTTTACTATTGCAATCCATTCAATATAATGTTTTTCTTCCATCGGATGAATAGTGCTACCAACAGTTACCTTTATATTGTTACCATTTTTTTTAATTACAGGTACATGCTTTTCAACTGCAGCATCAACACTATTAGCCACTAATTCTTCCATTTCTTTGCCACAACATCTAATTCTTTTTACATCCCCTTTAATTACTGTAATAATATTTCCACATATTGGACATCTATAAAATTTCATATTATTCCTCCTTCTAATCATATTAATAATAGCATAATTTAATAAAAATATAAATACTTATGAATAGTATTACTTGCTAAATTCTCTTATCATTTTTTTTGCATAACTTGTATGCGCAATATCTTCCCACCCTTCTCTTGGTCCAAACGATAATTCGTCTGTAATAATTCTAACTCTATCTTTATTTTTTAATAAATAATTTACTGGGACATATTCATCGTTTACAAAAGCTCCTACCATTGTATTACCTATATCTGTACTTAATTTATAAGCAAAATCTATTGGAGTAGAACCTTTAGGTAGTTCAATTATATCTCCTTTAGTTGTGTAAACATAAATCCTATCAGAAAATAATTCTGTTTTTACTTGACTAACAAATTCTTGATTATCTCCAAACATTGAATTTATTTCAGTTAACGATTTAAAAAATTGAAACTTTCCTTTTAAGTCTTTTTGCATTTCATATCTGGCATTACCTTTTTTAATATCCCAATAAGCAGTTAAACCAAAAGATGCTACTTTATCCATATCAAAAGTTCTTATTTGTGTTTGAACTAATCTATCATCTGGTCCAAATACAGTAGTATGTAACGATTGGTACATATTAGTTTTAGGATTACATATATAATCTTTGAATTTATCATTTATTGGGTGATACTCCTGATGGATCATTCCTAATACATAATAACAATTAGCTACTTCATCTACCATAATTTTTAATGATAGCAAATCATGAATATCAAATAATCTTTGTCCTTCATTTAATCTTTTATATATACCATAAATGTTTTTAGTTCTAACTTTAATTTCGTTAGGAATATTTTTATCATTTAATAAAGATTGAATTTTAAATAACATTTCTTGTAAGCATTTATTACTTTCTTCTTCTAGTCGAGATTTTCTGTCTTCTATTTTTTTATACATATCAGGTTTTAAATATCTTAATGATAAATCTTCTAATTCACTTTTAATACGATAAGCACCAATATAGTAAGCAAGCGGAACAAAAATTTCCATTGTTTCTAAAGCATTTTCTTTTTGTTTAAATTCACTTTTAAATTCTAATGTTCTCATATTATGAAGTCGATCTGCTAACTTTATTATTATTATTCTCACATCTTCAGTAATGCTAGTAATAATTTTTCTAGTATTTGCCATATTTTGATCATGTTTAGACGAAAAATTCATTTTAGATATTTTGGTGACACCATTTACTAAATTAGCAATATTTTGATTAAAATCATGGGCTAAATCTTCTTTTGTAATATTAGTGTCTTCTAAAGTATCATGCAATAGTCCTGCACATATTGTATCCTTATCGGCATGCATATCTGCCAAAATATATGCAACATTAAGTGGATGCATAATATATGGTTCTCCACTTTGTCTTACTTGTCCATTATGTAAGTTATATGCATATTCATATGCTTTCATGATGATTTTTTCTTCAGTTGGATTATATTCTCTTATTTTTTGAATTAAATTGTTCAAAATTATATTATCCATAATACCTCCCTAATAAACAAAAACAGTGACAATACAAACTTAATTGTTGCTTATCACTGTTTTTATAATTTATTATTTGAATTTAAAGTAAGACATGAACAAACAATAGTATTACAAAATTTATCTATACTAATTAACATACAATATCTATTTTTTACACATACCACTTTATTCATAATACTTCCCTTTCAAATAATAATTTTTATCATTTTATTACTTTTTTTACTAGATGTCAATAAATTTACCTAAAAATTTAAAAGATATAGTAAGTTATATATTACCAATTACTATATCTTTTAAATTTCTTAAATATGATATAAATATATTGACTTTATCGACATTTTCTTTAACAGTTACATCAACTGTCATAATTGTTTTATTATTTTCAATAACGTTAATTTTTCCTACAGTATCCCCTGCTGCAATTGGTGCCTTTATATTATTTAATTCTACTTTATAAGTTACATTTCTCTTATCACTATTTTTATTATTTAATATATTTACTTCTTCTTTTGGTACTACTTCTACATATTCTTTTTCTCCTAAATCTACTTTTATTTTACCTAAAACATTATCTTTATTTAGTAGTTGCTCCATACCATACATATTAAAGCCATAATCTAACATTGCAGTTGTTTCACTATTTCTAGTAGCAGAATCAGGTTCGTTCATAACAACTGTAATAATACGCATACCATCTTTTTTAGCAGTAGCAGTTAAACAGTAACCAGCAGTAGTAGTGTATCCTGTTTTAAGTCCGTCTACGCCTTGATAGAAACGAACTAATTTATTTGTATATTAATATTGCTATAGTAAAAATGATATCACTTCTTAATGAAATGATACCATGATTTTTAGTTTAAATCAAATAAATATAAATTAATGTAGGTCATCACGTGCTATTTATAAAATTGATACATTGCTTTCATATTCTATTATGCTTAATTTTTATTATTATCAATATAAATTCTTTTATTTGATTTATTAATATATTTTTTTCGCTTTCAATACTGAAAACTTAAAAAAAATTCTCATTATTGTTTCAATAGTAATGTTCTTTCTAAGATAATTAAATTTTTTAAAATGCTAAAATGAAGTATATACCAACCTTTTTTATAATCGCATTTAGGTATAACAATTAAATTTATTGATAATAATTAATATTGTCAACTATTTGTTTTACATAATCATATTCTTCTGCCGAATCCGTACCATGTATTATATTATCATGAAAATAATTTTCTGTTTTATATTTGTACAAATTTCTAATATTCTTTTTTAATGTTTTCACAAAGGAAAAATCACTACTTTCTTTAGAATAAAATTCAATATCTAATATCACAATTTCATATTTAGAATTATTGCACATTTTAGTGGCTTTATATACACCTAACTCTCTTTGATTATTAAACTCATAAAGATCGCAAATTAGATTATAATATTTTTTTATTTCTATATTTTTTTTACTTTTTACAATTGTATTTTTCTCAATTTCACTACATATACTATCAAAATTTCTTTTCGATGAATTCCAGATAATGAAATATGCACTTTGTACCATCATATTTATCACTCCATTAATTATTATTAAAAATATCACGCGTAAAAATTTTTTTATTTTCTTCTATATTTTTATCAATTCTATTTGCTAATATTATTGATGAAACATTAATAAATTCCGATAAATCATTAATAATTTTACATTCTAAATATGTATTATCTTTTAATTTTGGTTCATAAATAATAACATTAATTCCATCACTTTTTAATTTTTTTATAATATCAATAATTGAACTTTCTCTAAAGTTATCACTATTACTTTTCATTGTTAAACGATAAATCCCAACTATTTTTGGTTTTTTATTTTTTATATAGTTTGCAATATATTCTTTTCTTGTATTATTTGAATTAATAATTGCTTCAATTAAATTTTCAGGAATGTTTTGATAATTACTATATAACTGTTTGCTATCCTTAGGCAAACAGTACCCACCATAACCAAATGATGGATTATTATAATAATTACCTATTCTTGGATCCAAAGAAACTCCATTAATGATATCTTTTGGATTATAACCTTTATCTAATGCAAATGTATCAAGTTCGTTAAAAAACGCAACTCTCATTGCCAAATATGTATTTGAAAATAATTTAACCGACTCAGCCTCGTCAGAATTCATATATAAAATATCAACATCAGACTTTTCTGAACTATTTTTTAATATTTCTGCAAATTCTTTTCCATACTTTGATTTTGATCCAATAACAATTCTCGATGGATATAAATTATCATAAAGTGATCTTCCTTCTCTCAAAAATTCTGGTGAAAATAAAATACTCATATTATATTTTTCCCTAATCTTTTTTGTGTAACCAATTGGAACTGTAGATTTAATAATTATAACAGCAGTATTATTAACCTTTTTTATTTTAGTTATGGTGTCTTCAATAGAAGAAGTATCAAACGAATTAGTTTTAAAATCAAAATTAGTCGGAGTGCATATTATAATATACTTTGAATTTTTAAAAGCCACCTGATAATCGCAAGTTGCTTTTAGATTCAATTTTTTATTATTCAAACAATAATAAATATCCTCATCATCAATTGGACTTATATTATTGTTTATCATATTTATTTTTTCTTTATCTATATCATAAATGACAATTTCATTTTTTTCACTAAGAAGAACAGATAGAGAAAATCCGACATATCCTGCGCCAACAACACATAATTTCATTTTACTATAATTTTTTAACTGGATTTATCCCTAGAATTTTCATTCCGTTTGATAAAACCGTTTTAGTTGAATTTAATAATGCAAGTCTTGATTGTCTTACTAATTCATCTTCTTCGTTCAATACTGATATATTTTTATAATATCTTGAAAATTTTTGAGCAACATCATATAAATAATTAGTAATAATTACTGATTCTTGAGTATTATATGAATTATTTACAACTTCTGGAAAATCATATAAACTATTTATTAATGAATATTCTAAATCTTCCTTAAATTTATAAACTTCTTCATCAAAGCCACAATAATTTGCTTTTTCTAAAATAGAATTTATTCTCGCATAATTATACAGAAGATAAATAGCTGAATTACCTTGGAAATCTGTTGCTGATTCTAAGTTAAAATTAACTGTTCTTTTTCTATTAACATTTAACATATTATATTTAATACAAGATGCCGCTAAATCTGCAATTTCATCATCAGATAAGTTTGTTCCTTTTTCTTTAAAAGTCATAGCTAGTTTTTCTTTAGCTTTTTCAATAAATTCTTCAAGTAAAACAACTTTACCTTCTCTAGTAGCCATTTTGGCTCCATTTAATAACACAAAATCATATGAAACAAGTTTTGGAGCTGTAAATCCTAGAATGTCTAATGTTGCAGCAATTTGTTGCATATAAACTTCTTGATCTTCTCCTAAAACAATAACATTATTATCTTTATTTCTCTCTAATTTTGAAATAGTATAAGCTATATCTCTTAATGGATATAATGATGTTTTATCTTCCCTAGTAAGAACTAATACTGGTGATTTTGTTGGTATATCGTATCCACTCAAATCAACATATAATCTACCATTTTCATCTTCATGTAATTTTCCTTTTTCTTTTAATTGTTCTAATATTTCTGTGGTTTTATTTTCAAAAACAAAATCTGATTCATGTGTAAATCTATCCCATTTAATATCCATTTTTTTGAAAATTTCTTGTTGTCCCTCAACACATATATCAGTAATTTTTTTAAATTTATCTCGAACTTCTTCATTTCCGTTTTCTAATTCATGCAAGTAATAGAAAATCTTTTCTTCCACTTCTTTATCTGTTTTACTTATATCATTTATTTCTATATATAATTTTAACATATCACTAAATGTAATTATTTCAATATTACCTAATTTTTCTACCCCTACTAATAACATTGAAATTTGTTTTCCAATATCATTTATGAAATAGTTTGCTTCAACATTATAGCCTTCAAATTTATATAACCTAACTAAAAAATCACCTATAATACTGTTTCTTGATCTACCAATATGTGGTGAAGCATTTGGATTTATTGATGTATGTTCAATTAAAAGTTCTTTTCCATTTCCAATTTTATTTGAACCATAATTGTTTTCTTCTGAACTAATAGCTTCTAGTGTTTCTTTTGCTAAAAAATCTCTATTAATAGTAAAATTTAAATATGGTCCAATAACCTTTACATCAGAAATAATATCTTCATTCATATTTAATTTTTCTGAAATTACTTTTGCTTTTTCATGTGGATTTTTGGCTCCATCTATACTTATAGTAAAACATGGTATAGCAAAATCTCCCATTTCTTCTTTAGGTGGTCTTACAACATCAATACTATCTAGTTTTATACCAACCTTTTCAATTTCTTCTTTAATGTATTTTTTTAAATTCAACATAAAATTTCCTCTTTCACTAACAAAATTTTAATTTGTATATATTCCTACCAAAAGTCAATAGTTTTTTTACATAAATGTATTAATAATTTCTAACAAACTCTTTTCCCAATTATTTTTGTAATATTTATTTTTAAACTTTATAATTTTTTTCTTATAGTAAGGTACTTTTCTTATAAATTGTTTTATTTCCTCATCACATATTTTACTCGATATTTTTCCTAAATTGTATTTTTCAATCATCTTAGCATTATAATTTTGTTCATATGTACTTAATGGTATTAAATATGCTGGTACTTCGATTGAAATTGATTCACTTAATAACTGATGTCCTGCTGTAGATATTAAGCAAAAAGCATTTTCAAGATCACTTTTAAATTCATTTGAAAAAGTTTTAAAAGTAATATTGTTTGAATCAATATTAAATTTTTCTTTCGTATAAATAATTACATTATAATCTGTTATATCTTTTAACGACTTTACAATCTTTTCATAATTATTTGAATTTTCATATGGCGAAAAATATACTAAAATATGATTTTTCTTGTTTTTCACCTCATTTAATGGAGATATTATTGGTGGAACAACTTTAACACTATCATCTTTTATAGTTATAGGAAAAAAAGATGATATTATTTTATAAGAATATTTTGGAAAAAAATAATTAATTCTTTTCTTTTCTTCTAAAATAGAAAAATTTTTGATTTTTAGTTCATCTAAATATAGAAATTTTGATTGTTGTTCCATACAAATTAATGGTATATCTGTTGCATAAGAATATTGAGCAACATTAGGTTCATAATCTGTTATTACTAAGTCTGGCACTCCTGAAAAAGCAGCTTCTACATTCATAGAAAATTTTAAAAATCCAGCAAATTGATCTATCTTTACTTCTTGATATTTTTTTATTGAAGTCTCAAAATCAATTCCTTTTGAATTACATGCTATCCATGGAATAAAAATTTCTAAAACTTTAAATTTTGGGAATTTATTTTTAAAATAATTAATATTATTATTAGTAGTAGCTATAACTATTTCATGACCATTATTCATTAGCAAATTAATTACATTTGTTTGTCTACTTAAATGTCCATTTCCAATTCCACAAATTCCAATTAATATTTTCATTCAAAATAAGTCTCCACAACATGTTTATCATCTTTATTTTTTGTTACTTTTATAATTGAACCATTTATTAATGTATGTACCGGATCTGTATGTCCTATATCTGTATTTATATAAATTGGAATATATAAATCAAAGAGATTATAATTAATTGCATCTTTTAGTGTTGTTCCTGTATAATTAATTTCATTTTCAATTCTTCCAAATAAAATAGCTTTACAACTAACAAACCATCCTGCATTTTTAAATTGCCACATTGTTCTTAAGATGTCTTCATTTGTCATTTCTGCCACATCAAAATACCAAACTATACCATCTTCTTGATATTTTTTTATAAACTTTTTAACACAATCATATTTTGTTCCTATTATATCCTTTAAAGAATCTAAGCATCCGCCTATAAGCCTTCCATTAAATTCTTTATCTTTTGTTATACATTCCCATGGTTGTTCTACTTTATCATCGCCTATTTTATACCCATATTCAATTTGCTTTGGTGTTTTTCCATTTAAAAATTCAATGTTATTTTTTAACATTAATTCTGGTAAACTATCATCGCCAAATGATTTTGCGTTAAAACTATATACTGTGGCAATATCCAATTTAGTTGTTATATAAAATAATAAGGGTGTAATATCAGATTGTCCCTGTATCCACTTTGTATTTTTTTTCAATTGATTAAAATCTATTAAATTCATAATTTGAATTAAATAGTCTCCGCCTGAACATGCAATCAATGCTTTTAATTCTTTGTTTTTTATTGCATTGTCAAATTCAACCGATCTATTAAATGCAGATGAGCTAACTCCATTTTCAGTATTTCTTACATATTGGTCTTCGATTACAGTGTATCCATAATCATTTAATTTTTCTATTCCCTTTTCAAATTTTTTCAACTTTTTACTTTTTACACCATTTGAAGGTGATATGATTCCTATTGTATCACCTTTTTTTATTTTTTCTGGATAAATCATTTCCTCAACTCCTTTATTTTTTCTTCCTTTCTATATCCTAGTCTATCTAAACACTTAATCAAAAATTTCTTATATAATCCTTGTATATTATAATATTTTTCCTTGTTAGTTTCATATTCATTTACTATATTAATTAAATATTTATAAAAATTACTCTGATTACCCATTTCAATAGATCTATTTAAATTATAACAAACTAATGACATTTTATAAATTAAATCATTGCCTGATTTTATGTTTTTTTCATTATTTAATTCATCTATACTAGTAACAACATTAGTAAATAATTTAATATTATTTTTGTATTTATTCAATTTATCATAATCAATAATTGTATCATTACTATTAATAATCATTAATATTTTTAATAAATCTTGATAATCAATATTATCGTTGTTTATTTCTAAATTATTTTTTTCAATAAATTCATTTAATTTTTCAGACCATGAATTAATATTACGTTCATCTGCATTCCTACATATTTCATACGTTAAAAATCTACTTCTTAAATCATAATTTTCTTTCAGCAACTTTTCTACTTTTAATACATGAGTACTTTGGTTTGCACCTATGATATTAAATAATACATCATTACTATTATCTAAAATTGAATTAATAAACATTAATTCTTGCAACGAATATTTTAATTCACCATTTTCTTTTAATTCATCTATAAAATTTGGATTATTTTTTAATGATTTATATAATTTTTGATTTGAATATAATTTTGACTCAATTAAAAATTCTTTTGGAACTAATCTTAATTGATTTAAAAATGCAGAAATTTGTTTTAAAGCTGATAAATCATATTCTTCTAATTTTCTTAAAATATCACTAGATATATTATTGTTAACAAGCATCACAAATAATTCATCAGCTGTCGTGTTTATGTGATTTTTTTCAATGAAATCTTTTAATGATTTTAGACTTATGTCTCCAAAACCATAAAAACTTTTGACATTTTGTCCTATCATACTTGTTAAAGAATTTTCTATAACTAAATTTCTTACTTGTGCCAATTTAGGAATACATTTATGTGGATGAGTATCACCATATCTAATATAAAAATTGCTATCGTACATTTTTCCATTGTTTATAAAAAACTCAATTTCCTCTATACATTTTGATAGTGGAATTTGAAAATGTGGATATCCATTGATAAATTCACAATTTGTAAAAGTTTCTGTGGGATTAGTTATTGAAAATGTCCCATCAGAGTACTTTTTTGTATAAATTAAATTTTCATTTGTATATAAATGTTTTGACCTAATATACTCTATTAAAGGCGTATTATAAGATAAATATCTATTTTCTTCTGTAGTATATATCATTTAAATTTCCTCTTTACTATCATGTTCATTAAATGAAACTGGCATAAATGATATTTCATGATGAACACCTTGTGGGCAATACTTACAATAGTCAAAACAGATATTTTTACATTTATTCAAATTTTCTAATTTCATAAACTCATCAATTTCATCATAATTTATTTTATATTGATATTTGCTTTTAAAATATTCATGTCCTGGGCATGGGTCTACTGTTCCATTAGGATAAAATGTGAAATGTTTACCACTCCAATGACAATTTTCATTATCTTTATGGTACTGATATAATACTGTTCCATCATTGTAATAGTTATCTAATGATTTCATAATATTATTTTTTATATTATCGTCCACTACTTTTTTATTAATTATTTCTTTCATCTTCGGAATTATATTGTTTTTAAAGTCATTTATTTCTTCACAGCTTAATCTTACTTCTGGCAAATTAATTGCATCTTCTAAATATGACGGCCAAAATAAATTTGTATCGCTATCAATTGCATAATTAAGTAATTGTGGCATTTGCTTATAATTCTCTTTCATAATTATTGTTTGAATAATAAATATAAATTTATATTTTTTCTTTAACTCTTTTATAACTTCAACCGCTCTCATACTTTTATCAAAGATAAGTCTGTTTCCTCTTGTTTCAATAATACTATTTTCATCCAATCCATATATTGATAAAACTATTTGATCTAATCCATTTTTTAACCAAGATTCTAGGTTTTCTTTTGTAACATTCCAGCCATTTGTATTTATTCTTGTTGCTAATTTATATTTTTTTGCTATTTTTATATAATCATCAATATTTCTTACCATGGTTGGTTCTCCACCAGAAACGCAAACATATGAACCATTCAATTTTTTTATATTTTTACATATTTTTTCAAAAACATCTATATCAAAAATACTATTTTTTTCATTTTTTAATTTGAAATTTTCTTGTCTATCACGACAACATTTACAATTACCCGGACAACCTGTTGTTAATTTTACAATAAAATTGTAATCTTTATTCATCATTATCATCTCCTTTGCACAAGATTTTATTTCCTTCTTCTACTATAATATTCATTGGAGCAGAAACATATTTGATAGTGTTATTGATTAATAAATCATCAACAATTTTTAGGATTTTTTTCGAATTACTTTTATTTAGAAATATCGGTGATGTTAATTCACCATCAAACAAAATTGTTTCACCACATAATAATCTAGAAAATTTTTGGTATAGATACCAACAAGATTCTTCTTTAGATATGTAATGAATATTATCATCTCCATTATTAATGTATGGTAACATAAATCCAATTATCTTTAAATTACTGTCATAGCAATACTTATTATTATAAAAATATCTATCATTAACATTAAATATTGAGTTATTTTTATCTTTTATATCTTCTTTTCTTACTGATATAAAACTAGTAGCTCCTATTATATAACCATCTTTAATAGCAACATAATTATCTGAAATTAAATTATATTTATATTTAGATGAAATGTTTATTGCTGAAGATGTTTTTCCTTGCCAAAAATCTCCTATTACAAGCAATGCATTATTTTTGTTAGCAATACATGATGCTGGTATTATCAAAATATTTTCTTTGATTAATAATTTTTGAAAACATTGTGTTATAAATTTAGCTATATAACTAATATTGTCTCCTATAGTTCCATATAAAAATATTTTATTATTTCTTATTCTATAATTCGTTTTTTCAGATTTATTAATAATAATTTCTAAATCCTTTTTCAAATTTACTGAATCTTGAATTTTAATTATACTAGGGCAAAATCTCTTTAACCAAAAATCCAACATTTCATTTGGCTTTTCATACAATTTAATAGAGATTTTTTTATTAAAACAACTATAATAAAATGTCATTATTTTCACCACCTTAAATTACAATATAATCAATTAATAGTTTATCTATCCGTTTTTCATTTTTTAAATGTACACCTATACCACCAGAATTTATCCATTTTTCAATATTATTACTATAATCATCAATCAAAATATTATCTTTGGGATTAACAATTATATTTTTATCTATATAATAAGGAACTGAAATAATCTGTATATTTTTTAACTTTCTATAAACAAAATTTTCTTTGGCTGATTTTTCTTTATCCGAATAAACATGTGTTAAAATTACAACTTTATTTTGTTGGGATATTTTTTTTAAAACTGTTAAATTATTTTCTATTTCATTACAATTTTTTAAAAAATAATCCCACGGAAAATTTTTACATGTTTCTTCTGAATTTCCTTTTATTTTAAGTTCTTTGCTTATAAATTTGGGGGTATCCACAAGCACACCGTCAAAATCTATATAAATAACTTTATTCATTATTTTTTTCCAAATTCTTTTATTTTTCTTTTAGCTTTTGTAGTTTGTACTTTATCAAGCCATTCTTCTCTTGGACCATATGATAATACATCTGTTATAATTCTAACTCTATCTTTATTTCTTAACTGATATTCTGGATCAACAACTTTGTCATTTACAACTGCAGATACCATAGTATTTCCTAAATCAGAATGAATTTTATATGCAAAATCTATTGCTGTTGCTCCTTTAGGCAATTCAATTATATCTCCCTTTGTTGTATATACATAAATTTTATCAGAAAATAATTCCGATTTTACTTGATGAACAAATTCTTGATTATCTCCAAATACTCTATTAATTTCGACTAATGACTTAAAAAATTGATATTTTTGTTTTAAGTCGTTTTGCATTACATCTCTAGCATTTCCTTTTTGAATATCCCAGTAAGCTGTTAATCCAAAAGAAGCTGTTTTATCCATATCAAATGTTCTTATTTGTGTTTGTACTAATCTATCATCTTCTCCAAATACTGTTGTATGTAAAGATTGATACATATTTGTTTTTGGATTATATATATAATCCTTAAATTTATCGTTTATAGGATGATATTTAGAATGTATTGAGCCTAATGTTAAATAACAATTTGCAATTGTGTCAACCATAATTTTTAATGATAGTAAATCATGAATGTCAGATATTTTATGTCCTTGTTCTAATCTTTTATATATACCATAAATATTTTTTGTTCTCACCTTTATATCATGTGGTATATCTTGATTAGTAAGTATGGAATTTATCGTTGTAAACATTTCATTTAAGCAATGTTTACTATCATCTTCGACTCTTAGCTTGATATCTTCTATTCTCTTATATTTATCTGGATATAAATATTTAAGAGATAAATCTTCTAATTCTGATTTAATTCTATATGCACCTATATAATAAGCTAATGGTACAAATATATCCATTGTTTCCATGGAATTTTCCTTTTGTTTAAATTCAGACTTAAATTGTAATGTTCGCATATTATGAAGTCTATCAGCAAGTTTTATAATTATTATTCTAACATCTTCTGTTATTCCCGTTATTATTTTTCTAGTATTAGCATAATTTTGATCTTGCTTAGATGAGAAATTCATTTTAGATAATTTGGTTACTCCATCTACTAAGTTAGCAACATTTTGATTAAAGTCATGCGATATATCCTCTTTTGTAGTATTGGTGTCTTCTAATGTGTCGTGTAATAACCCCGCACATATTGTATCTCTATCAGCATGCATTTCAGCAAGTATATAAGCAACATTTAATGGATGGCTTATATATGGTTCTCCACTTTGTCTTGTTTGACCCGAATGTAATTTTGCCGCATACTCGTATACTTCTTTTACAATTTTAATTTCGCTAGAATTATATTCTTTTAATTTATCTAATAAATCTTGCAATTCAATATTATTCATTTAAATACCTCCAATAGAAAAAGTCGGCGCAAAAACTTACGTTTAACATGCGCCGACAAGACATAATTTTAAATTTAGGCAGAAATTGAAGCATGAGCAAATAACACTAACACTATTAAAAATATTAATGCATTTTTCTTTAAGACAACATTTAAATATCATATTTGCTAATTTTCTCATACAACATTTCTCCTAAGTAATTTAAACAATATTTTACCATATTTTACCATATAGTCAACCCCATTTTAAAATGTTAATTTAAATTTGAAGTGCAACACTTCACTATTGAAAAAGACATATGAATAATCTATAATATCTTTTGCTCAAAAAGAAAGGAAAATTCATATGTCTAAAAATAATAATACACTAAATCAAAAAGAAAAGCAATACCGTCATCTAACAAAAAATGATCGTATTAAAATTGAATCATTAATTAATCAAAAAGATAAAAATGGGAAAAGACTATTTAATAATACTTATATTGCCAATTATTTAGGAGTTCATAAATCAACTATTTCAAAAGAACTTAAAAATCGAAAAAAAGAAAAAATGTATATTAGAACAGGTAAAACTAAAACTATGCCATATACAGCTCAATATGCTCAAGAAAATGCTGATTTTAAAAGAGGATTATCTAAAGGTGAATATAAATTAAGAAGAAATAAAAAACTTGCCAAATTTATAGAGGATAAAATCAAAATTGATAAATGGGCCCCTGACGCAATTGTTGGTTATATGAAAACACACAATTATTTTGAACTAGATGGTTTTGAATCAATTACTACACCAACAATTTATAATGCTATTCGTTATGGTATTATTAATGTAAAATTAGAAGATACTAGAAGAATGAAATATAAAGCTGAGTATGAATATCATAATAAATCTGATTTACCTAAATCAAAAGCAGAATATAGTATTAATAATAGGCCTGAAGAAATCGATAAACGCCTTTATTTTGGTCATTTTGAGCTTGATACTGTTATTGGTACTAGTAAAGGAAACCATGAATGTCTAATGACTTTAACTGAAAGAAAAACTCGTTTTGAAATTATTTTTAAACTTAAAGGAAAAACTGCTGAAGAAGTTGTTAATAAATTTAATAAAATGAAAGAATTTATGAAAATTCATTATAATAAAATATTTAAATCAATTACAACTGATAATGGTACTGAATTTTCAGATTTTTTAAATATTATTAAAGATACAAAAACAAAAATATATTTTTGTCATCCATATTGTTCTGGTGAAAAAGGAACAAATGAAAAACACAATAGTATAATTAGATACTTTATTCCAAAAGGCACTCTAATAGAAAAATATTCATGTAAGGATATTAATAAAATAGCTGAATGGATGAATAATTATCCAAGAAAAATATTAAATTATAAAACTCCTCTCGAAGCACTTCAAGAAGAGTTTAATGATAAATCAATATTAAATAAAATTTATAAATTACAAGAAAAGATAAATTGTCTATAGATATTTATTCCAATTTCCTTTTGACATAATAATTTTATTTGTTTAAATATATATGTCGTTTTAATTACTAATTTTTCAAAAAATGAAAAATCAGTAATTAAACTCCAACAAGGTAACAAATAAAATTATAAAGTCAAAAGTTTTCTCGGCATAAAACATCATATAGACAATATATATTTTATTCATAAAAAGTTGCACTTGACTTTTTAATTAAAAACCCCATTTTAAAAAAAATTAAATTAATGTAATTTTTTTTAAATTAAACTTCAAAAAAAAGAATCTGATTTTAATATTTCAGATCCTCTTTAATTAGATTTAATATTTTATTATGCTTTTTAGCAATACAACTTTGTGTACAATTAAATATCTTTGCTAAATTTTTTTGAGTTATTTTTTTAGTTTTAATACTATACAAACTACATATAATAAAATTATCTTCATTACTCAATTTATTCAAAGATTTTTCTAATTCTTCTTTTGTTTCTTTTCTTATTAACATATCAAGAATCTTTTCTTCTTTTGATGGAATAATATCCAATAAATATAAATCATCTTTTATTTGTAAATCTAATGGTTCTTCATTAAATGATGTTCTTTTAAATATATCTTTATATCTATTATGAATACATCTTGACGCATAAGTAATAAATTTGACATCGCAATCATCTTTATATGTATCATAAGCTATAGTTAATGCTATTATTCCTTCATGAAAATAGTCTTCTTCAAAATCATTATTATAATTATATAAAATTCTATAATGAGATAATATTTTGTATATTAAGTTTTGGTAACTTAAGATAATTTGTTCTCTCAAATAAATTACCTGTCTTAAACTATAAATAACTCCTTACATAATATAATTAATCTAATTTTTAACAATAATAACTTTCCTTTCTTTTAGGGAATAACCCGATACACATCACCTTTTCTTTCTACTTTTTAAAGATTATTTTTAAGCAGGATAAGGAGAATGATAGCACTACTATATATAAATGCTTATATTATATAGCTTTATGATGCTATCATTTCTTATTTTGCACTTGCAAAATTAATTATAAATTATGGAGCATATCATCCATAATAACTCATTAATTCCTTTATTTTCCTACATTAAACCCATTCCATAGAATAATCCATATTACTACCATAGTAGTACAAACTATGGAATGATTGCTCCACATACTTTTTTCTACAAACACCTCTCTTTCACTAAAGAAAAAAGTGCCAGTACAAAACATATAAAGCCTGTACTAGCACTTTCTATTCTTTATTTAATTTTATTGTTTTTTTCTTCATTTGTCAAATCACTTAAATTCACTTAATAAATCTTCCATTTCTTTTTGTTCATCTTTTGTTGGTGGTACTGATTCACATCTTTTACAATTCCAAAGCATTACTCCATCAGTATCATAAGATATAATTTTATTATATATTTCTTTATTATTATTTATCTTATTATTATATTCCTTCATATAAGGAACATCTTCTTCCTTATTAACTACTACATCATTACTTATCCCTTTCCATACATTACTTGTTAGAGTAATACTTCTTTGTTTAACCAAATTTTCATTTTTAATATATTTAACATTTATTAATCCTAAATCTTTTAGTTTCTTAATAGTTACAGATATTGCTTTTGGTTTAACTCCAAATAAATTAGCAAAATATCCATTACTAGCAAAACAAGTATTATTATAATTGTTATTTCTACAAAATCCTACTATTCTAATATAAATAAGCTTATCTAAGTAAGATAAATCTTTTCTAGATAAAAATTGCTCTGGTACATAGGCATATACCAAAACATATTTATCTATAATAAACACTTCCTTTAATTTTTTTCATCAAATCATCTCCCTTTTAACTTAAATTATTGCATACAAAAAGCTCACTTAAAAGTGAGCCATTTAAAATATTACTTCATCAATTACCACGTCATTACCATCCTTTCTTACTTTTATTTCTTTAACAAACCTTTCTAAAAACATTTTCTTTTCATGATTATCAAGATGAAGAAAATTGTTCTTTAAGTTAACAACAATCTCTTTTATAACTTCTACATTTGTTGACTCTTCAACGTCTTTTTCTTTATTAGAACTATTTAATTCATTTTTTAAAACTTCTAATTTTTCATTTATTACATTCTTTATTTCGTTAAAGGTTTCATAATCTATTTCATCTGTAGTAAATAATTTTAAAGTTTCTTTTTTCTTATTATTTAATTTATCTATTTGTTCTTGTAGTTCTAAAGTATTATTATCTGTATTATCTTTTTCTTTTTTTAAAATGCTTTTATCAAATTCTAAATCTTTAATATTATTTAAATAATTTAGAAAAGCATTTTCTATTTTTATATGAGAAAATCCAAGTGCATTACAACTATTGTTGTTATGTCCATTGCACTGATAAGTAATGTATTTTTTACCGCTTTGCAGTTGCTGTCTAGCATGATACCCTCTCCCACATAAACTACACCTTAATACTCTAAAGTAATAAGTATCATCAGAAGAATATTTTTTATTATGAAATTTCTTTCTTTTCTTCATTAAATTACTAACATTATTAAATAATTCTAGAGAAATTATTGGTACTAGATTTTTACCACTCACTTCAAAGCCATTCTTTCTCCCTACCCCATACCTTACATTGCCAATATAAAGAGGATTAGTAAGTATTGAATAAATAGTTGACTGATTCCAATGTCCTCCTCTTTTAGTTGGTACATTTAAGTCTTTTAACTTTTTAGCAATTTTAACCATGGATTCACCATCTAAATACCAGTTATATATTTTCTTAACATAAATTGCTTCATTTTTATTTAGTTTTAATTTACCCTTTCCAACTATATAATCATAACCAAATACTCCATTACAATTAGTATAATTACCTTCTTTAGTTTTTTGTTCATATCCAAATGTTACTCTTTCGGCTAGATTTTCTCTTTCAAATTCTGCAAATATTCCAATAATCTTAACAAACATTCTTCCAACAGCATTAGAAGTATCTATTTTTTCTGTTTGAGAGTTAAAAGTACAATTATTTTTATCAAATAGTTCTATTAAATAAATTAGATCCTTAACACTTCTAGTAAGTCTATCTAATTTATAAATTAAAACATTCTTAATTCTACCTTTCTTAACATCTTCAATTAATCTTGATACTTCAGGTCTTTCAGTCAAATTTTTGCCACTTATACCATCATCAACATAATAATCTACTATATCCCAATCATTACTTTCAGCATATTTAGTTAACTTGTCTTTTTGAGCATGAATACTAAATCCCTCAGTAGCTTGTTCTTCAGTAGATACTCTGCAATAAATTGCTGTCTGCATAAGTTATGCACTACTCCTTCCTAATTAGAAGTAATACCTTTCCTTTCGTTTAAAATTCTTGGAACACTAGTATTTAAGAAAAATTTCATAATCTCTAAACTAATGTTTTTAGACAAACAAGTCATATATCAACCTCCTTTTTTCTAACTCATTCATCTAATTATACGATTATGCTATATAAATATTCCAAGATACTATAGCAATATTCACTTACAAACAAATTTATTTTGTATGTTAGTTTTTGATAAAATCCTTATTCATAAATGAAAAATACTATAGTAATTTCCTACTATAGCATTATTTATATACGGGCTTATTGGTATTTACTAACCAAAAACTTTTATCAGTTCCTTCTCTTATATAATCTTCATAAGTTCCTGAAAACTCAAGTATTTTATCATGTTTAACTAATTCTTTGGCAATTAAGGCCATATCATTGGCACTAGAATAATGATTTTCAGCATCTAGTCCTGTACAATTTTTAAAATTAGTATTTTTTAGTCCTAATTCACTTGCTTTTTTATTCATAAGCTCTACAAAAGCTTCTTCGGTTCCGGCAATTCGCTCGGCCATAGCTACCATTGCATCATTTCCCGATGCAATAGAAATTCCTTTTACTAGTTCTTCTACAGTCATTTGTTCTCCCGTTTCTAAAAATATTTGACTGCCACCCATAGATGATGCATTCGCGGATGCCGTAACTTTCTCATCCCATTTTAAATTACCTTTTTCTATTTGTTCCATAATTAATAATAGCCCCATCATTTTAGTCATTGAAGCGGGTGCTAATTTTTCATGTTCATTTTTATTATATATAATTGTTCCTGTAGAAGCTTCAATAATAATTGCGCTAGTAGCATTAGGTGCTAAATCTACTGTTTCTGCCTTTATAGTTATAGGTACAAACATAAAAATAATACTTAATAATAAAAACTTCTTCATAAATCACCTTCCACTTAAAAATATGTAGAAATTTAGCATTTATGAAGAATTATAATTTAATTTGTTTGATAAAAGTTACCTTCATCATCAATTGTTGTATTAATAGACCAACTTCTAATATCATTTAATACTCTTTGTTTATCTTCTCCACTTAATAACGAAGTCTTTTCTTCATGTTGATAACATGGAGTAAAGGAATAAGTGAAGTTGCCTTGATTATCTATCTTAACATTTAATATACCTGTATCTTTAGATTCTCTATTAAATATAAAGTCCCCAATATTATAAATAATTGGTTTATTATTATAGAATTCTATTCCTTGTAATGTATGTGCATGAGTTCCAATTAAAATATCTGCTCCAGCATCAATATATTCTTTACCTGTATCAATTTGAACTTGTTCTAATTCGTGAGAATCTTCCTTACCCCAATGGATAAGAGCAATAACAAAGTCACTATTTTCTTTAGCAGTTTTTATTGCTTCTTTAAATCTAGTTGGATCATATGCTCTTAAGACTCCGCCAGTAGTATCTGTAGCTTCTGGCGTTAAAATAAATTTTTCTGCTCTTGTTGCATTTACAAAAGCAATTTTATATCCATTTGCAATAAAATAATATGGACGAGATGCTTCTTCTATGTTCCTACCTGCGCCAACATAAGGAATATCATTATTAGTTAAAGTATCTAAAGTATCTAGAAAAGCTTCTTCTCCAAAGTCATATACGTGATTATTAGCAAGAGTTACTAAATCTACTCCCATTTCATCATATATTCCTACTCGATTAGTATTTGCCCTAAAAGTATAATATTTATTAGGCATCGGTGCTCCCCTATCACTAATTGTAAATTCATTGTTAGCAACCATGATATCAGCAGCATTCATAATATTTACAACTTCTTCGGAAAGAATTCCATAAATACCTTCTCCTCTTTCATCATATTTAGGAATTATTTCAAAATTATCTGCTAAAGATACATCTCCTACAAAACTAAGATTAACTTCTTTTCCTTTAGTATCTATTATTTTAACATTATTCATATTATCATAATTATTATTATATAAATCAAATAAGACAGTTAAGGACGAGCCAGTTAATTCGTGCCATACATTTAAATTATATGAATTATTATCTAATATTGTTTGCAAACTATCAATAGTATCTGTTCCATATTCGTTATATACCCATTTTAAAAAATTTAAGTCAATGTTTTCGTTTTGCATATCATAATTAATAACCATACCTGTTAATTGTTCATCAGTTATTTTGGGTTTTTCCAATACTTCATTATTACTATTATTAGAGCATCCACTTAAAATAAATAAACTTATAAATACTAAAACTATTTTTTTCATAAATACCTCACTACTTATAGTATATCATAGAATATATTTTTTTTAAAATTTTTTAGGTAAATATAATGTCAAAAAAGTCTAATTTGAGTACACTATATTAGATAAACAAAGGAGGTTTGAAAACTATGTATTATTACGGAGGCTACAGTGGCTATGGTAATTCTTGCGGATGCGGATGTGGTGGTTATCCATCATATGGCTACGGTGGTGGTTACGGATATAACGGTGCAATAATCCTAGTTTTATTTATATTATTAGTAATCATAATCGGAACTAGAGTTGTTGCATAACTAAAAAGAAAAGATAAAAACTTTTCTTTTTCTTTATTTTGTGGTATTATATATTAGGCGAAAGAAGTGATCTTATGTTAAAAACAAGTGATATATTAGATGAAAAAGATAAAAGAGTTAGAGCAAAAAATGTTGATGTTACTTTTCCAATGACTAAAGAAGATAAAAAACTTATATATGATATGTTAGAACACCTTCGTTTAAGTCAAATTGAAGAGTATTCAACTAAATATGATTTAAGACCGGGAATGGGACTTGCAGCACCGCAACTTGGAGTTAATAAAAATTTCTTTGTTGTATGCCACGAAGAAAGTGAAGGCGTATTTAAAGATTATATTTTAGTTAATCCGAAAATCATTTCTCATTCAGAAGAGCTTATATATTCTTCTTGTGGTGAAGGATGCTTAAGTGTAAATCGTGAAGTTGAAGGAATTGTACCAAGATTTGCAAGAGTTACAGTTACAGGATTTGATCCCGAAGGAAAACCTGTTAAATATCGTGTAAGAGAAGAATTAGCAATTGCTTTTCAACATGAAATAGATCACTTACATGGAATACTTTTTGTAGATTATATAGATCCTAAAGACCCATTTAAAAATATTGAAAATATGCGTGAAATATAAAAAGTCTCAAAATAAAATTGAGACTTTTTTAATATAATATTCTAGTTAAAGATCCAATGATTTTTCCAAATACAAAAATAGATTTTATTATTATATCAATTAGTGGTATAGAAATTATTAATAGTAAGTATTTACTTATTACTAATAATCTCTTTTTATCTATACTTATAATTGGCATATATTTCCTGTGGTAATTCTTCTAATAGAGCTTCCAAAAGATCTTCCTAGTTCATATATTGTAGAAGCAATTTTGCTAATGGAATTAAGAAGGGATGATGTTAATTCTCCACCAGTAATGTTTATTAAATCAATATCTTCTAATTTTTTCATTATTCTGCCTCCTTTTCTACTGTACATTTAATTGGATTAGTATACCCCTCAATTAAACCAATTACAAACACAACTAGTGCTCCTACTCCAATAGCAATACCAAAACTAAATCCCCCTCCAGTTATTTTAGATAAATCACTTTCTTTTACTTCAAGCATTATATTCCCCCTTTATATAGTCAAGTATATAACTAATAATCATTTTATTTTCTTTTTCTATTTTAGCAGTTATTATATAATTATCAATTAAATAGATACTTTCTAAATCAGTTTTTAAATATACTAGTTTTACAATATCATTATCTTTATCTACATAATTTTCTTCACTAATAATAATATCTTTATAAGAGTATTCTTTATTATTAAATATTAATTTATTATTGTTAATAAGATATTTTAAATCCTTATTTTTTATGTAAGTAGTGACCATATATTCATTATCTACAGATTTAACAGTTAAATTTATATTAATAAAAGTTTTATATTTATAGGGTAAGGCAAAAAATGAACTAAATAATATTATAATTAAAAATATATAACCTTTTTTCAAAGGTAATTTACTTGATAAAATTAATTCTGTTTCAATTAGATTATTCACATATATCACCACTATTTCTTGTAATTACTTCTTGTAAATTACCGTTAGATATCTTTATTACTTTGTCATATAAATCAATATTTTCTTTCCTATGAGATACAATAATAATCGTTTTATTTTTATATACTCTAAATATATCTTTAAGTATTTTTCTTTCTAGATTAATATCTATTTGATTTAATCCTTCGTCAATTAATATAATATTAGATTTTTTAAGTAGTGCTCTTGCTAATATAATTCTTTGTTTTTGACCTCCCGATATATTAAAGCCATTTTCTTCTAATATCATATCATACCCTAAAAGACTATTATTTATTATCTCATCTACTCTAGTTATTTTAGTTACTTTTAAAAATTCTTTATCATCAATACTTCTATTTAATATAATGTTATCTTTAATACTTCCTGTATATAATATTTCATCTTGTGATATATAACTTATATTATTTTTAATTGTATTTAAAGAAATATCGTTAATGTCATAATTATTTATAAATACTGTACTTCTATTTACGGAATAATATTTCATAAGTATTTTTAAAATAGTACTTTTTCCTGAACCAGAACTACCTAGAATTATAACTTTTTCTCTATTATTAATCTTAAAATTTAAATTATCTATAACATTATTAAGTCTGTTATAACTAAATATAAGATTATTAAAAGTTATATTTCCATTTATAAATAAATTATCATGAGTATTTAGGTCTATTCCTTTTATATCAAAAAAGTTATTAATTCTTTTAATACTATTAATGGCATAGTAGTATTCTTTATTTAGGTTAAATATATTTTTTATAGGGTTGGTAAAATAGATAAGGAGTGAACTAAAAGTTATAAAAGAACTTAAACTAATTATGCCATTATTTACGTATTTTGTACCTAAATACATTATAAGTATTAATCCAATAGAAGTAACCATATCTTTTAATAATACTTCTAAAATAATTAATTTATTATACTGGTAAGTTGTATTTACTGAACTAGTATATAATTTTTCAAAGATCTTTTTTCGTTGTTTTTCAATACTTAAACCCTTTATAGTTTCAAAACTACTTATTGTTTCTACCAAGAAGGAATTAATTTTAGAATTATTATCTTGTAATATACAAACATACTTTTTTAGTATTGGTTTAAATATTTTTAAGATAAATAAGTATATTATCATAACTATTACTAATATTAAGTATAGATCTTTATTAATCTTAATAAGAAAGATTGAACCTACTATAACTATTAGAATATCAAGTAGTACTGTGATTATTATTTTATTTAAGATATTCTTGACATATACTAAATCGTTAATTCTAGATATTATATCTCCTGTAGGTTTATTTTTATAATAGTTATAAGGGAGTAAAAGTAATTGGGTATAAGTATTTATTATCATTGAAATATCAATTTTCTGATTTAGAAATATTAATAAATAATCTCTTAAATAGTAAGTAATATTTTTTATAAATAGTACTAAAGAAAATATTATAGTTATAACTATTAAGTTATTTATGTGTGTTTTTATAACGAAGTCTATTGTTGCTTGCATATAGAAAGTCATTATACATGATGTAAGTGTGAACATAATAGATAAAAATAATATTCTTAAAACTAACTTTTTATTTTTGAATAGAAGTGTCCAAATGATTTTATTTAAAAATTTGTTATCTATAGTTACTGGTAACTTCCTAATAGGCTCAAATATCATAATATAGCCTGTCCAAACATCAAGAAATTCCCATTTATCCATAGTAACTTTTCCTTGGGAAGGATCCATTATTGTAAAGATGTCATCTTTTATTTTATAAATAACAACAAAGTGTAAATTCCCTTTTATATTGAGTTGACAGAGAATTGGAGAACGAATTTTATATAATTCTTCGATGTTATCTACTTTAAATGCTTTAGCATCTAATCCAACATCAATTGCTGCATATTTAAGATTATAAAAGTTAGTTCCTTCTTTAGTGGTATTAGTAAGTTCTACTATTCTATTTACTGATATATTACCACCATAGTATCTAATAATTGATAATAATGCTGCACTGCCACAATATTTTGTTCCTTCTTGTAAGACAATTAATTTTTTCTTCATTATTACCCCCTCATATATATTATTGATAAAAAAAATGTCGTTTTACTTCTTTTACAATAAAAAAATACCTTTTGATAAAAATATTACCAAAAAGTATTTTATACTGTTAATTTTTGTATCAAAGTTATATAAGTTCTCCAATCATTTGTTTGGTCTCTTCTCTACTATTATAGTCACACCAAGCATAAGTAAGACCTGCTATTACTAAAATTAATGCTATTACTATAATCATTACTGTTACACCCTTTTTCATCCTTATCAGCTCCTATAATAATTATAGTATATTTTTATATTAGATACAAGTAATTAATTATAATATAATTATATTTATTGTTTATCAGCTGCTATTTGCAAATATTTTTTTATTATTTATTTTTTCTAATATATCAATATTACTATGAATAATTTCTTTTGAAATAAAATTATTCATAAAAAATTTAATAAAGATATTGGTAAAATCAATATTACAATTTTTAATATCACAAAACTAGATTCTGTAAAATTATTTTTTTAGATAAAGCTATATTACTTTTTTCATCTATTATTTTTAATTATTATTTAAAAAATCAGATATATCATTAAATAAATTTGTCTCTTTATTTACCTTGATAACATTTATACCCAAGTTTTTAGCACCATTAACATTATCAACATTATCATCTAAAAATAATAATTCTTTAGGACTTAAGTTAAATTTATTTAGAATATAAGTATAAAAATCTTGATTAGGTTTAACTTTATGAATTTCTGCAGAGATTAAAACATCATCTAAAAAATCTACACCAAATGCTTCACCTATAAAATTTCTAACAAATGAAACATGATTAGTTGCTATAATAATTTTTACATTATTATATTTTTCTTTTATTTTCTTAAATAATAACTCATCTTTTACTTTATATAATTTATCGATTAACTCTTCAGTTTTTCTCATTAAAATTGAATCTTTTTCAATTATTTTTCTTGCTTCTGTTAAATAATCAGAATCATTGATATTATTTCCAAACATTCTTTCTAATCTATCTTCTTCTTCCGTTAAATTAATTTCTCTTTCTGTCACTAAAACTCCAACTAAATCAAATGCAATAACTTTAATCATCGCTATCCTCCTTTCACTCTCTAATTTTTTAATATAAACACATAGTTTCCTATGTTGTGTACAAAAAAAGGATACAAAAAGCAATTGCTTTCCTTGTCTCCTCTACTTAAAAACACTTATCAGTACAATCAAACATGGGCAAACAATTCCCAAATCTATGTTATATTTTAGACTAATTGGAAAAAATTGTCAATGTTGTAAATGTTGAAAATGAACTTTTATTCAATTTGCGTGGTTTCGTAATTCTATGCTAATACCTTTTTTGTTGGTTTAAATAAAAATCTACGTCTAAAGGTGTAGATTTTATCATTGATATATAAGGGTATATTAAAAAACACAAGTCATTACTGGTGGATATTTATTTGTTCATCAATTCTTTCAAAATAAATAAAAAGTACAACTTTTGTTGCAATTACTTTTTTGGAAAAAAGTACTTTATTATTTTTTTATTTCATCTCTTATAAATTATTGTTTTGGTTTAAATACAAGTGCCAATATAAAGGCCATTACTACTGCAATACTAATTCCTGCACTGGTTAAATTAAATATTCCATAAGCTAGTCCTAAAAAACCAAGTTCTGAAGCACTATCCATCGCACCATGAATTAATTGATGTCCAAAAGAGGTAATAGGTATAATTGCTCCTGCTCCACAATATAAAACAAATTTATCATATATTCCAGACATATCTAATGCTGCTCCAATTACTACAAATAAGGATGTAACATGTCCAGGAGTTAATTTAGTGTTATCAAGAATTATTTGTGCAATTAAACAAACGATACCACAGAATAAAAAGGAATATACATATATCATTCTACTACCTCCAATCCAATTGCATGACTAATTGCCGGAACTGTTTCTTTTTGGAATACCATTGTCGGCGAAAATATGGCTCCAGTTGGTACTATTAATACTCTTTTTAATTCTTTTTCTTTTAATTTCTTATATATATAACCAAAATTAACTAAAGCACTACATACTGGTCCACTACCTCCTGCAAATACTGGTTGCTTATCTAAATCATATAACATATAACCACAATCATTATAGTTATTACTTATATCCATTTTATATTTTTCTTTCATATATCTAATTAATATTTCTTTACCGTATTTCCCTAAATCCCCTGTTAAAATCAAATCATAATAGTCACTATTTCTTCCTAAACTAGTTAAATGCCTATAAATAGTATCTGCTGCGGCCGGTGCCATTATTGCTCCCATATTATTTACGTCTTTTACTCCCATATCGACTACTTTACCTATGGTAGAAGATTCTATTCTAACTTCACTTTTTGTATTTGTAACAAGTATTGAAGCAGATCCTGTTGAAGTAAATGTGGCAGTATCTGGTTTAGGTGCTCCATATTCCGTTGGATTTCTAAATTGCTTTTCACTTGCTAAATTATGAGAAGAAGTAGATACTATACATTTCTTTGCCTTTTTCCCTTCAATAAAATTAGAAGCAATTATAAGTCCTTCACTACTAGTAGCACAAGCATTAAATATCCCTAAAAAAGGAATATCAAAACTTCTTAAAGCATAATCTGAACATGCTATTTGATTTTGTAAATCTCCACTTATTAAAACATCGATATCTTTATCATTAAGCTTCGCTTTTTTGAGTAACATCGAAATAGATTCAGTAAGTAATTTAATTTCAGCTTTTTCAAATGAAGGTTCTCCAAAATACAAGTCTTTCTTATATATTTTATCAATATACTTAGATAGGGGTCCATTTCCTTCATAGGGTCCTCCAATGGTAAAAGCATCTTTTATATATACATTTTTATATGTGTTTGTCATATTTAGCCTCCTATAAATAGTATCCTTATTAATCCAAAGATATATACTGCTACTATTCCATATAATAAAACACTTCCTGCTAACTTAAATATATTAGATCCTATTCCAAGAATTAATCCTTCATTTTTATAATCTATTGCCGCCGAAGTCATCGAATGAGCAAATCCCGTTATTGGTATTATTAATCCTGCTTTTGCCTTAGATACTAATGTATCAAACACTCCTAATGCTGTTAAAATTGATGCAACTATAATTAACGTAATAATAACAGCAACTCCTGATTCCTTTCTAGGTAAATCAAATATGGCCATATATAATTCCAACAATAATTCACTTCCTAATCCCATTAATCCTCCAACAACAAAAGCTATTATTTCGTTTTTTAATCTTTTTGGTTTAGGACTTACTTCATTAACTAATTTAAGATACTCTTCTTTATTCATATAATCACCATTATTATTATTAAAAAATACTTCCAAAATATACAAAAAAAAGAATAGACTTTACAATCTACTCTTTGTAATGTTTATCAAACAATTGTTTTAATTCTATCCCTAAAGCATCTGCTATATTACTAACAGTATCTATTGAAAAATACTTCTTTGTATTGGGAGCTTCTATTCTCCTTATAAATTCATGAGAATATCCCGTCTTTTCTGCTAGCTTAGCTTGTGTTAGGTTTTGCTTTTTTCTTTCCGCGCGGATATTCTTAGCAATGATTTCATAAACATCACTTCTTTTTCTCTCACCTTTTCTCACACTGTATCACCAAATTAATTGTCTCACAAATTCAATTTTTTTTATGTAACCCATTCTATTACATTTAGTATAAATCCTTATTTTATACGGTTTTACAAAGATTATTTTTTAATTTTTTTAGGATTTTTTGTTCATTTCTTGACACTTGAACCTGATTTATACCCAATATTTTGGCTGTTTCACTTTGTGTTCTATCTAAGAAGTAACGTTCTTTTAATAATAATTTTTCATCATTTGGTAGTTTATTTATTTCTTCATATAATAACATACTATCAATATTAGTTTCTGCTTTATCGTCTTCAATTGTATCTAAAAGTATTAAATTCTTTCCATCTTCATTTATTATTCGATCTAGTCTATCTATTTCTCTTGTTACCATTTCAATATGATCAATTACTTTTTCATCTATCTCTAAAAATATTGATAATTCGAAATTACTAGGAACTTTCATTAATCTTTGAGTAAGAATCGTTTTAGCTTCATTTATCTTTTTATACAAGGCTAAATATTCTTTACTTAATTTAAAACTCTTATTGTCGTTTACATATTTAAGAACTTCTCCTAGTATATAAGTATATGCATATGTCGTAAATTTAGTGGTGCTTTGTGGATCATATTTCTTATATGCTTTTATCATTCCTATAACCCCTATTTGGTACAAGTCTTCTTTGTCATAATAATTTTGATATCTAGATATAATTGAATAAATTAAATTACTATTATCTACAATTAAATCTTCTAGTTCTTTGTTCATCGTATCCTTTCTATATAACATTAAAGATATCTATTTCACTGCTTATAATAGGTATTTGATGCTCAAACTTCTCTTTAAAACAATTGTTACTACAGATAAACATTTTATCGTGTTCTTCTCTTAACTTATTATTTAAGATAAGAATACTATTTATACCATAAGCATCTATTGCTTTAATGTTATCAAGATTTAATACTACTAATTTAATTCCTATTTGTTTTATAATATTAATTATATTTTCCAGTACTTTTTTTGAATTATATATAGTAAGATTACCTAATAATCTTATAAACATAATTCCTTTTCGAAATTCATAATTAATATTTATCACTTATATCACCTTCCATATAAAATTTATCATATAAATACTCTTGTTTATATAGTTTCGACAAAAGATATCATATTATTCTAACGACATTTTTTTATGATACTTTTTATTTTGATAAAAGATAAATATTAATGTTAATATAATTACTAATAAAATAATATATTTTATTAGAGGTACTTTTTTATTTATACTCATAGTATTAACTAAAGGAGTTTTTTTATTCTCTTTTTCAATATTATCTGAAACATTAATCGTACTTAAATCATTATTATCAATATTTTCTTTATTTATATTTTCGTCTTCTACTTCCTGTCCATTGTTAGAAGAATTATTATTTATATTAGTATTTGTAACTTTGTTATTATTTAAAGTACTATTTGAATCTTCTATTATTTCTTCATTATTATCTTTAATTAAATATCGATAATATACTTTATAATCATTAGTATCTTTAATATAACCTTCTATATTAGTATAATAATTATTATCATAATAAACTTTATTAATATTATAAAAATAAGTCATTTTTTCTTGATATCTACACATGTTTTTACTAGGATATATAATTGTATTTTCATCTTTTAAAACAGGCGTTTCTGAATACATAATATCGCTTTCCATCGCTAGATAAAACCAACGATCATTTGGTATAAAATCTTTTAAATTAGTATTAGCTATTTTAACTAATGCTAATTTAGTTCCATCTTTATCATAAGTAGTCTTTAATTTATATGTTACATTAGGATACTCACTATTAGCATCTATATAAAATGTTAATGATTTACTAGGATAATTTTTATCTAATTTTAATATTATTTTTTCTCCTTTTTTTATATAATTATAATTATTTACACAATTATCACACTCTTCAAAAGTATAAGGAACTTCTATTCCGTTTGAATATATTTTTATATTATTAAAACTTATATCATTATATAATTCATCAATATAAATGTAATTTGTATCTACAATTAATTTTTTATATGGATATAATAATTTATTTTCAATATTTATATTTTCCCCATTACATGTTTCTTGCCAATTAGAAAATTCACTATAAATAAATTTTTCTATATCTTGATACTGATACTTATTTAATGTATCACTTATTAAATATTCCCCTTCTATTTCTTCTTTATAGAAACGATATCTAGTTTCTGTCTCAACATCATCATATTTGATACTATTATCCAACCATTCAACCCAATCACTATATTCTTCTGCTTTTACACTATTTATAAATAATATTAGTGTTGATAAAATTAACATTATTTTTTTCATATAAAATCCTTTCCTGCATTTTTGCCCCCCTATATATATTATTGATAAAAAAAATGCCGTTTTACTTCTTTTTTGGAAAATTTATAGAAAAAAGTTATAAATTTTGATATAATTAGAAAGATATGAGGTGACTTAAGTGGAAAAAAACATAAAAAAGTATATAAAAAATGAAAAGATATATTATGTTTTAAAGTTAACTAGTTTATTTATTTTATTTATTATTTGGGATAGTATATTTTTTGAAATATTTGGTAAATTTATTATAAATTTATCTGTGGGTTATAAAGTGTTTTTTAGTTTTATCGTTAATTTATTATTTTTAATATTAATTGTATTTGTATATTTTAAAACATTAAAAAAAGACTTTAAATTGTTTTTTAAAGATTTCTTTAATAATTTAGAAATATCTATAAAGTATTGGTTAATTGGTTTTATAGTTATGGTTATAAGTAATTTAATAATAATTATTATTACAAACGGTGCAATTGCTGGGAATGAAGAACAAGTAAGACAACTTATTGATATTTCACCATTATATATGTTGTTTAGCGTATCAATATATGCACCACTAACTGAAGAATTGTTATTTAGAAAAGGGTTTAGAGATATTATAAAAAACAAATGGTTATATATTATCATAAGTGGTGGCATTTTTGGAGGACTTCATGTTATTGGAAATATTGCTAGTGCTGTCGACTTATCATATTTAATTCCATACTGCAGTTTAGGTATTGCATTTGCTTATACTTATTACAAAACTAATAATATTTTTTCTACTATTTGTATGCATTCAATACATAATACTATGGCTATTATTTTATATTTAATAGGAAGTGGTTTGTAATGAAAATATTTATTAAAATATTTATTATATTACTGGTTGGAATTATTGGCATTATTTTATATAGTAGATATATTGGAACTAATGGACTTGTTACTAATGAAATTGTTATTAACGCTGATAATATTCCTACTAGTTTTGATGGGCTAAAAATTGTCCATTTTTCCGATTTACATTACACAAGAGTAATAACCAAAGAAAGAGTTAAAAATATTGTTAATGAAATAAACTTAATAAATCCAGACATTGTCATTTTTACTGGTGATCTAGTAGACACTGATAAAACATTAACTGAAGACGATAAAGATTTTTTAATAGAAACTCTATCTAATATTAATTCTACTTATGGAAAATATGCTATTTATGGAAACCATGATATTGCAAATAATTCTGAAAATATTATAAATATATATAATGAAAGTAACTTTAAAATATTAAATAATAGTTATGATATTATATATAGTAAAAATAACGAAAAAATTTTTATTGGTGGTCTTAATTCTGTTAGTCATGAATTAGCAGATATTGATAAAGTTATGAGTTATTATGATAACAATGATAATACTAATACGTATAATATAATTTTATTACATGAACCCGATTATGCCGATAACATTGTAAACAAATATAATAATATTGATTTAATATTAGCGGGACACTCACATGGAGGTCAAGTAAGACTACCATTTATTGGTCCTTTATATACCCCTAAAAATGCACATAAATATGTTAAAGGATATTATGATTTAAACGGAATTTCACTTTATGTTACTTCAGGAATCGGAGTATCAAGATATAACTTTAGATTATTTAATAAACCAGAAATAAACTTTTATAGATTAAATAAATTTTTACCAGAATAACTTTTTCATTTATTTTTATCGTATAATTATATCAATATCTACTTTATAAGAAAAAAAAATTATCAAACTGATAATTTTTTTATTATTTACAAAAGCTTTCTTGATATTCTAAATTAGTATCTCCAATATAAATATCTTTGTTTCCATCTATTGTATTGCACTTTATAAGAGCAATAGAATCATTCTTATAAAGTTTGGTTCCTCCATCTTTATATGTATCAACTAATTCCATATCATTTATTAAACTATTGATAGAATCATTAAAAGTTTGATAAGTTTTAGAAAAATAATCTTTAAATGTAGCTCCATCGATAGTTATTTCATCTAAACACACTAAATATACTTTTTGTTCTTCATATTGATAATATTCTATTACTTGATTATTGCAGTCTTTTGTCTTGGTAATTTTTATTTGTTTATTATCTTGTTGACTTCCTTGAACAAATTTAATATATTCTGAATCAATAACTTCTTTTCTAAATTTTTCTTGTTCTTCTTTGCTATTATTAATAAGTTCTACTACTACAACTTTATTTTCCTCATCTACATAATGTGATCCTAAATTCCCTGCTTTATCATTATTATTAATATAAAATTCTGTTATTTTATCATTAATTTTGTTTAATTCTTTAATCCCCACTTCTTCATTATTACAACCTGTAATTACTACTAACATAAACGTACATAATACAATGGTTAATATCTTTTTCATAATTTCTCCTTTATTATTTTAATAATAATTTTAGCGCTTCTTTTATTTGATTTTCAATATCATTATTTAAATTAACATGTGGAAGTACTT
>ERZ1643251.516-NODE-516-length-54711-cov-13.449740_pt1 | contig 54711 bp, 49 predicted proteins | sample MGYA00579261_ERZ1643251 | MGnify/ENA primary metagenome ERZ1643251 (study PRJEB29033, sample SAMEA4952267) | chicken gut metagenome | biome: Broiler Chicken; feature: Gastrointestinal Tract; material: Caecum | place: Ireland | collected 2018 | study: Broiler...
CATTTTGAATAGGGATTCAGTTTGTGAAAAAGCGAAGCTTTTTCGACAAACTGAATCCGCTCTGCGCAAAATACGCAGAGCGGATTCACCAATGTTCTTTGAGCGAAACAATTGGCTTTTATTAGATCTCATACCACTTGATTTCGTTGGCTTCCATGTCCAGCTCAAAGCTGCTGCCGTCGCCTTTGTACACAGTGGTGTGCTGCGGTTCATAAGTATTGTTTACTACGCAGTATTTGCCGTTCTTTACATAGGCATGTACTTCCACGTTGAAGTTGGAGGAGAACCACTTGTGCAGCTCTTCTTCATCGTGAGTGGACCACAGGATTGCACGGTACAGAATACGGCTGTTTTCAAAGCTGTAAGGCAAACCGCTGATATAAACGCTGCGGCCTTTGCCGAACTCGTTGACGGCCATCTGTACTTCTTTCTCGCGCTGCACGAGAATCTGAGCACCCTCAAGGGCATAGATCGACTTTTTGCCCTCGCCGAAATCGACCTCTTTCGTGGTGTCGGCCAGGATAAAATGATCTTTGTGCTCATCCCAGTTGTACTTGTCGTAGTTGAGCGTGAAGCCGGTTTCTTTCTCTACGCCCATCACGCCGGCCAATTGCAAGTAACGGCCCTCGTACTGGTGGCCAGCCGGCTCACCAACGCCGATGAAGCCGCCGCCATTGTGTACGAATGCTTTCATGGCGCTGGAGATTTCAGCATCCTCCCAAACAGCACCGCCGGTGTGTGCGGTATCGCCGTCGCCCACGTTGATGATGACATCAATCTCGTCCAGAATAGACGGATTCTCTTTGATGTCGTCAAAGCTGATGAACTTCACATCAAACGGAGCGCCGGACAGCGCTTCGATAATGCCTGCATAGCTGTAATTCTGCTTTTGATACAGTGCATGGTGTACCATGTGGCAGCCCCAGCTGCGGCACTTACCCCAGCTGTTCAGAACAGCCACGGTCTTGACGCAATACGGTGTGGTGCCCTTGATGTTTTCATACAGCACGCGGAACTCGTTGCAAACGCTCTCGATGTAATCAATAAACTCGGGGAATTCCAAAGCCAGCTTCAGGTAGCCGCCGTATCCGATACGGTCAATCGGCTTACGCAGAATTGCGCGGCGAGCAGTTACCCAGTTCTCCTTGCCCTCTTTCACAGGGTCGCCGCCCTCGTGGAAGGTATCGGGGAAGAAGTACGGCAGGAAGCGGCCCTCGGTGTATTTTACGCCGGGGATATCGCTGATCAAACGCAGGGTGGAACCGTTGCCCACGCTGCCTACGACAGCATCCAAACCGATGGTTTTGAACTCGTCCATAAACGGCTCGGTGCCGATGAAGTGGTCGCCGAGGAACATCATGGCCTCTTTGCCCAGCTCATGGGTGATGTCTACCATCTCTTTGGCCAGCTTTGCTACCTCACGGCGCTGGAAGGCCATAAAATCTTTAAACTCTTTAGAAGGTACACGATACTGGTTGTTGTAGTAGCCCTGGTCAATGATGAACTCGGGGCGGAATTTGTAGCCGACCTCCTTCTCAAACTGCTCCAAAATGTATGGAGAAACGGAAGCAGAATAGCCGTACCAATCTACATATTTTTCGCGCTTGAGCTCGTCGAACATCAGGGTGAACTGATGGAAGAACGTGGTGTAGCGAATCACGTTGACATAGGGATGATCGGCAATAAACTTGCGCAGACGCTCCATCGTGAACTTGTGGGTTTTCGGCTGACGCACGTCGAACGTAATTTGATGCTCAAAGTTCTGCCAGTTATTGGTCACCGCATTGTACATATGCACGGGGTCCCAAATCAAGTAAGCCAAGAAGCTGACGGTATAATCGTGGAACTCCTTCGGCTCGGCAATTTCGACACAGCCGGTCTCTTTGTTGTAGCACCATGCGTCGGTGGAGACAACTTCACCTGTTGTACGGTCGACAACTTCCCACCAGCGTTTGATGTCGTCGCGGGTGTTCACTTCCATCAGCTCGTCGGAAATGCCCTTCATCAGGGGAATCTCCAGCTTGCCGCCGGTTGCCGTATAGAAACCGGTCATGATGTAGCACTGCTGCACCTCATCCGGGTTTGCCTTTGCCCATGCGTTATCCTTACGGGTGGTGTAATAGGTAGAATAAATCTTAGCGCCTACCTGTGTCAGCTCCTCGGGGAACTCGGTTCCGTCGCAGTCGCGGATTGCGTCAGCGCCCCAGCGCTTCAAAATATCAATGGTTTCGGGAACGACATCGAGGTTGGTCGGAATGGTTACGCGACCTTTGGTCAAATCGCTCATTGCGGTTACTCCTTCATATTTTAATTTCAGATGGTTTTTGACACACATAAACAGACTTTGCACCTATTGTGCATCGGGGTACAAAGCCTGTTTATTTTGTGTGAAAAGCGCCTTTCAGCGCCAGCTTATTTTGTAAAAGGTTTGTTATAGAGGTACAGCAGCACTAAAATACCTGCCAAACCCAGCAGCTCGATGCCAAGGCCGGAAATACCCTTTGACAATTCTCCAGAAAAGCCGTAGCTATGGCCGAAAATAACGAGCCCAATGCATACCAGCAGCGCCACAACGCCTGCGGCAACGGTCAGCTTTTTCTTTGTGTATTCATTCATTGCTTGTTCGCCTCCTTAACCCTTCAGGCCGCCCAAGGTCATGCCTTGTGTCAGTTTCTTTTGTACGCACATGTACAAAATCAACGTGGGAAGCATTACCATCACCATGCCGGCGTACATCTGGCCGTACTCTGCTTTCGCGTTCTGTGCCTTCATCAGGTTCAGCAAACCAACCGGCAGCGTGCGTACGCCGTTGGGGTCGGTCAGCATGGTCATGGAAATGATGTACTCGTTCCAGTAAGCCAAGAACTCGAACAAAATAACCGTGATAATGCTGGGCTTTGCCATCGGCAGGATGATGCGAACCATCGTGGTGAAGTAGCCTGCGCCGTCCACATAAGCTGCTTCCTCATAATCCTTCGGCAAAGTGGCCAAATAGCCGCTGAGTAAGTAAATGGTAAACGGAAGCGTGGTGGAGGCCAACACAACAGCAACCACAAACGGATTGTTCAAGAAAAATGTGGTGCCGAACATGCTCTTGACAATTTTGTCACCGGAAACAAACATCAAGAAGATGGGAACTACAATGTAGCTGACGTTGATGAACAAACCGGCCATGAAGCAGGTATTCAACACCTTGCTGCCCCAGAAGCGATAGCGGCTGAGCACATAAGAGGCCGGCAGCGCAACCAAAAGCAGGATGAACAGCGACAATGCAGTAATCACAACGGAATAGAAGAAGTAATCGCCCATGCGTGCCTTTGTCCACGCATCGACAAAGTTTTGCAGGTAAACGCCCTGCGGCAGTGCAAACGGGTTGCCATAAAATTCCGTGTTCTGCTTAATGGATGCCATAAACACCCAAGCCACAGGAACTACAATGGAAATCAGCAGTAAAATCAGTAAAATATAGATGATAACCTTCGGCACAATACTTGTTTTCGTGCCTGCGATTTTTTCATTCATTCTCACATACACCGTCCTTCCTTAGAATTCCAGCGGCTCGCGCTTGGTCATACGGTTCACAATGGCCGCCAGTGCAAACGAGAAGCTGAACACCACAACGCCAACAGCCATGCCGTAGCCGTAAGTGGAGTTGGTATACGCTTGCTTATACATGTAGCTGAGGAATACCTCGGACGCGCCGTCCGGGCCGCCGCCTGTCATTGCTTTTACAAACAGGAAGCTCATGTTGATATTAGAAATAATAAAGAAGGTCAGCGTGGTACGGATATTCGTCCAGATTAACGGCAAGGTGATCTGGAAGAATTGGGTCATGCGGGAAGCGCCTTCCAAATTAGCGCTCTCATATAAGCTTTCGGGAATCGCGGACATAGAAGCCATGTACATAACCATGTAGTAGCCAATTGCCTGCCAAACCATTGCGCCAACCAAGCTGTAAATAACAATCTTTTGGTCGCCCAGCCATGCAATGGGGCTTTCGGTTCCAATGCCGAAAATGCTGAGCAGGTTGTTCAGAAGGCCGCGGTTCACGTCGTAAATAGCGCTGAAAATTGCGCTGATAACAACGACGGAAAGAATGTTCGGAATATAGAAAATAATACGGAAAATGTTCTGTCCCTTCAGCTTTTCGCGTGTTAAGATAAACGCAAAGAGCAGTGCAAACACAATGGTAATCACCGTTACCACCACAATCAGCAAGATGCTGTTGCGGCATGCGCGGTAGAAGTTTTCGTCTTTGAACAGCGTTACAAAGTTATCAAACGCCACAAAAGTTTGGTTGGGGGAGTATCCGCCCCATTTAAACAGGGACATGCGGAACACGTTGAACGTAGGAACCACAAGAAAAATAAATGCCAAAATGGTTGCCGGAGCCACGCAGGCTACGATAAACCGGCTACGCGCCTTATTCTTTTGCATTGTACCATCTCCATTTCGATTTAAAAAGCGGTGAGCAAAAAGCATCGCCTTTCACTCACCGCCTTGGTTTACCTTATCTCCTACGCGGCAGACACCAGACGGTGCCATCCTTGTTTGAATCGGTTCGCCTTTGTCGTGATGGATGCTTTCTCACAGATTATCTTTCAAGCATCCTGATGAAACTTTTTTACATTGCCTCACGCAATGCTGCACAAGAAGCCTGCACTGCTGCTTTCCAGTCGTCAACAGTCTTGGTGCCGTTTACAACACTATCCATGGTGAAGCAAACGTCCTCTTTGATGTTCACGCCTTCCACAGGAGCTGTGGTTGCGAAGGTACCGATAGCAGCTTTTGCACCGTTGTCGTATACGCTGTAATAAACTTTGTTGTCGTCGCTGAGCTTATCGGTCATGCCGGTGATGGGCTGAACTGCACCAGAAGCTGCAAAGATTTCAGCTGCCTCATCGCTGTACAGATAGGTCAGGAACACTTTTGCCAGCTCTTTGTTCTCTGCGCCGGCCGGAATCCAGCTCTGCTCAAAGAAGGTGTAGCTGTAACGGTCGCCGCCCTCTTCAACTGCGGGCAGAGCCATGAAGCCCCACTCGAAGCCTTCTGCACGAGGAGCGTCAGCCATCTCACCGATTACCCAGTTGCCGTTCGGCATGAAGAGGGCCTCGTTGTCGAGGATCATCTGCTGGTTCTTGGTGAAGTTGTCGTTGTTTGCATAGCCAGTGGTGGCGTCGTTGGTGTTCTCAGCCAGCTTGCCCAGGATTTCGAACATTTTGTCCATCTCGGGGCTGCTCCAAACAGTCTCGTCATACTGCAAAGCCTTGTTGAAGAAGTCCTGGCCGCCAATCTCTGCGATCAAAGCATAGGTGAAAGCGTCGAGGTAGCCAGCTACCGGATAGGTGAACAGGGGGATATCAGTCTGGTCAGCCAGAGCAAAGAACTCGTCCCAAGTGGTGGGCAGCTCCAGATCGCCGCCGCCTTCAGTGAAGTTTGCCTTGTTGTAGAACAAGCCGCAGGGGCCGTAGAACATCGGCATCATGAATACGCGGTCATCGCCATAGGGGTTGGTGGTCAGGTTGCCGGTGAAGCCGGGGATGATCTTCTCACCAACGGTGATATCCTCGCCCAGAACGTTCATGCTCAGAACGTCGGTTACTTCCTCGATGGCATTCTCTTTCAGCATGGTCTCCGGCAAAGCCTTCTCACGGCCTGCTGCCAGGTGAACTACATCGTAGAAGTTGCCTGCCTTCATCTGGGGATCGATCACGTCCTCCAGGTTTTTGTCGGTGGTCAGCTCAACGGTAGCGCCCGTTTTTGCCTCAAAGCCATCGGCAATTTGCTGCCACATCTCTGCGCCGTAAGCGGTCTCGATAGCCGCTACCTTCAGCGTCTGGCCGGCATAGTCACCGGTGCCGGTTGCTGCCGCAGAAGTGGAAGTAGAAGCTGCCGTGCTCTCGGAAGCCGCTGTGGAAGCTGCGGTGGAAGACGATGTTGCCCCGCCGCAAGCTGTCAGCATCGACAAGCTCATGCCGAAGGCCAGTACAGTACTGATTGCCTTTTTCATAAAACAAACCTCCTATAATTGTGAAATGAAATAACCCGTGCAGACGTCCCGGCTTCCGAATTGCTCCACACGTTTGCCGGTTGTCTGCCCTATGCTTCCAGTATAGCTTTTTTGAAATTTAATGCAAGAGATTTGTTGCTTTTAAGTTTATAAATATTGTTTTGATGGTCATTTTCTTCAAAAAAGAGCCGAATTTGCATCTTTTTATAGCTAAATGCACAAAACAATGTGTTTTTTTCTGGTTATTTTCACTTTATATCCTTTTTTCATCCAAAATTATATCAAACATCTAAGATATTATGTGTACATTATGCAAGTTATTTTACAAAAATTACTTTATCTATTCGTCTTTCGTTAATTAACCGGATTTATAATTTAATAAATATTGCTCACAATGTTTTTGCTGTATGGCTATATTTTTCCATTAAAGCAATATTTGACAAATTTTATGACTGTTTGATAACTGTTAACCTCCCTAAATGAGATTCTTTTTTGGTTCTATTTGCTAAAAAACCAAGCGTTTCTTCGTACAAGCTGGAAAAAACAGGCCTTATAAGCGAAAAAAGACGAAACATTGCTCCATTTAAGCTTTTTTGTCCTTGTATTCAACCTTTTTTACACTTATAATGAAATCAACATCCAAAATATAAAGATGTTGTTAATTCCTCAGCAGAACATAAAAATAACACAGATTTTTTGCACGACAAGCTCAAAAAAACTTTTGCCAAAGCAAAAATATATGACAGCGTGCACAAGCGACGAGGAGGTTCACCATGAGCAACAGCAGATATGACATCGGCGATAAACCCTCCGGAAGAAACCGCACCGGAAACAATCTCAGCGGCGCACGGCTTTTATATGTCACGGAAGCCCACTTCAGCACAGATTGGCACAGCACTCTGCACAGTCACCCATGCACCGAGCTGTTTTACTGTATGCGCGGCATTGGTGAGTTTCGCATGAAAGACCAAGTTATCCCTGTCGGAAGCGACGACATGGTAATTGTGAACCCGAATATCGAGCACACCGAGTCCAGTATTACCAGCAATCCGCTGGAATACATCGTTTTAGGCATTGACGGGCTGGATTTCAGCTTTGGAACCCAAAATAAAGACCATGCCATCTTAAACTATCGCGAAGACCGCAACGAAATTATCTTTTTCCTGCGCACGCTTTTAAAGGAAGCGGAAGAGCATCCCCGCGGATGGGAAGATGTGTGTCAGCATCTTTTAGAGGTGCTGCTCACACTGATTTTGCGTCACACCCATTTTACCATGCAGCTGGAGCCCACACGGCGTACCAATAAGGAATGCGCCGCTGCCCGGCGCTATATTGATGAGCATTTCGCTGAAGCCATTACCTTAAATTTGCTGGCGGATATTGCGCACGTCAATAAGTATTATCTGGTTCATGCGTTTAACAAAGAATACGGCATCTCCCCCATTAACTACTTAATTGAACGCCGCATTCGAGAAAGCAAGTACCTTTTGGAAAACACCGACTACTCCCTGTCCCAAATTTCTCATCTTTTGGGCTTTTCTTCGCCAAGCTATTTTTCCCAAAGCTTTCGCCGGCTGACCGCGCAAAGCCCCATGGAATACCGTAAGCAATGCCGCCTCGCGCGTGAACACGTGCAAGACGACGGAAAATAAACACACGGCAGCCTTTTTCGCCGCCTATGCAACACAAAGAGGAGGTTCTTACTCTTGGGCTATGAAACCATTCAGCTGCAAAAGCCGTTCGTGGTGGATGAAATTATTTCCATCCACTATTTTGAGTATACCAGTACTTATTCTTTTGAAGGGGAAAGCCACAACTTTTGGGAATTTTTATATGTAGATAAAGGAGAGGTATCCGTTTGTGCCGGAGAATGCCAGCACATTCTGCAAAAAGGACAGATTATTTTTCACAAGCCGGGCGAATTTCACAGCGTTTGCTCTTGCGGCGGCACCGCACCCAATCTGGTTGTGGTAGGCTTTGTGTGCCGCAGTGAACACATGCGCTTTTTTGAAGAGCGCATCGAATCGCTGGGCGACAGCGGACGCGCGCTTTTGGCTTCCATTGTCACCGAAGCATCTGCCGCCTTCTCTTCTAATTTGGGCGACCCTCAAATGCTTCGGCTTGAGCGCCGCGAAAATGCTTCCTTCGGCGCAGAGCAGCTGATTGCCTGTGCGCTGGAGCAGCTGCTTGTGCGTCTGGTGCGCCGTGCCGGCTCGCTGCAAACCGAGCGCTCTGGAACGATGATGCGTGAGCATAACCAGCAGGATTTTATCGCCTCCATGACACGTTATTTGCAGGATAACCTTTCCCGCAAGCTGACGCTTGCCGACATCTGCCGCGATAATCTGGTGGGCCGCAGCTATTTGCAGAAAATTTTCCGCGAGCGCACCGGCGGCGGTGCGATGGAGTATTTCGGGCAGCTGAAAATCGAAGCGGCAAAAGAAAAAATCCGCGAAGGATGCTATAATTTTACCGAAATTGCCTCTATGCTGGGTTATTCCTCGATTCATTATTTTTCCCGCCACTTCAAAAAAACTACCGGCATGACACCGTCAGAGTATGCATCGTCGGTAAAAGGTTTGTCTGGTAAAGCGCCGGAAAGTGAACATCTTTGAACATCTTGCGGACGATTAGACACCTAGGGGATAATTGTGCAAATATTATACGAAAAAATCTATTTTATAATCGCGCAGAAACTCTTAAAATAAACAATGAAAGAGCACGAACGCAAATCGCGTTCGTGACGTTATACACGAAACAACGCAAAGGAGCATGATGCACTATGTCTATTTTAGTAAGCGGCGGCGCCGGCTACATCGGCAGCCACACCTGCATTGAGTTGATGAAAGCCGGATATGAGATTCTCGTAGCGGATAACCTTTACAACTCCTGTGAAGAAGCGCTGCACCGTGTGGAGCAAATCGCCGGAAAGCCTGTTCCCTTTATCAACATCGACCTTTGCGACCAGCCTGCGGTTGACAAGCTGTTTGCTGACCATCCTGAAATTGACGCGGTCATCCACTTTGCCGCTTACAAGGCCGTGGGCGAAAGCGTGCAGAAGCCGCTGGAATATTACAGCAACAACCTCATCAGCGCATTGAACGTGCTGAACGCCATGAAAAAATACGGCGTGAAGAACTTTGTGTTCTCCTCCTCCGCTACGGTGTACGGCGATCCCGCCAGCGTGCCCATCCGTGAGGACTTCCCTGTTGGCGCTACCACAAACCCGTACGGCGCTACCAAGGTCATGAACGAAAATATGCTCAAGGATATCTGCAAGGCAGACCCCACCATGAACGTTGCCCTGCTGCGTTACTTCAACCCGATTGGCGCACATGAGAGCGGCCTGATTGGCGAGGATCCCAACGGCATTCCCAACAACCTCGTGCCGTACATTGCAAAAGTGGCTGTCGGCAAGCTGAAAGAGGTACATGTGTTCGGCAACGACTACCCCACCCCGGACGGCACCGGTGTGCGCGACTATATCCATGTTGTTGATTTGGCTCGCGGCCACGTTGCAGCCCTGAAAAAGCTGTCCACCAACTGCGGCCTGTTCATCTGCAACCTGGGTACCGGCCACGGTTACAGTGTTTTGGATGTCATCAAGGCATACTCCAAAGCCTGCGGCAAAGAGCTGCCCTATGTCATCGACCCGCGCCGCCCCGGCGATATTGCCGAGTGCTATGCCGACCCCACAAAAGCGCGTGAAGAGCTGGGCTGGGAAGCTGAGTACGGCATTGACGAGATGTGCGCATCCAGCTACAAATGGCAGAGCATGAACCCCAACGGCTACAAAGGCTAAGCCGTTATTCGCTATCTATTTTCAATCGTAATAGAGCGGCAGTGTACTTTGTTTTGCACTGCCGCTGATAATATGCGGAGGTTATCGTATGAAAAAACCGATTCTTGTTGTTATGGCAGCCGGTATGGGCAGCCGCTACGGTGGATTAAAACAAATTGACCCGGTGGGCAACCATGGCCAAATCATCATCGACTATTCCATTTTCGACGCACGCCGCGCCGGCTTTGAAACTGTCGTGTTCATCATCAAGCACGAAATTGAGGACGCTTTTAAAGAAGCCATCGGCGACCGTCTTTCCAAAATCATGGACGTGCGCTATGCTTATCAGCAGCTGGAAGACCTTCCCGCAGGCTACACCGTGCCGGAAGGCCGCACCAAACCCTGGGGCACCAGCCACGCTATCTTGGCTGCACGCGATGTGATTGACGCACCGTTTGCCGTTATCAACGCCGACGACTACTATGGCCCCGAGGCATTCCGCGAAATTTACAACTACCTGTCCACGCATGAGGACGGCGAGAAATACAGCTACGCCATGGTGGGCTATCTGCTCAAGAACACCGTTACCGAGCACGGCAGCGTTGCCCGCGGCGTGTGCGTAGAGAATAACGACGGCACTTTGGCCAGCGTTACCGAGCGCACCAAAATTGAGACTTATGAGGGCGGCATCCACTTCACTGAGGACGACGGTGCAACCTGGACCGACGTTTCCCCGGACAGCATCGTTTCCATGAACTTGTGGGGCTTCACTGAGAGCTTTGTGAAAGAGACTCAGGCTCGTTTTGCCAAATTCCTCGATGAAGCATTGGTGAAAAATCCGCTGAAGGGCGAGTACTTCCTGCCCAGCGTGGTCAGCCAGCTGATTGAAGAAGGCAAAGCCGACGTCCGCGTACTGCGCAGCGGCGACAAATGGTATGGCGTTACTTACAAAGAGGATAAGCCCGTTGTGGTAAATGCCATCGCGGAGAAAACAAAAGCCGGATTGTACCCGGACAACTTGTGGGAGGCATAAGCAAATGGCACTTTGCAAAGCGGAAGAAACTCTGTCCCAAGCCTTAACCGGCTTTGATTTCGGCGGCGAAATCGTCGGCGCAGTGCGCTACGGAAAAGGACATATCAACGACACGTTCTGTGTTTATACACAAAATGAAGAAGGCGACTGTGTGCGCTACATTCTTCAGCGCATCAACACCAATACCTTCACCGATCCTGACGGCCTGATGGAAAACATTGTGGGCGTTACCGATTACCTGCGCAGCATCATTGAGAAAAACGGCGGCGATGCCGCACGCGAAACCATGACGGTTCTGCGCACCAAAGAAGGCAAAAACTTCTATCGTGACAGTGAGGGCGGCTGCTGGCGCGTGTATCCCTTCATTGAGGGAACCGTGTGCCTGCAAAGTGTAGAAAAGCCCGAGCAGTTCTATGAGAGCGCTAAAGCGTTCGGCCATTTCCAGCGCTTGCTCTCCGGCTATGACGCTTCTACCCTGCACGAAACGATTGCCAAGTTCCACGATACACGCAACCGTTTCGCCAACTTTAAAAAGGCATTGGATGCCGATGCATGTGGCCGTGCAAAAGACGTGCAGGCGGAAATCGACTTCGTGCTGGCGCGTGAAAAAGACTGCGCTGTGCTGATGGATTTGCTGGAGGCCGGCAAGCTTCCCTTGCGTGTTACCCACAACGACACCAAGCTGAACAATATTTTGATGGATAAAGCCACCGGCACCGGCATTTGCGTCATCGACCTCGACACCGTTATGCCCGGCCTTGCACTGAATGACTACGGCGACTCCATCCGCTTTGGTGCCAACCACAGCGCAGAGGATGAGAAAGACCTGTCTAAGGTAAACTTCGACATTGAGCTGTATGAAATCTACACCAAAGGCTTCATGGAAGCCGCCGGCGATGCATTGACCCCCGCAGAGAAAGAATATCTGCCTTGGGGCGCTAAGCTGATGACGCTGGAATGCGGCATCCGCTTCCTCACCGACTATCTCGAGGGTGACCACTATTTCCGCGTACACCGCGAAGGCCAGAACCTCGACCGCTGCCGCACCCAGTTCAAGCTGGTAAGCGACATGGAAAACTGCTGGGAGCAGATGAAAGCCATCGCAGCAAAATATTAAAAAATATCGTCCGCAGCGCTCACCGGCGTATGCGGTAAACAAAAACCGTGGATGTCAAACGACATCCACGGTTTTTGTTGTAAATGCACAAATTTTAATTATTTTATTTGCAGGTGTTTTTATCGTACAATTCATTTGGTATAATAAAACAGGAAATATTTTCCTTTAAAAAAATAGGAGCAAAAGAAAAAGCCGCGCAAAGCGCGGCAAAAAAAGACAACAAAAAAAGTGGGTTCGGCAAAAGCCGGGTTACCACCATACCCTTCGGCACAACGGCCTTATCTCAGAACTCTGATGGATATTGATAAACTGACACAGTTTTCAAAATAAGTTTCTCTGATGGATATAGATAAACCGACACATCATAATCTGAGCTCTAGGGCTATTATATCGTATTTCTTTGGAAAGGTCAACAGAAAGGATGAAAAAACATGAAGTACACGCTTGGTTTAGATATTGGCATTGGCTCGGTAGGTTGGGCAGTGGTTCAAAATGAGGGGGAACACTGGATTGAAGATTTTGGCGTGCGCCTGTTCGACTCCTCGGAAAATCCCAAAGATAAATGCAATAAAAATCAGGAGCGCCGCGCACAGCGTGCCGCCCGCCGCGTTACTCGGCGGCGCAGTCACCGCAAAATGCGTGTGAAGCAGCATTTGCAGCGCATGGGGCTTTTAACGCTGGACGAGCTTTCCCGCTACTTTGAAGCTCCTCATCCCGACCCGCTTTCTCTGCGTGTCAAAGGCTTGGACGAACCGCTTTCCCCGTGCGAGCTGGCAGCATGCCTCATTCATATCAGCAATCACCGCGGCTATCAGGACTATTTTGAAACCGATACCGAGGATATGACAAAAGCCGAAAAAGAGGAAGCCGATCAAGAGCTGGCGGGCATCAGCCGCGTCAACCGACTGATGGAGCAGGGCGGCTACCGCACCGCCGCCGAAATGTTTTTGCGTGACGCCGCTTTTGCCTGCCCCACCGGTGGCGAACAGCGCGCTTACCTCAACCACCCTTATGTAACCGAGCGCTGCTTGGTAGGGCGTGACCTGCTGCGCAAAGAGGTGCAAATGCTTTTGCAAAAGCAAGGCGAAACTTACCCCATTTTACTCGCGCCCAACCCGGCGGTTAAAAAGCGCGCCGGGAAAGAGCCGCTTGCCAGCCCCATGACGAACGCCGAAATTTTAGAGGAAATCTTGCTGAACCAGCGCGACTTTGAGGACGGCCCCGGCACAGCGGGCGACCCCATGCGCAAATACAAAGGCTTTTTGGACACGCTGGGCAACTGCCGGTATTACCGGGATGAACCGTGCGCCTTCCGCGCTTCTCCCCTTGCCGACATTTACTCATTAGTGAACGTACTTTCTCAGTATCGCTACACCAATTTGGAAACGGGCGAGCTAACGCTTGCCCCCGAGCTGGCACGCGCCTTGCTGCAAAAAGCATTGGAACAAGGCGAACTGAAAAAAAATGATGTCACCAAGCTGGCAAAAAAATTCGATACTGGGGTCAATATGCCCACAGCCAAAGAAAGCGGAAAGCAGGAAACACTTGGCAAATGCCTGAAGTTTTTAAAGCCGATGAAAAAGCTGCTGGACGAGTGCGGCATTGACTGGCTTTCTGCCGTGGGCGAGAACTACACCGCGCCCGACACGTTGTTAAACCGCATCAGCAAAATTGTGTGCGAAAACCATACCCCGCGCCGCCGCCTGCGGGCGCTGCGGGCTGTGCCGGAACTGAATGAAGCCGCCATCCGCAAGCTTGCCGGGCAAAATTTTTCCGGCACGGCTGCCGTTTCGGAAAAATATATGAAGGGTGCGATTGCGGCATTTGAAGGCGGCGAGCTGTATGGCCATTTCCAGTCCAAACTCGACAACACCCCCGTTATGGCAAAAGGCGGCACACACCGCTTGCTTCCCGCCTTTTCGCCTGATGCCGAATTTGTCAAAAATGCCGTTGTCATGCGCAGCTTAAACGAAACGCGCAAAATTATCAATGCCGTCATCCAAGCCTATGGCGCGCCCTACGCCATCAATGTAGAGGTGGCAAGCGAAGTGGGCAACAGCTTTGAAGAACGCCAAAATATTGACAAGCGTCAGAAAGACAACGAAAAAAACAACCAGCAAATCACCGAAACCGTTGCCGCGCTGCTGGGCATTGAGCCAACTGCTGTCACGGGCGAAATGCGCCTGCGCTATCGGCTGGGTGAGCGGCAGGGCTGGCACTGCCTGTATTCCGACAAGCCCATTGATAAAGTCACCGCGCTGAACCCGCGCCGTCAGGAATTTGAGGTAGACCATATTGTGCCGTTTTCGCTGATTTTAGACGACACCATTCACAACAAAGCACTGGTATACACCGACGAAAACCGCCGCAAGGGGCAAACCGTGCCTTTGATGTATCTGGATGCCGCCGCGTGCGACCGTCTGCGCGTGCGCGCCAATGACATGCTGAAACACAAGCAGATTTCTGAGCGCACCTACCGCTACTTAACCTTGCCCAATTTGGACAATACCGAGCTGCTTTCCGAGTGGAAATCGCGCAATTTAAACGACACGCGCTATATTACCAAATATCTGGTGCGCTATTTAAGCGAAACGCTGCAATTTGCCCCCGGTGCGCGCAGCACGCCCGTGTTTGGTGTAAAAGGGGCACTCACCTCCTCCCTTCGCCGCCAATGGCTGAACAAACAGACATGGGGCAAAGACGAAAAGGACGCCACGCGCACCGAAACCCAGCTGCACCACGCAGTGGATGCCGTTGTCATCGCACATATCACACCTGCCACCTCCATGCTGATGGAAAACAAACTGCGCTTAAACCGCATCTACCACGCCGCGGGCAAGCAGAAAACACCGGAATATTACCAAACGATGGAAAAGTGCATCAACGCGCTGGAAGACCATTACCACATGCCGCGTCGCGTTTCGACGGAAATTTTGTGCCGCAAAGACGGCTGCACCGCCCTGCACCCGGCGCTGGGGTTGGAGGTAGACGTGCGCTTTTTTGACGTGGACGCCGCACGGAAAGAAGCCGAGCTTTGTGCCAAGCAAGCCAAAAAGGACGGCGAGGAAGTGCCGCCCGTTCCCACACGCGCCGAACTGTTGGAGCGCTACTACAACCAGCTGCGCAACTTTTACCACGACGAGGCTTTTGTGGCGCGGTTGTCGCCGCCGCTGGTGAGCTATAAAACGTCCACACGCTGCCGCGGCGCCGTCACTTCGCAAAACGCCCTGCTGATAAAGCAAACGCCGGAAGGCGCGGTGGAAATGAAGCGCCGCGACGTGCTGAGCCTGAAAGCCAAGGAGCTGGACAAGCTTTGCACCGATGACACCGACCTGCGCGAATCGTTGGAAGCCGCGTTTGCCCTGCCGCGCAAAAAAGAGGACGACCCGCTGGGCGAGATTTTAAAGGCACAGGGCAAAACGGAATTTGTCACCCAGAAAGGCAGGACGGTGCGCAAAGTGACCCTGACGGGCAACGAGTGGCGCAACCCGTATTATAAGGAAACGCCCGAAAGCGGCAAAACCGCGCTGGATACACGCAATTACTGGTGCGTGGAGCTGTACCGCAGCGAGAAAGGCGAGCTGCAAATGCGCGGCATTATGAACGCGGACGTAAAGCGCGAGGGCAAAAAGCTGGTGCTTCAAACGCCGCCCCCGGCAGACTATGCCACACATGTGATGTACCTGTTCCCATATGAATATGTTGTTGTCACAAACGGCAAGGGTGAGGAAAAATACCGCGGGTTTTATAAGTCGGTTAAAAACATCAATACCGGAGCCCTTTATTATATTGTTCAAAACTCTCCTTTTAACATCAATAAATATATGTGTATCAGCAAAAAAGACACCGTCTGCAAATACGCCGTGTCGCTGCTGGGCAAGCTGGGAGGTGAAGTGACGTGTGGCGCACCCTTATTGTACAAGCCGGCGAAAAAATAACCCTGCAAAACAACTGGCTGTATGTGTGTTCTGAGGAACAGGAAGCGCGTGTGCCGGTGGGCGATTTGTATTCCGTGGTGATTGACAACCGCCGCGCCGTGCTCAGCGTGGCGGTGCTTACCACGCTGGCACAGGCGGGCGTTCACATTTTGTTTTGTGACGAGAGCCATGTCCCCACCGCCCAGCTGCTTCCCCTGAATGCACACTACCAGCCGCTTGCCGTGCTTTCGGCGCAAATGGCTTGGACGCAGGAATGGAAAGACTTGGTTTGGCAGCGCATTGTACAGGCAAAAATTACAAATCAGGCACGCGCCCTGCGCTTTTGCCATGTGAAAACCGAAAAAGTGCAGGAGCTGGAAGCCCTCGCCGCCGCGGTACTGCCCGGCGACAAGGGCAACCGCGAAGCACAGGCGGCAAAACGCCACTTCCGCGCCTTGTTCGGCGCAGGCTTTACGCGCGGCGATGACGACGTTACCAACGCCGCTTTGAACTACGGCTACACCATTTTACGCTCGGCGGTGTGCAAAACGCTGGCGGCATACGGCTACAACTGCGCGCTGGGCGTGCATCACATGGGGCGCGGCAACGCCTTTAATTTGGCGGACGATTTGATGGAGCCGCTGCGCCCGCTGGTGGATTACTGGGTGGACAGCCATTGTGACGAATTGTTTGAAACGCTGACGAAATCGAACCGCAGCAGCCTGATTGCACTGGTGAACCATGTTATCCGGTTCGAGAATAAAAAAATGCGGGTGCGCTACGCCATCGACTGGTATGTAAAAAGCTTTACCGCCGCCGTGCAGGGACAGGACGCTGGGCTGCTGCGCCTGCCGGAGCTGCTGCGCAGTGACCCGTGCTTTGAGGATGAGCAGGATGGGTGACCGTTGGATGAGAGTGCTGATTTTTTTCGATTTGCCTGTTACCACCAAAAAACTGCGCCGCGACTATGCCCAGTTTCGCAAAGCACTGCTGAAAGACGGCTTTATGATGCTGCAATATTCGGTCTATTCGCGGCTGGCGCGCAACCACGACGACGCACAAAAGCACCTGCGCACCGTGCAGGCGAACTTGCCGCCGCACGGCTCGGTGCGCTCCATGATTGTAACGGAAAAGCAATACATGCAAATGCAGCTTTTGGTGGGCGAAAAGGTGAAGGACGAAAATTTCCTTGACACGCGCGATTTGATTGAATTATAATGAATAGGTAAAAAACACACCAAAACCGCAAATATCCACAAGATATTGCGGTTTTGGTTCTCTGGTGGATATTGATAAACTGATACATGAAGTTGTGGTTGATTCCGCGCATTTCGGTTTTGGTTCTCTGGTGGATATTGATAAACTGATACTGAAAGGTTTTCCATCATTTCCATGCCCCAGTTTTGGTTCTCTGGTGGATATTGATAAACTGATACGCAAGCGGTAACGAATGTAACGAGATTCTGGTTTTGGTTCTCTGGTGGATATTGATAAACTGATACCAACGGCCAAGGCCGTACAATCGAAAGGTAAGTTTTGGTTCTCTGGTGGATATTGATAAACTGATACGGTTGTAAACGGCCTAAACAACAAAGCGGAGTTTTGGTTCTCTGGTGGATATTGATAAACTGATACGCGGGCTTCTTGTGTTCCACCTGGGGTTTGGTTTTGGTTCTCTGGTGGATATTGATAAACTGATACTTAACGTGGGGGCGGGCCTGAGCCGCGCAGGTTTTGGTTCTCTGGTGGATATTGATAAACTGATACACGGGTCGGTGTCTAAGTCCTCCGTACGAAGTTTTGGTTCTCTGGTGGATATTGATAAACTGATACTTAAACGATGATGGAGAGTTTACATATGATGTTTTGGTTCTCTGGTGGATATTGATAAACTGATACCGACCATACAGCGGCTGCATCGTCCGCTGCGTTTTGGTTCTCTGGTGGATATTGATAAACTGATACAATACATGACGCAGCACGCGACTGAGAATTGTTTTGGTTCTCTGGTGGATATTGATAAACTGATACAAAGGCGCTTGTACGCTTTTCGATGGTTAGTTTTGGTTCTCTGGTGGATATTGATAAACTGATACCTTTCGCAAAATCGTATGATGTGGGCGCTGGTTTTGGTTCTCTGGTGGATATTGATAAACTGATACCACCACGACAGCGTCCCGTTTGGAAACGGCGTTTTGGTTCTCTGGTGGATATTGATAAACTGATACATACCGACAGCGATATGAGAGCGTAGACGAGTTTTGGTTCTCTGGTGGATATTGATAAACTGATACCAGTGCTTTTTGAATTTCACCACGCTTTTGGTTTTGGTTCTCTGGTGGATATTGATAAACTGATACGAAAAGGTGTTGTGGAATGTCAATTTCAGCGTTTTGGTTCTCTGATGGATATTGATAAACTGATACTGCCCTTTACTGCGAAATCTATAAAGACGGTTTTGGTTCTCTGATGGATATTGATAAACTGATACCCACAATATCTAGTGTATCATTCTTTGGTGGTTTTGGTTCTCTGATGGATATTGGTAAACTGATACTTTGATTGTGTGGTAACGTCATTGTAGCATGTTTTGGTTCTCTGATGGATATTGATAAACTGATACGGGAAAAGCCGGATGAATGTATGCATTTGAGTTTTGGTTCTCTGATGGATATTGATAAACCGACATAAACACACAGCTCCCTTGCCGTTTGGCAAGGGAGCTGATTTTTTTATATCTTCTTTTTTAGAAGCCGCCTGCGGTGCGGGGGAAGGGGATGACGTCGCGGATGTTGGGGATGCCCGTTAAATACATAATCAGGCGCTCGAAGCCAAGGCCGAAGCCGGCGTGTTCGACGCTGCCGAAGCGGCGCAAATCGAGGAACCACTCATAATCTTCGCGGTTCAAGCCCTTTTCCTCCATCAGCGAAAGCAGCACATCCATGCGCTCCTCACGCTGAGAGCCGCCAATCAGCTCACCGATGCCCGGCACCAGCATATCGGCCGCCGCCACGGTTTTGCCGTCGTCGTTCAGGCGCATATAGAAGCTTTTAATCTCCTTCGGGTAGTCGGTGACAAACACGGGCTTTTTATAAACCTGCTCGGTCAAATAGCGCTCATGCTCGGTCTGCAAGTCCACGCCCCACTCCACAGGATACTGGAATTCGGCGTTATTCTTCTTCAAAATTTCTACTGCCTCGGTATAGCTGACACGCGCAAAGTCGTTGCTTACCACATTGTTCAGCTTATCGAGCAGTTCTTTATCGAAAAAGCGATTGAAAAATTCCAGCTCTTCGCGGCAATGCTCCATCACATAGCCGATGACGCTTTTAATCATCGCCTCGGCGCAGTCCATATCGTCGCGCAGGTCGGCAAACGCCAGCTCCGGCTCAATCATCCAGAACTCGGCGGCATGGCGCGGCGTGTTGGAGTTTTCGGCGCGGAAGGTGGGGCCGAAGGTGTACACGTTGCCCATAGCGGTTGCCATTGCCTCTGCTTCCAGCTGGCCGGACACGGTCAGATTGGTGCTGCGGCCAAAGAAGTCCTGCGAAAAGTCCACTTTTCCATCTTCGGTGCGGGGGACGTTGTCAAAATCCATTGTGGTGACGCGGAACATCTCACCCGCGCCCTCGCAGTCGGAACCCGTGATAATGGGCGTGTGAACATACACAAAGCCCTGCTCTTGGAAAAACTTGTGGATGGCATAGGCGGCGGCACTGCGCACGCGGAACGCTGCACTAAAGGTATTCGTGCGAGCGCGCAGGTGCGGCATAGTGCGCAAAAACTCCACGGTGTGGCGCTTTTTCTGCAAAGGATAATCGCTGGGGCAAGTGCCAAGCACTTCCACGCTGTCGGCGTTGATTTCCAGCGGCTGCTTTGCCTCCGGCGTCAACACGACAACGCCTTTCACGCGCAGGCTGGTGCCGACGCCTGCTTTGGCAATCTCTTTATAATTTTCCAGCTTTTGCGCTTCAAAAACCACTTGAAGCGAAGAAAAGCACGAGCCGTCGGAAAGCTCGATAAAGCCGATGTTTTTGGAATCGCGGACGGTTTTTGCCCAGCCGCATACAGTGATGGTTTCGCCGCCTTGGAAGCTGCCGCGCAATAAGCTTTTAATGGGGGTGTGCTGCATGGTAATTTCCTCCTTAAAAATAAAAAAATCCGACAGCCTTGGTTCCTCCTTGTGACGGACACAGCAAACTGTGCCGCACTTTAGGACGAATCGCTGTCAGAATCCGCGGTGCCACCTAAATTACCGAAAAAGTGTTCGGTCGCTTTTGACGTTCCGTTGTTGAAACGCTGCCGCTGTAACGTGCGGCTCACGGCGCACCTACTGCCGCCGGGGCGGGTTCGGCTTGCGGCTCGGGAGGGTTCTTCGGCGCGGCTCTTTGCGCAGGGCTTTCACCATCCCCTGCTCGCTTTGGCGGAACACCGCGTGTACTTTTCTCCGTCGTTGCCTGTATCGTTTGGTATTGATTGTATCACCGCCTTTTGCCCTTGTCAAGCCTTTTTGCCGTGCGGTTTGGGGCTGTTGCTGGGCAGGGGCTGCTTTTGAAACAGAAACCCCTGCTTCACACAACATTTTTACATGGTGAAAACAGCGCTCTTTCCTTATAATAAAGTAAAATAGTTTTGTTTTTTGCTACAAATTCGCAGCACATGGAAATGGAGGACTTTGTTATGAACAACACCGCCCAAAACATCGAGCGGCTTTTGCAGTTTGGTGTGCAGCACAAGCTGATTGCACCGCTGGATGTATTTGTTGCACGCAATACGCTTTTGGATTTATTCGGCTTGGCAGAGCCTTACGAGGGTGCCGTGCCCGAAGAACATTTCGACACGCCCACCGAGCTTTTGGAGCTTTTGCTGGACGATGCCGCCGAAAAAGAGCTGTTTGATAACGAAGTACCCGCTCTGCGCGTAAATTTTGAAGCGCGTATCATGGGTGCATTGATGCCCCGCGAAAGCGAGGTTGCCACACGTTTTCATCAGCTGTGGAAAACCGATGGCATTCAGGCTGCTACCGACTATTTCTATGACCTGTGCATTACGTCCAACTACATTCGCACTGCGCAGATTGCCAAGAATATCAAGTGGGACTATCCCTGCAAATACGGCAATCTGGAAATTACCATCAACTTGACCAAGCCGGAAAAAGACCCCAAGACCATCGCACTGGAGAAGCTCCAGCCCGCTGCCAGCTACCCGAAATGTATGCTGTGCATTGAAAACATCGGCTATGCGGGCCGCGTGAATTTCCCTGCGCGCCAAAACCATCGCGTTGTGCCGATCAATTTGTGCGGCAAAGAGTGGTTCTTGCAATACAGCCCGTATGTATACTACAACGAGCACTGCATTATTTTCGATTCTGAACACGCCGACATGCGCATCAACCCCGGCACGTTTGCACAAATTTTCGATTTTGTACGCCAATTCCCGCACTACACCTGCGGTTCTAATGCCGATTTGCCCATTGTTGGCGGCAGCATTTTGAGTCACATGCATTTCCAGGGTGGCCGCTATGAGTTCCCGATGCAGCGTGCAGCAGCTTTGGCGCATTTCAAATGCCCCGATTTGCCCGACATCACGGTGGAAACCATCCGCTGGCCGGTAAGCACCGTGCGCGTCAGCGGTCACGACACCGCTCAACTGCTCGCTTTTGCTGAGCGCGTGCTGTCCACATGGCGCGGTTACTCCGACCCGGAGGCCGACGTGCTGGCATACACCGAGGAAAACGGTACTGCTACTCCGCACAACACCATCACGCCGATTTTGCGCTACGATGCCGAAAAGGGTTACATTCTTGATTTGGTGCCGCGCAACAACCGCACCACAGAGGAATACCCGGAAGGTATTTTCCATCCGCATCGTGAAATCCACCACATCAAGAAAGAGAACATCGGCTTAATTGAGGTGATGGGGCTTGCGATTCTGCCCGGCCGCTTGGAAAAACAATCGGCTGAGATTGCGGCTGTGCTCTCCGGCAAAGCCGACGCGGCAAAAGCCAAAGAGGAAATGCCGGTTCATGCTGACTGGATTGACTTCTTGGTGGAGAAATACGGCACCGCACTTTCTGCATCCGAAGCACAAAACGCTGTACGCACCGAGATTGGCGCCAAGTTTGAAACCTGCTTGGAACATGCCGGTGTATTTAAGCAAACCCCGGAAGGAAATGCTGCCTTTGCCCGTTTCCTGTCCAAAGTGGGCTGCGTAGAAGTATAATTACCCTATCAATCAAAAAGCGCCCTCGATCTGCTGCAAGCACATCGGGGGCGTTCTTTAAATTCTCTTTTAGTAATATTTTTACTATTTATTCCAATTTGTAATTTTATATAACCTAAAGTAATTTTACTTATAAAATATACTATCAGTTAAAATGTTGGGTGATTTTTGGCCTCTTTCCAACGGGCAAGCTGCTGCTCATATTGCGCGGCAATCCAGCTTTCGGCTTCGCTCAGCCCTTCTTCGGTAAGGTCAAATTGTTCGGTTGTTTTTTCGCTTTCATCTGTATGGGCAAAGTTCCAGGGCTGCGGCCAAACAGCTGCACAAAAGCGCTCCTCATCAATCCAAACGCGCCAGCGCATTCCTTGATAAGAGCCGGAGTAAGATTTGTTGGCCCGAATAAATGTCATTCCCGGAACTTTGGCAATCTCGTTTGCCATTGTTATCCCTCCTGCGCCGTGTCCAGCATGGCACACGCTTTTTCGGCGTCGAGCAGCACTTCGCCGTTTTCCATTACAAAGCACGGAATGCCGATATTCCCTGCCGCTCGCAGCTCGTCAAACACATGGTTTTTATCACGCACCGCCAAAAAATCTTTTAAGTTCTGTGTGCTTTCGGTAATATCGACCCATGTCCAGCCGCCTTTTTCCGGGTGTTCACCCAGCCACTGCTTTAATTCCACACAATCTGCACAAATCATGGTGCCGTAAATGGTTGCTTTCACCGTTCATTCCACCTTTTTGCATTATTTTCTTGATTATAGCGTACACTGGAGTGAAGTGCAAGCACACAGAACGATGCCCGCAAGCGGACGAACCTGCGGGCATCGGAAGAAACACATATTAAATTGTCGAATACCTTTTCCAAAAGAACCAAACGGGCGATTTCACTTTTGGTGAACCTTTGGAAAACAAGTTTCACAGGCAACTCTGCTTTGTGAAAAAGAGCGGCTATGGACGAAACCGGTTCAGCCGGAAAACGTCATGCTTATTTGCCCTCGTACATGGGAATCGACCCTTTCTGGAAAAGAGAAACAAAAAAGACGAAAGACGATTTTTTACAGGTAGAAAAGGTAGCTGCGTAAACAACTCAGGCATTCTACTTTGCCTTGGGGAAATCACAAAACATGATGTCCACCTACCAACTTATTTTTTAACGTGCGGTTTAAACACAACCCTGTTTCAAAACTTTTATTGTCTTAGAGCCTTTTCTTTTGGACTCCCGAACGAAATGTCTCAGTACATGGGACTCTACCCTTTCCTTTTAATATTCAAGCAGTCTCGCTAACCTCAAAACCATAGGCATCGCCGCTTTCTTTTTATGATCGAAAGGGCTTACACCACTTTCTATCTATCCAAACCGAAAACTCGGTTTGTTGTGTCCGAACAATCGGAACACTTATAGGCAATTCAAAAGCGCTTTGATTGCTGCTTTTAACTGCCCCCAGCCAACAATTCCTCATCGTGCCAAACACTGCCTATCTGTGAATGATATAAAACAATCATAATCTTCTAAGGGCTTACTTTGCGGCTCCTTTTTTCATGCAGATTATCTGCGAAACGAAAAGCTGAACATTTAAAAATATGCAAGCACATCTGCTGCTCATCCCAACTCTGTCCGGGGCTTTTCGGTTGTCCGCTGCGGCCTTAGGCTCACAAGGCACTGGTACAATATTCTTTGTTATGGCTTACCCTAAACTCCCCTTTTCAGCTTATCATTGAAAGATGGTAATCCACTCTCGAAACTTTTGGGGGAACTTTGCGGGCTTCCCGGTCGAAACCATTTCAAACACTTCAAAACCTTGTGCCAAAACAAAACGGGCACGAATGATATTCTTTGCTTGTTGTTTTCATGGCGGTCGCTGTATCCTTTCTTTACAAGATACAGAGTCAATACATCGGGATTTGTGCTCGTTGCAAGAAAGCCAAAGAAAATAAATTTTTAAATTTTCTTTTTCTTTCTTTTATGCAGAGCGCATAAGCTCCAAACGATTTTCCCGCTCTATTTTGTATTGCAGCCTCATCTCCTGCCGGCTTTCTCGTCACCGTACAACTCCGGGCTGTCAAACAAGTTCTAATCACTTCGATGGAAGCGGTTCGTTATGAGTTATACGCCCTGCACCAACTGCACGGGTTCTTCAGTGTGGTACATGGGGCTCAACTCCTTTCTGTTATCTTGGCTATATTATACCCCCGTTTTCCGCCTGTGTCTATTCGCATATCGCATGGATTTGTGCTGCTTTTTATGGAACTTTCGCGCATATCTTTTTCGCCTGATTTGTGCTATAATAAAAATGTTGCGGTGTCAAAAGATACCGCTTTTTCGTTTTCAAAAATTCGCGCTTTCCTCTTTTCCCACCGACACTTCCGTGATATAATGGGCAAGGAGCGTCGAAATATGGCGGCGCCCGATTGTTGACACAGAAAAGGAGCACTGTTCATGAAAGCTCATATTACGTCTACGCCTCCTACCGCGCTGTGCTATGGCGTCAGCGATGATGTAAAGGCCGTTTTGCGCGAGCAGGAAATTGTAATGAAAGAAATTCGTCCCGATGAGCTGGGATGTGAGGTAGGTTCTTTTTTAGGGCGTGGACGCACGCGCACCGGTGCACCCGCTGTTCCGCCGACGGAATCTTTGCTGCTGATGGCTGATTTCAGCCGCGCACAAATGAACCATTTGCTGGATGCTTTGCGTGCTGCACAGGCTGCCGTAGACTTCAAAGCAGTGCTGACGCCCACCAACCGTGATTGGACGGTGGCAGATTTAATGAAAGAGCTGGCACGCGAGCGTGCCGCGATGCAAGGGAGAGTAGAAGCATGAATCCATCCAACCTGTTTTCCGAGATTCGCAACTCAAAATGTGCAGCCTTTGTGTTTGAAAAATCGCCGGGCGGCGCAAACCGTTTTCGTGACCGCGTCATTTTTTATTATGACGGCAAAGTTCGCTTTGAACGTTACTGCATGGGCGAAGCCGCAGGCAAGGTGTGCGAGCTGACCGCCGAGTCTCTGGACGAGCGCGGCGCGATTGCATGGAATTACGACGATTGTTCTTACAGCAAAAAGGAAGAAGCCCCAAAGGTACTTACCGGTGCGGGCCGCGGCGGCCTTGTGTTTGACGGCAAAGTGTCGCTTTGGCAAAAGCACAGCGAGCTGAAAAGCGACCCCGACCACGGGTATGGCTTTTTCAAAATGCTGTGGTGGCGTTTATTTAAAAAATAAAGGAAAAATCTTTCAAAAAAGGATGGGCAAACGAAACGCTTCGTTTGTCCATCCTTTTTTAAAGCCAACCCAATGCGGCCGCGTTGCGAAACACGCAAAACAGCACTAAAATCACTGCACACACCGCAACCAGAACATCTGCCCAGCGCGGCAAAGCCCAGCTGCCTGTGCGCAGCCAGTGAAGGACGATGTATCCCCCAAGAAAAAAGAAAACCGGTAAAAGCAAAAATACTGCGGCATTGCTTTGATAAGCTGCGGAAAAGTCCCCCTTCAAAAGCGCTGATGTCATGCGCGTCACGCCGCAGCCCGGGCATTGCAGCCCGGTCAAGCTGTAAAACACGCAGGGGATGCCCATACCATGGTCGCTCAGCCACACGCCAAGCAGCAGCAACAGCAATAAAAGCGGCACAATGCGTGCCGCTTTCTGCAACCGTTTTTTCAAACCATTAACCTTCTGCAAATTGGTTCAGCTCACTTTGCAGCAATGCCCAAGAAACAATGCTCAGTTTAAACAGCGAAAGCAGCAAATACAGCAATCCATTATTTTCTGCGGGCAAATTGTTGTTTAAACGAATGGTATCTATTTTTTCACCTGCTTTGTATAACCAATATAGCTCATAAATACCACAAGTTACAATTGAAAGCAAAATTACCATTCCGCCGGATGGGCTATCATATTCACCATAAACTCTGTTCAAATCATTTACTATGCAATAGATCCAATACAAGCCATAAATGCCGCATGTCACCAAGCTTAAAATAATGCACAGGGGAATACTTCTCTTTTGAATCACAATACCACCATCCTAAAAAATGCTGAAACCGTTTACACAGCTTGCACTGCCATCTTATCGTGTTTTTTGTCGCTTGTCAACAAATTATCATATGAAAGTGTGTATTTTTACGAAATTATACGCAAAACACCTTATTGCTTTGCCGTCAAGCCGCCGTCCACACACAAAACCTGCCCGGAAACAAAGGCCGCGGCATCGCTGCAAAGGTAAAGCGCGGCGCAGCCCAAGTCCTTCGCGGTGCAAATCCGGCCAAGCGGGATGCGCTTCACCAGTGCATCATAGAACACGGGGTCATCCAGCTGGAAGGAATTGATGGGCGTGCGCGTAAATGTGGGCGCAATGGCGTTGACGGTAATACCGTACTTGCCCCACTCACAGGCCAGCTGCTTGGTGTACATGTTCACCGCACCCTTGCTGGCACAATAGGCGATGTAGTCCTGGTCGGTTCCAATGATGGATTTGACCGAGGAAATGGACAAGATTCTACCGTAGCGGCGGGCAATCATGCCTTTGCCGACTTCGCGTGTGACAAAATGCAGCCCGCGCAGGTTTACCCCCATGACAAAATCCCATGTTTTAGCGTCGTACTCCTCGGCCTTTTTCAGCTGGTTCACGCCGGCGGCGTTCACCAAAATGTCAATTCCGCCGGTTTGCTCCTCGGCTTGGCGCACCATTTCAATGATGGAGTCTTCGTCCTGCAAATCAACATGCAGCAATAAACAGTTTCGGCCCAGCGCGCGTGCTTCGTCCTGCAAGGGACTTTGCGTAATCTTTCGGTCTGCCAATACAAGATCGGCACCGTTTTGCAAAAGTGCCTGGGCAATTGGTTCACCCAAACCGCCCACGCCGACAACCAGCGCTGTTTTTCCTTCTAAAGAAAATACATTCGTAAAATTTAAGCTCATTTGTTTGCACTTCCTTTTCTGTTTGATGATAGTTTCATCATACCACAAACAAACGTCCTGTTCAAAAAGATTCAAGCCAGCAGCATTCTATCATTGTCCAGCGCTGCGCCTGTTTTCTCTCGGAACAGCTCCAAAAGCCCTTCTACGGTCATTTTTTCGCGTTCTTCGCCCTGCAATTCCAGCAAAATATTTCCCGCCGTCATCATCACGGTGCGGTTGCCTGTGGTGAGCGCACTTTCCATGTTGTGCGTTACCATCATACAGGTAATGCCGTTTTCCTTCACAATGCTCTTGGTTAAGTCCATCACCTTTTCTGCCGTGCCGGGGTCCAATGCTGCGGTATGTTCATCCAAAAGCAGTAATTTTGGCGGGACAAGCGTTGCCATCAACAGGGTAAGCGCCTGCCGCTGTCCGCCGGAGAGCAGCCCCACGGGCTGCCCCATGCGATCCTCCAGCCCCAAGCCCAGCCGCGCTAACCGGCTGCGAAAAAATTCGCGGTCTTTTTTGCCAATGCGCGAAAACGGCGAGCATTTTCCGCTTGCACGCAGATAGGCCAGCGCCAAATTCTCCTCAATTGTCATATGAGGCGCCGTTCCGCGCATGGGGTCTTGAAACAGGCGGCCAATGGAGCGGGCGCGTTTATAATCCGGCAAAAAGGTGATGTTTTTGCCGTCCAGAACAATCTGCCCTGCATCCGTGAAAAACTCGCCGCTGACTGCGTTCAGCAAGGTTGATTTTCCCGCGCCGTTCGAGCCAATCAGACAGACAAAATCGCCCTCATCCAAGTGCAGAGAAACACCGTTTAGTGCCTTTTTTTCGTTGACGGTTCCGGGAAAGAACGTCTTTTCTAAATTACGAATGTCAAGCATGTTTGGAAGCCTCCCTCCGTTTTTTCAGCCATTTGCATTTCGCAATCACCGCGGGGTAAGAAATGGCTGCCGCCACAATAACCGCTGACACCAGCTTGAGGTTGGAAGCGCCGAGGTTGGATGTGAGTGCAAATGCAGTGATGATGCGGTACAGCACCGAGCCCAGCACGGCTGCCGCCACCGCACCGACAATGCCGCCGCGCCGTGCCGTTGCCACTTCTCCAATGACAAGGCTGGCCAAACCAATCACGACCATACCGGTTCCCAGTGTGGTGTCACCATAACCCTGCTGCTGTGCCAGCAGTGCGCCCGACAGCGCGATGATGCCGTTTGCCACACAAAGCCCCACCACAGTGGTAAAGGCCGGATTGATGGAGGATGCCGCCACCATAGCGCGGTTGTCGCCTGTGGCACGCAGGCTTAAACCCAGCTGTGTCCCTAAAAAGAGTACCAGCAGCACGCCGCAAAGCAGCGCCGCAGCTGCCGCCACACATAAGCCGCCCTGATTGCCAAGCAGTTTTTGTGCGGCAGTGAACAGCGTTTCCACCCGCAATAAGGTTTGGTTCGATTTTCCGCCCAGCACCATAATATTGATCGACACCAGCGCGGTCATGGTAATAATACCGGCCAAAATAGGCTGAACACGGAACACCGTTTGCAAAATGCCCGTCACAAAGCCCGCCAGCGCACCCGCCGCAACCGCGAGCAGCAGCCCTAAGTATGGATGCCCGGCGGCCGTACAAGCCGTGCAGGTAACCAGCCCCAGCGTAAACGAGCCGTCGGTGGTTAAATCGGCAATATTCAAAACGCGGAACGATAAATACAAGCCCAGTGCGACAAGACTATAAATTAAGCCTTGTTCCGTTGCGGTTAACAGCACGGAAAGATTCATGAGTATTTTCTCCTTTTACAAGCGCATTTCTTGCTTGCGCCTTACCACTGCAAAGCGCAAGCAGCGCACTCTATTGTTTGCTTTATTGAACATAAGCGGAAACATCCACACCAATGGCCTGTGCCGTTTCCTCATTCACTACCACAGCATTCTCCGTGAGAATTTCCACGGGAAGCTCCGACACCGGCGTGCCGTCCAGCACCTTCGCCGCCATATCTGCCGTTTGGGTGCCCAGCTGCGTGTAATTCACGCCCACTGTGGCAAGGCCGCCGTCGGCCACCATGCTGTCTGCCGCCACATAAACGGGCTTTTTCGCGTTGATGGCTTCCTGCGCCAAAACAGGCATGGCCGAAGCCACCGTATTGTCGATGGGGGCAAAAACGGCATCACATTGACCAAGCAGGCTTTGTGCCGCCGTCTGCACTTCACCCGTTGCCGTTACAGCGCCTTCCACATAAGAAATGCCTTTTTCATCCAAATAGGCTTTCGTCTGCTCAATCACAGAAACACTGTTCGGCTCGGCATTGTTGTAGATTAAGCCATAGCTCTTGACTTCCGGGGTCAGCTCGGCAGCCAGATCAAAAATCTTATCCACGGGGATGGCATCCGACGTTCCCGTAATGTTGGCGTCGGGCTTTTCGGGGTCTGTTACCAATCCGGCTGCCTGCGGGTCGGTGACGGCGGAAAAGATAACGGGAATATCTGTTCCCTCCACGGCTGCCGCTGCGCCCTGGGCCGCATTGGTGGCAATAGCGATAATGACGTCGACATCATCTGCCACAAATTTTTGGCAGATATTCGCAATGGTGGAGGTGTCGCCCTGTGCGTTTTGATAGTCGTATTGATACGCATTTTCGCCCAGTTTTGCGTCCAACTCCGCTTCAATCGCCGTGCGAATTTCGTCCAAAGAAGGGTGCTCCATCAGCTGAATTAACCCCACCTTGGGGCCGTCGGCAGAAGTTTGTGCGCCGGAGGCGGAAGTTTGTGTTTGTGTGCCGCCACATGCGGTCATGGAAAATAAGAGTGCCGCTGCACCGGCTGCTGCAAAGGTTCGTTTCATCATTTGTTTCAAGTTCATCATGGTTCTTCCTTTCGTGATTAACTGGTTTGTGTGGTGAATGCGGGCGTTCGTTCGGCTTTGCCATCGCCATCGTTCTCTCCCTTGCAGCGTCATATCTTTGCGCCTCCTCTCTGCGTTTTGCAATCAAAAAACGCCTGCCCTTGTGTTTCCACAAGGACAGGCGTTGAAACCTGCGGTACCACCTTGATTGCCGGCATTCTGTGCCGACCTCTCTGTCAGGATGCCATCACACCCCGCGCCCTGTAACGTGAGCACACGTCAGAAGCTACTGCGCCTTACGGCGGTTCACTCTGCCCTCTGCGGCCCATTTTGCCGTCCCGCGTTTCGGCCTCACTTCCACCACCGGAGGCTCTCTGTGCGTGCGCTTACGGCTTTATTCCCGCATCGTCGGTTTTGCTTTTGTTTATTAAAGCACGAAATCAATCGTTTGTCAATCCCTTTTTTTCGTTTGCCGATCAGACAGGCGCATTTTTGTATGAATGGGAGAAATCCAGCGCTTTTTTTGCAGCACTTCCCGCAGCCATGCGCGCTGAAGCGCATCCCCAATAAATACCGCGCGGGAATCTTCCATCGGGTCAATTCCGGTAACGGTGTAACGGCGGTCTACCACGTCGAACCGAAGCCAGCTTTTCCCCACCGGCAAATACCCTTTTGCCCGGCAGATGTTGCCGAATACACCGCTGACAACGCCCTCCAAAAACAGCAAAAGCTGGTTTTCGCTTTCCAGCTCCAACCCGGTAATGCCCAAATGATCCAGCCCGGCCAATATGTCCTGCGTTGTCGAAAGCTGCTGCCCGTTTTCGCCTTTGTTCAGCAAACTTTCAAACCATGCATCATCCTGCTGACTGTAATGACTTGTGAGCAGCTGGGCGTTCGGGTTCCACTGCCGAATGCCCTCTTGCAGCTGTGCAAGGGTTTGGGCATCGGCTCCCTCCATTTTTGAAACTAAAATGGTTTCCGCCGCTGCAATCTGGTCAATATAAATTTCTCGAAATTCCGTTTGATAGCGCTCAAAGGAATGGCCGTCCAGTATGGTAACGGGTGCAAGCAGGGTAATGTGTTCATATTGAATTTGACGAATATTTTCCATCACCTTGCTCAGAAAGCCAACACCCGTCGGCTCTACAATGAGATACTCTGGGTCAATGGTGTTGGCGATGGTCAGAAGCGAGGAGGCAAAATCCGACTTGGTGGAACAACAGATGCAGCCTTCCGTCAATTCCCAAATATTCAGCCCGGCGGAAGAATCGGGCCCATCCTGTGAAAGGATGGGCCCGTCAATGCCAACCTCGCCATATTCGTTTTCCATCACCGCAAAATCGCGGCGGGTTCGGCGCGCCAGTTCCTTGATAAACGTGGTTTTTCCCGCGCCCAAAAATCCCGAAATGACTAAGATTTTCATATCAAATACTCACTTTTCCAAACAGTGCCGCGCTGTCTCAGTCGGCCAGTTTGACGACAGGTTTAATCAAATCGGCGGGTTTATCGCGCATCAGGAACAAGGCTTCTTCCAGATGATCCCAGCCTTCAAACACATGTGTGGCCAAAGGATGCACATCCAGCTTGCCGGAAGCCACCAAAGCGCCCAGCTTCTCCATGCGCAGACGTCCGCCCGGCATTAAGCCGCCGTTAATCTGCTTGTGGCCCATGCCAACGCCCCACTCTGTACGCGGAATGGTCACATAAGTGCCGCTGCCGAGGTAGTTCACGTTGCCGATTTTTCCGCCCGGCTTCAAGCAATTGACAGCCGGTTCAAAGGTTTCGCAGCCGCCGCCGGCGATAATCACTTTATCGACACCCTTGCCGTCGGTCATTTTCATTACCTGCTCATCAATGGGGCCGTTTTTATAGCTGATAAAATCGGTTGCACCATAGCCTTTTGCTGCTTCCACACAAACGGGGCGTGTGCCGACCGCGATGATGCGGGACGCGCCGCGCAGATTTGCACCGGCAACACTCATCAAGCCAACAGGGCCGATGCCGATGACCAGAACGGTATCGCCGTATTGAATGTCTGCCAGTTCTGCGCCATGGAAACCGGTGGGAACCATGTCGGACAGCATACAAGCATCTACGGGAGAAATATTGGAGGGCAGCAGCGCCAAGTTGCCGTCTGCATCATTGACATGGAAAAACTCGGAAAAGACGCCGTCTTTAAAGTTGGAGAATTTCCAGCCCGCCAGCATACCGCCGGAATGCATCGAGTAACCTGCCTGAGCCTCCAAAGAGTTCCAGTCGGGGGTAATGGCAGGAACCAGCACGCGGTCGCCGGGCTTAAAGTCTTTTACCAGCGAACCAACTTCCACAACCTCGGCGCAGCACTCGTGGCCGAGAATCATGTTGTGGCGCTCACCAATTGCACCTTCCCACAGCGTGTGAATGTCAGACGTACAAATTGCCACGGCCAGCGGCTTACAAATGGCATCCATCGGCCCACATGCCGGACGCTCTTTTTCAATCCAGCCGGACTCACCGATTTTCAGCATTGCATAACCCTTCATATTTCAATCACTCCTTCAATTTGGTGGTTACGAATCAGCGTCGTAATCTCTACCCCGATTATACTGAATTGCGTTCAGAATATCAATCTTTTTTATGTCTTTTTCGCAAATTTTTTAAACTTAAAATAAAAAATAGGTCTATTTCACCAAAATACATTTTTGTTTTTGTACGTTCTTTACAAACGAAATTGTTGTGCACTATACAACTTTCTTTATTTGTTTTTAGAAATTTTTTACACTATGCCACTTATCCAATTTGCCCAAGCATTTTCATTGCAGCAGCTTGTACGGCCGCGGCTGTTTTTTTACCATCAGCTAAATCGCTTTCTACCGGCAGACGCAAAATATAGTCGGTATGTTTCGGGTCATCGGTGAGCTGTCCCGTGTAAGCGGCTTTTGACAGCTTTTGCGCCCATTCCCACTGTGCTTTTCGATTGACCCCGGAAAGCCATTCCTCCAACTCAAACTCCCGATGACAAAATGCCACCACAATTTTCAGCCCCGCTTTTTTTAGTGATTCGTCCGAAAATTGGAAGTAGGAATAATCCATCGCGTTTTCCACAATGGCAGCTTGAAAAGTGTATTCCGGCATTCGCTGTTCCAACTTTTTGCGCAAATAGCGGAACGCACGCACCCATTCCTGATAAGACAAAACAAAAAACCCAGTGCTTGCCGAAAAGCGGCTAAAACACTGGGAGATTTGACAATCTACTACTATATTACTCGGTCAGAAGCTCTCTTGCCCTCTGTTCCACCATCTTTTCAATCAGCTTCAATCTATTATCAGGTAGATTGTACCGAGGGTGTTTCTTAAAATGGAACGTCAGCAAATGGCGAAGGCCCTCTTTATGCGCCGGGGTCATCACTTGTTTTGCCGCGCCAACATAGTCATCGTAAACGCAAGGCAAAAGCGTATCCGCATATTTCTTCAGTGTTTTTTCGGAAGAAAAATCGTCTGAACCCGCAAAGTTGAACAACGAATTGCCATGATCGAATAAAGGGGCCGGAGCAGCAATTCGATTTGTCTTGTTGTCTACCAAGAACCCAAAATTACCGAAGTGACGATCGGTGTTAAAAATCAAAGCGTCCAGAACCAGCATATCACCCAACGCCTTCACAAATTCTTCTCCCAAACGCTGATAGTATTCTTGAACCGCTTTCATTCCACCAGATGTAACGATATGCCCAACAGGAAGAAAGGCATAGTCCTTGCTGGTAAACAACGCACAAGTGGAGCAAAGAGTGCCTTTCCATTTGGACAGATTATATGAAACTGCATCAAATCCCATCGCCTGTGCCACCTGATAAGCATAATATTCCGAATACGGTTCATTTCCTGTATTAGACGCACCGAATGTGCCGCCCTTGTACAGCTTAACAATACCACTTTCTCGCCGCCAGCATTTGGGCAGCATACCGTTGGTCGTAAACTCCGGGCAGGATGCTAACGAGGTACGGATTGAGCTGCCGTATCCGGTAAAAGCAATCAATGCCAAAACCCGACTGAACCGATTATCATACAGGTTGAAATCAGCAAATTTTCCAGCAAATCCTTCTTCGACTACCCAATAACAGTCATTCAAAGAAAGCCCCTTAGAAACTTTGATAATATTGACAGGACGATTCAGATTCAACCCGCACTTGCTGAGAAAATTTCTCACATAAGCACGGTTTTTGGGGATTGTACGATATCTTAGCCACTTGGAAATCCCCTCTCCGCTAGCATCCATATTTAGTGGAAAGAGATCACGCCGCTCCTCATTCTTCCAGAGAATCTCAACCTCAGGCTCTGCGGTATCTTCTGCCGCGGAAAAGCGCAGCAAAGGTGTATCAAAGTGTCGGATTTCATAATTCATGTGGATATCTCCTCATCACCAATCGACCACTTACAGATGATATTGACATGCTTTTGGTATATTGAAACATATGAGAATATTTTAACATAAATGAAGCTCAAGCTCAACGGTTGAGCCCAGCACCCATCCAATAGGTGTTTCACTTAACCGCAAAAAACTGTGACAAGAGAAAGTTATTATTTTGATTTCTAACTAAAAATTGAAGCCATAGCGAGCAAACTCACGCCGTCAAGGCAACACGCCATAGAACCGGGCGTGTTATTTTTTAGGGGTAAAATTGGGGTAAAGGGCAAAACTCTGCAAAAAAACAAAAACCCAGTGCTTGCCGAAAAGCGGCTAAAGCACTGGGTTTTCTTCTGGTTGCGGGAGCTGGATTTGAACCAACGACCTTCGGGTTATGAGTGCGCCCCGGTATTTTTCTTCTGTTTTTTCTGTGCTTTACGCGATTTTAGCACGCTCTCATTCCCGAAAATTCTCACAAATTCTTTTGCGCTGCATCCAGTTGCACAAAATTAGGGGTAACATTGGGGTAACGAACCGCCTTTTCCGCGTTCCGAGTGATCGCATCTTATTGAAGCTCTCTAACTGATTGCATGATAAATCTCCAGCTTGAGCTCTTCATCGGTGTTATAGGTTCCATTCATAATGGCTTCCATGATTTTGCAAAGCAAACCCTTATTGATTTTTCCCGCTGCAACGTGATAACTGATATTTTCCATCATGGTAAAAAAATCTTTTGCAATCGCCATATATCCATTGTAGAGAAGAAATTGGGCGCAAAGTGTAATGGCCAATCTCTTATTCCCGTCGGCAAAACAGTGAAATTCACAAACGCAATAAAAAAGATGTGTCATTTTGTCTGAAAACGTGGGGTAATAATCATCATTTTGAATATTTTGCAAAACACTTTCCAGCCGTCCCAAATCAAAATGTTCTAATGTACCGCCGCCGCTGTATTGGATTGTTTTCTGATGGATAATTTTAGCTCGATCGATTGTAATATAAATGATGCTCTGCATATCACTCACGCTCCTTTAAGCGCCTCAGAACATCTTGATTCTCTGCCATAAGACGCTCCAATTCATCCTCGGCAGCTCCCAAAAATTTTTGATGTTCGCCCTCGTCCAATGAATGATCCTCCTGCAAAGAAGAAAAGAGAAAATCCTTATCACGCTGATTGATATACTTCGTTCCTCCGCCGGTTTTTTGGTTAATTAAATCAATCACTACATCGAGCATCAACCGGCGAAGTGCTCTGGCCTGTTCGCTTTCCGACAAAAGCATCGCCATGTTGAGAAACGCGCGAAAATCGAACACACTGAGGGAGCCAATTTTGTGGCCGACAGTAATTTCAGTCGCAAAAGACAGGTTGTAAGCATCAATAAATTCCCGCAGGCGATCACCCTCCAGCACTTCATATCCATTTGCTGAGAGTTCATCAAAATGACTGCTGATATATCGTTCTACCGTTCGAATGTCCACTTCAAAATACTCAGCCAATAATTCTTTTGTAAAATAACATTTTCCATCCCAAAAAACTGTTTTAATATTCAAAGTTTGCTGAACTTCATCTACATCCAATTCATTGTTTAAGATATTTTGGCGATCAATCTGCGAAGTTGTCAAATCTTTTGTCATCATTTACACCTCTGCTTCTCCGCTCATTCCCCTGTACAGCAAACTCTCACAGACGTTTTGCGGCTGTGAAATACTGCTGATGGGGACTGCGCGGGGTTTCGGGCATCGTGAGCCGGATTGCCCCCGCCTGCACCAAAGGATCCAAATAACGCTTCAGTGCATACTGTCCCGACGCAATTCCCAAAAAGTCTATGATCTCCTTGCGGGTTCTGGGAACGCGGCAGAATTCCAGCAGTCCTTTTTCATCCTGCACCTGATCTTCCAAACCTGCAACCGGCTTTTCCGTTTCTGCGTTGGCCGGTACACTGTGATTATACAGAACCACTGAAAACTCCCCGCGAGAGTCTTCAAACACCGGAGAAGGGAGCCCCTGCTTTTTCATGGCATACCGGATGGTAGGGATGCCGGAATAACGATTTTCCGCTTTGCCCAAAGTTTCCATCGCCGTTACAAGTACCGGATTGCGTGTGTCCGGCTGAGCATTCCCCAACTGATCCACAGTCAGCCGCCCGTACAATCCACCGGGATTGATGATTTCCATGCGGTTGGTGTACATGACAAGCTGAATGGGCATTCCTTCGGTATGGAAACTGTAATCCCGGTGAACAAGGGCATTCAGAACCGCTTCGCGAACGGCATCCATAGGATATTGCGGCACATCGGTACGCTGACCCGTCTGTGGGTCAATTTTCGTCGCTACCCTCATATTCGTACGCACAAAGGTCAGCGCTCCGTCCAACATATCGGGCAGAGTTCCCTCTATGCGCTTTGTGTCCGTGAAACGGTTTCCGTTTTCATCGAGCTGTCCCATTTCCTCTGCCGGAACGCAAGTGGCGATGATACTTAACTGCGGATAATACGCTTGAGGATAAAGACCAAACAGCAAAAGCGCCGCCAAAGTCACTTGACCTTCCTGTGTAATCCCCGTGAGCTCATACAGCTGCTGCACAGACAGATGCGACAGATTGGGCCGCTCATGCTTTTTACGGGCGAGATATTCCTCCAGCTTCTCTTGATCCAGAGACTGTAAGGATACCCTCTCCGCCGGACGGATATCATCGCGGTACTTTTTCCGAAAGGCTTCATAGCTGTATACTTCATACTCCGTCATCGGCTTATCCCCGTCTCCCACACGAATATAAGAGCCTTTCAGCCTTCCTTTTGCGGTTTTGAAGCAGGGACGCTCAGCAAGATCCAACGGCGGAATTTCAGCCGAAAGAAACACCAAACCATCTTCCTCGCAAACGGTAAAGAGCGGGCGCACAACGGGAGTCATCTGTTCGCAGTATTCCATCACCTTTTTCTGTAAATCCTGCGCATCATATACCCCTACCCGCTTAAATCCTTGCTTTTCATCTAAGCCAAACAGCATCACACCTCCGCTGTTCTGATTGGAAAAAGCAGAAATTGTGTCATAGAGTTTTTCTGGACAACCCTGACGCGCAGACTTCACTTCTGTCGTCTGCCCTTCACATCCTTGTGTCTGAATCTTCTGAATCAACTCATGGAGTTCCTTTTCTACCACAAAACCACCTCCTTTTTTCTTATAATAACATCAAGAAGTAAAGAAGTAAAGAAAGAACATAAGAAAATCTCTTTATTTTTCTTATCTTCTTCGCAACAACATATTTATTCTAATTCGCCTCAGCAGTTTCCTTGAGTTGCTGGTCTTTGACAAGACACTCATCAAGAATATCGGAAATTCCACGGGCCTCACATTTTTACAATTAACCCTTTTAAGCTGAATAAACTATTTGTTTTTGTATCTATCATCTTTAAATTGGCTTTTATCGACATGTAAGTCAAACGCCAAGATAGTCAGTTGAATGTCAACATTCATATCTTGCCGATGATATTTGCACTTCCATATATTCGCCTGTGATTGCGTATAGGAAACAGTGCTTGTATCAGCCCAATGTGCAATTTTGGCAAGGATGGAAGGAAAAGATTTATTTTCTTTATTGAAAATAATCACCGAAACTTTTACATCTCTCCAAGTTGAATAGTTGATAACCTGTTGTATTGCCTCTTGAAAGAGTTTCTCTCCGTGCCATATTTTACATTCCCCAATAAATGCTGCCTTATTATCAAACTCGATAAGAATATCTGTTTTGCCAAGTTTTCGAAAAGTCTCGCCAGTTGCATCTTGGTAATGCGTATTCAAAGCAGCTAACAGATGGTCTCTGAGCTCTTCTTCATTATTGGCGTAATAGGTTCGTGCCGTTTTTTCCGCTGTTGTACTATACAGCCAAACGATATTGTTGATGTTCTCATAATCACCATCACTAATGCAATATTCCGGAACTTCCGGTACTACCTTTGGCTTTGACGGTGGCTGACGAACGATTCTCTTGAGCTCTATTGGCTTAGTATTAGGTGCATTCTTGCTAACTGTCAGTGGAATTTGCAAGGCAGCACTAATACTGAACAATGAATCGGCCTTCTCTTTCCGTTCTTTTAACAATCGCATAGCTGAAGACCTTAAATTTATATTGTACGCATTCACTTCATTATTAACATAGCTAATCATTTTTTTGTAGCTATCAAATTTATTTTCGAATTGCTTCTGAACATATTCACCGGCGGCATCTCCTTTTTCCTGAAGATCCCTCTTTAGGTATTCAAAATCAATGGTAAAACTCCCGTAATTTTCTCTATACGGAGCCACAAAATTTCTTGTGTAAAAGCTTGACAAGATATACTGGCTTGGCCGTAGTTCAAACAGCTTGGCATCACCATAAAATGGAATTTTGAATGTTACTCTCACTCCATCAATCAGTACAAAATTATGTTCAAAAAAGGCATTATGGATATGATTTGGCCGTTTGATTTTTATTTCAGATAGTGTTTTTTCAATATGATCTTCAAAAATCGAAATCGGAATCACGGAGTACTTCTCTGCCAAATATTTGGTCCATTCGTCAAAATCATAGGCACCAATTTCAGAATTACTTATCTGCTCTACTTCTGTTTTCATTAAGTCGTAGAAGTTATTGAAGTAACTTCGTGTATCTTTGATATTGAAAAATGTCTTTTCATACCCTTCGTCATAACACATTTTCCCACAACCTTTTCCTATAATTAGATCTAATCAAGTCCCGCTCCATTTACATAATCCGGACAATCTGCTTCCTGGTCTGCAGTTCCGTTTTCTCCAAGACAAATTTTCGTCAGTCTGTCGTCACCTGTGTGTCAACATTGAAACCGCTGATAAAGGTTTCGAAGCTACATGCTAGCATCCACAATGGTATAATTGCAGGCGCCCATATTAACCCCCTTGTAATCTTTCATCTATAATTTTCAGCGATTCTATTTAATGCGATTACAATCAACCAATAAAATTCTTCTTCGGTATGGACGTTATGTAAGGATACGACTTCTTTCAATGGTTCTGCTAAAATTTTAAAATCGAAAGGTTTATATATGCCAGAAAGTACTCGCCCCGATAATGCAGCAAATTCATAGCGAAAATATCCCGCATCGATTGTTTGGGGATTGAGAAATTTATCAATTATCAAATCTTTATAATCCAGAGATTGAATGTTATTATACAATTCTTCAATTCCCAAAAGCAGACTACTTCTGTAATTCTTTATAATATCACTATTTTCTTCATCTTCAAAATCAGTATTAAAAAAACAAGCAAGCTGATTGATAATTTCATTGTAATATTCGTTCTTTAACCGTTGTTCATTGGCCACTTTCAGAAAATCCAACTGCTCTAATGGGTTATCTGATTTTGGAATAATTTCTTTCGCCTTCTCTTTTACAAAAGCTTTGTACAACTCGTCAATCCTTTCAATAAGTATATTTAAATAGTCAAACCGCTGCTCAAAATACTCTATCAACTCAGAATACGGTATCTCAACTGTAATTGTTTGTCCGGTTATGCTCTCTGGGTAAAGCATGATGTTAAAAGAACTGACGCTTTCAAAAAAAGTCCAGCTGGCATACCTACGTTGCCGTTCATCTGATTGGTTATCGGCAATAAACGTGTTTAGGTTTGTAGGATGTGCTCCACAGCATGACCTTATTTCCTTAAAAAAATGATCGTCTGTGATTGAACGGTTTCTCGCAGCAGAAAAACACCCTTTGTTTTGATGAAACGGCGTGTGACCTCTCTTACTGTCTTTTCCATTTTTTTGCAAAACCCAAAATAAACTTTTGATAGCTTCGTAGGTAAAATCTATTGCCATAACAAAGGAAAATATCTCCATGCAACTTTGTAAACCATGTCTATCCGGTGGTTGGAAATTTTCAATATATTGCACACCAACATCTATCCAGTCCATTGCCGAACAGATGCATCCCCACAAATCTTTGCCATTTGCATCAGAATATTTAGCTAATAAAAACATATTTTCATTAGCCTTTTCTCTAAATTTATCAGCTAATTCGCTATACTTCCCCTTCAATTGCAACTCCTTAAACATTAATAGTTTGTCCCGATAATAGCCATTTGCTTCTTTGTTACGGTAAGCCCTATAAAAATTATCCAAAATCCGGATAATTTCACATTAAACGAGGAGCGGAGATATACACAATAAGCTCTTTAATTGCTGGAACACTGATAATGAACTACTTTGCTTTTCTATTTTTGTGCCTCTGTGGTGGAGAGTTCGTAACCCCAATATTTAGGGTTCTGATTATGGCGCAACATAACAACATCCCCACCAACCAAACACCATATGTCCTATACATCTTTCCTCCACCGATCCTTCACAGGCTTCCTCTGCCTCCGCATCGCTCATCGTTGCATAGCCAAAGTTGCTACTTTCGGTTTCCTGTTCACCGGCATTGATGTAGTTGGCGAGGTTTTCAAATCCCATCCGTCAACAGCTCCACGCAGCTCGTCAGCGATTGCCCATATTGCGCGGTGAAGCTCATCTCTCTCTTGTTCTTTTTTGGTATCAATCATCGTTCACTTGCTCCTTTTCCGTGTGGATCAATTCCGAAATATATCCCGGTTACGACTTATCGTTATGCGGTAAAACCGTTTTAAAAGTAGCTTTCAAAATTTCTTTTTGTCGATTTGCGATTTCAGTGTCATAATTCATCATCACGCCTTCCGGGTTTGAAAAAATCGTTTTCTCTTCATTCCAGTCCCAAAACGAATGATTGGCTTGTTTATGTAACAATATTTTGCTGCAGTAAAATTTGATTTTTGAATGGTGACTATTAAAAATCGTGTAGTTAATACCACCCGGTGACAATGTACTCTGGTATGCAATGCCATCAATGCCGGTTTTTCTGAGATAATCGGATATGAGTTGTGTTACGCGATATTCTTGATCATTTTTTACAGGTAAAAAATAATTCGACATAAGGTATGTAAAAAAATGTCCCATGCTTAAATTGTGTAGTTCTGAAATTTCTCTTTCAAACGATTTATCTGTTGAAAAATCAATAACATTTAATTCTGATGCTATCTCGAATGTTGCAAGAGAAATCAGATCTCCAAACTGAGATTTTATTTCCGTACAAGCTGTCCTCGGGTCAGAAGCAATATACAGATATGAAACTCCGGCCACATTATTGCGGCCATGACCTGCAACCCCCAAGATTGGTTCTCTGGAATTATCCTCGTTGTACCCGGCAAATAATCCATGCTCGGATATACCAATTCCTGTTTCAGGCTTATCATAATCTGCGGCTCGGATAATCCTAGCGCGATAATATTGTTCGCCGGGAAGTAATTTTTTTTGAAAGTCGGATGCTTTGCTTTTCAGCACCACATCATCTAAAATCTTGTATGTGTGTCGGAGATTGTCATTTAGTTTTTCCACACTGTCTGACATTACCGATTTAAGAAATTCTTTGTAGTAGAATTTTGCATTTGCTACCAAAACCCATTCCTTCATCATCTCATGCTCTTTGTCTGTTTTTTCACCCATAATTTACAACCCCTTATCACTTTATCACGATCGTACAAGGTTTAAGCGTGTTGGGCATTATACGCTCCTCGCATCCGTGTGAATAAGCTAGCTTGATTGTAGCACACCGCTTATTTTTCCGTCAATTAAACCCAAAACACTTGAAGCGCAAACATATTTTCTCCTTCTTTTTACCAAGGAAAATTTTCATAAAAATTATGAAAGAGTGCCAATAGGCTTCCCCTTTCCCATTGGAACGTTCCAATGAAGAAAAGCAAGTCTATCGGCACTCTTTTTTGTTTAATCAGCTTGTCCCATATAGGTATGGCCATACGGGACAATAGAACACAAGAGAAAATGTGCCGATAGCTCCATTTTCTGCAATTGAGAAACTCCCCAAACTACAAGAACGGCTATTGGCACGTTTGGTGTTTTACAAGGCTAAAATTCGAACTTTTGAACACCCAAGACAGCATAATTTGTTTTTAAAATTCGACAGGTTCCTGCTCTATGTTAGAGTACTTTGCAATTTCCTGTTTCCAAAGATCACGCAGGGCGTCTGAAATGATATTTCCCATGCCGCGTGCACGGAGTTCCTCTTCGCGCTGTTCAATAGACTTTACGTTCTTTGAATCAACCGGAGAGCTATGCACATTTTCAATAAAGTCGTACAGATTTCGGCACAGCATCACCGGCTCTGTCCCTTTCTCGTGATCCAGAAATCCAATCTCTCCTCTGTCAAGAGAAATTACAATCTGGTTGCCAAAAGAATCAAAAGCAATCGGAAGAAAAACCGTATTGTTATACCGGATAGTGCTTACATCAGAATAGCTGTATTTTACCTTTCCAACACCGTAAAACCCAACGAGATCTGAACTGACATTTTTGATCGAGAAAGATGTTTTCGGCGTTTCTCCGCCATTATATTTTTCCAAAAATTGCTGCAGTTCCTGCGGTATCTTTCCCAGTTGCCGTGCAATTTGCTCTGCACTTGTCTTCTGAAATTTTGAAATCAGCATTGTCACATCTCCTTATATATACTGTATCCGCCTACATGAGTAAACGTTTCGTGATAGTCCTTTCGAATTAGCTGCATCGTACCATTTTCAACATCATGATGCAATGCATACCCTTCCGGGATTTCTGTAAGCCCGTATAGTTCTTCTAACTTTTTCAGATAGATCTGTTTGTCGAGATTTCGATCCCCAGTAAACTTGCCAATGCTGATATCGCCGATAATCGGATGCTTTGCCTCAGGCGGAAACTGAATTTTTCCGTCTATATACGCGGCATGCATTCCGTTAGCATCCTCATACGTCCATACCTCTTTCCCGTCAATCTGCTCTATGTGTATTTTGCCGCCCTTTTCGAACCATTTGGCCAGATCCGGGGCTCGGAGAGGTTTTCTTTTCTTAATCTCATCGCATAATTCTCCCATGCTTTCCAAATTGCAAAATGTCATTGACTCCTTTTGCACACCCTCGCCTGTTTCCAGCATCTCCTGTGCACAGGCTCTTTCAGCTTTACCTCTGCCGATATCCCTAACGATATCCGACAGCGCCTCCCTGCTGTTTCCTTTTAGCCGCTGCATCGTCGCCTTTATCGCCCCTGTTTTTTCGGCAAGTGTGCCCCGAAGGAACATCTTGTCTACAGCGTTTATTCCATCTGTGCCTCCTTGATTATATAGCGCCTCCGTTTTCTTATGGCATTGGTTTACCTTTTCGGAAAAGTCAGCGCCGGATTCAAATGTATTTGCAGTTTTTCCAAACAGACTGCCATATTCTTTCATGCGTCTGGAGGCATCCTGAAGCGAGGACGCACCCTCCTTTATATTCATTATTTCCCCCAGCGCCTTTTCAAAGATTTCCAACCCCATTACAGTAGCCCCTTTTCCTGCATCCTTTCATGCCAGCGGTCTGCCAGATCAACATAACGACAATTTTCCATTCCGGCACCTTCGATGGCAAGTGTTATCAAGATATCCTGCTGCTGCGCATTGCAAGCTTCCAGATAATATTGCATGGCATCGCGCGCTGCGGCTTCCAGCTTTTCGGAATCACTGTTTTCCTGCATTTTCACCTTTTCCAGCCAGCTGTCCGAGTTAAAAAAGATAGCTGCAATTTTTGCTCTCAACACATTTTTTTCTTCTGTGGGTACATCGTTGTCCTGTTCGGTATAGGCCAAGATTCGACATTTGAGCGAAGCCTGGATCTCTGCCTGAAATACTTGTTTGCGGAATGCTTCCACATCCTCTGGCAGCTTGTCATAGAGTAAAAGATCCAGAATTTTCTGTTCCAACAAAATGTGAGCAGGTGCATGTGCATGCAAATATTCCCCTGCGGTATACGTTTTTTTGTTCGTAAATTTATCGATCTTGCACAAAACCGGAGCAAGCCACTCGTTCTGATACACAGCCGCCACACCTGTGGGCAATTTTGCCAACTCCTTAATTTGCTCCTCATCCAAACCCACAGCCTTACCCACAAGCTCCCGGTCGCCCTGATCCGGCAATCGCATAATAATTTTAGTGTTTGTGTTCCGAATTACCGCCATATCCATAAGACCAGGAGCTTGGTCGGCAATGATAAATCCTTCCCCGTAGGTGCGCATCTCTGCAATTGCATTACCCAGCATCTCCACGGATTTCCCCAACAGATTTGCGCTGTCGCTGCTCTGTTCTGTGGAAGTTCGTTTCAGCAGATTATGCGCTTCCTCCAGCACTGTTACATGACGCAAAGCACTGTCTGAATCTTTTCGCTTTGCCATGCGGTATTCCTGAAGCTTCATCACAAGCAGTCCCATAATCAGTGCCTTTGTTTCCGGGGAGCCGGCACGACTTAGATCAACAATAACATTTTTATCAAACAGATCCTCATCCCGCAGCGCATTCGATGCAAAGGTCTGCCCGTTGAGGCCGGTTGTCAAAGATTTTACACGAGTGACGAGAGCCCCCTTATAGTCACCGCCGGTATCGGCCGAATATTCTGTTTCGTTCACAACAATTCTGATCTGTTCCAGTACATCCGCAAAAGTAGGGAACAGTCTGTTGTCATATCTGTTCACGCTTTCGGTGAGATTCCAACCCGCGGCAATGTATGCCCGCTCACAGGCATCCTTTAAAATTGCAGGCATAGCTGCGTACATTGGCCAGCATACATTGAAAATTTCCACGAGACGGTCCAGATGCTCCAGCACATGGATTTCCCCGACAGGAAAGCTAAAAGGATTGATGCGCAGCAACTCTGTTTTTTGCGGATTTGTACCGTACACCTTTACATCCTCTCGACCACCAAAAGCATCTTTGTATTCACCTTTGGCAGGTTCCACCACAAGGAAGTGTACCTCGTCATTTTTTGTCAGCTCATTCAACATGTGATAAACCGCATTGGATTTGCCTGCTCCTGTTGAACCAGCGATAAAAGTATGTGCCGTCAGACTCTCGTTTGACAGTTTTACAGAGATACCTTCATTCACCTTACCCATTCGGTACAAATCGCCCAGTCTCAGATTTCCGCTTTCCGGTGGATTGCAGTCAAATTCTGCATGCTGTACCACTTGTACACCTGGAAAAGAACGTTTCGGCAGACCAATTTTCAAAGACAGTTCTTGACTGCTAATGAGCATCGCAGCAGTGACGGAAGTTTCCGTGTCGCCCATCTGATATTGAAAACGCGGATGAAAGAATCCACCCAGATAACGCGTGATTTCGCGTGCCTGCCATCCCTGCCATGAATTGATCTGCGTAGACTGCAGCGCCGACTTCTCGCCGCGCATCAGCGCATTGTAGACGCACGCCGCACGCGAGCAAACAACCGGGCTATCCGATGCAACATACGCTGCGCTGGAGAACGCGCCGAAACCGGAACACAGATCGATCCGTTTGATGTTTTCCTCAATAATTTTGAGAATATCCGTAATGCGTCGATCTTCGTAAGTGAACTGTACGGTGCGCCCAGCGGCACTGCTTTGCGTATTGGTCTGCGTGTTGGAAATTGCCCGAGAATCGCTTTGGTTTGTTCCGTGACTGCTCGAAGTCGAATGTGTATCGGTAGTGCTTGTATTGGTTCCTTCGGAAGTATTATTGATAAAAGGAGCGATTAAACCTCCAACAATACCCCCAGCAATCCCACCAATAGCCGTTCCGATTCCCGGAACAAATGTTCCAATAGCTGCACCAGCCGTCGTAAGTGCTGTAATGGTCTGTCCACTTTTATTGATATTCTCGGTATGGCTTGAACCTTCTGTATATGCATGTGAGTCTGACTCCGTTTCGGTATCCGAAGTCCCCTCCGTATGTGTATCCGTCACACCTTCCGAGAGGGCCAGACTATCCGTATCGGTTTGATTAAAACTGTAGGTAGACTTGCCAAACGAGCTCAGCTGGGAATAAATCTTTTCATAGTTGCGTTTCATTTCCAGCAAAGTGGCTCTCTGCACTGGATCTGCTTTTACCAGCATGGTGTAACTGCAGCCGCGCAGAGAATCCACCATGTTCTCAATTCCTTGTACAAAGCCTTCGATATTAAATTTATCCTCGCCGCCGCGCAGAGAAGGTAAACCCGAAACCGCCGTGACATTTTCGCATTGCATGAGTGCTTCGCTCAGCTGCCGAACACACGTGTTATCGCATAAATTTAGTTCACTTCCTGCAAAATTCCCAGTGAAGGCATCTTGAAAGGCAGTTCCCTGACTACCGTCGTTTGCTTCTGTCGTCTGTACACCAATGTAATAATCCGTCTTTTTTCCGTCCGATGCAACTAAAACTACCACCGGCGTATCCTGTGCATAAGCAGTATATAATACCGTTGTGATCTTCTGTAAAAAGTTTTCCTTGGGTGCATATACCACTTTATCCATATGATAAAGTCTCGTCCACTCCGCAATATCTTTCAGCTGCTCGCGCATCTGCTCCGACATAGGAAGAACAGGGCAACTGGTGAGCTGGGTAACATAGTCTGTTGTCACCAAATCCAGAGCACGCTGCAGTCCGTCACGGCGCACGGAAAGCTCGCGAGGATCAATTCTTGTCCCTTGCGTTTCCTTATCGCTAAGTTCCAAAGTAACCTCAGCTTCTGATGATTTCTTCATGCTGTTATTCCTCCTGTACATGATCTACCAACTGCTGATTTTTCCGTTTCATAAGCTGTTCCTTCTGTCTTCTCACATAGTGAATACGTCTTTTTTCCTCTTGCCATTTTGTCGCTCTTGGCAACCGACTCCATTCCACAGAGTTGCGGCTTACTTTACCAAGAGATACACGACAAGCGCTATGATCGCAATTCCCACTGCCAGCGGCCACACCTTTTGGGTCTGACCGCTTTTCGAAGGGTTTTGTGCTGTCCTCTGAGAATTGCTTTTGTAAGATGCTGCGCTTTTCTGTGCAGTGGCTTCGGACTGGCGGTGCGGCTGTGTCCGAGACTGAGGCTCCTGCTTTGGCGAATGCATTTCCTCTGGGAACAAGTATCGGCCCAGTTTTTTGGTGTCTTCAATTCGCTCAGGGCAAAAATTTTCCAGCAAATATGCTACCGACGTGACAAAATCATCCTTTTGCAAGCTGGGATCTTTCAGAGCAATTCTTTCCTCATAGAGCGGATTCAGTTTTGCTTCAAAAGGCTCATAAATATCCACCCCTTTTATCTTACACACATATTCTAATGCGTCATCAAATTCCCCCGTAGAAAAGGCAGGATCAAATTCACAGATATTTATCAATAGACGGCATACTCCTCTGCGATTTCCCCGTTGCAGCTCTTTATCAACTCGATTACTTGCCGTGAAACTCTTATAACTCATTTTTAACATCCCTTCTTCCCAAATTATATTAATACAATTTGTGCCAATACATTTTGGCATTTTTCAATCCATTGAAAACATTCTTTATTTTTGTTCACATCCAATTCCTTATGTTCTACCGCCGCTGTCCTAATACTTATCTCCTTCAGCGCTTTATCAACTTCTTTACTCAACTTTTCCAAGAAATCAGCACACTTGTTTTGCTTCTCTTTAAAAAGAGAAATAAAGCTTTTCATCAATAGCTCTTTCTTATCATCGAATTGTTTCAGGAGCTCCACCGTAGCATCATTATACAACTCTCGCGTATCTATAAATTCGCCATCGGAAACCGTAACCGACACGTTAATTATTTTTGGCTTCCAAAATTTTAATACACCCCAAAATCCCTGGCGTTCTGGATTTATCTCCCATCTACGTTCCACATGCCTTTTCTCATAAATGTACTCTCCGGAATTCAAAATATCAAATAAATCCTCCTGCTCAATTGCTGCTAAACCATTTTCCAACGCTGATAAACCTTCTACTTTGCTAAAATCGATGCCTTCGATTTCCAACTCATTGAAGCGATGCAGGAGATCTCGAACGTCTTTATAGATGGGGTCAAAATTTTCATGTAGTTGTTCGTCCAGCATTTTGCGTAAGGACTCTTGTGTATTCAAGACCAGTTCTTTCTGGGCTTGATTGATATTCCTTAAAAAGGTATTCGCCTCAATTATACTGATTTCTTTTTTCTTTTTTAATGGTTCTAAAACTTCCACAACCTTTTTCTCATATTCTACACTGAATTTTGATAGAATGCTGCGGTCAAATTTGACCATTTTGTTCTTATCAGCTATCTCTTTTTTCTTTTTTTCGAGTTCTTTTTTTTTAGCTGTAGCCCGTTCCAATTCTTTAATAGCTTTCTTCAAGGCATCCTCACTACTCGCTATTTTATCCATATATTTTCTATGCATCTCTTCTTCATCCAACTTTTTCTTGAAGGTGTCAATGATGCGACTGATTTTATAAGGATAAGCATACTTCTCCAGATATTCGTTGATGGTCAGTTCCAAGCCGATAATGCCAGTGGAAATCAGCTGCAACGTGTATTGATCTTTCTTTTCCTCCGCTTCCTTTTTTATCTGCTCTAGCTTGTGCTTGCAAGCTGGGCTAAGCAAAGCGCTCTCACCCAATCTTTTTCTTTCAAGTTTATTCACTGCGCCGGGCAAATCATCCATATCATCTGCCGAAAGTGGATATTCGTTATGTTTCATACGCAGTAGCTTTGCTGTATTCGCGCTAACCGGAATAATCTGCGTTGCATCAATCCCACAGCGCTGCAAATATGCTTGTCGTCTTCGAAGCACATCACAAATTTCTCCATCTTTCTCTTTCAGCATATCCGCCTTGTTCATCACAAACACAAAACGCTCCTGTGTCTGTTTGCCTCCACGTTTTATGGTCTCTGCAATGTCTTTTAACAGCGCCGCGTCCGATTCATCCTCCGGCTTTGTGCTGTCCATCACATACAATATAATCGGCTGCCGCTCTTTATCGTGGAGCACCGTATTGGTTACATCGCGATGCTCTTGCGTGGCAGAATTGTTCGGACCCGGAGTATCCAGAATATTTAGGCGGAGCATTGAACCAGAAATGCCGGGAATATCCCCGTCAAGATCGACATAAAACACCTTGTCATCCTTGTTGTACTCATCCAGCAATTCCGGTGTCACAGGTTTAATTTTGTGCAAAATCTCCCCTTGTCGAGTACTGCATTGCACAGTAAATCCTTCTTTATCGTCGCAATCATGGATTCGCGTAATCTTCGCTGTGGTTGCGTCGTTGGCAGCCGGCAAAAGATCGCACCCCAGCAGGGCATTGATGAGCGTAGACTTTCCGCTGCTCATCGTGGCAACCACTGCCATATCAAAATCATTTTTGCGCTCCTGCTGATAGCGCTGCTGCAATTCCTCACTGCGAAGCTCTTCCACAGGAGATTCCTTAAATGTTTCCACCAGCTTATCCAGTTCCTGCAAAACATTTTTATCTTCTCGCAGCTCACCTTTCTGCTCCGTCAGCACAAAACGTGTTTTTTGATCCTTCCCGCCTTGGCTGTTCCACTGGCCGAAAAACAAATTCAAATCCTCATAGTCAATCTTTCTTCCCGTAAATTCAACCGTCACCTCACGCTCGTTCAGCGCATCCTGAATTTCGACTGCAAACCCTTTCCAATTCGGCGCGGGGTAAAACCATGTTTGCAGCCTGCGTCTGCGCAAATACTCTGCCCAAGGCGTTTTGTTTGCACTTTTTCCATTTACCTGAAACTTGCTTTCCAGCAGATAGGGATTGTACGAAATCGATAAGATCATGTGTCTCAGACTCCTTTTTGATCAAATTATTCTTACTATTTTTGTGTGACCGTTTTATAAGTTAGAATTTATAAAACTGTGCAAATTACAGTAGCTAAATGCTGCACAGCTAATCTCTTTGTCTTGCTATCCGGCATATTCCGGTTTACCTTTATGATCATCCTTCATAGATCACCAATTCATCGTCCACAAATTCGTAGCCCCAAAATTCATCATCTAACAATCTACCGTGCCAAGACTCCTCATCCTCGTCATCTTCAAACCTGTTCCAAGGAGTATTCAAATTACAAAAAAATGGGTGCTCTGTAATTTTCCGATTTGTATTCACATCTGAGAATGCATCCTGTTTGTCTTTCTGAAAATCAATACTCATATCTTTTTCACTCCTCAAGGCGTTCGATAAAGAACTTTCCATGATGTGCCTCTCTACAGCTAAAATGAGAAATATTTCATCTTCAAGTGTGCTGCAGCTTCCCAGAAGAATCTTGACGACAGCCAGAACATGACTGTTTATTAGCGACAGCACTTAATCCACACGCAGGACATATCCATAGCCTTCTCAGCTAAAAAGGCATACTTTTTGATTACTTCTGACATAACTTTGAATTCACAAATGAACAGTTTTCGAATGTGGAATACTTTGACAAAATCTTCACACAATCGTTGAATTCACACGAATCCGTATCACTTCTTGCTAAAAAGAGGCAGCATGAATCCCACTGGTCGGAATCCCCCTGCGCTGTAAAATTACACCCCAGGATAATATTAAAATCCGTGACTTTTATAAAAGGCGGGACAGAAAAATGGTATTTTTTCCGAGGCGCAAAGTTGAAATCACAGCATGCAAATGCTATGCCATCATATTCCTTGTCCTCCTCGCTGTCATCGTCTAATTCATCCTCGTCATAGATTTCATCTTCAAGGTCATCTTCTTCATCCTCGTCATCATCAGTCTCATCCCAAAGGTCGTCTTCTTCGTCTTCACTCCAGTTTCCAAAAAGCCTCTTCAGAGGATGCTCCGGACTGCTGAAAAACTGACCCGCAAAGTTTTCCGTTTTCACCTCTTCAGCCAGAAAATTCGCATCACTTCTAAAAAAATTCCCAACACAATCGTAGAAATCCACCTTTTCCAGCTTTACTCGGCCTGTACTGTTCACCGCCCATTGCTCAGTTGACTCAATGGTCAAATCCTCAACCCTGCAGTTTTCCATTTTCAAAACACCTGAACCCTGAACCAGACATCCATATTTATCTTTGGACCGCCACGGCTCTCCGGGTTCTGCACCCTTTATCACACAGTTTCTCAGATTGAGAGACCCACTTTGCGAGATATAAACGCATGTACGCGGCGCAATCCTGATCTCACAGTGCTCGCAAATCACATTTGTACCAATATCCACCTTTGCATTCAAATACAGGATCCGATTTATCAGTGTTGTATTCTCCCAAAATTCCATGTTCGTGTTCACACAAGAGAGTACTTGCTGCTTTCCTTCTTGAAAATCAATGTTCATCTTTTTTCACTCCTTAAACAGTGCTGTCTTTTATCTTTCGGATATATGCCCCTTGACTGCCAAGCCACATTTCAATGCCATTTCCAAACACCTCTGCGGTACAAATCCAGCCGTTATCCGTTTTCTTTTCAATCTTTGCCGTGGGCAGACGGTCGAGGACTGCTTCGATGCTGGGGCCGGTATACTCAAACCGGATGCGCTGCAGCTCGCCGCCGTACATAAACTGAATGCGTTTTCGCATTTCCCCCTCTTGAAAACGGTCTTTATATGGAACATGAAAATGCTCATTCGTCACCTTGAGTGATTCAATTTTATCTACTCGGTAAATTGTGGGGGATTTGTCCTGCGGATTTTGAAAATGCTGCTCTTTGTCGATACCTTCAATAAAGGCCGCAAGATAAAAATAATACTCGCTGAACAAAATACCCACAGGATGCAGCCGCCGTGTAACCGTATCGTTTTTGTGCGTCCGATGGTATGCAATTTCGATCACTTGCCTCTTTTCAATGGCTGTTCCCAATGCCCACAGACGTTCGATGAAAAACTTTCCGTGATGCGGCTCTATGTAATGAAATTTCTCGTTTGCAATCAGCGACTGCACCTGTTTCAAGCTCTCTTTCGGAACACAGCAGCGTACAAGCTTATCTAAAATGGGGAACATTTCGTCTTTGACCATGCTGCGGCTTTCCAAAAGAATTTTGACGACAGCCAGCACCTCGCTGTTTGTCAGTGACAGCACTTGATCTGCACGCAGTACATATGCCTTTTCCTTGACATCGTAGGTCAGCACACGATGCTCTCCGGAGCGCAGATAAAAATCTCGCAGATTCTCAATATCCCGCTGAATACTCTTCTCTGTAACACCGAATTTTTGCGCCAGCTCCCGCTTGCGCAAGCACTCTCCGCGCGTCAGCAGTGTATGCATTTCCAAAATGCGAGTATTTTTGCTTGTTTCCGTCACTTTACCACATCCTTTGTACTTAATATATCAAAAGAAGTATCCCAAAATCTGTCCATCCTGCAAAAATTATCCATAATTTTAAAATTTCCATTAACATTATAGCATATAATCATGTTTTTCTCCAATATACTCTCTTAAAACACTCATATATTCATGTTAAACTCAGCAGGAGGTATGAACTTATGAGTAGAATTACGATTGCATTGGGTAAAAAAATCCGGTCACTGCGGTTATCACGCGGATGGACACAAGAGCAGCTTGCGGAATACGCAGATCTGCATGTGTCCTATATTGTTCTGCTTGAAAAAGGTGCGAACCGCGCCACCATTGAAACACTTGAAAAGCTGGCAAAAGCGTTCGGTATCTCCATCTCTGAGCTGGTGCATTCTTTGGACGAAACCAATGACGATCCCATGAAAAAACAAATGCGTGATTTGATGGAGGACTTTGTTCAGAAAATCGACGCGATTTACAAGCAATAAGGTCACGGTACGGACTTTTGCTTCGCTTTGAAGCATTTTTTAGTGATTAGCTGCTGAGGCCTTCCCCATTTACATCCTTTTATAAATCAAGCAAAACCTGCTCCGGGCTGATTTCCGAAGCAGGTTTCTTATCTATTGTGTATTCTCTAGCACTCGATGAACTTTCCGGACAATCTCCTGCATTTGCTCGTGCAAGTGCTCGGCCTCCTTCGCTCGCTGTGCCTCCTGCGCACAGATATCCAGCAGCTGTTTCAGCAACGCCAGCATCTCCGGTGTTACTTCCATGTATTATCGCCCCATTCTTGCCATCTTTCCCGTAATAAAATATTCAATTCGTAAGCCCTATTTCTATTATAATTTGTTCACTGTACAGTATCTGTCCAAGCGAAAAAACTTCAAAATTTTTTGCATAACTTTTTTCGGTGTTCAGGGCATCTTTCCGTCATTTCACCAAACGATAAAAAGTGCTCTTACTAACATTCATTTTCCGCATGGCTTGTGTGGCAGTAAGCAAGCCTTTTCGGTATTCGTTCAGAATGGGCTGCAAGGCTGCTCGGTCGATGGGTTTGCGTCCTTGATACTTTCCTGCCTGTTTCGCAATGGCGATGCCCTCTCTCTGTCGCTGGAGGATATACTCCCTTTCGAGCTCTGCCACGGCGGCGAACACGGTCAGCATAAATTTCCCCGTGGGCGTTGTGGTATCGATGGCTTCCTTTTTACTGACAAACCCGACCCCTTTTGCGTTCAGCTGTTCCATCAGCTCCAGCAAATCTCTGGTATTGCGGGCAAAGCGGCTGATGCTCTCCACCACAACGGTATCGCCTTGCCGCGCAAAGCGGAGCATTTCGCAAAGCTGCGGACGGTTGGTATTCTTTCCGCTGGCCTTATCGAGATAGACTTTTTCCACACCGAGCGACTGCATCAGCACTTCTTGACGCGCACTGTTTTGCTCTGCCGTACTGACACGAACATAACCAATCAACAATAACATACACTTCCCTTCTCTTATAAAAAAGAAAGCCCGCGGGCTTTCTTTTTCTTTTTTAATGACCTTAACCGTCGATACGCGCATACGCAGCGTCTGCAAGAGAGTCATAAAATGCCGCCGGGCTGTTCAGCAGCGCTTCGATTTCACTTTCATCGAATCCTTCCTCGAGCAGCAGATAAATATCTTCTTCCAGAAATCCCATATTACATGCCGTTTCCAGCAGAGTATATAAAGAGGACGGCTCTTCCTCTTGATATAAACCGGAATACTTTTTTATACTCCAATCGTCATAATCGCCGCAGTCCCACCAGCGAAGCCGCTTGTACAGCTTTGAAGTGTCAAAGCGGCTCATTTGCAGTCGTCCGTCCGGACGAATACACAAAATATCTCCTTCCAACATGCTGATGATTTCTTTGTTTGCCGGAAGAAAACCGCATCTTGCAAGTGCTTCTTTTAAGATACCGGCTGTACTGGCATAACAACTTAATCCGTTTTCAAAGCGATAGATACACAGCGGACTATTTCCCTTAACGAGATATAACTGATTAAACTCATCCAGAATGCTCAAGGAAAAAGAACCTTCCAAAAGCGCCGCGGTCTTGCCGATTGTTTGTGCATTTAGTGCTCCCTCTTGCTCCAAAAGCTGCACCGCCACATAACTGTCTGTTTGGATATTGCTTTTCGGAAGGTGAAACCTTCGTTTCAGTGCTTCATCGTTGCTCAATACGCCGTTGTGTGCTAATGCAAAATGCGTTTGTTCGCACACGCCGGGGAACGGGTGGTTATTCGGGTTAAATGCTCCGTTTCCCTGTGTTGTCATTCTTGTGTGCCCCATCACTGTGCCAGTGTGTGCCGGAATCAGCCATGTCATGGCATGGGCGGGAAGCGGACGTTTGTAAATGCGGAGTGTCTGCCCAT